>VFQQ010004802.1_pt1 | contig 11638 bp, 10 predicted proteins | sample 3512341 | NCBI WGS metagenome assembly VFQQ01 (sample SAMN10412373, study PRJNA504923) | tailings metagenome | isolation source: Relicate 2 Philex TSF1 revegetated site | place: Philippines: Tuba, Benguet | collected 2017-08-29 | reverse complement strand
CGACGTCGATCAGTTTCGGGAGCTGCACGCTGATGCCGCCGACGCCGAGGCCGCGTCCGTAAATCAGTGTCGGGAGGATTACGATGGCCCGGATGTCGGTGCGCGCCATCACCTGATTGTCGATCGCGACGCGCATCGATTTCTCAGGCTGGGGCGTGAAGGCGGAATCCTCGTCGAACGTGTCGTCGCTTTTCTCGCCGTCGTCGTACTTGCCGACGACGCTCGACCCGGAGGTCTGGATCAGCGTCTTCCCACTTCCCTTCAGCCCATCGAGCAAGGCGTGGGCAACGAACGCATTGTCCGAATTCGCCGCGTTGATGACGGCGTCGACGCGCTTCGCCACCTCCACGAACGGCGTGTAGGCGGTGAGATCGCCCGCCACGGGCTCGATTCCGCGCTTTTTCAGGCTGGCGGCCGCGTCGTCGGAGCGCGCAAGGCCCAGCACCGTGTCGCCGCGTTCGAGAAGCTTGGTTGCGACCGAACCACCAATGTAGCCGGTCGCGCCCGTGATGAAGACCTTCATGATTTCTATTTCCGGTTGGCGCCTTTGCAAAAAGCGCGAATACGTCGCCTTGACAGGATACCTCCATGTGCACGGAATGCGAACAGCGCAAAAGCGCGCGCCGCGGTTGTCAGCCGTGCGCATCAAGCAAAGACGTGAGGGAGGATCCATGTTTGGTATTGTCAGGACAGTATGCGTGGCCGCGGCCGCGCTCGCCGCTGCGGCGCTCGCGCCCGCGCAGGCGGCGTTTCCGGAGCGGCCGATCCAGTTGATCGTGCCGTGGGCCGCCGGCGGCGGCACGGACGCGGTGGCTCGTTACGTCGCGGCCGCGCTTGAGAAAGAGTTCAAGCAGCCGATCAACGTCGTGAACCGCACCGGCGGTTCGGGCGTCGTGGGCCATCAGGCTATCGCGTCGGCGCCGCCGGATGGCTACACGTTCGGCCTCATCACGCTCGAGATCAACCAGATGCACTGGGTCGGCCTCACCGAGTTGACGTGGGAAGGCTACACGCCGATCGCGCTGGTCAATCAGGATCTTGCCGGCCTGTTCGTGAAGACGGACTCGCCGCACAAGACCGCCAAGGATCTGTTCGCGCACATCAAGGCGAATCCCGGCAAGGTCACCGCGTCGGGCTCGGGGCAGGGCGGTAGCTGGCATGCGGCGCTCGCCGGCCTGATGGAGCTCGAAGGCATCTCGCCGAATTCGATCCGCTGGGTGCCGGCAACCGGTGCCGCAACCGCGCTGACCGATCTCGCGGCCGGCGGCATCGATTTCGTCTCGGCCTCGATGCCGGAAGCCGAGGCGCTCATCAAGTCCGGGCGCATCCGCAGCGTGGTGTTCATGTCGCCGAAGCGCGCCGCGAACTTCCCGGACGTGCCGACGGTCGACGAAGCGCTCGGCAAGGCGTGGCACAAGGGCGTGTGGCGCGGCTTCGCAGCCCCGAAGGGCCTGCCGAAGGAGATCGCCACTCAGTACGAGACCGCGATCAAGAAGGTCTGGGACAGCGCGGAGTTCAAGGAGTTCATGACGAAGCGCGGCTTCGACATGATCTACATGGACTCGGCGAAGTTCGCGGACTTCATGAAGACCGACAACGTCGATAACGGAAAGACGCTGAAGTCGCTGGGTCTGGCGAAGAAGTAGCTGTCATTGCGAGGAGCATGCGGCGAAGCCGCCGCGACGAAGCAATCCAGTTCCTTGGAGCTGGATTGCTTCGCTTCGCTCGCAATGACGGTGTGAGCTAAGGCATCGGCACGTCGCCGACGTCCTTCGGCACCTTGTAGCCCTTCTGCACCGCCGGCCGATTGGCGATCGCTACGTACCAACGCTTCACGTTCGGGTACTGGTTCAGGTCGATGGTCTGCCACTCGAAGCGCGAGATCCACGGCCAGATCGAGATATCGGCGATCGAGTAATCGTCGGCGACGTATTCGTGGTCCGCGAGGCGCCGGTCGAGCACGCCGTAAAGGCGATGCGCTTCCTTCAGGTAGCGCTCCTCCGCGTAGGGCGCCTTGCCCTTGTTGTACTTCACGAAGTGGTGGACTTGGCCGAGCATCGGGCCGGCGCCGCCCATCTGCCACATCAGCCATTCGATGGCGCGGTAGCGGTTCTCGCCGCTCTTCGCCAGCAGCTTGCCGGTCTTGTCCGCGAGATAGATCAGGATCGCACCGGACTCCATCAGGGTCTGGCCGGTGTCGGTATCGACGATCGCCGGGATGCGGTTGTTCGGCGCGATCTTGAGGAATTCCGGCTTGAACTGTTCGTCCTTGCCGATGTCGACCGAGTGCACCGTGTAGGGCAGGCCGAGTTCCTCCAGCGCGATCGACGCCTTGCGTCCGTTCGGCGTCGTCCAGGTGTAGAGATCGATCACGTGTCTTGTCCTTGTGCGTTCATCACCGCGTTGCCGGCCGGCGATTGTTGGGAGGAAGCCGGGACTTTTCCATCAATTGGCGCAAAACGCCAAGTCAATGCTGCGAGGTCCGGGTGCTGCAATCCGTGGATCCGGCGAAAAGATTCGTTCCTCGCGCCGTCTCCGCCAATCAGATGATGCAAGAAGCGGCTGTGGCGCAAGGCTTATCTGCCCCAGTGTCGCCTTTCGAACGCCGCATTTTCACGGTCTCCTGTTGTGGCAATCGGTTTGGGCGGACCTGATCGCAAATCGTCGTACCTCGGCGCACTTGTTTCTCGGACCCTCCCATGACCCGGCTTGTGGCACGCCGTGCAGGGCAGCGCGCGCGTGTCATCTCAATTCGCCTGACTGAGGAGACCGACCGTGCCAAAGGGTACCGTCAAGTGGTTCAACCCGACCAAGGGATACGGGTTCATCAAGCCGTCGAGCGGAGACAAGGACGTGTTCGTCCATATCTCGGCTGTTGAGCGTGCGGGCTTAAGCTCGCTCAACGAAAATCAGACCGTTGAGTACGAGTTGGTCAGTAATCGCGGCAAGACCTCCGCGGAGAATCTGAAGGTCTCCTGAGGCTCCGGCCGCGTTCAGGATCAGATGTCAGCCCCGGCCTCGCGGCCGGGGTTTTGATTCGCGGAGGCGGTTCGTCGATGCGCCGCGCCACGCCGTTCAACTCGGAACGCCCGCAAGCATCATGGCAGCGCGCGGCCTTCCGCCACCATCCGTAACGCCTGTGGGTAGATGCGGTGCTCGATCTCCAGCACGCGCGCCGCAAGCGTGTCGGGCGTATCCCCCGCCAGCACCGGTACGCTGTCCTGCAGGATGATCGGCCCGGCATCGAGTTCTGGGACAACGAAATGCACGGTCGCCCCATGGCGCGTCGCGCCTTCGGCAAGCGCGCGCTCGTGCGTGTGCAGTCCCTTGAAGGCAGGAAGGAGTGACGGGTGGATGTTGATCATCCGTCCGGTCCATTGCGACACGAACCACGGCGAGAGGATGCGCAGGAATCCTGCGAGGCAAACCAACTCGATGCGGTGTGCTTCAAGCTTCGCCTGAACCGCGCGATCGAAGGCTTCGCGATCCTTGCCGAACGGTTTGTGTTCGACGATCTCGGTGGCGATTCCGCTCGCCTGCGCGCGAACAAGGCCGCCTGCATCCGCCTTATTGGACAGAACCATCGCGATCTCGGCCGGAAAGTCCGCCGCCTTCGCGGCCTCGATCAGCGCGACCATGTTGGAGCCGCGCCCCGAGATCAGGATCGCGACGCGCTTGCGGGCCATCGTCAGAGATCGAGCTTGCCGGAGTAGTGCACGCGCGTCTCGCCCGCGATCACTTCGCCGATGCGCGCGACCTTCTGGCCTTCGCGCTCCAGCACCACAGTGATCTCGGTCGCTTTCTTCGGGTCGACCACCACGATCATGCCGACGCCGCAATTGAAGGTGCGCAGCATTTCGGCTTCGGCAATGCCGCCGGTCTTGGCCAGCCACTTGAAGACGGGCAGCACCGGCACCTTCGTGAGATCGACGCTGACGCCAAGACCCGACGGGAGCACGCGAGGAATGTTCTCGGTGAAGCCGCCGCCGGTGATATGCGCCAGCGCCTTTACGCCGCCCGTCTCGCGGATCGCCGCCAGGCACGCCTTCACGTAGAGCCGCGTCGGGGTGAGCATCGCTTCGCCGAGGGTTTGTCCGGCGGCAAACGGGCACGGCGCGTCCCATTTCAGCCCGGACACTTCCACCACTTTGCGGAGCAGCGAATAGCCGTTCGAATGCGGGCCCGAGGAGGAGAGGGCGAGCACGATGTCGCCCGCCGCTACGTCACGCGGCAGCAACTGGTCGCGCTCGGCCGCGCCGACCGCGAAGCCTGCGAGGTCGTAGTCGCCCGCCTTGTAGAGCCCGGGCATCTCGGCGGTCTCGCCGCCGATCAGAGCGCAGCCGGATTCCTTGCAGGCGATCGCGATGCCTTTGACGACCTGTGCGCCGACCTCGGGAGAGAGCTTTCCGGTGGCGAAGTAGTCGAGGAAGAACAGCGGCTCGCCGCCCTGAACCACGATGTCGTTGACCGACATGGCGACGAGGTCGATGCCGATGGTGTCGTGGCGGCCGGCCTCGATGGCGATGACCAGCTTGGTGCCGACGCCGTCAGTCCCGGCCACAAGCACCGGATCCTTGAATCCGGCCCGCTTGAGGTCGAAAAGCCCACCGAACCCGCCGATTTCGGCGTCGGCGCCCGGCCGGGCGGTCGCACGCACCAGCGGCTTGATCATGTCGACCATGCGGTTGCCGGCGTCGATATCGACGCCCGCCTGCGCGTAGGTCAGGCCGTTTTTCCCGTCGTTCATGGGGTTTGGGGTAAGCCGGAAAACCGGGCTGCGCAACTAGCAGGGGCTAGTTGTCCGCAGCCGCGGCCGGGTGCCGCTTGGCAAGGGGCCGCGCGGGGGCTATCTGATTTCTCAAGAACTTTGCTGCCGGGGCGAACGTTTGAGCATTCCGAATCTGATTACGCTGGCACGCATTCTGCTCGTGCCTGTCGTGGTATGGGCGATCGCGTCGAACCAGATGCTGTTCGCGTTCCTGCTGTTTGCCGCAGCGGGCGTGAGCGATGCTGTCGACGGGTTCCTCGCCAAGCGTTTCGACATGGCGAGCGAACTCGGCCGCTATCTCGACCCGCTCGCCGACAAGGTGCTGATCGTTTCGATCTATGTCTCGCTCGGCATCGTGGATGCGCTGCCGCGCTGGCTCGTGATCCTGGTCGTCTCGCGGGACCTGCTGATCGTCGGCGGCGTGATTTTCTCGTGGCTGGTCGGCAAACCGGTCAGCGTGAGGCCGCACCCTGTCTCCAAGGCGAACACCGCGGCGCAACTGCTGCTGGTCGGGCTGGCCCTGATGGCGCTCGGCTTCGGCTTCAACGCGGGCTGGGCGCTCTACGCCCTGATGGCAGCCGTCACGGTGCTGACGCTTGCCTCGGTCGCGGTCTACTTGCGCGAGTGGGTCAATCACATGGGCTCGAACGGCTTGCGTCACTGACCTCGCCCCACATTTCTGTGGCGAACCGGCGCAAGTGCCGCGCGAAATGGTCAAATCCGGCGTGCCGATGTTATTGTCCGCCGAACGGAACACCGCGTTGAGGACGGCATGACGCTGACGCGTCAGATGACCTTCTGGGTGCTGACGCTCGTCATCGGTGTGACGGCGCTCTGGGTGCTGCGCGAGATACTGCTGCCGTTCGTGGCCGGCATGGCGCTCGCCTACCTGCTCGACCCGCTCGCGAACCGGCTGGAGCGGATTGGGGTCAACCGGCTCGTCGCGACGCTGGTCATCATCGGCGCGGTGGTCCTGGTCTTCGTCATCCTGATGCTCATCTTCGTGCCGATCCTGTTCGGCCAACTCGCCGCGTTCATCGAGCGGCTTCCCGACAACATCTCGCGGCTCCAGAAGCTTGCCATGGACCCGAACCGCGAATGGCTGCGCCAGATTGTCGGCGACAGCGTCGCGGATGCGCAGATCAGCGATTTCGTGAAGCAGGGCGCGGGCTGGATGACGACATTCATCCGCTCGCTCTGGTCCGGCGGGCAGGCGCTGATTTCGATCTTCTCGCTCGTCGTCATCACGCCGGTCGTCGCATTCTACCTGCTGTACGACTGGAACCGCATGGTCGCCACGGTCGACGGGTGGATCCCGATCCAGCACCGCGAGACGGTGCGCGGGCTCGTGCACGAAATGGACGACGCGATCGCGGGCTTCGTGCGCGGCCAGACCGGCGTGTGCCTGATCCTCGGCTCGTTCTACGCGGTGTCGCTCACCTTCGCGGGGCTGAACTTTGGTCTGCTGATCGGGCTTGTCTCCGGCATCATCACGTTCATCCCGTATGTCGGCTCCATGACCGGCCTGGTGCTCGCCGCCGGTGTCGCCATCGCGCAGTGGTGGCCGGACTACACGCCGATCCTGATCGTGCTGGCGATCTTCTTCATCGGGCAGTTCATCGAAGGTTACGTGCTGGCGCCCAAGCTCGTCGGCGAGAGCGTTGGCCTACATCCGGTATGGCTGATGTTTGCGCTGTTCGCGTTCGGCTCGCTGTTCGGCTTCGTCGGCCTGCTGATCGCCGTGCCGCTCGCCGCCATCATCGGCGTGCTCGTGCGCTTCGCGCTGCGGCGCTATCTCGCCAGCCCGCTCTATACCGGCGAGCCCGCGCAGGAGTTCGCAGGCGTCGCGACGGTGGTTCGCGTGAAGGAGCCCGACCGCAAGCCATGAATCGCAAACCATGAGTATGCCGCGTCAATTGGCATTTGCGCTTCCGCACTCGGAAAGCTTTGCGCGAGAGGACTTTCTGGTGGGCGAGCCGAACTATTCGGCACTTGCCACCATCGAGCGCTGGCCGGACTGGCCCGGCCGTGCGCTGCTGCTGGTTGGTCCCGAAGGCGCGGGCAAGAGCCATCTCGCGGGCATCTGGGCCGAACTCGCAGGCGCGCGCCGCGTGTCGGCGCGGGCGTTGGGAGAGAAAGACCTGCTGGCGGAATTCGCCACCGGCACGCTGGTGGTCGAGGACGTGCATCCCGGCTTCGACGAGCGGGCGCTGTTCCATCTGCTTAACCTGATGCGCGAGGAGGAGGGCTTCGTCCTCATCACGTCGCGCACGCCCGCCGCGCAGTGGGGCGTCACGCTGCCGGATCTCGCCTCACGCCTGCGCGCCATTCCGTCCGTAACGCTGGCCGCGCCGGACGACACGTTGCTGCGCGCGCTGCTCGTGAAGCTGTTCGCGGACCGTCAACTCGCCGTGGACGAGGCGCTGGTGAAATACCTCATGTCGCGCATCGAGCGCTCGTTCGCGGCGGCGCGCGGCGCCGTCGAGACACTCGACCGCGAGGCGCTGCGCCTCAAGCGGCCGGTGACGCGGGCGCTGGCGGCCGAGATGCTGGCCCAGCAAACGTGAACCACGCGATCGACGCGACGGTGAGCGCCGCGAGCCAGCCGTAGGTCGGTGCCGTTCCGGCCCATTCCATTCCGACGATCCCGATGAAGGCGCCGGCCGCGAGCCCGACGTCCGACCACGTCGCGTAGGCCGCAATCGCCGCAATGCGGTCGGTCGACTGCTGCGCGGCGATCACCGGCCCTATGATGGCGAACACCGCGCGCGCCACGATCAGGATCGCGGCGCCGATGTAGATGTGGCCGAGCGCGATGGCGGCCAGTCCGGCCGCAATCACGAAGCCGCACGGCACGATGATGCGCCGCGCTTCGAGGCGATCGATGATCGGTCCCGACATGAACGACAGGATCACCGAGATCAGCCGCTGGCCTGCGAGCATCAGGCCCGCGCCGATGATCGCGGACGTCACCGGGATGATGTCGGCGAGCAGCGTCGAGAGGGTTGCGGTGAACACGCCGTCGGCACCGAGCGCCACGACGAAGAACAGCACGTTGAGCGAACTCGGCTTCCAGCGGCCGTGCTGCGCCACGGGAGCGTCGCCGACGGCTTGGCGCAGCTTTGGCAATGTCAGCGCCAACGGGATCGCCGCGAGGCCGATCAGCCCGTAGATCACGAACACGTACTGCGGGCCCACCACCGTCACGAGGTAGCCGCCGCAGCCGAGCGCCAGCACCGGCCCGATCGTGCTGACCGCGCGGTTGAGCCCAATGCGCGTCCCGGCGCGCACGCCGTCACCGTAGGCGTACGCCGTGTTCGTGAGATTGATGACGCCGTACGCGCCACCCCACGCGAGCCGCGCGATGAACAGCACCACGAAGCCGGTGAACAGCCCGTAGCAGAGGGTGGAGATTGCGCCCGCCGCGCAGGCCGCCGCGGTGAGCGTATTCGCGCCGACCCGGCGCGAGAGCGGCGACACCCAGCCGTAGCCGACAATGCGAATGACGCGATTGACCGACAGCAGGATCGCCACCATCGCGGTCTCGATCCCGAACACCGACGGGTAAACCGGCAGCACCACGTAGATCAGCGCATCGCCGAGCCACACGAGCCCGAGGCATGCGGCGGCCACCACGGTGTCGCGGTAACCGGGAGATTGGTCTGCTTGCGTCACGTCGCCCCGCCTGCCGGGCGGCGGCCCAAGCCTCACCGCCCGTTAGGTACCTTAGGGGTAACGTGGTGGCTTGACGTCGCCCCCAAGACAAGGGGCATCATGACAAGCGGCATCGTGTCACCGAACCGTCTTACGGGCTGTGTAGTTTCCGATGAGTAACCTGATAGATATCATGGCCAGTGGCAGCGAAGCTATTGTTCTGAAAGACGAATTATCAGCGGAGCAACCATCTGCCGCCGCCCCGTCGGCGCCGGCTGAGCCCGCGTTGCCTGACCTTGCGGCAAGTCCTGAGCGGTTCATCAACCGCGAGCTCTCCTGGTTGCACTTCAACCGGCGGGTGCTGGAAGAGGCTGAGAACGAGAATCACCCGGTTCTGGAGCGGCTGCGGTTCCTCTCCATTTCGGCGAACAACCTCGACGAATTCTTCATGGTGCGGGTCGCGGGCCTGAAAGATCAGGTGCGCGAGGGCATCGTCGAGAAGAGCCCGGATGGCCTGACCCCCGCCGAGCAACTCGTGCGCATCGGCGAGGCGGTCGGGAGCCTCGCGACGGACCAGCAGGCGCGCTGGCGCGCGCTGCGCGACGACCTGCGCAAGGAGCACATCGTCCTCGTCGATGGCACGGACGTCACCAAGGCCGAGAAGTCGTGGCTCGAGGATCATTTCCTCCAGCACATCTTCCCGGTGCTGACGCCGCTCGCGATTGATCCGGCGCATCCATTCCCGTTCATCCCGAACCTCGGCTTCACCATCGCGATGCACCTTGCGCGCGCCACGGACGGGCGCGGCATGAACGCGCTGATCCGCGTGCCGGGCCGGCTCGACCGCTTTATCCGCCTGCCGGATGGCGAGACTGCGGGCGAGGCCCGCTTCATCACGCTCGAACACGCGACCGGCCTGTTCATCGGGCGGCTCTTCCCGGGCTACACCGTGAAAGGGCAGGGCGGCTTCCGCATCATCCGCGACAGCGACGTCGAGGTTGAGGAGGAAGCTGAGGATCTCGTCCGCACCTTTGAGACCGCGCTCAAGCGCCGCCGTCTTGGTTCGGTGATCCGCCTCGAAGTCGACGCCACCATGCCGGCGGAGTTGCGCACGTTCGTGCAGCGCGCGCTGAAGGTCGCCGACGACGAGGTGTTTCTCGTGGACGGCGTTCTCGCGCTCAACGAACTCGCGCAACTCGCCAGCATCGACCGGCCCGATCTGAAGTTCGTGCCGTACAATCCACGTTTCCCCGAGCGCATTCGCGATCAGGGCGGCGATGCCTTCGCGGCGATCCGGCAGAAGGACCTGATCGTCCACCACCCGTACGAGTCGTTCGACGTCGTCGTTCAGTTCCTCAATCAGGCGGCGCGCGATCCGAACGTCGTTGCCATCAAGCAGACGCTCTATCGCACGTCATCGGACTCGCCGATCGTCAAGGCGCTGACCGAAGCAGCCGAGGCCGGCAAGACCGTCACGGCGCTAGTCGAGCTGAAGGCGCGTTTCGATGAGGAAGCCAACATCCGTTGGGCGAAGGATCTCGAACGCGCGGGCGTACAGGTCGTCTACGGCTTTATCGAACTCAAGACCCACGGCAAGCTGTCGCTCGTGGTTCGGCGCGAGGGGAAAGCGCTCAAGACCTACGTGCATGTCGGTACCGGCAATTATCATCCCGGCACCGCGCGCATCTACACCGATGTCTCGTTCTTCACGACCGATCCCGCCATCGGTCAGGACGTCGCGCGCATCTTCAACTTCATCACCGGTTATGCCGAGCCTGCCGAACTTGAGAAAATGGCGGTGTCGCCGGTCAGCCTGAAGAAGCGCATTCTCGCTCACGTCGATGAGGAAATCGCACACGCGAAGGCGGGCAAGCCTGCCGCCATCTGGATGAAGATGAACTCGCTGGTCGATCCCGAGATCATCGATGCGCTCTACAACGCGTCGCGCGCAGGTGTCGAGGTCGACCTTGTTGTGCGCGGCATCTGCTGCCTGCGCCCCGGCGTCGTCGGATTGTCCGAGCGCATCCGCGTGAAGTCGATCATCGGCCGGTTCCTGGAGCACAGCCGCATCTACTGCTTCGGTGGCGGGCATGGCCTGCCGCACCGAAAGGCCTACGTTTACATTTCGTCCGCCGACCTGATGCCGCGCAATCTCGACCGCCGCGTGGAAGTGCTCTGTCCCATCGTCAATGCGACGGTGCATGAACAGGTTCTCGACCAGATCATGGTGGCGAACCTGAAGGACAACGAGCAGAGCTGGAACCTCTTGCCCGATGGCACCTCGATGCGTATCAAGGCCGCGCCGGGCGACGAGCCATTCAACGCCCACAAGTACTTCATGACCAATCCGAGTCTGTCGGGACGTGGCAAGTCGCTCAAAGAGTCGTCTCCGCGAAGCCTCTCGCGCCGCAAAGAGCGCAGCTAAGCCGCGCGCGAAAAAGCGCCCGTCCTCATTCGCGGAAGTTCCAGCTCAGGGCCGCCTCGAGATCGGTCATCCGATCGCCGTCATCGACATTGGTTCCAACTCGGTGCGCCTCGTCATCTATGAGGGTCTGACGCGCGCGCCGACGCCGATCTTCAACGAAAAGGTCCTCGCGGGACTCGGCCGCGAAGTGCAGACAACGGGCCTGCTCGCGAAGGATGCGGTCGACAAGGCGCTCGGCGCGCTCAAGCGCTTCCGCGCGCTGTGCGACACCGCTGGTGTCCGGCGCTTGTGGTGCATCGCGACGGCTGCGTGCCGCGATGCTGCGAATGGCCCCGACTTCATCGCCGAGGCGGAGCGCATTTGTCGCAAGTCGATCGACGTGTTGAGCGGCAAGATGGAGGCCAAGCTCTCCGCGCTCGGAATCGCATCCGGTATCTACAAGCCCGACGGCATCGTCGGCGATCTTGGTGGCGGCTCGCTCGAGCTGGTCGACATTCACGGCCAGAAGTTCACCAACGGCATCACGTTGCCGCTCGGCGGTCTTGCGCTGCAGGATCTCTCGGAGAAGTCGGTGAAGAAGGCCGACAAGATCGTGCGCCAAGCGTTGACGCGGGCACCGCTGCTGAAAGGCTCCGAGGGGCGCAGCTTCTACGCGGTCGGCGGCACGTGGCGCGCGCTGGCGCGGCTGCACATGTGGCAGACCGGCTATCCGCTGCATGTGATGCACAACTATGTCATCCCGGCGCGCGAGGCTTTGGAGTTTTCGCGGCTGGTGCATCGCGTGAACCCCG
>VFQQ010004799.1_pt1 | contig 11642 bp, 11 predicted proteins | sample 3512341 | NCBI WGS metagenome assembly VFQQ01 (sample SAMN10412373, study PRJNA504923) | tailings metagenome | isolation source: Relicate 2 Philex TSF1 revegetated site | place: Philippines: Tuba, Benguet | collected 2017-08-29 | reverse complement strand
CGCCTCGCTCGATCAGCAATGCGGCGTCGAGGGAGAAGGCGGAAAAGGTGGTGAAGCCCCCAAGAACGCCGGTGGTCAAAAACAGCTTCAGCTCCTGGGGGGCTTCGCCCTTGAAGGCGAACCAGCCGGCGATCACGCCCATAACAGTCGAGCCGATCACGTTGATGGCGAGGATGCCATAGGGATACCCGCTGCCAATCAGCGCCGTGATCCACGTGTTCAGAACATGACGCAGCAGGCCGCCGAGCCCTGCTCCGAAAAATATGGCGATGGATGCTTGCATCTTCGTCTCCGCAATTGCCTCTGTCGGCGCGGTCGCGCGGAGCAGCGACGCAAGCTCCTACCCGCGCAAAAGCGCCCGGTAGGAGCCATCAGCCTTTCGGCGGTTGTCGGGAGACTCCATTCCCATCCCACTCCAACAATCTGCGCAAAGACGGACGAATTTGCAAGGAGACAGAGCGGCCGGCTCGCGCACCAAGTCTCTCGCCTAGCTTAGTTTTGCGCGATAACCGAACCGATTGTCGCGGACCGTGCGGGGCGCCCATGTCGTTCGCGCCGCCCAGGCACGAGTCAGCGCCCTTGTGTTGGAGCCTCCGCTGGATGTCGCGCAGCGCCCGGCAATTGCGCCGGCCAGCGTCATCAGGCGATCCAAGCGTGGTTCGCGGATGCCGAGCTCCCTCAGGTGCCGGCGCGTGCTCAAGAAATAGTCCAGATTTGTGCCGCTGCGGCCCGCCGAGCGGCGGATCAACTCGGCTTCCCATGCGAGAGGCAGGCGGCCCGCATACGCCGGGTGCGCCCGTTCGGCGATGTAGGTGACGGCCCACACGGTGCCCCCCGGTTCGCCGCCGCTAGGGGCAAGGTCCAACGGCACGAGGGCCTCGCGATAGACCCCGTAGATCAACTCGCGGCGGCGCAGGTAGGCCAACGTTTCCTCGCGGGCGTCTGCAGCAATCCGAAAAGCAATTCCGTCGCACACGCCGCCTCGATCTAGCCCGAGCACCAAGCCCGGCTGGCGCTCCGTCCCGCGATAGTGGATCGAATAGATGCAAAAGGCCCGATGGTAGCCGGTGAGACGGGCCGGGCGCGCTTCCACAAAGGCGAACCCCGGGTTCCACATCAGCGACCCGTAGCCGAAGATCCAGGTGTCGGCCGGTTCAACGGCCATGCCCGCGGCCTCCTCGGGTCAGCGCTTCTTGGCGGGCTGTGGGGAGGGGGCCTTGGCCTGTCCATGCGTGCGGCCGAAGTCCGGCGCGGCGGTGTCCTGGCCAGCCTGGATGATGCTGCGGCGAACGGCGCGGGCGTCGGTGAACAGGCGGTGGAGCGTGTCGCCGTCGCCGAAGCGGATCGCCCGCTGAAGCATGGTGAGGTCTTCCGTGAAGCGGCCCAGCATGTCGAGCACGGCCTCCTTGTTGTTCAGGAAGACGTCGCGCCACATGGTGGGATCGGAGGCTGCGATGCGCGTGAAATCGCGGAAGCCGCCAGCGGAGAATTTGATCACCTCGCTGTCGGTCACGCGCTCCAAGTGCTCGGCCGTGTTGACGATGTTGTAGGCGATGAGATGCGGCACGTGGCTGGTGATGGCCAGCACGAGGTCGTGATGCTCGGGCGTCATGATCTCGACCTTGGAGCCGAGTGCCTCCCAGAAGCTGCGCAGCTTCTCGACGGCCTTGCCGTCGGTGTGGGGTTCTGGCGTGAGGATGCACCAGCGGCCGTCGAACAATTCGGCAAAGCCGGATTCGGGGCCGGACTGCTCCGTGCCCGCAATCGGATGCCCCGGAACGAAGTGCACGCCTTCCGGCACGTGCGGGCTGACGTCGCGCACGATCGACGCCTTGACGGAGCCGACATCCGTTAGGATGGCGCCGGGCTTCAGGTTGCGCGAAATTTCTTTCGCGATGGGGCCGCAAAGCCCGACCGGCGTGCAGAGAATGACGAGGTCGGCGCCGTCGACAGCTTCTGCGGCGGTCACATAGCCTTCCTCGATGAGACCCAGGCGCATGGCCGTCTCGACGGTGGCAGGCGTGCGGGCGGATCCCACGATTTCGCCCGCGAGATTGGCGCGGCGCGACGCGAGGCTGATGGACGAGCCGATGAGGCCGATGCCGATCAGAGCAATGCGCTCGAACATCGGCTCCTTCTGAGGTTCGCTCATGCGCGCGCTCCCGTGAATGCGGCAAGCGCCTCCACCACTTTGCGGTTTTCAGTTTCGGTTCCGATGGTGATGCGCAGCGCATCGGGAAGTCCGTAGCCCGCGACGCGGCGCACGATGATGCCGTGCTGCTTCAGGAACGTGTCGCATGCGACCGCATCGCGGCCGGAGCCGGCGGGGAAATGGACGAGGATGAAGTTGGCCGCGCTCGGCGTCACGGAGAACCCCAGTTTTTCAATCTCGGCCGTGAGCCACGGCAGCCATTCCTCGTTGTGGCGGATGGCCGCCTCGATGTGAGACCAGTCGTCCATGGCGGCCGCGCCGGCGGCGATGGAGGGAGCGGAAAGGTTGAACGGGCCGCGGATGCGATTGAGCGCATCGGCCACGGCAGCAGGGCAGTACGCCCAGCCGATGCGCAAACCCGCGAGGCCGAAGATCTTGGAGAACGTGCGCGTCATCACCGTGTTCTCGGTGGTGGCGACGAGCTCGAGACCGGCTTCGTAGTCGTTGCGCCGCACGTACTCGGCGTAGGCGGCATCGAGCACCAGCAGCACGTCGGCAGGCAAGCTTGCGCGGAGGCGGCGCACCTCGTCGAAGCCGAGGTACGTGCCCGTCGGATTGTTCGGGTTGGCCAGGAAGACAATGCGCGTGCGCGGGGTCACGCGGGCGAGGATCGCATCCACGTCAGCCTTGAGGTTGGTTTCCGGCGCGACGACCGGCGTTGCTCCCGCCGCCAGGATGACGATGCGGTAGAGCAGGAAGCCGTGCTCGGTGTAGAGGCCTTCGTCGCCGGGGCCGAGGTAAGCGTGCGCGATCAGGCTGATCAGCTCATCCGAGCCTGCGCCGCAGACGATGCGGTCCGGATTGAGGCCGAAGCGGCGGGCAATGGCCTGGCGCAGCGTGGAGGCTTGGCCGTCCGGGTAGCGCTCGAGTGCGCTGCCTGCCGCGGTGAAGGCCTCGATGGCCTTGGGACTCGGCCCGAGCGGGGTTTCGTTCGATGAGAGTTTGACCGGCTTCACGCCGCCCGGCACCTGGCTTTCGCCCGGGACATAAGCCTCGATGTCGAGGACACCGGGACGGGGTTTCGGGGCGAGTGGGGCCATGGGTCGGCTCAGCTTCCAGGAGGGGATGAAGCCTGCCCGTCGGGCAGGCGGTCCCCGTGATACCGAGGGTGCCGCAAAAGCGCAAAGGTTTAAGCGCCGCGACGGGTTAGTCCGAGCGTCCGAGGGCGCACAAAAAAACCGCGGCCTGACGATGGGACAGGCCGCGGTTCGAAATTCCGGGTATGCGGCGCCCTGGCCTACTGCATGTAGGGGGCGTCACCGCCGTGCGGCGCATTCGGCGACGAGAAGAAGAAGCCGCTGTCGAACGGGCCCGCAACGGTCTGGTTCGTGACGGTCGGGTCGACGAACTTCCGCGTGTTGGTGCCCTGGAGGTACTTATAGGAGTACCCGCCGCGGCGCGGAGCGGGGCGAACGACGCCGCGCAAAGGCTTTTCCTTAACGCCGGGCTTTTGGGCGAAGGCCACGTTAGGGCCGACCGGCAACGCGAGCAGCGCAATTGCTGCCATGATTTTGAAGAGACCGAGATTTTTCATGGCGCAAACCTAACTCAGGTTGGGGGTGCATGTCGATGTGGGGGGATGATTTCGGCGGCCGGGTGTGGCTTTCAGAACCTCCGTAAAACCCCCGTAGCGAGACCCAGTTCCCCGATCATCGCTCATGACATCTTGAAGGCCCGTTAATGAATGTTTGATGTCACGGGCAAAGGGGTGCCCGGCCCTTGACCCGGGGCAATAAGCTCCGATATTGAGGGCTCGATTTCGACCGTGGTGATTTGGCCGGCCGGCTTGCAGCCACGTTAAACAACTCGCTAAATGGGCCGTCGCGCACCCGAATACATACGGATGGGCCGGCTTCAGGGCCGGTTTCGAACGCCCGCACAGGCGGGCCGGGAGCACGAGCGCATGGGCACGTCATCCGCGTTGTCCGACGGAGCGGATCGGAAAGCCGATCCGATGGCTGATCATAGGCTGCCGGAGGTTCACAGTCCGTCCAGCCAGATCGTCGTCTTTCCCGAGGAGGCACCGCTGCGGCTCGAGTCGGGCCAGCTTCTGGGCCCGCTCTCGATCGCCTACCAGACCTACGGCACGCTCAATGCCGACAAGTCGAACGCCATTCTCATCTGTCACGCGCTCACCGGCGACCAGCATGTGGCGAACGTCCACCCCGTGACCGGCAAGCCGGGCTGGTGGGATCTGCTGGTGGGGCCGGGCAAGCCGGTCGACACCAATCATTTTTTCGTCGTCTGCCCGAACATTCTCGGGGGATGCATGGGCTCGACCGGGCCTGCTTCGCTGAATCCGAAGACGGGTAGGCCGTTCGGGCTCGATTTTCCCGTGATCACCATCGGCGACATCGTCGATGCTCAAGTGCGCCTCGTCGATCATCTCGGGATCGGGGAACTGTTCTCCGTAATCGGCGGCTCAATGGGCGGCATGCAGGTGCTCGAATGGGCGGCGCGGCAGAAGGGCCGCGTTGCGACGGCCATTCCGATCGCAACCGCGCCCTGGCACACGGCGCAGAACATCGCGTTCCACGAGGTTGGCCGGCAAGCGGTCATGGCCGATCCCGACTGGCGCGGCGGCAACTACTATGAGCATGGCGTCGTGCCCAAGAACGGGCTTTCGGTCGCGCGCATGGCGGCGCACATCACGTACCTTTCCGAGAAGGCGCTGCAGGGCAAGTTCGGCCGCAATCTGCAGGACCGCGCCGCGCGCTCATTCTCATTCGATGCCGACTTCAAGATCGAAAGCTATTTGCGTCATCAGGGATCGACATTCGTCGATCGCTTCGATGCCAACAGCTATCTCTACATCACGCGCGCGATGGACTACTTCGATCTGGAAGGCGCTCACGGCGGAAAGCTCGCGAATGCCTTTGCAGGGACCAACACGCAATTCTGCGTCGTGTCCTTCACGAGCGACTGGCTCTATCCCACTCGCGACAGCAAGGCGATCGTGAAGGCGCTCAACGCGGTGGCGGCCAACGTGTCGTTCGTCGAGATCGAGAGCGACAAAGGCCATGATGCCTTCCTTCTCGAAGAACCTGAATTTCATGCGACGGTACGCGGGTTTTTGACGGCGGCGGCTGCGAAACGCGGGCTCTTGCCGCACGCGGAGGCGACTTGATGCAGAAAGCCGTTCCTTTCACCGGCCAGCAACGCGCCGATCATCTTCTGATTGCCGAAATGGTGGCCCCCGGTTCACGCGTGCTCGATGTGGGCTGCGGCGATGGCGCGCTGCTCAAGCTCCTCGCCGACACGAAGGGCGTCGATGGACGCGGCGTCGAGCTGTCGCGCGAGAAGGTCAATCTCTGCGTGAAGAGCGGACTTTCGGTGATCCAGGGTGACGCAGACCGCGATCTCGCCGACTATCCGGATCAGTCGTTCGACTATGCGATCCTCTCGCTCACCATTCAGGCGACGCGCGATCCGAAGACCGTGCTGGCCAACCTGCTCCGCATCGGCCGGCGCGCGATCGTTTCGTTCCCGAATTTCGGGCACTGGCGCATTCGCGCTCAGCTTCTGTTCTCGGGCCGCATGCCGATGACGCCCAACCTGCCGGAGCCCTGGTACACGACGGCGGATGCCCACCTTTGCACGATCAAGGATTTCGTCGACTTGGTCGAGATGGTCAACGCGGAGGTCGAGGCGGCAGTGGCGTTCAACGCGAAGGGCCAGCGGCTGCCGATCAAGAACTCGCTGTCGTTGCAAAACCTGCTCGGTGAGAAGGCCGTGTTCAAGCTCAAGCGGCGCGCCTAAGATCGATCGCCTTTGTTGCGACGTGTCGTGGATCCCGGCCTCCGCCGGGATGACGGAAAGCGGTGGGCGAAGCGCGCGCCTCATACTCCACTGTCATCCTAGGTCTCATGGCGAAGCCATGCTCCGCATGGACTGCCTAGGATCCATATTGCGGCTTGGTCCGAGCCACCAAATGTGACCGCACGTGTGGCGTGTTGGATCCTCGGGACGAGCCCGAGGATGAAAGCGCGGGAGGTAACCGGCGCGGTCTTTGTCGCAAGGAAACGGGCTAGCGGATGGTGACGAGGTCCCGCAATGCCTTGGCGCGGACCGGTTTGCCTTTGACCGGCGCCATCATCTCTTTGCGCGCCTCCACCAGCAGGACACCGCCAAGTGCTGGCGATACCCGGGCGCCGACGCGCTCCCAGGCCGTGGCCGAGCGCACGAGGATGCCGCGGTCGAATGGCGGCAGGTGCAGGGCCGTGTCCCAGGTCTCTGGTGTAAACAGGGATTGGTGCAACAAGCTATCGAGCTGTGATCGGCTGTAGGGTCTGCCGAAGCCGAAGGGTGTCGTATCTACGTGGGCCCATAAGCCGCGCCGGTTCGGGACGACGATCATCAGACGTCCCTCTGGTTTGAGAACCCGCCAAAGCTCGCGCAGGAGCGGCGTCACCTGCTCGGAGACCTCCAGGCAATGGATGACGAGCAGGCGATCGACGGAATTGTCGCGCAAGGGGAGTGAGCCCTCCTCGACCAGCGTCGAGAGGATCGGAGCTCCGCGCGGCCATATCAACGCGCCTTGGCTCGCAGGCATCAGGGCGCCGACGCTCCGGGCTTCCGTGCGATAGGCGCCAATGAACGGCGTACCGAAACCCAGGCTGGCGATAATCTCGCCGGTCGCCGTGCCCCAGTGCGAACGGATCCTGCGTGCCAAGATTCGCCGCGCGATCTGGCCGAGCGGCGTCGCGTAGAAGTCCCTCAGCGTTGCGACATCCAAATGCATGCGTTTCCGCAGATCCGAATAGCGACCACTTTTCGCCTGACCGGCATTGCAATAGCAAGGTCACGCGATTAGCTTTTCAGAGGATCCGGTCGGCGCCAGTTCGGACGGGTCAGGACACACATGTCACGACCCAAATGGCCCAACCCGAAATTTACCAGTTCCCCTGTCTCAAGGACAATTATGGCGTTCTCGTCCACGACGCGGAAGGGGGCGTTACGCTGTCGATCGATGCGCCGGATGCCGCAACCGTCATGCGGGCGCTCGCGGAGCGCGGCTGGCGTCTGACGCATATTCTCGCAACCCATCATCACGCCGATCATACGGCGGGTATTCCGGCGCTCAAGGCCGAAACGCAATGCCGGGTGATCGGTCCGCGCGAAGAGGCGGCACGTATTCCAGGCCTGGACCAAGCGGTTGGCGAACCCGATACGCTCTCTCTCGGCACTCTCAGGGTGAAAGTGCTCGACACACCGGGACATACCATAGGGCATGTCACGTACTGGCTCGACGAGGCCAAGGTCGCGTTCGTCGGCGACACGCTGTTCGCGATGGGATGCGGGCGCATCCTCGAGGGGACGGCGGAGATGATGTGGACGTCCCTTCGCAAGATCGCCGACCTGCCCCGAGACACGCTCCTCTACTGCGGACACGAGTACACGGTTGCGAACGGCAAGTTCGGTGTTTCCATCGAGCCCGGTAACGCGCGCATGCAAGAGCGGCTGGAGGATGCGGAGACGGTCCGCGCGCAAGGCGGGGCGACGCTGCCAACGCGCGTCGATTTGGAGCTCGAGACCAACGTGTTCCTGCGGGCCGACACTCGCGCCATTCGAGACCGCGTGGGGCTCGCTGCCGCTCCCGCGTGGAAGGTCTTCGCCGATCTCCGCGAACGCAAGAACCGGTTCTGAGCCCATGGCCATGGACGCGGACCGGATCATCGCGGAGTTGGGCCTCGTGCCCCACCCCGAGGGCGGACATTTTCGCGAGACGTTCCGGGACACTGCACCGGACGGGGGCCGCGCGCATTCGACAGCGATCTATTTCCTGCTCAAGGGGGGCGAGGTATCACGGTGGCATCGCGTGGATGCCGTCGAGGTCTGGCACTGGTACGCCGGTGCGCCTTTGATGCTCGCCATTGCGCCCCCAGATGGGGATGTCCAAAACCTGCGGCTTGGGCCGGCCCTGCTGGATGGCGAACGGCCGCAGGGGGTTGTCGAGACGGGCTATTGGCAGCAGGCCTGGTCGCTCGGGGATTGGACACTCGTCGGCTGCACGGTTGCGCCGGGGTTCGAGTTCTCAGGTTTCGAGCTTGCACCAGCAGGGTTCACGCCAAGCTCGCAAAACGCCGTAGACTGAAAACGGCTCGGCGCGGCGAAGAGGGAAGTTTTCCACCACTCAATGTGTGAGCTGGCCGGACATATCCCGCTGTTTTTTCTCGCCTTCGAGCAATTCCTGGGGACCGGGTCTGGCCTACGCTTGCCGCTCCAATACGACTCGTGAAAAGTGCGAATCAAACGGGGAATTGCGTGCGCGCAGCGGGGGTTGCAAAAATGAAGGTGGAGTCCACCGGGACTGTCCTAAGTACGGTATTCGTCGACTACGACAACATCTACCTGTCGCTGAAGCGAAAGAACGAAGAGGCAGCCAAGCGGTTCGCCAAGGATGCCGCGCTGTGGCTTCGGGAGATCGAAAGCGGCCGGTTGATCACGCCGACCAACGGCGCCAGTTTCACCGCTGTTCCGCGCCGTATCGTCATGAGCCGCTGCTACGGCAATCCGGTGCCGCGCCGGAATGCGCACGATAACTCGACGGATATGAATTCGTTTCCCTTCGTGCGGCATCATTTCCTGCGCGCTGGGTTCGAGGTCGTCGATTGCCCGCCGCTCACGGCACAGCTCAAGAATTCCGCAGATATCCGCATGGTGATGGACGTTCGTGACGTCCTGCATCACGACACGCGGTTCGACGAGTTCATCCTGCTGTCGGGCGATGCGGACTTCACGCCGGTGCTACATCGCTTGAGGGCGCATGCGCGCCGCACGGTGGTGTTCGCGAACGATCATACGGCTCAGCCCTACACGGCGATCAGCGACGGCGAGGTTCGCGAGGCTGATCTCATTTCGCTGCTTCTGGACGGCCGCATCGACGCTGAGCCGAAGTCCGGCGGTGAGCTGCGCGAGCCGACGGCGGCCGAACTCGAGTCCATGCGCAAGTCGATCGTCGCAGAGGTTGCGGGCGCGGTGCGCTCGGCTGGGCAGCCGGTACCGCTCGAAGCGCTGGCGGATCGTGCCGTCCGTGCGCTCGGTCACGACAAGACGGTCGGCTCGGCCTGGGGTGGAGCGGGTGGTTTCCGCGATCTTCTGGCCAAGGCGCTGCCGAAAGACATCAAACTCACGGATCAGGCTCCGTATTTTGCCTACGAGCCCACGCGGCAGATTTCCCGCGAGATCGTGGCGCGACCGGAACTTCCGGCCGCACGCAGGCCGGATATGAGCGAAGGACGCGCAGAGCCGCGGCTGGAAACGCCGCCTTCGCGGCGTGTCGAAAATCGCCCGGATTACGGGCGCGAGGGGCAGCCCGAAGCTCGTTTCGAGCCTCAGCGGGCCGAGCGTCCTCAGGCGGATCGGGAGCTGCAGGCGGAGCGGTTGCCTTCGCGCTACGACGAGCCGCGCTACCAGCTTCCGCGCGAAACCCGCAGCGAGTTCGCAGATCCCTCGCGCGAGATCGCGCGTCAGGAGCCGCAGGGCCGCAACGAGCAGCAGCCGAGCTACGGCCAGCCCGCGACTTATGGGCAGCAGCCTGGATACGGCCAGCAAAGCTATGGGACGGCGCCCTCGCGTGCTCCGCAGCAAGAGGCACCTGCGCAGCCGTCGAGCGGCAGCTACGGGGCGCGTCCCGCTCCGCCGAGCCCTGCCGCGCTCGGCGCGCAGCGTCCGGCATCTCAGCCGTCCCCGCAACAGGCACAGCCTCCGCAGCGGTCCGTCGATCAGGCCTCGCAGATCCAGCAGTCGATCGCGCGAATCCACGAGGCTTGCCAGGCGCCGCCGTTGTCGCCGCCCGAGTATCGCGTGCTGTTCGAGGTGATGGCGGAAGAGATCACCGCCAACAACCTCTCGGGCCAGCAAACGCTGATCAACATTGTGCAGCGGGCTCGCGAGATGGGCCTCGAAGTGCGCCGCGACGACGTGCGTTTCGTGCTCGAGGTGGTGAGCGAGGCCGATCCGTGGTTCGAGCAGGGCGCTTCGGCGAATCTGTTCGCGAGCCGCTTCCGCAACTTCGTCGTTGCCCGCTGCCGCTCGCAGGGGCTCAACCTGTCGGCGGACGAGATCGATCTCATCGATGCGTGGTTCGGCGGGGCTCCGGCTTCGCAGCGGGCGGCGGCTTCGGCGCCGCAGGCTCCGGCACGTGCAACGCCTCCTGCTCCGCAAGGCTATGGCGCACCGGCTCCGCAGCAGGGTGGCGATCGCTGGCAGGTGCCGGACAACCGTCCGGCTCCGCAAGCTTCGGGGCAGTTCGGTGAACCCGAAGAGGAATTCCCGCGCATCGTGCGCTCGCGCCTGCGCGGGTAAGGTCGATACGTTGCATTTGATTTTGAGCCGGCGGCGTCGAAAAGATGCCGTCGGCTCTTTCATTTCATATGTGTCTGGATCTCGGCCGTCCATGCGAAGCATGGCTCCGCCATGACCGCCGGGATGACGTTTCTTGTGTTCGACGCAGTTGCATCACAACCGCGCACGCATCCGCATAAACACGAGAATTGAATACGCACTGCGCGCACTCGAAACAAAAAGGCCGCAGAGAGAAATCTCCGCGGCCTTTTCAATTTCGATACTTACTCGCCAGGATCAGACGGCGATGTAGTGGCCGCCGTTGATGTCGAAGCAGGCGCCGGTGATGAAGCCCGCGTCATCGGCTGCAAGGAACGTCACGGTGCGGGCGATTTCCTCGACGGTGCCGAGGCGGCCGACCGGGATCTGCGGCAGGATCTTGCTTTCGAGAACTTCCTTCGGCACGGCGGCAACCATCTCGGTGTTGATGTAGCCGGGAGCGATGGTGTTGACCGTGATGCCCTTGGCGGCGCCTTCGAACGCGAGAGCCTTCGTGAAGCCGTGCATGCCGGCCTTGGCGGCGGAGTAGTTCGTCTGACCCATCTGGCCCTTGCGGCCGTTGATCGACGAGATGTTGATGATGCGGCCGAAGCTGCGCGAACGCATGGAATCGATGACGAGGCGGCTCATGTTGAAGACCGAGTCGAGGTCGACGCTCATGACCTCGCGCCACTGCTCCGGCGTCATCTTGTGCAGCATGGCATCGCGCGTGATGCCGGCGTTGTTGACCAGGATGTCGATGGGGCCGAGCGCCTTGGTGATCTCGGCAACGCCCTTGGTGCAGGCGTCGTAGTCGCCGACGTTCCACTTGTAGACGGGGATGCCGGTTTCGACCTGGAACTGCTGAGCGGCTGCATCATTGCCGGCGTAGTTCGCAGCGACGCGGTAGCCCTTGTTCTTGAGTGCGGTCGAGATGGCGTGGCCAATGCCACGCGTGCCTCCGGTAACAACAGCGACGCGCGTCATGAGTGAAGATCTCCCTAGAGCAGGTTTCTGATTGTCGGTTGGGGGTGATTAGCCTTCCCGGCTTTTGCGCGGGAAGTCACCAAAATGAAGCAGGATAGGAAAAAGCCTCTCCCTATGG
>VFQQ010004798.1_pt1 | contig 11643 bp, 17 predicted proteins | sample 3512341 | NCBI WGS metagenome assembly VFQQ01 (sample SAMN10412373, study PRJNA504923) | tailings metagenome | isolation source: Relicate 2 Philex TSF1 revegetated site | place: Philippines: Tuba, Benguet | collected 2017-08-29 | reverse complement strand
CCCGGCTGGCCACTCCACACCGCACACCTCCCCCGCCATGGCCTTTTATGCAGGACAACGCTGCAGGTGGTGGGTGTGGGCCTTGCGGGCACGGCAGTCAGCCTGGCGCTGCTGATCAACAGCCAGCTGGACGCGGATGGTGCCTACGGTAGGCGGCTCGTGCTGCCCTTAGTTGTCTCACTGCTTGTAAAACACGTGATGTTGTTCGGGCTGACCGATCACTTGATGGGGTCCCATTTTCGATCTGTTCGATCTTGAAGGCCAAAACGTGCAGGCTGCGCCTTGCCTGCCATGCCACGCTGCCCTTTCTGCCCCTGATGGCAACACGTAATGCACCGCTGCTGCTCCTTTGCCTGCCGCAGGCCGCGGCTCGGCCCGCAAGCTGATGACTCCTAACCAGATTACGCCTACTGGTGAGAAAAGCATAGCGCAGCGTAGCACAGCATGGGCAGTGCAAAGCAGCGCGTGGCAGGAAAGCCGAGACAGCCTTAACAGCAGAGCGCAGCTAGCAGCAGAGGGGGCAGGGGAGCGCAAACGTGCGGGCCAGCTGGTCTGCTGCCACTCTCTTCGCGTGCATGCGTTGAACTGAAAGCCTACCATCCATCCATGCATCCATAACCAATCTGCAGGCATCATCTACAGCCCAGAGGTGCGGGACCTGGGCGACCTGCTTTCTGACGATGAAGCAGCAGAGCGCGAGGCTGCCGCGCAGGGCGGCGTGCCAGGCTACTGCGGCGATCGGGCCTTCACCGCTTTTGCTGGGGGCGAGCGCGTGTGTGAGAAGTTTGAGAAGACGCGGCGATGAGTTCGATCACCGGCGTGTGCAGCTTCCAGCCTGCGGCCTTGCATGTCTAGTTGCCTTGCGTGTGAATGCGGCCGGGGCGGCGCGTAATTTGTGCGGCGCGCCTTTGGTGCCGGCTTGCTTGCGCCCAGCTCGCTCCTCGCTTCTGCCCCCCTCCCTCTCCCTCCCTCTTGTACAATCACTGATCTATTTCTCCACCTGGAGCTTGCTGCTCTCCCCCTCGGTCGATCTGATCCTTCCTACCCCTGTTGCTTTACTCTGCAAGCCCCACAACCCTGCCCATTCAGCGGGCAAGCACCCCCCTTGAATTCCTTGCCGCTGTGCAGCCCGCCCGTCCGTTGGCCCTCTGTCGATGCTGCTCAGCGCAGCCTCAAGCTGTAACTGAGCAAATGACGGTTGTGAGACAGGCCAGGCAGGGCCAAAGTTTCCGTGGAACTGGCATGAAAAATGGATCAAGCCGCAGCCACGAAGTGCTGCCGCTGCGGCGCAGCGGCGGGGGGGGGGGGGGGGGGGGGGGGGGGGGGGGTGATGCGGCTCGTAGGCTCCCGCCGGCCGTCTCGACGTCTCCGAAGTGATCGCTCGGCCTCGACGTTCCGCCATGCAGGCGTCGGTCACAAGCCGGCTGCCCGGGCTGTCCCTCGGGCGCCCGCTTCCCGCGTACCGGCGCGCTGTCTTGCGCTCTAGACGTCCTGTGCACATCGCAGCGGCCGCTGCGAGCGATGCCATGCCCCCACAGCAGCCCGGCGGCGGCGGAGGCGGCGGCAAGGCCACCCCTGAATCGCTGGGCCGGGTCCGCCAAGTAAGAGCACCAAAAGGCTACCCTTGCCTGGCTGCTGAGCTTTGCCGGCTGCTGTTTTGAGGATGCGCAGGCTTGATCGCCACTGCTTTGCACAGTCTCGCCACAGGTGCAGCAACCGGGGCTGCCGCCTGTGAGCTGGCCAGTCGAGGCGGTACGAAATGATGCCCATTCTGCCCAGTGCCGGTGTGAACTCTTCAAAACACACCCCAAACTGTCTCTTGAATGGCAGGCCATGGACTCGGAGATTGCGGACAAGATGACCGATCTGCAGCGCCGGCTGACCCTGGCAGAGCGCCGGCTGCAGGTGAGTGCTGGGTTGGTTTGCAGTGTGATGTGTCAGGGTTGGGTGTTTAGGCCTGAACCACCACATGTTGCCGCCGCCCTGCCATGCTGCTCGCACTCTTGCCTCATTTCAAAGCAACTGCGCTCTTGCCATGCTATCACGAATGTGCAGGAGGAGCGTGAGCGTTCGGCGGCGCTGGCACCCTATCGAGTGGCGGCGCCCAAGCGTGGTACGTGCTCTTTTGGTGCTATTTGTGTTATCCTTTTTAGGCTATACAACCTGCTGTCTGGCCTGGAGATGGGCATGTATTGGTGGGGCAAAGCAGTTGTGAGCCAATCGAACATCTGCAACAGAACTCCTGTTCCATGCTTCCAATTGCACACAGGCATCATCGGCAACTCGCGCTACGCGCAGCAGCTGCGCAAGCAGATTGTGCTGGCGTCGCGTGAACCCACCCGGTGAGCCTAGCATTGCAATGTCTCGGACATTGTCTCAAGGGGGGCTGTGTCGAGGCTGTGCATACATGTGCTCATGCATTGTCCTGCGCAACCTTACATGGTGAGGATGCATGCATGCATGCTGCTTCCCTCCTTGGGCATATGACACACTCTGCACACAGTTTGGCATGTTGCGGGTGCCTGCCTGCGAGCCTAGCCATCATTCCATGCCTGCCGCGCCTGCACTCTAACCCTATTTGTTGTGTGTTTGCAGCAAGCCGGTGCTGGTGTTCGGTGAGCGAGGCCTGGAGAAGGACAACATTGCTGCGGTGAGCCTGCTGTGGAAGCTCCCTTTACCGAGTTTGTTGCGATGAACCGCGCGGGATGTGCGCGACATGTCCCGACGGTCGATTGGCTTGGCTTCATGCCACTCTGTTGCACCTCCCGGGCCTCGCCGTGCATCGCCAAGCCATCGACTGCCTGTTAACCCACTGCAGCTGATCCACTTTGGCTCCAAGTACCATGATGCCCCCTTTGTGCGCTTCGACTGCGATCGGTGAGCAGCCGCCGCTGCAAACTGGCCATGGGAGGTTGGATCAGCAGAGCACCTACCTACATGGCTGCCTGCGAATGCGTGGCCTGCTTGCCCCGCAGGCTGCACGACGGTGCATCAGCGGTGCATATGCATCACTTGACAGTTAGCCATCTGCAAAACTACCTGAATATTTCTTCTGCAGGCTGGACGACGATGCATCAGACCTGTTTGGAGCGGGGCAGAAGAAGGGGCTGCTGTACTACATGCCGCCCGAGGTGCGTGCTGTGCCTGCTGCGCTGTGCGTGCTGTGCTGCGCATGCCATGCACGCCGTGTGTCCTGCTGGGAGTGGGCAGACGATGCGTCTGCTCTATCGCTATATCACACGCTTTACATGCTGGAGAGGAGGCACGGGGAGCAGCTGCTGCACTGAACCCTGGGCGGCACTGCTGAGGCTGCAACACTATGCCCGTTTGTGTGCTCCATGATTCAGGGGACGCTGCTGCTGAACAACATCCACAAGGCGCCCAAGGCTGTGCTGCCGCTGCTCAAGCAGACGGTGGACGCGGTCAGCCGAGGTACGTTGTTTCTTTTCTTTCTTTTTGCAGTATGTGCAACTTATCCAGATGATTGATTGACTGGTGTGGACGCAGGTGCGGCTCTTAGTAGTTAGGCACGTTGTTGGCTGCTTTTGGGAAGGCGCACGCTGCTTCACGATCGTGGTCCAGTGGGCAGTCTGATCTCATTACATGCTTACTATGCCTCCTGCCCTGCCCCCTTTCATTGCACCACATGCAGCCAGCCTGGAGGAGTGGGGCGAGTGTGCGGATTGCCCCTCCATGCTGCCTAAGGCTGCTGATGCTATGTTTTATTGCACCTTCTTGTCCCTCCCTCTTGTTACTCCTTGCAGCCAGCCTGGAGGATTGGGGCGAGTGCCCGGATTGCCCCTCCAAGGAGACGTGCGACCGCGGCTTCCGCGAGTGGTGAGCCGAGGCCGTGTAATGCAAACAAACGCCCTGCTGGCTGCCTGCACATGGCTGCGGTGCATGACTGCATGTGCTGCGGTGCATGCAGCCGTGGCGGAGTCAGCCATGTCGCGGCATGCCTGCCCATGCCATGCCCATGCCATGCCATGCCGTGGAATATGATGCAATGTGATGTCATGTGGCGCCACGGCATGCCGTATCATGCCATGCCAAGCCATGCCACATCATGCCATGCCATGCCATTCACAAGTTCACAGTCCACCCATGCAGCGACTTGAGCGGCGTGCTGCCCCGCATCATCATCACGGCTGAGGAGGCGCAGGATGAGCTGAAGGACCTGTGCTACATCATCAAGGTGACGATTTTGCGGTTGACGCCGCCGGACAGTTCATAGCAGTGGGGATGCCCAATGGGTCAGGGGGCTGGCGCAGGCAACACATGCGGCACTCAAACATCGCAGCAAATGTGCCCAACTGGCCGCTAGTCTGCAAATGACCTGCCCCATCTGTCTGGCTTGCAGGTCCCGCCGCTGCGCGTGCGGCCCTCGGACATCAGAGCGATGCAGGCACGCTGGACTGACGCGTGGTGAAATGCAGTGCACTTGCATTGCTTGGGTTGAATAGGTGGAAGCGCTCATGAAGTGCCTTGACTTGCCTGCCAAGTGCTGCACGACATACACAGCATTCACCAACATGTGATGCTGTTGTAGCCAAGGCGAACTGCCCATGCCTGAAATGCCGGCGCCACCCGTTGTCACCCGCAGGCCTTCTTCCTGCGCGGCATTGCTCGCGAGAAGGACATGGACAACATTTCGCTCACTGACGAAGCGGGTGCGTTTGTTACAATGGGCCACGATGTTGTTGAGGGTGGGATGCACCAGTTGCTGGCATTGCTCAAGGACATGGACACCATTTCGCTCACCGACGAAGCAGGCAAAAGATTGCTGCGTTCAAACTGCTTCTGGGCGCTGCCCACTGTTGCTGGTGCATGCCGCTGCTGATGCGTCATGCCTCAGCCAACATCACCACCCTCTCTAACCGCCACTTGTCCATCGCAGTGCGCCAGCTAGAGGCGTACTCCTACCCCCTCAACATCACCGAGCTGAAAACGATGGTGGAGCGCGCAGCGGCGCAGTCGGACAACAGCGGGCGCAAGCTGTCCGAAGACGTCTTCTGGTTCGCCAAACAGGTGGGTGGGTGGCTGCGTAGTGGGGCGCCGAGGGCCTGTTGAGCCGGCCATGGCCAGGGCGGATTGATTCGTGCGGCCAAATGAACTACTGCGAACCCTTTGAGTGGCTGAACAGGTTGCCGTGTGGCTGAACCCTGTATAGGCAGCCGCGCGACGTGCTGCGCTACGAGCTCCCAGCGAAGCAGTGCGTGTTTGATGTCATTGAAAACCCTCCCACTCTGTGCAGCCGCGCGACGTGCTGCGCTACGACCTGCTCAAAATCCGTGTTCAGGACCCTCCAGCCTGACGATTTCTTTTTACTAATCTGCCACTCCATGCAGCCCCGCGATGTGCTGCGCTACGACCTGCTCAAGATCCCCATGGTCCGCCGCTTCCTGCGCTCCAAGCTGTGGCCTGAGGACATCAACTTTGGGTGCGCGAACGAAAATCATAGTTCAGGGGGTTGGGTGGCGAGGGAGGCAAGTGTGGCAAGCCGCTCCAAGCTGTGGCCCGAAGACATCAACTTTGGGTGCGCTTTAGTTGCTTTGCCCGATCTGATGCGCAACATTGAGCGTGCCTGTTTCGTGGGCTGCTGCATTGCATGGCTGTGGTGTGATACTCTGCACCACGCTTACGGTCCCTTAGTGCATCCATCCATCGCTGGCAATTCTGCTCCCTGCAGGTTCACGGTCTACGCCTTTGCCTTCCTGGTGGGCCTGCTGTTCATCGGGCCGCAGGACAGGTGAGTGCATCTGAAAAGAGAGGTGTGCATTTGGTGTCGATATGAGGGCAGGGAAAACAGCTGTGGGCCTGCTGTTCATCGGGCCGCAGGACAGGTAACCTGCCGGGGTTCTGCATGTGGCAGGGAAGATATGTTTTGCTGTGTATCGGGCTCAGGAGCCGCGGTGAAGCTGGGGCAGGCTGGGTACACTGCTGCCACATGCATCGGACGCAGTTGCGCGGCATGAGTGCACTGTCAATACATGCCAGCCTGGTGAAGCACATGGTGCACGGTGTGCATGCACTGTTGCAGGAGTGAAACCGAGGCGCGCACACCGACAGTGTTGACTGCCTCCCGCCATTGTCTGCTTGCAGGGCGCACAACTTTGGGCTGAACCTGTTCTGGTGCTTCTGGTGGCCCGCCTCCTTCTTCGCGTATCCATTCCTGGGCCGCGTGTGGTGCGCAGGTCAGCAAGTTCTAGCTCTGTTTATGGCCTGTTATGGTGTGTGAAAGCTGCATGTCGCTTCCTTCGTGTACCCCGACCATTGATCCAGTGTGGTGCGCAGGTCAGCCACTTTGTGTGCGCGTTTTGCTTTACTCTGCGACTACGCTTTGCATGTTATGGCCCTTCCTGGCCCGCGTGTGGTGCGGCGGTGAGCAAACGGTCGGTTGAGCTGACCATGCCGGACAAAACACCTGCGCCCGCCCCATTCTCCCCAGTGTCTGCTAGCTTGGCCTCGCCTTCTGGATATTCATTCGGATCTTACCACATTTATGCCTGTGCAGTGTGCCCCTTCATGATCTACGGAGAGCTGGTGCAGCGCTGGCGCATGAGGCAAGTGGCAGGCTGCCATGCACTGCGCAACCCGCTGGCCGGCTTGCAAGGCTTGGCATTGGTTGCTGGTTGATGGTAGCAGTTGTAGTGGGTGCGTGCCCTAGTCCCGACCTAGCACGAGAGTTGCGAGCGCCGCACTTTCTTCCTCTGCCAAGCAGCCAGGGCGCGCAGCTGCTCAAGTGGCCGCGCGAGCAGATGGACAAGTGGGGCCCCTGGTTCCTCTTCTCCCTCTTCTTCGGTGAGTGTTTGCTGATCAATATACCCCGCAGCCAGGCAGCAGCACTCGACGGTGCCTGTTCCTGGGCCCGCAATGCAACAGCTGGCCGTTTGCAAAGTTGGGCGATGGCACCATGGCGTGATGGGGGGTTTGGACCCGTTTTCACGCACCCTCTAGCGTGCAGTTGCCGGGTCCGTATTTCCTCAACTTCACCGAGGGGTTTGCCGGCTTGTCTGTGAAATGTATTGAATCCACTGCTGCAGGCATCCTGGTGTGGGAGGAGGGGGACCGCCGCCCATCCCGTTTTCTGCCGTTGTCCATCATCGTGTGGGCTGCACAATTTCTAGCTTTCCCCCCTCCTACACTACTTCACAGGCATCCTAGTGTGGGAGAAGGTGTGGGACCCTGCCCAACAGCGCCGCTGCGACTTCTACTGACTTTTTATTTTGTCCTTCCTAACCTCTACTGCAGGCATCCTGGTGTGGGAGGAGGTGTGGGACCTGCCCAACAGCGCCGCCCTGTCCTCCTGGCTGCTGCTCATCATCACCGCGGGAGCCATGGTCGGCAGCTGGTTCTTTGAGCGCCGCATCTGGTGCAGGTGAGGACAGTTTGTGAGGTGGGTGCGGTTTGGGTGCGGTTTGCGTGCAGCTTTGGAGCAACAGTCGGCCGTTGTTTGTTCGAGCGTCGCATCTGGTGCTGGTGGGTTGGTGGTTTCTAAGCTGCAGGGTTGATTGCTTGGCAGCTGGTTTAAGAGCACCTGGTGCAGGCCTGCTGTGATTTACGGCAGTCGGCACCGCCCGAAATTTCGGAGTTGTTAACGCGCATGTGGCAGCTTTCACACGACCATTTCTGTGCTTCCGCCTGCTCGCAGGTATCTGTGCCCCATCGGCGGCATGAACGGTAAGCGCAGCAATGCAAGGCGTGCCATGGGCAGCGCTGGGGGTTGCGCTTCCTGCCACTGTCTGTGCGGTGTGCTGCTGCGGCCAATGCATTCGGCGTTTCATGCATCCGTCCGCATTCATCCCTGCCGCGCACCATCCCCAGCAGGCCTGTTTGCCAAGCTCAGCATGACGGAGCTGCGGGCGCGGCAGGGCGTCTGCTCAAGTGAGTGGCACATTCGGTGCTCGGGATCTGGCACCTGTTACTGTGCAGGCGTGCCGCTGCTGTCGCGTGGCTTGGAACGAATGGCCGTTAGGCGGGTTCCTGAGGTGCAGCAACGTGCAGCTATCAGTTACTGCGCTTGCAGGCACGTCAGCACAGCCGCAATTAAATGCAGCAGCACAGCCGCAACTAATTCTGTTACTGTACAGTGCAATACGTTCATTCATGTCCGCAGGCACGTGCAAGACGTACCACTGCTTCAAGGGCGGGCCGGAGGAGCCGCCGGAGGGCCTGGAAACACTGGGCTGCCCCGTGTACTCGCACCCCGCGCAGGTGGGTTGTTTGGGGTGTTGCTCAAGGGTGTTCACTGTGAATCTGGGCATAAAAGTTTGTGGCCGGCCAAAGTGGCCTGGTTACCATGGGCTGCCCCGTGTACTTGCACCCTGCACAGGTGGGTTGTTTGGGTCGTTGCTAAAATGTGTTTCACGGTGTGTGGCCGGCCAAAGCGGCCTGGTTACCATGGGCTGCCCGGTTTACTCGCATCCGGCACAGCTAGGCTGCTGCTGCTGCTGCTGGTGGTGCTGACGTGGCTGGACTTTTGGCAGGGAGTGGTCAATGGGCCAGAGCATGCTTGCTGCCCATAGGCCCTTGGGCCTGATGTCATGGGCAACCAATCAGTGCCCAACCGCTCGGCGCTCCTCTGCCCCGGAGCTGGTGGACAATGCGAGCCTCGCAGCATTTACTTCATGGCCCCGTTGCATTGCTCTGTGCCTCCTGCCCCAGTGTGTTTCTCTCTGTTTCCTCTCTCACCGCAGCTGGTGGACAACCGCAACTGCGTGCTGTGCATGGAGTGCCTCAAGGCCTGCCCGCACAGGCGAGCAAGCATTTACAGCGTTGCTGTGTTGTGGCTCAACACAACGGGAGCATTGGGTTTGGGCTGCGCCTGACTCGTGGCTGCATGTGGTCTGTGTGCAGCGAGTCAGTCCTCAGCAGTTGCATACAATTGCAGGAGCATCGAGTTCCGGCTGCGCCTGCCGGGCGTGGACCTGTGGACCACTCACAAGCCGCTGGCCGCAGAAGTCTGCCTGATGTTTATGCTGCTGGGAGCAGGTGGGTGTTTTTTTACGAGTGGCTGTGTTGTTGATGTGCCAAGTAGAACTACACCAGCTAGATCGGTGGCAGCAGAAGTCTGCCTCATGCTCATGCGGCTCATACGGCTGGGAGCAGGCAAGTGCGCGACCTTACCAGAGTGAGGTGTGGCTGTTTAGAGGGTCTTGCCTTGGGCATCTCTATCATTGCAATCCATCGCATCCATAGGAGTCGTGGGGCCCTCCTGCACGCCTGCGACGATGCGCTGTTGGCGTAAATACGGCGCCTGATATTTTGACATTGCGATGCCCGCCCCTGTAGTGTACCTGCACGACTGCGACGACGTGCTGCTGCAGCTGGGCCTGAACCCCGACCTGTTCCTGGGTAAACGGGGCCAGGAACGCACCAGCAGGATTGGTTGTGGCGGGGCAGTCGCTGGTGGCGCTGCTGGATCCTTGCACGTGGCCGATCTTGCAGTGCAATGCAGCCTGCATTGGCCCCTCGCCCTGTAGCACACTTTCCTGCTGTGCAGACAGCAATCTGCCACAGCACAGCAGGCCGGCGTGTGCACCCGATTGTCCTGCCCTGCCGACGTCCTCTTCTTCTGCCCCGTGCAGACAGCAAGCTGCCGCACATCCTGCTTTCAGCCGCCTTCCTGGCGGCGCCTGGCGCCATCGCCTGGGGAGTTGACTTCCTGTGGCGCCTGTACCGGAAAGGGGCAGCGGAGGTTACCACCCTGCTGCCCGCATGGGCCGGCACCGCGCTGGTTGGCGCCGGTACCGGCGGCAGCGGATCGGCAAGCCAGGGCCAGCGGCCGCATGATGCAATGGCGGCTGAAGCTCGTGCCCTGGCGGTGCTTCGGGCTTCAGGGCAAGCAGAGGCGGAGGAGCAGCCGGGGGCTGGCACCGCAGCGGCCGCGCTGGCGCAGCAGGGGCAGGCGGGCAAGCTCAAGCCGTTTGTAGAGATGGCATACGGTGAGCGGCTGCTTTGGTTCAAGGGCAGGTGGTTTTGGTTTGTGCTGTGCCGAGATTGGCAGCAGGCGCAGACGGGTTTGTGGAGATGGCATCTACGGTGCTCAGTAACTGCGACTGGGAAACCAGGACTTGGCATGGTCCTCCTGGCCTGTGCTTTCCAAACTGCAACTTGCGTCTTTATGTGCAGGATACCTGCCACTGGCGTACACCGCCACTTTGGCTTACTACCTGGACAATGCATTTGAGGAGGCGGGGCTTATCCTGCCGGCAAGTTTCTCAAAATTAGGAGGTTCCTGGGGTGGGCAGTGTGCAGTTTGATATGACATGACTGAAACACGCCTCTCGACGTGTCGCCGCACCAAAGGCCTGGGCGACGGCTGGCACCGCCAACAGAGCTGCACCGCACCTGCGCCAGTGTACACGCATGTGTGCAACCATGACATGCAGGTATCTTCCGCATGGCTTCCCTCTGTGCAGGTGGCGGCTGCCACTTTCGGCATCGACGCACCCTGGCTGCCCACTTTCACGGTGGCGCCGGTTGTCACCGAGTTCCTGCAGGTCTGTGGTTGTCTGTGAAACTTTAGCAGCCAGGGTTGGGGGCGGTTTAGCTGCTGCTGTCGATGGCACGATCCCTGGCTGCCCACTTCACCGCGTACCGGTGGTAATGTTTTCTGCTCTGCAGGGATCAACCCTGCTGTTCGGAGCGGTGCTGTCCCTCGTGCTCACGCGCAAGCTGGGCGCCCGGTGAGTGGCGTCCGATAGCCTGTCCCAATGCCCCAGGTTTCGTGGGTGGCACTGGAACAGCTGGCTGTGGGGCTGGTTTCAGCACACCGAGGGACTGTGGCAGAGCAGCTTGGCTCGCGTGCTCACACCCCACACCCTGCCTGCCTGTTCTACCCTGACCAGTGCTCGTTAATTTGCACCCACGACACCGGTATCCAGCGCTTTCCCGCACTCTGCCTGCCCTGCCTGCAGGCCGTGGAAGGACCTGTGGCCTCAGTGCCTGCTCATTGGACTGTTCACCGCGGAGCTGTGGTCCCTCATCCTGCCCAACTGAGCGGCACGCGGGATACTGTACCGGGAATGGACGGGTCAGCTTTCTGAAAGCGGCGGCCGGGTGGGCCGACCGCCTGGCGCTGCCATTGAGCACGCCTTTGCCAGCAGTTGATGCATGGTCGTACCGCTGCTGTTTTTTCTTGCTTCTGCTGCACCACCATGCAAGCATGGACAGCACTGCCCACCGGAGCTACCGGCAGCAGCTGTGTGCTGCACACCTGCCTACTACGATAATACGTACCTACATAACTTATGCTGTACTGCCCCTGGCACCCCGAACCTGCATTGCTTTTGCCCCACTAGAGCGAGAGAAGAGCAACTGATTGAGCACCTGATTTCCCCACGCCTGCTGCACTAACGCACTGCGTCTCACATGTAAGAAGATACAACTTGCTCAGCAAGAGACTGCCTGCTGCTGCTGCTGGCCTTGCTGCTGGCCTTGCTGCTGCTGCTGTGGAACCTGCTGCTGCTGGGCTTGCGGCTGCTGCTGGGCTTGCGGCTGCTGCTGCGGGCCCTGCTGCGGCTGAGCCTGGGCCTCCCCCACAGCCACGTCTGCTGCTGCCGGCGCTCGCCCTCCCGCCTCCTGGCTGGCAGCAGCAGGTGCGGGGCGCAGGCCCCGCCGACGGTTTGAGTTCAGAAGGTA
>VFQQ010004797.1_pt1 | contig 11646 bp, 17 predicted proteins | sample 3512341 | NCBI WGS metagenome assembly VFQQ01 (sample SAMN10412373, study PRJNA504923) | tailings metagenome | isolation source: Relicate 2 Philex TSF1 revegetated site | place: Philippines: Tuba, Benguet | collected 2017-08-29 | reverse complement strand
GACGCGCGCAGCGAAACGCGTGCGAATCCGGCTTATCCTACAGCCTCAACGCCAGAGTTCAGCTGCGAAGCGGCCCACATGGAGCCGTGGACAAAGTACGGCGGCGCGGCCGCTTCGTCAGCTGCAACGATTCGTTAGACGTCTGGGGCCTAGAACCCAGCATCGCCGCGGTCTCGCGCATCGATCCATTCGCGCAAAGGCACTGACTCAACACGCTCGCGGAAATGATCGGATGCCTCCTCCGCCTTGGAGAGGACTACCGGATGCACCGGCCGGCCGAAGTACTCCGCAAGCGCAAGCCTGAGCGGTGCTAGAACGGAATAGATGTTTGAGGGGCCGATTGCACCCGGATCGTACACGAAGACGACGTCAATATCGCTAGCGCTAGAGAAGTCAGTGAGGATAGACCCGAATACGTGGGGCTCAACGCCTTCAGGCACTTCGATAGGCGTACGTTGGATTCCCATTTTGGTCCTTCCTCGCGTATCTCGCCACGTCGCGACTCCAAAGAGCCCCAAAGAACTCCGAGACGTTGAACACACCTACTCCGTTGTCGAGCCCGTACTCCTTCGCCTCTTGCGTGTAGCGGTTCCAATCTCCTGCGGTGACAATGCAGGTCGCCTCTGGAAACTCAGCCGAAACGTTAATGACATCGGCCAGACTGATCGTGTATCGATTGATTAGCACTGCCACGACCGCCGGAAGGTTGTCCCTACGCTCGATGGAGAAGACTATGTCTTTCCGCCGCTCGAATCGCTCAACCCGCTGGTGCCCGCTGAGAGCTCGCTCGACGAACTTGATGTGGGAGTACGAAATGTCCCAGTTATTCATCTGCGGCATCGCGAATCATCTCCTCGAAGGCCTTTGGAAACCGCGGCACTGCATCACGACGGTCATAGGCGCTGGCTTCAAAACCCGCAGCGTGCTCTAGAAACTCAGCAACGGTCGCGTATTGGGCCGGGGAAAAGAGGGAGCGGTGCGTTGTCAAAGCACTCGCGATCTGCCGGTTGTTCGGTACGATCACGCTGAGTTTGCGAAGGGTCCAAAGCGTTGCCATGTTGCTGACAGGATTGACCTTCGCCACTTCGCTCTCCGGGCCGTAGTTCCTCCAGACCGCGTGATTCTCCTGAAGTAGAGCAAGCACAGCCTGCGCGACGGCCGTGCGCGTTTCGTAGATGGGGGCACTCAGGCGCTCTCGGACTCGTGCCTCATGTTGCGCTTTCCACGAGAGTAGGTCCGACTCTTTGTAGTAGCCGGATGGTGCCTTATCAACGAGTCGGTGGTGCGTTGGACAAAGCAGAATCAGGTTTTCGTATGTGTCCTCTCCACCAGTAGCCTTGCCCCGCGGGCCCTTCGGGCTCTGCGCGATCACATGTGCCATCTCCCCGAGGACCGTCGGGTCCTTGAGGTCGACGAAGACCAGGCAATCCTGCTGGCAGCCTGGAAATGCACACATTCCGGCGGCTAAGCCCCAGAGCTTCTTCAGGTCCTTCTCAGAAATGTTCACCTGATACAGTGGCCTTCGGCGAGGGCTTCTGAACGACGCGCCCGGGGGCGGACGATCGTCTGCGAGCTGCGAGGTTGAACGCTAGTGAGCTTGCCTGGAACGGTGGAGACGTCTAACGCAGAGCTCTGCTGCTAAGGTACTCAACGGTTGCGAGCGCAGCGAGCACCCTTGCAGCTTCGTCAGCAGCAGCGTCCCGATAGGGAGCCGTGGCTTAGCGCACGTGGGCCAGCCGCCAGACCGATTCGACGAGCGCCCGCCGAACGTCGAACGGGTGGAGCGATTGCCCGAGGGCCGCCTGCTCGACCTGGCGCAGGTAGCGCTGGACCTCGGTCTCCCGGGCGTCCGCCGCCATCATCCCCGCGAGGGCGAGCGCGTGCTGCGCGTAGAAGTCCGCGCCGCCGCCGGCCGCCATTCTGACGGCGCCCGCGGGATCCCACTCGCCCGCGAGCACATCGGTCAGCCGGGCGAGGATCGCGGGGACCGCCGCCGCGCGGCGGTAGTTGCTCGGCACCAAGGCTACTCCCGCGGTGATGTGTGTGGCTCCCTAACGCCCAGCGCCTGCCGCGGGGCAGCTACCACAAATTGCGGCGAGTGCGCGCAGCGTGCACGCCGCCTTCCGAATGCCCCGCCGGCAGCAGCGGTCCGTTAGATGCAACTATTGGTGATGCGAGAGGTATTGCGACCAGGATTCGACGCGAGTGTTGAGTCGACGCCTGTGTATTACAGCATCGGCGGCACGTCGAAATGCTATGTCTTCAGTAACGAGTATTCGACGTGTCTCGGCGGCCAGATAAACCATCTGTAGCATATCGATCGCCCCGGCCCTTTTCGGTTCTTTCTTGAGGATGAGACGTTCAAACAGTGTTACCGCTTCGGCCTCGAGATACAGCTTCCACGCAAGCGATTCCTGCACCGCATGTATCGTGGGTGTATCTCCGACACCATAGAAGCCCCACATTCTATCCAGGAGCACTTCTGCCGCTCTTGAGTTCCACCAACTGTTTTCTAGGAAATCGGCTGGATACTCATGGCGGGTGATACCGATTGCTTTCAGCTCCCGCTGAACATATGGACGTGCCCTGGTAAACAGCTGCTCCCGGCCTTGCTCATACGAGTTTGCGTACTCCTTGGCGGAATCTCGGAACTCAACTGAGAAGTCGTCCCCTGGAGCAGCGACACTCAAATCAACCAAATCTGCTTGAAACCCTGAGTCAGAAGTCCGAAATGCGGAGGCGGCGGCGCGAAGGAGATCGTCCGGTAGCGGGAGAAGACCTTTGCCCTTGGAGAGTGCCCTCAAAACTGCAAGACCACGCTGCCTCACTCGCGCGTTGTCACCTTTGGCTAATTCGACCGCAGTTAGTGCCGTGACCCAAATCGAGAAATCGGCAGCCGCCGCACTCCGTGCTACCCGCGCCCGAAGTTCGTCATCTTCGAAGTACTTGATGCAGGTCGCATCGACTATGACTGCTCCCGTTCGCTGTATCATGACTGATCGATGGCATCTAACGCCCAGCGCTCTGCCGCGGGGCTCCTATAAGCATGCGGCAGGCGAACGCAGTGAGCAAGCCGCCATCCCTAGCCCGCCCTGTCGGCAGCAGCGGTCCGTTAGATGGCGTCGCGTCGCCACTCACGCCACCATGTACCTGCTGCGAGCGACCAGTGGAACGTCACGATGATCGCTCCGATACTAGTCGAGCTGGGCGGTGAGCCGCCCTCCAAAGCATCAGCCGCCATCTGTTTTCGGAACTCGGCTGCCGCCCGGGCTCGCGCGGCCTTCTGTTGTCGCTGTAGCTGCACCTGAGCCGGTGGCCAACAACGGCGACAGTAGCGATCAATGCGCGGAGGTGCTGCTGTTGGTCCGAATGCGATGTGGTGCTCGCGGTTCTGGGAGGCGAACACGTCCGATTCCGCTTCATGCGCTACAGCGGCGAAAGTCCCGCGACGATTGCACGATACACACAACGCCTGACGGTCGCGAGGAGAAAGAGGAATGAGGCCCACTACTACCTTTGACGGCACCGGCAATCCTCCAGTTTGTAAGACCATCTAACGCGGGCTTCTGCAGCGGGCGCCTTGATCAATTGCGCGCGTAGCGCGCTTCCGAATTGCGCCCGCCTGCAGCAAGCATCGTTATGTCGCACTCGAAAGGCACTGAGTCACGCAACGGCCAAGCTTGGCGGCGACCACTCAAGCACTGCGATTTCACCAGGGCGCGCCGCACCTTCCTTGTGGCGCCATTCAAACTTGACGCGGATTGATAGGCGCAGATGTCGCGCAAGTCCCAATGCGTGCGACCACGCCTGATTTGAATCGACGCCCTGAATCGAGAGGTCGGCCTCCGCTAAGTAGTGGAACCCGTCCTGCTCGTAACGGCCAGGTCGAATATGTGCACTCGAAACCTTCTGAAGCGCTTCGAAGGATCCGAGGCGCTGACGGGCGATAACGTGGACGTGGTCCAACAAGCCGTTCCACTTAGGCCGGTGAAGATCCTTCCCGTCAATGCGAGCGGACAAGAGTTTCGAATGGGTCAGGCTCTCATGGCGATCAGGGTCCAGACGGGGCGCGCCATCATCTGCAGTCAGAACTGGGGACTTACGACTCGCGCCCGCTGCTCTGCGCTTGATCTCCTCTTCGGCGAGGGAAGCGATGACGGATTCGGGGGTGTCAACGAACGGCTTCGCGAGGATCTGCAGCATTGCGAAGGTCGCGTCAGACAGGGCGATACTGTGCGGCACAGGCAGCTCCGTGTTGGTATGGAGCGTACAATAATACCTAGAATATGTGTCTGCAAGCTCTAGAAAGTAATATTCTCCTACGGTTTCATAATGATATGGCTCCTAGGGAGGCCGCTTGGAGAATCTCAGATGACTAAGGAATCGACATAACGCCCCGCTTCTGCAGCGGGCGATTCAACAATATGCGAGCGCAGCGAGCTACCACCACGCCCGACTGCAGCAAGCATCGTTAGGTGGACGTGATCTCTCGCATAGACGATCGAACCGCGAGCGTGCGGTCGGGAGCCCACCGAGCCACGAGCAAAGAAACGACAGCGGACGAGGCTCCCAGGCCCGCGAGTACCAAGCCGCCCACAACCCCGATCGACGGCCCCAAGACCATGACACCCGCGCCACCGGCGGCAACGGCGCCCAGCAGGCCGAGGCGCGCGAAGGTTAGCTGTCGGAAGGCGGGCATCCACCGCGCCCCAAGATGCAGTACAACCGCGAAGCATGCCCCGATCACGGCGCCTTGCGCGAATGCGTAAAACCAGGCGGTCGCAGCCGCCGACACGGGCAGCGGCCCAGCCGGAATGCCTGGTGGGGCGCTATTGAATAGGTGCCATAGCGTTGGCAAGCTCATAAGCGACCAAGCGGCGCCCCATGTGGCAGCGGTGCTGCCGATCGCCTTGAGAACACGAAGCAATTTCATGTGAGAGTTCTCCGAGAATGACCACCTAACGCTGGCTTCTGCAGCGGGCGCTCACATAAAATGCGCGCGCAGCGCGCTACCAAATACGCCCGACTGCAGCAAGCATCGTTATCCGGCTGCGCTTCCTACCATCCCGCCGGCTTCGTGAATGTCCCGCGGGCATCGACGAGAGTATCGGGAAACTGACTCGTTTGTAGCACGCCAGATCGAATGGTCTTGATGAATGTCGCGACCTTCGTCAGAGCGACAGCCGGATGCTTTTGCGGATTGAGTACACCGACGCGCTTGCCGAGCCGATTGCGCACGAGCTCGACTGGTTCGCGAAGATCAGAGTCGTTCGTGATCAGCACCGCGCAATCGAAGGCGTCCTCGTACGCGTCACTTACCAAGTGAGTGGCCAAGTTGACGTCGGAGCCTTTCTCCTCGGTCTTGATCACTTGTGCGAACTTTGGTCCACCCGGGAGCGGCGTTTCCAACGGCATCCAGACCGAGTGACTGAGATAGTGTCCGAAGTGCACTCGAACCGTTGAGAGTGTTCCGAGAGCTCGAAGGTAAGTCTGCTGGCGAATTGGCTGATCAGGATCGCCAATTCGCGGCCCGACTTTCGCCGTGTAGTAGTTGATTCGCTGCACATCATTGGGGGGCAGCATGAGCTTGCACATGCGCTCAAGATCAAGCCACCTATACGGCGTCTTCCGCAAAGCCCCGTAGTACAGATTGAATCCGTCTACATAGACGTAAGTCTTTGTCATAGAAAGACTTATGGGGGGAAAAGCAGAGGCCGCCTTTCGGCGGCCTCGCACCCTGCGCCGTAGCGACAGGGGGGATGTAACTCATGCAATATCACGATTCTGCACACAACTGTCAAGCGCACTCTATGGATCGACGACCGGCCGACCCTTCGGTTACATCGGACCGTTCTCAGGCCGGATAACGCCCGTGCTCTGCGGCGGGGCCTTACAACAATGCGGCAGGCGAGCGCAGCGCGCCAGCCGCCCTCCTTGATTCAGCCCCGTCCGCAGCAGCGATCGTTATGCCGCACCGCGCCGCCGCGGCCGATGCAGCGCCTCGACAACCGCTGCGGGATTGTGAGCGGCGACTTGCAGGAGAGCCAGCGCTGGACCATCCGGTACGCGCCGACCTTGCTCCCAGTTCCGCAGCGTGGCAACGCTGACACCGATCATCAGCGCGAACTCGGCCTGCGACTGCCCGAGCTCCGCACGAACCGCCTTCACATCCGTGGGTTTGAACTGGCGCGAGCGCGACGGCTTACGCTCACCACGGCGGATGGCCCCTGCCTGTCGGACACTCTCTAACAGTTCGTTGAACGCGTCGGCCTTCATTTGAACTCCTCGCGCACCACTCGGGCGAGGGCGCGCAGCTGCGTAGCGGTGAGATCCCCCTGCTCGTTCTTCGCATACAGATAGAGCATGTAGCACACGCCGTCGTCGGCCGCCCAGTAGTAGATCGTCCGAACACCGCCGCGCTTGCCGCGCCCGTCGGCGCCCCATCGCAGCTTGCGCAGGCCGCCGCCCCCTGGGAGGAGCGCGCCCTGCTCGGGCCGCAGGTAAAGGGCCGTCTGGAGCGCGCGGTACTGCTCGTCATCGAGGTGCCGCCGCAGCGCGGCCGTGAAGATCGGCGTCTCGATGAAGCGCATGGACAAGTATACGCCATTGGCGCACTGCGCGCCAGAGTGAGCACCGCCCGGTCAGTCGGCATAACGCTGGCTTCTGCAGCGGGCGATCAAGACAGAAGCGAGCGGAGCGAGCACTCCATTTGATCGCTCGACAGCAGCAGCGCACGTTAGGTGGCACGGTGATCTGGTGGCAAACGTCGCTCGGCTTGCTCTTTCAGCCACATGATAGCTCCGGCCGGTACCTGCTCCGCGTACTGCGTTGTAGAGATTGAACCATCCACGTCAGAATAGAAGGACTCGGCGAGCACTGGGCCCACGTAGGGATCGGACCCTTCGTAGAGCTCCAAGAACACCCCGTCCCGGCCTACATCGCTACCCATCAGAAGCGAGTACTCACAGCCATCAATCTTCATCGTTGTTTGAGTAGTCACCTAACGCTGGCTTCTGCAGCGGGCGCTCAAATGATATGCGCGCGCAGCGCGCTACCGATCGTTCGCCCGACTGCAGCAAGCATCGTTAGCCATCTATGCGATTCCTCAGGAACGGCAGCTTGGCTAGTAAAGCGTGACTAGTCGAATTGTATTCCGCTCCGCCTCATACGCGAACGCCGCGACAGCGCGAACTGGCTCACCCGTGTCAGCTGCCTCCAAGTCAAGGAGAATGTTGAAGCCAGAGAACGAGTGCTCCGGATTGAATCTTAGGTGGTACAAGTAGCTGGACCGCAGCTTACTTCGGATCTGGTGCTCTAAACTCTCTTTGGATGCGCCGTGAATGCCCAGTCTCTTGAGCGAGCCGAACTTTTTTGTTTCAAGATAGTCGTACTTTGCGTCTTCGATCTCAATTATGCTATCTGCTATGTCGGTTGCGTGATCGCTCACCGACGAGAGAGAGAAGACGCGATCGCGCTCGTCGTCCGGCATGGCCGACCGCTCGATCTTGTATGAGAGCAGCAATCCGAAGTACGAGTCTTCGATGCTTCGACACGCGAGCCCGATCTCTTCACATGGAAGTCCGAGCGTATTCTGATTGAGGTCAGCCGCAGAGAGGTCTTCGTGCCGTTGAACCACGACACCTCGATGATAGATAAACGAGCTTACGAGTGTGAGGCTCAACAGCGTCTTTAGCCTCGAACTGAAGGTCACGTCGACGTATCCAGCGTACGGCAGATATCTGGACAATCCTTCGTGCAACTTGGCAATCGCCGATTGAGAGCAATTGTTGATATAGACGCAGAAGAGAGTAGTCCTTCCAATCGGTGGTTGGCGTGGATCACGTGGTCGAAGATGAATCGCTAGCTGCGACTCGAAGTCGCCGCGATAGGTGAGAATGTCGCCCGAGAGGACACTGTGCGAGCCCACCTTGTCGAGGAGCGGCAGAACCGCCGAGTAAATCGGGCGGCCATACCACACCGCGCCAACCGATTCAATGTCAAACAATAGGCCAACCTCAGAACGATCCAGGCTTGGGGTCAAAGCCCCGCGAAGATCGGCGTACGAAACTCCGCGCGCGGCGAGAGCGCGAGTAGTAGTGGTAGCGGATTCAACAATGAGGCGACCTGCCTGAACGTTGGTCAGCTGAAATCTGTCCTGCAGGAACTCAAGGAGAATGTTGTCGCGCGCGTTCACCGTATGTACGAGGATGCTCATAGAGAACTGTAGCTGTCGATGGCTAACGCCCAGCGCTCTGCCGCAGGGCTTGATAACAATGCGGCAGGCGAGCGGAGCGAGCCAGTCGCCCTCCGGTGCCCGCCCCGTCGGCAGCAGCGGTCCGTTAGGCGCCCTGCACTTCGCTATTGCGCACTATCGGCTGGCCATAGTGTTCGAATCGATGACAGTTCGGACAGAGCGCGCGAGCATTTGCGACGGTGTCTTCGCCGCCGTGCGCAAGCTGGACGACATGGTGGACTTCGAGATAGGGCTCACCGGTCGCCGAGCGCCGAAACGGCGCTACCGACCCGCATTGTTCGCAAATCCCTTTCGCACGCTCAAGTACGGTCGCGATTACGTGGGGGTTTCGATTGAAGACCCTTGTAGCGACGAATCTGCTCCTTGGCTGGGATGGATACTTCGAAAGCTCTGCAGCACGGGTTTCACTAGGCAACTTCTGAGACGCTGCTACCTCATGCGCGAGGTCGTACTGAACCCTGTCAAGCGTCTCAATCTGGTCAGCCTCGTCAATCGTACGACGCCCCAGCTCCCGAAGCTCTTTTCGTTTGCCCTTGCCTAGTGATTCGTAGTAGTCGACGTGCAGCAACAGCGCTGATGCCGCAGTCCTTAGTGCACTAGGTCCGAAGTCCCTTTGGATTGCTCGTAGGTAGTATTCGGTGGCCGCGCGACTGAGAGTACGCTTGTAAACCGTTCCGCTAAGCATGCTTTCGAAATTGCGCAGGTAGGCGTCCGCAGTGTTCCGGTTCATACCGTATTCGCCGGACAACTGCACCAGGCCAGCTGAGGCGGTGAGCTCGCGCGCGTGAACGCGGCGAGCGACATCATAGGCGGCCTGATAGTGCGATTCGGTGATCTTCACTAGAAAGTTTCTCTTGGGTTCGCCTAACGCCCAGCGCTCTGCCGCGGGGCAGCTACCATAAGTTGCGGCGAGCGCGCGCAGCGTGCACGCCGCCTTCCGAAAGGCCCCGCCGGCAGCAGCGGTCCGTTAGGCTTCCGGAAACCAAGGATCGGGGGTAGGAGGCGGTGCTAGCATCGCCAGCAGGCGCATCGAACCGAGTAGGAGTACATCGTCGAATCCGTACCGAGACGCTTCTTCACTATGGCTGCGATAGAACTCCATTGCCGTAACGCCGAAGTCGTATCCCATAAGTCGAGAACCATCGAGGACTAGAGTGATCGACGAACGATACTGCGGTGGTATTGCCTTTGCTTTCGCGCGAATTGCTGCGACTATCTGCTCCGCCAGTTCGTGCGGGCGAGCCCAGTGCTCCGCGAAGCCGCGCAGTGCCACTTCTTTGTGATACGCCTGAGTACCAGGTAGCCGCGTTATCTGCATTCGCAGTACACCGGTAGGCCCAGTCGATTGCCAGTCTACGCTCTCCTCTGGACCAGCGGGTCGTGTGGGATCTGACCACTCTTCACCTCGAGCACGTAGAAGGGCGACGACCTGTCGAGCGACTTCATCGGTTCCCTGCTCGCCTTTCAACGACGCGCCTTGGTACCCAGACAGAATCCTACCGTCAGCAGATGCTCGCAGGACCAGCGAGAAGTCAGGCTCTTCCTCTTTCATCATTCCTCCAATTTCTGAGCCTAACGCCAAGCTCTGCGGCGGGGCGCTACAACAATGCGGCAGGCGAGCGCAGCGAGCCAGCCGCGCTCATTTACTTTCTCCCCGTCCGCAGCAGCGACCGTTAGCTCGCCTCGCGCCTGTCGATGATGGTTTGAATGTAGCTCATCACTCGAGAAGAGAGCTCAAAGAGGTCCCGACCGGCGATCTGATGACTCTCTGAAAGGCCAAAGATCTTCTCAAGATCCTGAAGTCTGTTCGCACCCGGATCCGGGTAGCGACCGGCCCAGATCACAAACTCAGTCAGGCATTCAAGTATCGCTTTGTCCTTCTCGGACAATGCCGGGATGAACTCAGAGAGTCGAGTGAGCTTGTGGTGCCGAAAGGAGCTTTCGACCTCAGCATAGCCAGCTTGGCCAAGCTTCAGCAGTAGCATCGCTTTCAGCGAGACTTCGAGACTGTATCCCACGAGCATCAGGCTTACGGCGCAATACTGACCATCGCAGATACCGCGAGTGATTGGCGGCATCGAGTCGAACGTTGGCTCTGCACGTACAAGAGTCGCCGCTGCCTCTGACAGGGCATGAGCGTGCGTCATCCACAGGATCGGCGACTTTAGGTCATTGCCGCCCGGCCGTCCGTCGGGCCCATCGCGTACTCCAGATGCTTTGACGGCAAGCGTCCATCTATCCCACGCGAGTGCGGAGTAGCCGAACGGATCGGCGGCGAACCTTGCGCGATTTGGTTCGAGAAACTCCTCGATAGGTGTCATGAGCTGTTGGATGTCGAGCTAACGCTTATTTGACCGCGCCAAACTACTGCGCCACGGCGCTTCTACAGCTCGATTCTGCAGCATAACATCCCCCACTTCTTCGAGCGGACTTGGCGCAATCCTGTTGACTCCCGCCAACTTACGACCCGAATCGTAAGCTGCGCCAGCCCGCGTTATGCTGCGGTTATCGCGGTATAACGGGGGCGGCGCGAGAGAGAGCCGGAGAGGCACCCCCATCGCTCGCGGCCACGCTTCGTCCCAGCACGGAATCCAGTGGGCTGCGCACACCCCGCCCGCCCCGGTTGAGCACGTGGGTGTAGAGCATGGTGGTCTTCACGTCCCTGTGCCCCAGCAGCTCCTGCACCGTGCGGATATCGTAACCCGACTCAAGCAGGTGGGTGGCAAATGAATGACGCAGGGTGTGGCAACTCACGCGCTGGTTGAGGCCGGCCCGACGCGCGGCCTCACTCACCGCCCGCTGCACCACCGACTGGTGCAGGTGGTCAATGCGCCGCTGCCGACTCTCGGCGTGCCAGTACTGCCGCGCGGCCGGAAAGAGCCACATCCACACCCAGTGATGTGACGATCGCGGCGACTTTATCCCAAACGCGTGCGGCAACTCCACATACCCGCCGCCTGCCGCCGCCAGCCGGCCCATCGTGCGTCGCGCACGGTCCATCTGCTTGTGCAGGGGCTCAATCAGCGCGTTGGGGATCATGGTGATGCGATGCCGACCACCCTTGGTGTTGCGCACCAGTATCTCGCGCCGGTCGAGACGCAGGTCCTGACATCGCAGGGTACAGCACTCATCAAACGGAGCCCGGATCCGTACATCACCTGCGCCATCAGGAGGGTCACTCCCTGCATCTCCGTCAGCACCCGCATCACGCCTTCGGGCGGAAGCACATTGGGCAGCACCGTAGGCCGAGGCGCCGCTTCCAGTGCTGGCAGGCTCGGCAGTGGCTGCTCCAACACGTCGCGATACAGGAACTGCAGCGGCGACCTGGACAACAGAAAACGGGACATGCCGGCACCATACCACCGCGCCGCGCATGTCCCGTCATCATTTGT
>VFQQ010004796.1_pt1 | contig 11646 bp, 9 predicted proteins | sample 3512341 | NCBI WGS metagenome assembly VFQQ01 (sample SAMN10412373, study PRJNA504923) | tailings metagenome | isolation source: Relicate 2 Philex TSF1 revegetated site | place: Philippines: Tuba, Benguet | collected 2017-08-29 | reverse complement strand
GAGATGGTGCTGGTGGTGGCGCAGGGCCACCCGCTGGCGCGGCGCAAGCGCGTGCGCATGGTCGAACTGCACCGCCTGCCCATGGTGCTGCTGCCCGAGAGCTTTGCCACGCGGCAGATGCTGGAGGAGTGTTTTCGCTCCTGCGGGGCCGAGCCCCAGGTGGTGGCCGAGATCAACACCCTGGCGCCGATGATGGGCCTGGTGGCCAAGACGCAACTGGCCTGCATCGTCTCGGCCAACGTGGTGCCCGCCGGCGCGGACCTGAAAATCGTCCGGCTGGACAGCCCCACCCCCGTGCGCACACCGGGCATGCTGTGGTCGCCCGAGACCCAGGGCACCACGGCCACCCGCGCGTTCTCCACGATCGTGCGCAAGGTGGCCTTCAGGACCAGCCTGCTGGAGAGCAGCGGGCCTTGAGCGTCAGCCCGCGCCGAACACCGGCACGGTGCAGGCCCGCGCGTACTCGTCCTTCAGGCGGCTCACCAGCTCTTCCACGCGCGGAATGTCGTGGATCAGGTCAATGCCCTGCCCTGCGCTCCAGATGTTCTTCCATGGCGCGGCGCCCTCGGGCAGGTGGTCGTGGCGCATGCCCCTGCCCAGCGGCCTGGGCAGGTCCTCCGGGTCGAGGCCGACGGCGCGGATGGACTCGACCAGCCAGTTGGCGTGCACGCCGGCGATGCCGTCGGTGTAGCGCAGGCCGGCCGAGGTCTGCGACACCAGCAGATCCTTGTAGGCCTGCGGCGCGCGCGATTCCTGCGTGGCGATGAAACGGGTGCCGAGGTAAGCGAGGTCGGCGCCCAGGACTTCGGCGGCGCGGATGGTCGCGCCATCGGACACCGCCCCGCCCATGACGATGGTGCCGTCGTAGATGGCGCGCACGGTGCGGATGAGCGCGAGGTGGCTGATGGTGCCGGAGTGGCCGCCACCGCCGGCGCCGATGCAGTTGAGGCCGTCGGCGCCCGCTGCAATGGCCTTCTCGGCAAAGCGGATGGAGGTGATGTCGTGGAACACCAGCAGGCCGGCCTCGTGCGCGTGCCGGATGAGCGCGGTGGGATCGCCACCCACGGTGATGAGCACCTTCACGCCATGGCGTCGGCAGGCATCGAAGTGGCGGCCCAGTTCGTCTTCGGGCACGCGCGTGGCCAGGTTGACCGAGAGCGGCCCGGCCGCTGTGCCAGTGGCTTGTTCGTGCTCGTTCAACGCCCCCCGGATGGTGCTCAGCCACTGCTCGAACTCCTCGAAGCTGCGCGCGTTCTGGCGCGGCAAGCCACCCATCAGACCGGCCTTGCAGGCTTCGGTGACGAGTTCGGGCCCGCTCACCAGGAACATCGGCGCACACACGGCAGGCAGCACCATGGCGGCGCGAAGGCCGGGGTCCAGCGCCATGGTCAGGCCTTCACCACGAGGCCATCCACCGCCACGACGCGCGTGGCGCTGCAGATGAGCGGATTGACATCGATTTCCGCGATGCGGTCGCGTTCGCTGTGGATGAGCAGCGAGATGCGCGAGATGGCATCGGCCAGCGCGTCCACGTCGGCCGGCGCGCTGCCGCGGAAGCCCTGCAGCAGGCGATAGCCGCGCAGGCGGCGCAGCAGGCCGTGTGCGGCTTCCGGGGTCACGGGGGCGAGCGAGGCCACGGTGTCCTTGAGCAGTTCGACCAGGATGCCGCCCATGCCCACCACGACCATGGGGCCGAAGAGCGGGTCCACGCGCGCGCCCACCATGATCTCCACCCCCGGCGGAATCATGGGTTGCACCAGCACGCCGTTGATGCGCGCGGCGGTGGTGGCCTTGAGGGCGTTGCCCATGATGGCGGCATGCGCCTCGCGCACGGCGGCGGCGTCCTTGAGGTTCAGGCGCAGCACGCCGGCGTCCGTCTTGTGCGGCAGGTCGGGCGTCTCCACCTTGAGCGCCACGGGATAGCCCAGTTCGTCGGCCGCCTGGACCGCGGCCTCGGCGTCCTGCACCAGGCGGTTGTTCACCACCGGAACGCCGCAGGCCTCGAGCACGCGGCGCGATGGGCCCTCGGGCAGCGTGCGCTCGGCACCCGCGGCATCCAGGGCCGCGCGCACCGCCTGGACCTGCGCCGGCGAGAGTTCGGGCACCGCGCCCGCTGCCGGCTGCGCCTGCTGGCGCGACCACCGGTGCCAGGCCGCCAGCGTGCTGAAGCAACTGGCGGTGGACCGGAACACGGCCAGGTGGGGGCTCATTTCCATGTCCCGCACCCCGGGGCCTTCCTGCCAGCCGGTCAGCTCGAACACGCAGGCCATCTTGCCGTGGGCATGCACCTGCTTGCCCAGGTCGATGTTGCGCTGGGCGCTGCCCTGGATGGCGGTGGGGAAAGGCGTGACGATCGCGCCGATGTCGGCCTCCCGCAGGAAGGCTTCGGCACAGGCCGGAAACGAGGCCGGGTTGTTGAGGATCTGCGCGGTCACGTCGCAAGGGTTGCGCGAGGAACCAAATTCGGGAATGTGCGACTCCAGCACAGCGCGCAGCGCGGGCCCGGGCTGGGGCAGCGACACGTTGAACACCTCGGCCTGGTCGGCGGCCATGATGCCCGCGCCGCCCGAGGGCGTGAGCACGGCCACGCCTTCGGCTTTGGCGGGCGGTGCCTTGGCGAAGAAGCCGGCGGTCTCAAGCAGGTGCTCGTACTGCTCCACCACGACGAAGCCCGCACGCTCGAACAAGGCGTTGTAGCCCGCCACCGAGCCCGCCAGCGCACCGGTGTGCGAGAGCGCTGCCTCGGCGCCGCTCTCGCTGGTGCCGACCTTGTAGACCACCACCGCCTTGCCTGCCTGGCGTGCGAGCTCGCCCGCTTCGATCAGGCGGCCGGGATCGGTCACGCCTTCGAACACGCAGGCGATGGCATCGCAATCGGGGTCGTGCGCCAGGTAGGCGATCTGGTCGGCGGCGTCCACGTCGCAGCCGTTGCCCGAGGTGAGCACGTGGCTGAAGGACACACCGCGCTCCACCGCCTGCGCCATGCCCACGCCCAGCGCGCCCGACTGGCTGATGAGGCCGATGGAGCGGCAGCCTTCGAGCCGCAGGCGCACGGGGATGTGGGTGAAGGTGCCGAGCGCGCCATTGACGGCGTTCATCATGCCCAGGCAGTTGGGGCCGAGCAGGCGGGTGCCGGTGTCGCGCGTCATCTCGACGATGTCGCGCTGGATGGCCTGGTGCTCGGGGTTGCTGCTTTCCCCCAGGCCGGAGGCAAAGATGACGACGCCGCCCACGCCGAGCCGCACGCATTCTTCGATGATGGGCTTGACCGCATCGCGGGGCACGGCGAGGAACACGCAGTCCGGCACCTCGGGCAGGTCGGCGAGCGAGGCGAAACAGGGGCGCCCGTCGATCTCGGGGTACTTGGCGTTGACGAGGTGGATCGGCCCGGCGTAGCTGTGCAGGTTGCCCACGGTGCGGGCGCCGAAGGAAGCCGGGTTGGCCGAGGCACCGACGATGGCGATGCTGGCAGGTGCGAGGAGGCGGCGGGTCTGTTCGTGTCGGTAGACGGAGCGGCTGGAGACGGATGACATGAAGGTGGCTCAGGAGAAGGAAAGGTCGGCGTGTCCGTGGGAAAGCACGGTCACGTCGCGCGCCGGGATGCGGGCGCGGAACGCCACACCCTCGGGCTTGCGCCAGCACTCGACGCGGATCGTCTCGCCGGGAAACACCGGCGAAGACATGCGCGTGCGCATCGACTTCAGCCGCGCCGGATCGTTGCCGCAGAACGCGGCCAGCAAGGCGCGGCAGGTCACGCCGTAGGTGGCGAGGCCGTGCAGGATGGGTTGGGGAAAACCGGCCCTGGCTGCCACGTCGGGGTCGGCGTGCAAGGGGTTCAGGTCGCCCGAGAGGCGGTAGAGCAAGGCCGCGTCGGCGCGCGTGGGCATGTCCACCACAAGGTCGGGCTCGGTCTCGGGCGTGGCGGTCATGGCAGGCCCGGCTTCGTCTCCGCCACCGGAGACCTTGGAAAATCCGCCGTCGCCGCGACAGAACACCGCCTGTTCCACCGTGGCCAGCAATTGGTCCGTCGCCGCATCGAAGAGCTGCTTCTCGGTCTGGATGATGGCGCCCTTGCCTTCGCCCTTGTCCACGATGCGGGCGACCCGGGTGCGCCCGATCACGGTGCCTTCGGCCGGCAGCGCGGCGTGCAGCGTCACGGCCTGTTCGCCGTGCACGAGCTTCACCGCATCGATGCCGAGTTCCTTGCGCTCGCGCATCCAGAAGCCGGGCGAAGCCAGCACGCTGGCCATCACGGGCACCACCTGCAGGTCCTTCTCGTAGACGAAGCGCAGCTCGCTGCGGTCCAGCGGATCGCTGCCCATGCCGATGCCCAGGGCGTAGAGGATGGTGTCGCGGCTGGTGTAGGTGTGGCGCACATCGTCGAACTTGAAATGGCGCGTCTTCTGGTAGTCAAGCATGGAGGGTATTCAGGTTTTCGAGGGAGAGGGTTCACGGGCCGGCCAGCGGAACTGCGGCGGCTCCTTGGCCACGAAACGGCGGGCCGATTCCTTGAGGTAGTCACCGCTCAGGGCCACCGCCTGCCCCGTGGCTTCGAGTTCCAGCATGGTGGACAGGTCGCTGCCCAGCGAGGCATTGAGGCCGCGCTTGGCCAGGCTCAGGGCAGCTTCGGAGGCGCCGCAGAAGCTGGCGGCCATGGCCAGGGCGCGGGGCATCAGGTCCTGCGGCGGCAGAACCTCCAGGGCAATGCCCATCTGCAGGGCTTCCTGCGGGCCGATCTCCCGCGCGGAGAACACCAGTTCCTTGGCCCGCTGCAGGCCCACGCAGCGCGGCAGCGTGTACAAGGCGCCGAAGTCCGGGATCAGCCCGATGCGCTGGAAGACCATGCTCAGCCGGGCGCGGTCGCTCAGCAGCACGATGTCGGCCAGCAGCGCCAGGCTGAAGCCGGCGCCATAGGCCACCCCGTCCACTGCGGCAATCACCGGCCGGTCCAGGTTGATGAAGGCTTCCGTGGTGTGCCGGTAGCGCTCCATGCCGGTGCGCACCTGCGCAGAGGTGCGCGGGCCGGCGTCGTTCATGCCGCGCACGTCGCCGCCCGCACTGAAGGCGCCGCCAGCGCCCGTGAGTACCACCGCGCGCACGGCCGCATCGCGCTTGACTTCCAGCAGCGCTTCCGCAAGCTCGCGCGACAGCGTCGGGCTGATGGCGTTCTTCGATTCAGGGCGGTTCAACGTGATGGTGGCCACGCCACCGGACACCTCATAGATCAGGGTCTCGAAGGTGGTGGTCATGTCACTGCAGCTTGATGTTGTTCTCGCGGATGACGGTGGACCACTTCTGCATTTCGTCGTCGAGCTGCTTCTTGAACGCCTCCGGCGTGTTGGTCATGGGTTCGTAGCCGAAACTCACCATCTTGGCCTGGATCTCCGGCATGGCGATGGCCTTGGCCACCGCTTGCGAATACTTGTTGACGATCGCAGGGGGCGTGCCCGCGGGCAGGAAAAGGCCGGTGAAGCCCGCCAGATTGGCCTCGGCATAACCCGCTTCGCCCAGCGTGGGCACATTGGGGAAGGCCTTGAGGCGGTGCGGGCTGGCCACCGCCAGAAGTTTCACCTTGCCGCCCGCAAGCTGGTTGGCGTAGAAGCCGACCGATCCCCAGGCGGTGCTGACCCGGCCATTGACCATGTCGGCAAACGAGTCGGCCTCGCCTTTGTAGGGAATGTGCGTCATGTCCACACCGGCCTTCTTGTTGAGCGCCACGCCGATGATGTGTGCACCGGAGCCCACGCCGTAGGATCCGTAGCTCACCGAGCCCGGCTTCTGCCTGGCCAACGCAATCAGCTCGCCCAGGTTGGAAGCCGGCAGCTGCACCGGCGCGGCCAGCGCGATGGGGAGGATGGCCACCATCGAAACCGGCGTGAGCTCTTCCATGCGGTAGCCCGGGGTGGGTTGCAGCAGCAGGTTCTGCACGATGCTGCTGAGCGACATGTAGATGGTGTAGCCATCGGCGGGCGCTTTGGCCAGCGTCTGCGCCGCGATCATGCCGTTGGCACCCACCTTGTTTTCCACCACCACCGGGTGGCCCCAGGCGGCGGTCAGGTTGTCCGCAATCATGCGGGCCGTGGCATCGGCGCTGCCGCCGGGCGCGGTGGCCACCATGAGCTTGATCGGTCGATTCGGAAAATCGCCCGATTGCGCGGAGGCCGTTTGCGGCAGCGCGAACATCACGCCAGCGGCCATGGCCAATGACGTCACAAAAGAGCAGGAACGCAAGGCAGATGTTTTCATGATGTCTCCAGGGTGGAAGTTGTTGTTTGCAGCATCCCGGCCAGGCGCGAAAGCTGGTCCGCGCTGTCACCGAACAGCTGGTCGATCACCGTGATGCGCCGCAGGTAATGACCCACGGCGTACTCCTCGGTCATGCCGATGCCGCCATGCAACTGGATGGCGCTCTGGCACAGGTTGCGGCCGTGTCGGCCAATGATGTACTTCGCTCGCGCAAGGTCCTCGGGCTGCACCGAGCCTGGGTCGTCGATGGCGCAAGCGGCGAGCAAGGCCATGCTGCGCGCGATCTCCAGCTCGACCATCATCTCGGCCACGCGGTGGCGCAGGGACTGGTTCTCACCGATCAGGCGGCCGAATTGCTTGCGGGTGTTGAGGTACTCCAGCGTCAGCTGGTAGGCGCCCTCCATGGCGCCCACGGCGTCGGCGCAAAGCGCGGCCACACCGGCCTGGCGCGTGGCTTCGATCACCGCGCCCGCTTGCCCGGGTTCGCCCAGCGGCCGGGCCTCCACACCATCGAGCTGCAAGTCGCCGGCGGGCGTGTCGTCGATCAGGCGGTAGGCGCGCAGCTTCAGGCCAGGGCTGCCCGCGTCCACCAGAAACAGGCCCAGCCCTTGTGCATCACCCGGCTGCCCGGCGATCCGGGCGCTCACGATGAAGTCATCGGCCTGGGGCGCGTTGAGCACCAGAGCCTTGCCGCCATGGAGCGTCCAGCGCCCGCCCTGCTGGCGCGCGTGTGTCTCCACCCAACAAGCGGCGTGCCGCCCGGCGGCTTCGTCCGACGCCCAGGCCACGATGCGCTCGCCGCTGGCCACCTGGGGCAGCAGCCCCTGGCTGGTGGCGTCGCCGCTTTGCGACAAGGCGGTCGCACCGAGCACCGCCGAGCCGAGGAAAGGCTCGGTCAGCAACGCCTTGCCGAAGGCCTGCATGAGCACGCCGAGGTCGCCGGCCGAGCCGCCGAAGCCGCCGTGTTCTTCGGCGATGCGAAGGCCGCTCACGCCCAGGCCGCAGAGCTGGCGCCACACCGCCGGGCTGGTGCCTTCGGGTGTGGCGGCAATGGCGCGCCGCTGCTCGAAGCTGTAGTTGTCGGCCAGCAGGCGCGTGACGCTGTCGCGCAGCTGCACCTGATCTTCATGGAGTTCGAAGTTCATGTCTATCCCAGGGCGGCCTTGGCCAGAATGTCTTTCTGAATCTCGCTGGAGCCGCCGTAGATGCTGGCCGCGCGCGACTGGAAGTAACGCGGCGCACCGGGTGCGGCCCAGTGCTCGCTGCCCTCGCCTTCGCCAGGGCGTCGCTCCAGCGCGGTGGGGCCACCGAGGCGGGCGATCAGCGCCACCAGGTCCTGCTGGAGCTCGGTGCCCTTGAGCTTGAGCACGGAAGCGAACGACGGACCGGCCAGCGCCGTCTGCGGTGCCAGCAGCATGCGCCAGTTCGTCACCTCCAGGGCGCGCACTTCGGCGTCGAGCGCGGCCAGCTCGGCCTGCAGCACGGCGTCCTCGGCCAACGGGCGGCCGGCCTGCGTGAGCTTTGCAGCGAGCGCGCGCGCGAAGTCCAGGCGCTCGCGGCAGTAGGCCACGTTGGCAATGCCGGTGCGCTCGTTGCCCAGCAGGAACTTGGCGCAATCCCAGCCCCGGCCCTCCTCGCCCACCAGGTTCTCCACCGGCACGCGCACGTTGTCGAAGAACACCTCGTTGAGGTGGTGCGCGTGGTCGATGGACACGATGGGCCGCACCGTGATCCCGGGCGTGCGCATGTCGATCAGCAGGAAGCTGATGCCGTCCTGCTTGCGCGCCGCCTGCTCGGTGCGCACGAGCGCAAACACCCAGTCGGCCTGGTGCGCCGAACTGGTCCAGATCTTCTGGCCATTGACAACGTACTCGTTGCCTTCTCGAACGGCGGCGGTGCGCAGGGACGCGAGGTCCGAGCCCGACCCCGGCTCGGAAAAGCCCTGGCAGAACCAGAGTTCACCGCTGGCCAGCTTGGGCAGGAAGTGGTCTTGCTGCCGAGGCGTGCCGAACTTCAGCAGCAGCGGCCCGAGCATCACCACGTTGAAGATCGAGGGCATGGGCGCGGGCGCGCTCTGGATTTCCTCCTGCAGGATCAGGCGCTCGGCCTGTCCCAGGTCGGCACCGCCATGGGCCTTGGGCCAGTGGGGCGCGGCCCAGCCTCGTTCGTGGAGGATGCGCTGGAAACGCACCACGTCGTCCTTGCGCGCGGGGTGGCCCATGGCCAGTCGCGCGCGGATGTCTTCGGGCAGGCGTTCGCGGATGAAGGCGCGCACCTCTTTGCGGAAGGCCTCTTGCTCGGGGGTGAGTCGGAAATCCATGGCGCGTCAGTCCACCTTGATGTCGTTCTGCTTGATCACCCGGGACCAGGTGTCCATCTCGGTGGCGATGTAGCGCGAGAACTCGTCGCTCGAATTGCCGACCGGCACGAAGCCGACCTCTTCGATCTTGGCCTGCACTTCCGGCAGCGCGACGATGCGGCGCACCTCGTCACCGAACTTCGCCACCACCGCCTTGGGCGTGCCGGCCGGAAGGAACAGGCCATACCACCCTGGCAGGTTGGTGCCGGGATAGCCCGCCTCGGCCAGCGTGGGAATGTGCGGGTAACGCGCGACGCGCTTCGGGCCCGTCACGGCCAGCACCTTCACCTTGCCCGAGGTCTCCTGCGTGGCGTAGAAGCCGGCCGAGCCGAAGCCCACCGTCAATTGCCCGTTGATCAGGTCGGGCAGCGAACTTACTTCCCCCTTGTAGGGAATGTGCGTGGCCTTGAAGCCGGCGGCGCCAGCCAGCGCCGCGCCCACCAGGTGCGAGCCGGAACCCGTGCCCGAAGTGCCGTAGGTGATGCCATCGGGCTGACCCTTGGCGTGCTTGACCAGATCGGCCACGGTGTTGACGTTCAGCGAGGTGCTGACCGCAAAAGCAATGGGGATGGTGGCCACCAGCGTGACCGGCGCCAGCTCTTCCATCTTGTAACCCGGGTTGGGCCGCAGCAGCACGTTCTGCACCATCGAGCTGATGGAAAGGTACGCGGTGTGGCCGTCTGGTGGCGCCTTGGCCAGGGCGGCGGCGGCGATCATGCCGTTGGCGCCCACCCGCTGCTCCACCAGCACCGGCTGGCCCCAGGTGGCACTCAGCTTGTCGGCGATCAGGCGCGCCAGGATGTCGGTGGCACCGCCGGGGGCGGTGGCCAGCATCAGGCGCACCGGTTTGTTCGGAAATGCGGTTTCTTGGGCCAGGGCACCGCCGGCCAGGCCGAAGGCCAGCGCGGCAGCGGCGGCGGACAACACACGACGGCGTGGAAGACGGGGGCGAAGCAGGTTCATGGTCAGGTCTCTCACACGCTGATGTGGAAACCGCCATTGACCCCGAGGTGCTGGCCCGTGATGTAGGAAGAGCCATCGGACAGCAGGAAGCAGACCGTCTTCACCACCTCGTCCGGCGTGGACCAGCGGCCCAGCGGGATCTGGGCCAGCATCTTGTCGCGGAATTTTTCGCCACGCACCACTTCGGTCATGGGCGTTTCCACCACGCCGAAGCAGATGGAGTTGGTGCGGATGTTGTGGCGGCCCCACTCCTTGGCGGCCGTCATCGTCACGCCGAACATGCCCGACTTCGCGGCCGCGTAGTTGACCTGCCCGATGGAACCCTTGCGGCCCGCATCCGAGGAAATGTTGACGATGGAGCCACCCGTGGCATCACCGGCCTTGGCGCGTTCAATCATGTGCCGGCCCACGGCCTGAAGCCAGTAAAACGTGCCACTCAGGTGCACGTCGATGACGTCCTGCCATTCCTTGAGCGTCATCTTCTCGATCATGGCCGGACGGATGATGCCGGCGTTGTTCACCAGCCCGTGCACGGCGCCGAACCGCGCCACCGCATCGGCTACGGTGCGCGTGGCGAGCTCGGGATCGGCCACGCTGCCCACCACGGCGAGCACGCGGTCGGCGGGCAGCGCGCCGGTGGAAGCCTTGAGCCCGTCGGCGTTGAGGTCCACCGCGACGGCGTTGCCACCCAGGTCAATCACCCAATCCACGATGGCTTTGCCAATGCCCTGGGCAGCGCCGGTCACCACCACGGTGCGGCCTTGCAGCGAAACGATCTGCGTCATGTCTGTTTTTTCCTGTTGAGAAAAGTGGGCGTAAAGCCCGTTGCAAAATTTGATTAGTTTTAAGGTCAGACCAATGGTAGCATCGCTTTGCTCGGTCACTGAACGCGGGAAATCCCTAGGTGCACGGGCCATGGAGACGACATTCACCAACAAGGAAAGGCAACGCAACAGCTATGACGATCAAGAAAAAGGCGTGCATCGCGGGCGCCTGGGAGCACCCCACGCGCAAGGCGCCGGACAAGACCACGCCGCAACTGCACGCGGAATGCGCACGAGGTGCACTGGCGGATGCCGGGCTCTCGCTGTCGGACGTGGATGGCTATTTCTGCGCCGGCGATGCGCCGGGCCTCGGCGCGCTGAGCATGGCCGACTATCTGGGCCTCAAGCTGCGCCACACCGACACCACGGACACCGGCGGTTCCGCGCCGCTGATCCACGTGGCCCATGCGGCCCAGGCCATCGCGGCGGGCAAATGCAACGTGGCGCTGATCACGCTGGCCGGTCGACCGCGCAGCGAGGTCAGCGGCGTCGGCGTGCAACCGCGCAACGTCACACCGGCCACGCCGGACGTGGCTTTCGAGATGCCTTACAGCCCCATCACCGTGAACATGTACGCGCTGGCCGCAGCCCGGCACATGCACGAATACGGCACCACGAGCGAGCAGCTCGCCTGGATCAAGGTGGCGGCGTCCACCCACGCCCAGCACAACCCCCACGCGATGCTGCGCGACGTCGTCACGGTCGAGGACGTCATCAACTCGCCCATGATCTCGGACCCATTGCACAAGCTCGACTGCTGCGTGGTGAGCGACGGCGGCGGCGCGCTGCTGGTGGTGCGGCCGGAAATCGCCCGATCGCTCAAACGGCCTGTGGTGAACATCCTCGGCGCGGGAGAAACCATCAAGGGCCAGTCCGGCGGCCAGATCGACCTCACCTACTCCGGCGCGGCCGTCTCCGGCCCCCTGGCGTTCTCGGAAGCCGGGGTCAAGCCCGCCGACATCCAGTACGCATCGATCTACGACAGCTTCACCATCACGGTGCTCATGCAGCTCGAAGACCTCGGCTTCTGCAAGAAGGGGGAAGGCGGCAAGTTCGTGATGGACGGCAACCTGATCTCCGGGGTGGGCAAGCTGCCCTTCAACACCGACGGCGGTGGCCTGTGCAACAACCACCCGGCCAACCGCGGCGGCATCACCAAGGTCATCGAGGCCGTGCGCCAGTTGCGTGGCGAAGCTCATGCCAAGGTGCAGGTGCCGGATTGCCGGCTGGCCCTGGCCCAGGGCACCGGTGGCC
>VFQQ010004795.1_pt1 | contig 11661 bp, 11 predicted proteins | sample 3512341 | NCBI WGS metagenome assembly VFQQ01 (sample SAMN10412373, study PRJNA504923) | tailings metagenome | isolation source: Relicate 2 Philex TSF1 revegetated site | place: Philippines: Tuba, Benguet | collected 2017-08-29 | reverse complement strand
GGGCCGACGATTTCCTCGCCGACCGGATCGACCGGACCGACATAATAGATAACGCGGTCGCGGAAGCTGACCGGCAGTTCCTCACCTTTCGCCAGCATTTCGGCGATGCGCTTGTGCGCGGCGTCGCGGCCGGTGAGCATCTTGCCGTTCAGGAGCAGGCGGTCGCCCTGTTTCCAGCTCGCGACGACTTCGGGGGTCAGATGGTCGAGGTCGACGCGGATCGCCGCGGTGTCGGGCTTCCAGTCGATCTGCGGATAGTCCGCCAGCACCGGCGGTTCGAGGAAAGCGGGGCCGCTGCCGTCGAGCGTGACATGCGCGTGGCGCGTCGCGGCGCAGTTCGGGATCATCGCGACAGGCTTCGACGCGGCATGGGTCGGCCAGTCGGCGATCTTGACGTCGAGCACGGTGGCGAGGCCGCCAAGCCCCTGCGCACCGATGCCGAGCGCGTTGACCTTTTCATACAGCTCGATGCGCAGCTCCTCCGTCGGCGACGACGGGCCGCGCGCGAGCAGCTCGGTCATGTCGATCGGGTCCATCAGCGACTGTTTGGCGAGCAGCATCGCCTTTTCGGCGGTGCCGCCGATGCCGATGCCGAGCATGCCCGGCGGGCACCAGCCGGCGCCCATCTGCGGCACCATTTCGAGCACCCAGTCGACGATGCTGTCGCTCGGGTTCATCATCTTGAACTTCGATTTATTCTCGCTGCCGCCGCCCTTTGCGGCGACGTCGATCACGACTTTGTTGCCGGGCACCATTTCGACGTTGAGCACCGACGGCGTGTTGTCCTTGGTGTTGACGCGGCTGAACGCCGGGTCGGCGAGGATCGAGGCGCGCAGCTTGTTTTCGGGGTGGAGATAAGCCTTTCGCACGCCCTCATCGACGACCTGTTGCAGGCTGCGCGGGCTGTCGAGGCGGCAGTCCATGCCCCATTTGATGAAGACGGTGACGATGCCCGTGTCCTGACAGATCGGGCGGTGCCCCTCGGCGCACATGCGGCTGTTCGACAATATCTGCGCCATCGCATCCTTCGCGGCGGGCGACACCTCGCGCTCATAGGCGGCGCCCAGCGCGCGGATATAATCCATCGGGTGAAAATAGCTGATGTACTGGAGCGCGTCGGCGATCGTTTCGACGAGGTCGTCTTCGCGGATGATGACGGTGTTCATGTGCAGCCTTTCGCCCTGTTCGCGGGATTCGCGGGAATCCCTAGACCCGCCCGCGCGGCGTGGAAAGGGGGTCAGGCGCGGCGCGGATCGACGAGCGGGCGCTTGCTTGCCAGCGCCTGCCAGCTGCCGACCGCGGCCAGCGCCAGCAGCAGCAACCAGCCCGCCGCCGCCGACGGGACCAGCGCCCAGGCGAAAGCGGCGGGGGTGATCAGTGCCATCACGGTCGGGATTGCGGCAAGGATTGCGACGGTACCGAACAGCGCCCACCAACGGCCGAGCTGGGTCGCGGCGGCACCGATGACGACGTTGGTCGCCGCAAGCAGCAGAAACTTCGCCGCGACGGGGTAGGGCAGGCTGGCCATAGCGGGCGAATAGTCGCCGAGCGTGAAAGCGGCCTGGATGTCGAAGAGCAGCCAGTTTTCATACGCATCGCAAAGCGCTGCGGCGACCGGGAGTGCGGCGGCGGCGAGCAGCGGCCGCAGGCGCAGTTCGCGCCACAGCGCCAGACAGCCGCTGGCGAGGAAGCCCGCGTAGAGCAGCATGTAGATATAGTCTTGCTCATTCCCGGCGCGCATCGCCGCCAGTCGCGTCACTTGCTGCGCGTCGGTGAAGAAGCCGAAGATCGCTTCGAGGTCGGCCTGGCTGCCGGCAAATTCGAAGGCGAGAACGGGCGGACCATAGCCGGGGGCGATGTCGTGCCCGCTTTGCGGAAAGACTTGCGTCAGATAGGCGCCGAAGAGCAGCACCGCGACGCCGAACCCCAACGTCCAGAACCATAAGCGCGTCGGTGCAGGCGGGCGTTCGCGCTGCGCCTCGATCCATTGCTGAAGCCCCCCGATCATTGCTGGCACTTATCCCGGTCGCACCAGCCGCTGCTCTCCGGCGAAAGCCGGAGCCCAAGGCATCATCATCATGCGACGATTGCCTGCTAACGCCCTGGACCCCGGCTTTCGCCGGGGAACGGCCTTTATCTGTTCAGGAATTGAGATGTCCGGCGGAGCGCGGCGGCTCACCTTATTGGCACTCGGCGCATTTGCCGCGCACCTCGATCACCGGGCGTTCGGCGGCGAAGCCCGTCGCATTGGCGGCGGCGCGGACCCCGGTCGACAGCTTGTCGTCGTCGACATGCACTGCGGTCCCGCATTCGTCGCAGATCAGAAAGATGCAGTCGTGCAGGCAGCCGGGATGACTGTTGGCGACAAAGGCGTTGGCGCTTTCGACGCGGCGGACGAGGTTGTTGGCGACGAACAGGTCGAGGATGCGATAGACGCTGTTCGGCGCGACGCGCTTGCCGCGCTTTTGTGACACGATATCGGCGATTTCATAGGCGCTGGCGGGTTTGCCGATCGCGGCGACAACGTCGAAAATCTCGGCGCGCATGTCGGTCCATGCTTCGCCGGCGCTTTCGAGCGCAGTTTGCGCCGCCTTGGCGAGCGAGGCGCCGCTCGCCTCGACATGCGGATGGTCATGCTTGCCCATTGCCATTTCCTTGTGCCGCGGGAAATCCCGCGCCAGTGCCGTACATGTAAGCTGTTTGGCCGGTGCCCGCAAGTTGCGGCCGGTCCGTTTCGGCGCCGCGTCTAGTGCCGCGCGCGGCGGTTGAGGTCATGCGCCAGGGCGACAACCGCCACGCCGACCATGGTGGCCAGCACCTCGCTGCCGTCATGCGGCCGCGACAGCGCGCCCGCCATCATGCCGAGCCCAAAGCTGCCGACGCCGAACGGCATCATATACCCGTGACTGAGCACACCCGAAACCAGAGTCACGAGCGCAAAGCCGATCGCGATAACCAGTCCGACCTCGTGAAACAGATGGTTGTCGAACGCGACGCCCAGCGATGCGATCGATGCGAACAGCACCGTGCTGGCGAGGCAGTGAACAAGGCACAGTCCTGACAGACCCATCGCCAGCTGGTCGCCCGACAGTGACGTCAACGGACGCGAATCGCGCGCAGCCCGAAGCACCGCGCCGAGACGCGTGCGGGCAGGGGCAAGGCTGGCGACTTGGGTCACCCGATTCTCCGTTGAGGCAATTGCGAAGGTGGATATGGCATAACATGACAGAGGTTACAACGTCTCATTGCGCAAGTCGCGCACGGGGTTGTGGAGCGTTGACCTTTGGCTGCTACGCCTCTTCGGCGCGCAACGCCTTGCGGTCGAGTTTGCCGATCATCGTCTTGGGCAGATTGAGGCGAACTTCGACGGCTTTCACCCGCTCGTGCTTGCCGAGCTGCGGGTTAAGCCAGGCGGCCAGCGCCTCGCCCGACACGTCGAATCCCTCCTCCAGCGTGACAAACGCTTTCGGCGCTTCGCCGCGATAGGCGTCGGGGACGCCGAGCACGATTGCTTCCTTCACCGCGGGATGCTCGTAAAGATGCGCCTCGATGACGCTCGGATAGACTTTGAAGCCGCCGACCGCGATCATGTCCTTCAGCCGGTCGACGATACGGATATAGCCGCCCTCTTCGACCACCGCGACGTCGCCGGTGCGCAGCCAGCCGTCGGCGGTAAAGCTGTCGAGGTCGGCGTCGGGGCGGTTCCAGTACCCCTGCATGATCTGCGGCCCCTTGACCGCGAGTTCGCCGGGCTCGCCGTCGGCGGCGGCTTTCGTCGGGTCTTCCTTGTCGAGCAGGCGGATGTGCGTGGCGGGCAGCGGCTGGCCGATCGTGCCGGGGCGAACCGGGCCGTCATAGGGATTGGTCGCGACCACCCCCGAACTTTCAGTGAGGCCATAGCCCTCGACCAGCGAGGCGCCGGTGGCGGCGGTGAATTTCTCGCGCAACTCGGCGGGCATCGGCGCGCCGCCCGATATGCAGACGCGCAGCGAAGAGAAGTCGGTCTTTGCCAGATCGGGATGGTCGAGCAGCGCTTGGTACATCGTCGGCACCCCGGGGAGCGCGGTCGTCCGCGTGCGGGTGATCGCGGCGAGCGCCTGCTTCGCGTCGAAGCGCGGCAGCATGGTGATCGTGCCGCCGTTCAGCACGGTGCGATTGAGCACGCAGGTGTTGGCGAAGACGTGGAAGAAGGGAAGGACGCCGAGGATGCGATCCTCGGCCGCATGGTCGGGGTCGATCGCGTTCACCTGCCGCGCGTTGGCGGTCAGATTCTGGTGGGTCAGCTTGGCGCCCTTGGGTGTGCCGGTGGTGCCGCCGGTATATTGGATCAACGCGACATCGCGTTCCGGATCGATCGCGACCGGATCGGGGCGCCCGTCGTTGGCGATCAGCGCCGAAAAGCGGATGACCCGGGGATCAGACGGGATGGGAGCGATGTCGGCGCGTTTGAACAGGCGGTAGAGGATCGCCTTGTGGCAGGCGAGCCCGCCGGCGACCGAGCCGACGACAAGGCGCTTGAGGCTCGACCCGTCGAGGACTTGCAGCGCAGTCGGCAGCAGCGCGGCGGCGCTGACCGTGAACAGCGTGTCGGTGCCCGAATCCTCGACCTGTTCCTCCAGTTCGCGCGCCGTGTAGAGCGGCGAGAAATTGACCACCGTCGCGCCGACCGCCAGTGCGCCATAATAAGCCGCAACATAATGCGGGACGTTGGGCAGGAACAGGCCGACCCGGCTGCCCTTGCCAAGCCCGAGCTGTTGCAACCCGCGCGCGACCCGCGCCGCGCCGCGCGCAACCTGGGCATAGCTGAAATGGCGGCCCATGAAGTCGAGCATCGCCGCATTGCCACGCCGCGCGACGCTGGACGCGAACATGTCGGGGAGCGACAGCGGCGCGAAGGATTGATCCCAGTCCGTTGGATGGTGGTAATCGGTCGACCAGGAAAAGGCGCTGTCCATCGGGGGAATATATCCTCTCATTCTGTGGCTTTCCTGACACTAGGGTCAGTAAGCCAACATCGCAACCGGGCCGCGCTTGCGGCGCGCGACCGCCGCCGCTAGGCAGGGCCATCTTTCTCGCCAGGGGTTTTATCATGTTGCAACTGTCGTCGCGCGTCGCCATCCCGCTTGCCCTTCTTGCCTGCGTCGTTGCTGCGCCGGCTGCGGCAAGGGATAAGGATGCACCGGTCCGACCGACGCAAATTCAGGAGCTGTATGCATGTCGGGACATTACCGATCCCGCCGCGCGCCTCGCCTGTTTCGATCGCGAGGTCGCCGAATTGTCGGCAGCGGATTCGGCGCGTGAAATCACCTTTACCGACCGCGCGACGGCGCGCGAGGCGCGGCGGGGTCTGTTCGGCTTTTCCTTTCCGAAGCTGGGCGGCATTTTTGGCGGCGACGAGGACGAGGTGAAAGAGATCGAGACGGTGCTGCGGTCGGCCAGCGTCGACCGGTCGGGTAAATACACGCTGGTCATGGAGGACGGTGCGGTCTGGGTTCAGATCGACACCACCCGCCTGGTGCGCGACCCGAAGCCGGGACAGAAGGTGAAGATCAAGGCCGCGTCGATGGGCAGTTATTTCGCCTCGATCGAAGACGGGCGGACCATCCGCATGAAGCGCGACCGCTGAACCCTGCACGGCGCGGGGGACGCCCGGGCAATGGCAGCTGCCGCGACCTTGCTGCGCGCTGACGCGGGAGCCACTCCGTTCGTCCTGCTCGACGATGCCCGTGTGCGGGGGGCGGCCGCGGCGCGCCTGTTCGTCGATCCGGTCGAAACGCTGGTCGCGTCGGCGGCGACGGACATTCCCGATTTGCTGTCGGCGCTGGAGGCCGCCGCCGGGCGCGGACTCTATGCCGCCGGATATCTGGCTTATGAGGCGGGACAGGGCCTGGCGCCGGCCTGGCGCGGCGCAACGACTGCGGTCGCGGCGGCGGACACGGTGCCGCTTGGCTGGTTCGGGTTGTTCGAACGGGTCGAGCGGATCGACCCCGCGCAGGTGGCGGAGCGGTTGCCCGATCCGGCGGGGGCGTGGGTCGGCGATGTCGCGCCGCAGGTCGAACGCGCCGACTATATCGCGGCGGTGGAGGCGGCGCTCGGCTATATTGCGGCAGGCGACATTTATCAGGCCAATGTCACCTTTCGCGCCGAAGTGCCGGTGGCGGGCAACCCGCTGGCGGTCTATGCGCGGCTGCGCGAGACGGCGCGCGCCGGATATGGCGGCTTTATCTGGACCGGCGACCGCGCGATCGCCTCGCTGTCGCCCGAGCTGTTCTTTGCTCTGCGCGGGCGCGAGGTGATCGCGCGGCCGATGAAGGGAACGGCGGCGCGGCTGCCGGATGCGGCCGCGGACGCCGCCGCGGCGCGGGCGCTGGCCGACGATCCCAAGCAGCGCGCCGAAAATCTGATGATCGTCGACCTGATCCGCAACGATTTGTCGCGCGTCGCGGTGCCGGGGTCGGTGGCGGTGCCCGACCTGTTCCGCGTCGAAAGCTTTCCGACGATCCACCAGCTTGTTTCGGACGTCACGGCGCGCCTGCCCGCGCGCAGCGGCGCCATCGACGTCCTGCGGGCGGCCTTTCCCTGCGGTTCGATCACCGGCGCGCCCAAGGTGCGGGCGATGGAAATCATCGACGAACTCGAAGCCGACGCCCGCGGGCTCTACACCGGATCGATCGGTTTTATCGAGCCCGGCGGCGACGCGGCGTTCAATGTCGCGATCCGGACGCTGATCTTTCCCGATTCCAGCGCCTTGCATGGCGGGACGAATCGGGCCACGCTGGGACTGGGTTCGGGAATCGTCGCCGACAGCCGGCCGACCGAGGAATGGCGCGAGTGTCTGGCAAAGGGGGAGTTTGTGGGGGCAGCGGGGACGCGTTTCGACCTGATCGAGACCATGTTCTTCGATCCGATTGAGGGGGTCCAGCGGCTGGAGGGGCATCTGGCGCGGATGAAGGCCAGCGCCGAGGCGCTGGGTTTTGCATTCGACCGGCACGGCGCGCGCAACAGCCTGCAATCGGCGACCTTTCGTATGCGCCATGCCGCGCGGGTGCGGATGCGGCTCGCGTCGTCGGGGGCGTTGGCGGTCGAGGTGTCGCCGATGCCGCGGCTCGCCGAACTGCCGGTGCCGGTGGCGGTATGTCCGGCGCCGCTGACAGCGGACGATTTCCGGCTGGCGCACAAGACCAGCCTGCGCGCGCCCTATGATGCGGCTCGCAGCGACAGCGGCGCGGTCGAGGTCGTCTTTGTCGACGCACCGGGATTCGTGACCGAGGGCAGCTGGAGCAATGTCTTTGTCGAACGCGACGGCCAGTTGCTCACCCCGCCGCTGGCTCTCGGACTGCTTCCCGGCGTGCTGCGTGCCGAACTGATCGAAAAGGGGCGGGCGGTGGAATCGCACCTGCGGCTGGCCGACCTAGCGGACGGTTTCTTCATCGGCAATTCGTTGCGCGGGCTGATCCCGGCGCGGCTGGTCCAGGCGGGCGATCGAGCATCCTAACCGTAGCCCTGAGCCTGAAGACGGGCGCTTATCTGACAGGCGCCCTTCGACAAGCTCAGGGCTACGGCATTTGCTGGCGCTGAATAGCTAATTTATCCCACGCTGCGCTTGCGAATTGGGGGCGGAGGCTTTAGGCGCGGCCCCGCGCAATTTCCTGTCAAATCGCTGCCTGTCCGCGCCAGCCACGGAAAGTATCGTCATGTCGCTGAAGCCCCATGTCTCTGCCGCCCTCAACCGCATCCAGCCATCGGCAACGCTCGCGATGACCGCGCGCGTGTCGGCGCTGAAAGCCGCTGGCATCGACGTGATCGGCCTGAGCGCCGGCGAGCCCGATTTCGACACACCCGATTTCGTCAAGGAAGCGGCGATCGAAGCGATCCGGGCGGGCCAGACCAAATATACGCTGGTCGACGGCACGGTGGCGCTGAAGGAAGCGATCCGTGGCAAGTTCCGCCGCGACAACGGGCTCGATTTCGGGCTCGACCAGATTTCGGTCAATGTCGGCGGCAAGCACACGCTGTTCAATGCGCTGGTCGCGACGGTCGACAAGGGCGACGAGGTCATTATCCCTGCGCCCTATTGGGTGAGCTATCCCGACATTGTGGCGTTTGCGGGCGGTACGCCGGTGATCATCGAGGGCAGCGCGGCGCAGAATTACAAGATCACCCCCGCGCAGCTCGACGCGGCGATCACCCCGAAAACGCGCTGGGTGATGCTCAACTCGCCGTCGAACCCGTCGGGCGCTGCCTATTCGGGCGAAGAACTCGATGCGCTGGGCGAGGTCATTCGCCGCCACGGCCATGTGATGGTGATGACCGACGATATGTACGAGCATGTCTGGTACGCCGATTTCGAATTTTCGACCTTTGCCCAGCGTTGCCCTGACCTGGTCGACCGCATCCTGACCGTGAACGGCTGTTCAAAAGCCTATGCGATGACCGGCTGGCGCATCGGTTACGCGGGCGGTCCGGCCTGGCTGATCAAGGCGATGGGCAAATTGCAGTCGCAATCGACGTCGAACCCCTGCACGATCGCCCAGGCCGCCGCCGCCGCGGCGCTCGGCGGCCCGCAGCAATTCCTCGACGATCGCAACGCGGCGTTCAAGAAGCGCCGCGACATGGTCGTCGCGATGCTCAACGATGCGCCCGGACTGACTTGTCCAACCCCCGATGGCGCCTTTTATGTCTATCCCGACGCCAGCGGGTGCATCGGCAAGACGACCCCCGACGGCAAGCTGATCGACAGCGACGAAGCGCTGATCGATTATTTCCTCGACAGCGCAAAGGTCGCGGCGGTGCATGGCGGCGCCTTCGGCCTCTCGCCCGCGTTCCGCGTGTCGTACGCGACCTCGGAAGCGGTGCTGAAGGAAGCGTGCGTGCGCATCCAGCAGGCGTGCGCCGCGCTGCGTTAAAGCACCACTCGTCCCCCGCATAGGAATTCTGTACCGACCGGTCTTGTAATGTCGGCGGCGGCGTCTATTTGAAGCTGAACGGCGGTTAAGCGCCCGGTTCACCGGAAAGTAAGTCATCCTGTATAAGGTGACGGACATCACTGCACGGTTGGTCGGGGCGCGCCATATCGTCGGTGTAACCACGGCGGCGCTGGCCGCGAACCATGATAGATAAAAAACGAGGCTCCCCATGCTCAACCTTTTCCGCTCCGACTGGTTTTTGTCGATGCTCGCCGGTTTCGCGATTGGCGCGACCTATATCGTGCTGAACCAGCCCGCGCTGCCGATCCCCGCGTGACGCGGTCGGGCGCCGCACGTTTCCCGCGCCTGCTGGCGGCGGTGGTCGCCGGGTCGATCGTGGCGCAGTGCGCCGCCCCCGCGCAGGCCGAAAGCGTCGTCAAGCTGCCCCCCGCCAAGCTCGACCCCGCGGTCAACGCCAAGCGCGCGACCGCGGTGCTCGCGGGCGGGTGTTTCTGGGGCGTCGAGGGCGTGTTCGAGCGCGTCAAGGGCGTGATCTCGGTCGAATCGGGCTATCATGGCGGCAGCGCCGCGACCGCAAAATATGAACTGACCCACGACGGCAAGTCGGGCCATGCCGAAGCGGTGCGGATCGTCTATGATCCGACGCAGGTCAGCTATGGCAGCTTGCTGCGCGTGCTGTTTTCGGTGATCGCGGACCCGACGCTGAAAAACCGCCAGGGGCCGGACGTCGGTTCGCAATATCGCGCCGCGATCGTCCCGCTCGACGCGACGCAGCGCCAGGTCGCGACCGCTTATCTGGCACAGATCGGCCAGGGGCGTTATTTCGACAAGCCGATCGTCGTGCCGGTCGAAAGCTACAAGCAATTTTATCGCGCCGAGGCGAATCACCAGGATTTCATGCGCCGCAACCCGTCGAACGGCTATATCGTCCGCTGGGATGCGCCGAAACTGGCGGCGCTGAAGCGGCTTTTCCCCGACATGGTCCGTCCGACTTCCGCGCCTTGACCCTGCGGCCCGTTGCGCCACTCGTCGCACCAGAGGAATCACTCGTCGCAAATTGCTGGTCCGTCTGGCGCGCCTGCGTGAGCAGGTGGCGGAAGATTATGTACAAGTTGCTGGTGGCGGGGTTTGCATGAAATTTGGGTTTTCCGGTCAGCCGGTTCTGGCGATCCTGGCCAGCGCAGCAGTGCTGGCGGGGTGCGTGAGCAGTGCCGCGGTCGCCCCGCCTGCCCGAACCCCCGCAGCGTCGGCGCCGCGGCCAACGGGATCGGTCGCCGTGCCGGTCGGCCAGCCGTCACGACCCGCCGTATCGCGCCCGACCGAGCCCATTGATCCCGGATTCCGGCGCGCGCCGGCGGGGCTGGCCGAACGCATCCATTTCCTGTGGCGCGGCTTTCCCGGCAAGACGGGCATCGCGGTCCAGCGCATCGACGGCGAGTGGGCGGTGTCGCAGCGCGGCGGCGAGCTGTTTCCGCAGCAAAGCGTCTCGAAACTGTGGGTGGCGATGGCGGCGCTCGATGCCGTCGACCAGGGCCGCCTGCGGCTCGACCAACAGGTCCGCATCGGCCCCGAAGACCTGACCTTGTTCTATCAACCGCTGGCGGCGCGCGTCCGCAGCGAGGGGTCGGTGACGATGTCGGTCCGCGCGTTGATCGAAACGGCGATCACCCAGAGCGACAATACCGCAAACGACAGCCTGTTGCGGACGATCGGCGGTCCGGCGACCGTGCAGTCGTTTCTGGCCAGAAAAAACCTGGGCGCGATCCGTTTCGGTCCCGGCGAACGCCAGCTCCAGAGCGGCATCGCGGGACTCAGCTGGCAGCAAAGCTATTCGATCGGCCGCAATTTCGAAACCGCGCGCGCGGCGTTGCCCGCCGCGACGCGGCAGGCGGCGATGGACCGTTATCTGGCCGATCCCGTCGACGGCGCCAGCCCCGACGCGATCGCCAGCGCGCTGACGCGGCTGGCGCGCGGCGCGCTGCTGTCGCCCGAATCGACCGAATATCTGCTCGGCGTGATGAGCCGGACGCGGAGCGGCCCCAACCGGTTGAAGGCTGGGCTGCCGTCCGACTGGAAATTTCTGCACAAGACCGGGACCGGACAAAATCTGAACGGCATGACAGCGGGCTATAACAATATCGGTATCGCGACAGCGCCCGATGGAACGCGCTATGCGATCGTTGTTCTCATGGGAACGACCACATCGCCGATCCCGTCGCGCATGGCGCTGATGCAGGCGGTGTCGGGCGCGGTGGCCGAATTTCACGGACGATAACCACCGATGCGCCTTGCTGTCCTATCACTGTTGACCGTCTCGCTCGCCGCTTGTGCGACGCCGGAAACCCGGCTGCGCACCGGGCTGGTCAATGCCGGCCTGTCGAAACCGATCGCGGCCTGCATGGCCGAACGTATGGTCGACCGGCTGTCGCTGCTGCAACTGCGGCGACTGGGCTCGCTCGCCAGCCTGAAGGACAAAAATGCCAGCGATCTGTCGCTGAACCAGTTCCTGCACAAGGTCCGCGCGCTGAAAGACCCCGAGATATTGACCGTGACGACCAGTTCGGCGGCGCTCTGCGCTTTTCGCTAGGCAAGAATAACTGGGGTGCGGCGGGACTAGCCTTGCCCGCCGACTTGTGCTTAGGCGGCGCCAATTCTCCCCGCCCCAAGACTCGAAAGGCCCGGCAGACCCCATGAACATCCACGAATATCAGGCGAAAGAACTGCTCGCGAAATT
>VFQQ010004794.1_pt1 | contig 11663 bp, 7 predicted proteins | sample 3512341 | NCBI WGS metagenome assembly VFQQ01 (sample SAMN10412373, study PRJNA504923) | tailings metagenome | isolation source: Relicate 2 Philex TSF1 revegetated site | place: Philippines: Tuba, Benguet | collected 2017-08-29 | reverse complement strand
AATGCCTGGCCGCTCGACGAAGGCCTGATCGACTATGTCGATGCCGGTTCCTATGGCGAGGCTTCCGACGAGAACCCGTCGCGCACCGCCAACATCATCGCCAACCCGAAGGTCAAGGTCGCCGGCAAGAACGTCGACGCCCGCAAGATCGATGCCAAGCTCCTGCGCAAGCTGCACGAGGCCGGCGGGGTCGAGGCCAATGTCGCCACCGGCTATCACGCCATCGAATTCCTGTTGTGGGGCCAGGACCTGAACGGCACCGGCCCGGGCGCGGGCAACCGGCCCTGGACCGACTATGCCAAGGACGGCTGCACCAACGGCCATTGCGACCGCCGCGGCCAGTACCTGAAGGCCGCGACCGACCTGCTGGTCTCCGATCTCGCCTGGATGGCCAGGCAGTGGGCCAAGGACGGCAAGGCCCGCCAGGGCCTGGTCAAGGGCAAGCCCGACAACGGCATCACCACGATGCTGACCGGCATGGGCAGCCTGTCCTATGGCGAACTGGCCGGCGAGCGCATGAAGCTCGGCCTGATGCTGCACGACCCGGAGGAGGAGCATGACTGCTTCTCCGACAACACCCATAATTCGCACTATTACGACGTCATCGGCATCCGCAACGTCTATCTCGGCGAATATGCCCGCACCGACGGTTCGGCGCTGAAGGTCGCCAGCCTGTCGTCGGTCGTGGCCAAGGCCGATCCGGCGCTCGATGCCGAGATGAAGGGCAAGCTCGCAGCCTCGGTCGCGGCGATGACGGCGTTGAAGCAGCGGGCCGAGACCAAGGAAGCCTACGACCAGATGATCGGGCCGAACAACCCCGAGGGCAACGCGGTGGTGCAGGCGGCGATCGACAGCCTGACCGCCCAGACCAAGACGCTCGAGCGGGTCGTCGCCGTGCTCAAGCTGAAGCCGATCAAGCTGGAAGGCTCCGACAGCCTCGACGATCCCTCGAAGGTCGGCAAGAAGTAGGCTGCAGTACCAGGCAGCGGGCCACCCGATGGGGTGGCCCGCGACCCACGCGTTACCCTTGAGAGTTGACCATGATGATCGGACGGGCCTCGTTCATTGCCGCCGCGGCCATTGCCGCCTCGCTCGGGGCCGCGGGCCTCGGTTGGGCGGTCGACTACCACCGCCTCGAGCCCGGCGAGAGCGACCCCGGCGGCGCCGCGACCTCGCATGCCGACATCAACACCTCGGCCTTCTCGCATTCCTCGGCCAACATGTCGTTCGAGAAGGAACTGGACTTCAAGGTCGGCGACGGCATCTTCCGCAAGCTGTGGGTGGCGGCCCCGTCGTCGACCACCTCGTCCGACGGCCTCGGGCCGCTCTACAATTCGCGCTCGTGCCAGGGCTGCCATCTGAAGGATGGCCGCGGCCGCCCGCCGGCACCCGGCGAGGAGGCGGTGGCCCTGTTCCTCCGCCTGTCGGTGCCGCCCACCACCGATGAGCAGCGCAACGCGCTGAAGACCTTCCGCCAGGCGACGATCCCCGAGCCGACCTATGGCGGCCAGTTGCAGAACTTCGCCATCCACGGCTTCCTGGCCGAGGGCGAGATGGTCGTCACCTACAAGGACCGCAAGATCAGGCTGGCCGACGGCACGACCGTCGCCTTGCGCGCCCCGAGCTATTCGGTGCGCAACCTCAATTACGGCCCGATGCGGGCTGACGTGATGATGTCGCCGCGCATCGCCCCGCCGATGATCGGGCTGGGCCTCCTGGAGATGATCCCGGCCGAGGCGATCCTGGCCCATGCCGACCCGGACGATAAGAACGGCGACGGCATCCGCGGCCGGGCCAATACCGGCTGGGACGTGACGACCGACAAGCCGATGCTGGGCCGCTTCGGCTGGAAGGCGGGCGAACCGACGATCCGCCAGCAGGTGGCCCATGCCTTCGCCGGCGATATCGGCCTGTCCTCCGCGATCGCGCCGCTGTCCTCGGGCGACTGCACGGTGAACCAGAAGGCCTGCCTCGACGCGCCCGACGGCGCCGACCCGGTCGAGCATGTCGAGGTCACGGCGCGGATGATGGATCTCGTCACCTTCTACTCGCGCAACCTCGCGGTGCCGGCGCGGCGCGATCCGGGCGGGCGCCAGGTGCTGGCCGGCAAGAAACTGTTCCACGAGCTGGGCTGCGCCGCCTGCCACGTGCCAAGCTTCCGCACGGGCAACGACCCCGACCGGCCCGAGCAGTCCGACCAGTTGATCTGGCCCTACAGCGACCTCCTGTTGCACGACATGGGCGAGGATCTCGCCGACAACCGGCCCGAGGCCGCCGCCGGCGGCCGCGACTGGCGCACGCCGCCATTGTGGGGCGTCGGCCTGACCAAGGCGGTCAACGGCCACACGAACTTCCTGCATGACGGCCGCGCCCGCAACGTGCTGGAGGCGATCCTGTGGCATGGCGGCGAGGCGCAGCCTGCGCGCGACCGGGTGGTCAAGCTGTCGCGCCGCGACCGCGACGCCTTGCTCGCCTTCGTCAATTCACTCTGAGGATCGACCATGGCTGCGACCCTGATTTCGTCACCGCCGGGCTTGACCCGGCGGTCAGCGTCCGCCCGACGGACAGTGCCTCATGATCCTCCCACGGGCGGGCGGAGAGTGACGGCCGGGTCAAGCCCGGCCGTGACGATTGGGGCTGGAGTTGCGCCTTCGGGAGGATTCGCACTATTTCGTCGCGCTGCCGCCATTGCTGGCCTGGCTTGCCTGCTGGCCGCACCTGGCCTCGCCGCGCCGACGGACGAGGATTTCGCCCGGCTGAACCGAAGCGTGGCGCTCGATCACATCGCCCCGCGCTATGCGAAATTCGCCGAGGAAACGGGCAAGCTCGACCAGGCCGGCCAGGCGCTGTGCCGGCAGCCCGACCAGGCCAGGCTCGGCCAGGCGCGATCGGCCTATGTCGCGGGCTTCGGCGCCTGGGAAGCGATCCAGCATGTCGGCTTCGGCCCGGTCGAGCTGTTCTTCCGCTATCAGCGTACCGCCTTCTGGCCCGATCCGCGCGACGTCCTGGGCCGCCAGCTCGGCCAGGCGCTGGCCAAGCGCGATCCCGAAAGCATCACCCCGCAGGCCTTCGTTCAAGGATCGGTCGCGATCCAGGGCTTCACCGCGCTGGAACGGCTGCTCTACGGCGACGATGCGCTGGCCAAACTGACGGCGAAGGATGACGCCGCCAAATTCCGCTGCGCGATGCTGACGGCGGTCACCGCCAATATCGCGTCGATCGCCGCCGACACCGCGGCCGCCTGGGGCCCGCAGGGCTTCCCGGCGGAAATGGCCCGCGCCGGCCAGGTCGGCAGCCGCTACATGGGCCCGACCGACGCGACGCTCGAACTGATCAAGAGCCTGCATGCCGCCGTCGAGCTGCCGATCGACCGCAAGCTGAAGCGGCCCTTGGGACCCGCCGCAGACAAGGCGCAGTTGCGCACGCTGGAAGCCTGGCGGTCGGGCCAGACGCTCGTCGCGCTCAAGGCCAATCTCGCCGCGGCCGAGGCGCTCTATCTGCGCGACGGCAACCCGACCTTCGACCAGCTTCTGTCCGGCCCGGCCGGCCGCGCCGATCTTGCCGCCGCGATCCGCAAGCAGTTCGCCGCCGTCCAGCAGGCGGTGACGCGGCTGCGCGACCCGCTCGACCAGACGCTGGCCAAGACCGACCAGCGCCAGGCGGCGCTGCGGGTGGTCGAGCAGGGCGAAAAGCTGAAACGCATGATCGCCGAGGACCTGACCGAGGCGCTGGGCGTGCCGCTCGGCTTCAACAGCCTGGACGGGGATTGAGCATGCGGATCGATCGCCGCCGCCTGTTTGCCGCCGCGGCCGCGAGCGTCTGCCTGCCGCAACCGGCCTTCGCCGGATCGCGGCCCGCCTTCCTCTCGGCCGGCATGACCCGCGACGGCCAGGCGCTGGTCGCGGGGCTGGGGCTGGACGGCGCCACCCGCTGGCGCCACGACCTGCCGGCCCGCGCCCACCAGGTGATCCGCCGCCCCGGCGCCGACGAGGCGATCGCCTTCGGCCGCCGCCCCGGCCGCTTCGTGATGGTGCTGGGCCTGCAGGATGGCCGCCGGCGCCACATGGTCGAGGCGGCCGGCGGCCGCCACTTCAACGGCCACGGTGTCTTCGATGCGCAGGGCGGCCTGCTCTATGTCACCGAGACCGAGATCGCCTCGGGCGACGGGCGGATCGGCATCTACGATGCGCGCAACCGCTATCGCCGGTTGGGCGAGGTGCCGTCCGGAGGCCTCGATCCCCATGACATCAGGCTGATGCCCGACGGCGCGACGCTGGTCGTGGCCAATGGCGGCATCCTGACCCATCCCGACCTGCCGCAGGGCCGGCTGAACCCGACGGCGATGGCGCCGTCGGTCGCCTATGTCGCGCTGGCGTCGGGCCGCATCGTCGAACAGGTGGCGCCGCCCGACGGGTTGTCGCAGTTGTCGTTGCGTCACCTTGCGGTGACGGCTGACGGCCTGGTCGAGATCGCCGGCCAGTACGAAGGGCCGCAGGCCGATCCGGTGCCGCTGGTGGCAAGCCACCGGCGCGGCGCCGGCACGCTGACCTTCCTGGCGACCGACGAGCGCCGGCGCGCCGGCCTGCGCCAGTATTGCGGCAGCGCCGCGCTGGACGCCGGCGGCACCCTGCTCGGCGCCACCTCGCCGCGCGGCGGGCTTGCCGTGTTCTGGCGGGTTGCCGACGGCCGCCCGGTCGGCGAGATGGCGGCCGGCGACGTCTGCGGCATCGCGGCGGGGCCCGAGGCGGGCTCGTTCGTGCTGACCTCGGGTCTCGGCGGTGCCTGGATGACGTGGCCCGAGACGGGCAGGCAGGTCGCGCTCGACCCGGCCGACAAGCGGCTGCGCTGGGATAACCATCTGACGCACCTGTAATTTCAGGGATTCCGCCGGGGCATGGCTGGCATGCGCGCCCGGCGGCGCCATTGCGGGCGGGGGGCGGTCATGGCATAACCCTGCCCGCGAATGCAGCCTTGGCGCGCGATCGGCGTTACACTAGCCGATACGGATGCGGCGCCCGGCCGTGCGCTTCCAGGGTACGGAGCTTCTAAAGATGTGGATGGTGCGTCTTCTGGCGTGGGCGGCAGGGTTGTTCGTGATCCTGGCCGTGGCCGGTCTCGGGGTCGCCTATTACGGGGTCTGGTATTACAGCCAGGATCTGCCCGACTACCAGGCGCTGGCCGAGTATCAGCCGCCGGTGACCACCCGCGTGCACGCCGGTAACGGTGAGTTGATCGCCGAATTCGCGCGCGAGCGCCGGCTGTTCGTGCCGATCGACGCCATCCCCGACCGGGTCAAGGACGCCTTCCTGGCGGCCGAGGACAAGAATTTCTACAGCCATGTCGGCCTCGACTTCCAGGGCCTGGCCCGCGCCATGCTGCAGTCGGCCTACAACGTCCTGAACCACCGCCGGCCGGAAGGCGGCTCGACCATCACGCAGCAGGTCGCCAAGAACATGCTGCTGACCAACGAGGTGTCGATCAAGCGCAAGATCCGCGAGGCGATCCTGGCCTTCCGCCTGGAAAGCGCGCTGTCGAAGGACCGCATCCTCGAGCTCTACCTGAACGAGATCTATCTCGGCCAGTCGGCCTATGGCGTCGCCGCCGCGGCCCTGAACTATTTCGACAAGTCGCTCGACCAGTTGTCGATCTCGGAGGCGGCCTTCCTCGCCGCGCTGCCCAAGGCACCCGAGAACTACCGCCCCGACCGCTTCAACGAGCGCGCCAAGGCCCGCCGCGACTGGGTCATCGACCGCATGGTCGAGAACGGCTTCGTGCCGGCGGATGAGGGCGCCGCCGCCAAGCAGGTCGCGCTGGTCGCCCGGCCGCGCTCGGAAGTGCAGACCCGGCTGGGCTGGTATTCGGAAGAAGTGCGCCGCCAACTGGTCCAGCGTTTCGGCGAGGCCGCGCTGTACGAAGGGGGCTTGAGCGTCCGCACCTCGCTCGACCCGCGCCTGCAGGCAGCGGCCGAGAAGGCGCTGAAGGACGGCCTGATGGGCTATGACCGGCGGCATGGCTGGCGCGGGCCGCTCGGCCGCGTCAACGGGCCGCTGGCCGCCGACTGGACCGCGCAGCTGACGACTTTCCAGTTGCCGGCCACGATGCTCGAAACCTGGCGCGGCGCCGTCGTGCTGGCGACTTCGGCCAACGCCGCCGAGATCGGCTTCGTCAACGGCACCAAGGGCACGATCCCGATGGAGGAGCTGCGCTGGGCGCGGCCGACCCTCGAGGACCAGGCCGTCGGCCCGGTGCCCAAGACCCCGGCCGACGTGCTCAAGGTCGGCGATGTCGTCGCGGTCGAAATCCTCTCCGACAAGCAGGGCGAGACCCGCTACGGCCTGCGCCAGATCCCGGACGTCGGTGGTGCGCTCGTCGCGCTCGATCCGCACACCGGCCGCGTGTTGGCGCTGGTCGGCGGCTGGGATTTCCGCTCCAGCCAGTTCAACCGCGCCACCCAGGCCGAGCGCCAGCCCGGCTCGTCGTTCAAGCCGTTCGTCTATGCCGCCGCCCTCGACAGCGGCTTCACGCCGTCGAGCCTGGTGCTGGACGGCCCGTTCGTCTACGACCAGGGACCGGGGCTGCCCTTGTGGAAGCCCAAGAACTACGGCGGCGACTTCCTCGGGCCGACCACGCTGCGCCAGGGCCTGGAAAAGTCGCGCAACCTGATGACGGTGCGCCTGGCCCAGGCCACCGGCATGGACAAGGTCTACGACTACGCCACCCGCCTCGGCGCGGTCGACCGCATGGGCAAGAACCTCGCCATGTCGCTCGGCGCCGGCGAGACCACGGTGCTGCGCATCACCTCGGCCTATGCCAAGTTCGTCAACGGCGGCAAGGGCATCGACCCCTCGCTGATCGACCGGGTGCAGGACCGCAACGGCCGCACCGTCTATCGCCACGACGCCCGCCCCTGCGAGAAGTGCAACGGTGCCTATGCCGGCGGCAGCGAACCCATCATTCCCGATGACCGCCCGCAGCTTCTGGACCCCGCGACCGCCTTCCAGATCACCTGGATGCTGCAGGGCGTGGTCGAGCGCGGCACGGCGACGGCGCTGAAGTCGATCGGCAAGCCGCTGGCCGGCAAGACCGGCACGTCGAACGAATCGTTCGACAACTGGTTCATCGGCTTCAGCCCCGACTTCGTCGCCGGCGTCTTCGTCGGCTTCGACAACCCGCGCACGCTCGGTGCCAAGGATACCGGCGGGTCGTCGGCGGTGCCGATCTTCAAGGAATTCATCGCCGAGGCGCTGAAGAACAAGGCGGCCGTGCCGTTCCGCATCCCGCCGGGCGTCCGCCTCGTGCGCGTCGATCCGACCACCGGTCGGCTGGCCGAACCGGGCGATCGCCGCGCCATCATGGAAGCCTTCAAGCCCGGCACCGAGCCCGGCGCCAACCAGACGGTGCTGGACGGTTCTGAACCGGTCGAGGGTGTCTGGACCGAGCCGGGCGAGGGTTCGTCGGGCCAGTCCGTGCTCGGCGCCGACAATCCCGGCCTGACTGGGGTGTCGACCGGCGCGGTGTCGGGGCGGTCGGCCGACGGCTCGGGAACCGGGACCGGCACCGGCGGCCTTTACTGACCGGGCGGATTCAACTAGGGTCCGCCGCCATAAATTTGAAACCCGTAAGCACGGAGTAGCGGTGATGCGCGCCGAAATCGAGGCGATCGCGACCGAGATCAAGCAGGCACTCAGCCTGCTGAGGAGGTCTCTTTGACTGGGATCGCGCCCTAAAACGACTGGAAGAACTCAACGCCGTCGCCGAGGATCCCAAGCTGTGGGAAGACCCGGCCAAGGCCGGCGCCGTGATGCGCGAGCGCAACCAGCTCGAGGCCTCGACCTCGTCGCAGGTGGCGCTCGAGCGTGAGCTCGACGACACTCTCGAACTGATCGAGATGGGCGACGCCGAGGGCGATGCCGATATCGTCGCCGAGGCCGAGGCGTCGTTGAACGCGCTGCAGGACAAGGTGGCCAAGCGCCGGCTGGAAAGCCTGCTCTCGGGCGAGGCCGACCACAACGATTCGTTCCTCGAGGTCCATGCCGGCGCCGGCGGCACCGAAAGCCAGGACTGGGCCAACATGCTGTTGCGCATGTATGTCCGCTGGGCCGAGAAGCGCGGCTTCAAGGTCGAGGTGCTGGAACAGTCCGACGGCGAGGAGGCCGGCATCAAGTCGGCCACCATCCAGATCTCGGGCCCCAGCGCCTATGGCTGGCTGAAGAGCGAGTCGGGCGTGCATCGCCTGGTGCGCATCTCGCCCTACGATTCGAATGCGCGGCGGCACACCTCGTTCGCCTCGGTCGGCGCCTATCCGGTGATCGACGACACGATCGAGATCGAAGTCCTCGACAAGGACCTGCGCATCGACACCTACCGCGCCTCGGGCGCGGGCGGCCAGCACGTCAACCGGACCGATTCGGCCGTGCGCATCACCCATCTGCCGACCAACATCGTCGTGCAGTGCCAGAACGACCGCAGCCAGCACAAGAACAAGGCCGCGGCGATGAAGATGCTGAAGGCGCGGCTCTACGAGCAGGAGTTGCAGAAGCGCGAGGCCGAGAAGCAGAAGGTGCACGACAACAAGTCTGATATCGGCTGGGGCCACCAGATCCGCTCCTACGTGCTGCACCCCTACCAGATGGTCAAGGACCTGCGCACCGAGGAAGAGAAGGGCAATGCCCAGGCGGTGCTGGACGGCGACCTCGACGACTTCATGGCCGCGATGCTGGAGCACAACGCCCGCAACGCGCAGGGCGAGGGCGAGGCGGCCTGAAGAAAAGGGCTTAGGGTAGGCGGCGCGGCGCCCGGGTCAGGCGCCGCCCGCCCGCCGGTTCCACCACCACCGTCTCGGAAATCCCCAGTCCCTGTGCCGAGGCGTACATGTGGAACACCATGCCGGCCTCCAGCCGCCAGTCGGCGTTGGGCAGGAAACACCAGGAAAAATCGCTGGTGCGCGGCGTGCGGGCATAGAGGCCCAGCGCATAGCCGGTGACATTGTCGTAGTCGGGGCGCAGGCCCGCGGCCAGCACGCCCTGGCGCAGCACCGCATCGACCTCGGCGGCCGGCATGCCCGGCCGCATCATCGCGATCTGCCGGTCCTGCAGCGCGATCAGCCGTTCGGCCACCGCGGCCTGGGCGGGGCTGGCGCCGCCGATGACGATCGGCCGCATCAGCCGGGCGCCGTAATTGCCGACCTTCGGGATCAGTTCGACGTGCAGCACGTCGCCGCGGTCGAGCGCGTCGTCGCCCATGCGGCCGTGCAGGAATTCGTTGTTGCCGGCGGCGCGCACGATCGGGCCGGTCTCGCCGCTGTCGGCGCCCAGCCGCAGGAAGCTCGCCGCCGCGATCGCCGCGGCGTCGCGCGGGGTGATGCCGAGGCGGGCGGCGCGGGCGACCAGCGCCATCGTCTCGTCGGCGATGCCCGCGGCGCGCGCCAGCAGCGCGATCTCGGGCGCCGACTTGACGGCGCGCAAGGTGTCGCTGATCCGGGCCAGGTCGACCATCGTCGCCCGGGGCAGCAGGCCGTGCAGCCGGTCGAGGCTGTGGGCCGAGCAGCCATAGGAATGGAAGTCCAGGCCGATGCGCGCCGCGCCGAAGCCGCGGGCGCGAATGGTCCCGGCTACCGCGGCATGCGGATCGGCGCTGTCGGGAAAACCGACGATGTCGCGGATCCAGCTCGCCTGGCGGCAAGGTTCGGCATCGAGCGCGCGCAGCACGAACCAGGGCATGCCCGCAGCCGGGATCAGGGCGGCGCGGTACATCGTCTCCGAGACGGTGTAGCCGGTCGCCCAGGCCAGCAACTCGGCATGGTCGATCAACAGGAGATCGACGCCATGCCCGGCCATCCCGGCGCGGATCAGCCCGAGGCGGCGATCGTATTCGGCGGCGTCGAACATCGCCCGCTTCCTCAGGCAGGTTCGCAGATGTCGAGGATCGCCAGCATGTAGATGCGGATCATGTCGAGGTAGTCGGGGATATCGACCCGCTCGTCCGGCATCGTGTTGTAGCGGCCGCCCGGGCCGCAGACGATGCCTTCCATGCCCAGCTCCTGATAGAAATGCCCGGCATCGGTGCCATAGAAACCGGGCGGCGTGATCGCGCCGGTCGGCTGGGCCTCGCCGCGGACATGCCGGTAGGCGGCGTTGATCGTCCTGACGATCGCCGAGTCCTTGGCCACCTCGAACGGCGGCATCTGCGGGCGGTTCTCGGTCCGCTCCGGGATCAGTTCGGCCTTCAGCCCGGGGAAGCGGGCTTCCAGCGCGTCGAGCTCGCGGCGGATGTCGGCCATGGCGCCGGCCTCGGTCTGCCCGGGGGCATAACGCGCGCTGCCCTTCAGCCGCAGGAAGTCGGCCACCTGCGGCGCGCGCCATTCCTGCAGCTCGCGGCCCAGCGCGCCATGGACGACGCCGACATGGCAGCGGTTGATGCCGCGATGGTCCGATGTGCGGGCGCCGCTGAAGGTCATCGCGTTGAGCCGCGGGATCAGGTCGCAGGCCGCGGCGATCGTATCGACCGCCTGCTCGCGCTTGGACAGATGGCGGGTGACGCCGGTCAGCTCGATTGCGAACATGCCCGATGCGGCATGCATGGTCAGGGCCTGCAGGTCGGTCGGCTCGCTGTTGATGAAATAGTCGGCCCGGACGCCCTGCCGGATCGCGGCCAGCGAGCCGACGCCGCCTTGCAGTTCGCCGACGACATAGGTCAGCACGACGTCGCCCTTCAGCCTGATGCCGGCCTCGATCAGCGTGCGCACCGCGCAGAAATAGGCGGCGTCGCCCGATTTCATGTTGGAGACGCCGATGCCGTAGATGAAACGGTCGTCGACCAGCCCGCCCCAGGGATCGACCGTCCAGCCCTCGGTCACCGGGTTGGTGTCGAGATGGCCGTTGAACAACAGGCTTCTGCCTCCGCCGGTGCCGGCCAGTCGGCCGATCGCGTTGAAGCGGTCGCCGGGCACGGGGCCGAGATCGGCCGCAAGGCCGATCTCGCGCATGCGTTCGACCATGAAGCGGGCCAGGGCGCGTTCGCCGTCGGTTTCCGAATAGCTCTTGTGGCGCACCATGGCGCTGAGGAAATCGAGGCTGGCCTTCTCGTCGAGACGGGCAAGAATCGCGTCGCGATCCATGGCTGAACTCCTTTACTGAATGATCCCGGTCAGCCGACCGGTACCGGCACCGCCTCGACCAGCGAGCGGGTGTAGGGATGGGTCGGCCCGGTGGCGAAGGCCCCGGCGTCGAGCAATTCGACCAGGTCGCCGCGATACATCACGGCGACGCGGTGGGCGATCTGGCGGATCAGGTTGAGGTCGTGGGTGATGAACAGATAGGCGGTGCCGTGTTGCCGGCGCAGGTCGAGCAGCAGCTCGATGACCGAGGCCTGCACCGAGACGTCGAGGGCCGAGGTGATCTCGTCGCAGATCACCAGCCGTGGCGCGGTCGCGAACGCGCGGGCGATGGCGACGCGCTGCTTCTCGCCGCCCGAAAGCTGGTGGGGGTAACGCACGGCGTGGGCGGCCGTCAGGCGCACCTGGTCCAGCAGTTCGGCGATCCGCGCCGTCTCGGCCGCGGCCGTCAGCCGGCCGTGGAGCCGCAAGGGGCGCGCCAGGATCTCGGCGATCCGCTGGCGCGGGTTCAGCGACGAGTCCGGATGCTGGAAGATGATCTGCACGTCGC
>VFQQ010004793.1_pt1 | contig 11664 bp, 19 predicted proteins | sample 3512341 | NCBI WGS metagenome assembly VFQQ01 (sample SAMN10412373, study PRJNA504923) | tailings metagenome | isolation source: Relicate 2 Philex TSF1 revegetated site | place: Philippines: Tuba, Benguet | collected 2017-08-29 | reverse complement strand
CAGCGTTTGTGTGTGCGTGCGTGCGAGTGTGTCTCTGTGCCCGTGTGTGTGTGTGTGTGTGTGCACCCGCGTGTGTGTGTATGACTCACCACCTGTGGCGGGTGCACAGGCTGCACAGGGCCATGTCCCATCTCCTGTGGCTGTCCCCCATATGGAGCACCCCCTGACAGAGTAGTCGCCAACGCTGCACTGGGGGGCAGTACCAGCCCGTTAGGCATAGTGCCGTGTGGAAGCATCTCGCGTGCTGCAGCGGCTAAGTCCCACTCCACACCATGCTCCTGTGCTATCTCTGATAGCACCTGCAGCTTCTCCTCAGGTGCCGGGGGCTCGACCTGCAAGGGCACAAGCAAGCGCCAGGCAGTCACGCACAAGCAACCGACGCCCTGGTTGAACATGTTCCGTGCGGTGCAAAGGCACAAGCAACCTCCACTGACTAAAGAGTATGTTCTCTGCCCTAACAGCATGCATGTCTCGTGTTGTGCATCGTCAGACTGCACGGTGCACAACGCAGCTGTGTTGTCAGGGCTTGAAGCTGCCCGTGCCTATGGTGTATATGGTGCGGCATCTTGTCTCTGGTGGCTGTGCCCGTGTAAGGCCTCACCAGTAGGCAGTTGATCAGGTTTTGATTGACCTGCCACTTGTTACACGTCACGTCACTGGAGGCCTCAGCCGCGTATTCCTTACTGTATTTCTGAGCGAACAGGGAACGCAGGGAGGCGAGCTCGGGGACGTCCGCGATACGCTGCACACACACACACACACACACACACACACATGCACGCACACACACACACACACACGCGCGCGCACATAAATGAAAGACTGATTTGTCCACTGCGAGCGCAGAGGGTCCTTGCGACCCGTATGCTGCTCGTTCTAGGCAGGTGCTGAGACTGGTTCTGTGTGGCCAGCTTGGGCTAGAGCTGCTGCTCACCTGTGCTGCGTATATGACTGATGAGATGGCCTCGACCATGTCTCGTGGGATCTCCTTGGTCTTGGCGATTAGCTGTGACCTGACAGCGATGAGCTCTAGATAGAGGCTCAAGATCTCATAGGCCTGCATCGTGAAGCGCAGCACAGCATAAGACTAAGACACAGCACTGGTGGATGAGGCTGGCTTGTGCGCGTGCCTGAAGGGTCAGCTCCTTGAGGCCTGACAAGCGAAGATGGCCTACCTGGAGAAGTAGGTTCTCTCTGATCACGCCCTCTACCCGGATGCGCGCATCTGCGTGTACAAAATGCGGCACATGCCCCAGTCACCGCGAAGCCAGTAGACGGCTGTGCAGAGCGGTGAGCAATCAAGGATATGAGCTGGTGCACTCACACTCTTGTTTGCCTGTCCTCAGCAGCTCCGCGATGTCCTTTCGCATCTGCTTCACTTGCAGCGTGCGCTTGTTCTTCTGTAGACCCAAGCGCGCCTTGCAAAGGCGAACCTGCGGGTCAGGAGGCACTAGTAGAGCTTGCGAAGGCCACAAGCACCAGCGGCACGCTGCTCTGATGTCCGCGCCCGAGCGTGCGTGATGCGGGCGCGCTACAGCCTGCTCTACTGCGAATCAACTGTGGCTTCCCCTGTCTTGCGCTAGAGGTGGCGACGTGACGCGCAAGCGCAGCAGGGCTGGACCTTGGCAAGCAGCTGCAGGGTAGGTCCTGCCAAACCCTACCGAGCCCATCTGTGGCCCACTGCTCGCTCTAGCTGCTCGCTCACCTGCGTCTCCATCTTCTCTGGCTTGAGACCAAACATCTTGGCTGGCTTCCCCCCTCTGTTACGTGCCTTGCTGGGTTCTACCCTCTGTGACGGGCCTGCCTGGTGACCTGATCTGCGGCCCTCCTGGCGTGTGTGCTGCACTGCCTGGCTCTTGACGCTAGTGAGCACTGGTAAGCTGACACTGCACTGGGAAGTCTAGAGCCAGAGAGAGAGAGGCAAGGGGAGTACCCGATTTCCGTTTGTTCTGGTCCTCTCAGGCCCGATGCGCTCCAGCGTCTGGCAGGACTGCTGAAGGAATTGCGGAGTCGCAGGAGTTCGCGGAGGCATTACACTGAGTATGCGTAACGTATGCCAACACGCAACCAAGTACACGTAGAAAAGCAGTACATCCAATCGCGCGCAAGAACTCGTATTCATTTTCCACCGCATAGCAGAGCTCATATATGAAAGGCACTCAGAGATGCACGTGTGGGTCATGAGCTTGTCAGCTGTGTTACCCACACGTACCGCTTGCGCACGCGTGCAGCGTACCTGTCATAACGCGCACATACACGCACATACATACGCGTCTGGCAAGCTGCTTCTACACCTCTCCAGGCTACACACTGCTAGGGTCTTTCTACATGCAACTACAAGGCCGACAGTACGGCGAACTCTGCAGCCGTGGTCTCATGCAGAACCTTTGCTGCATGGGCTCTGACGCCAGTCTATGAGTCAATCCGAGTTGAGAGAGCCATACCATGTAAGTCTCACGGCCAAGCTGCCTTTGTATCACCCAGGCGATCGCTTGGACCTGCTATGGTGTGTTTGTCTAAGGTCTAGAGTGACATTGCCTTGTGCGACGCCACTTATGTGTAGTCGCTGCTTCCCGAGCGCTTGCCCCTGCGTGCGCAGGATACACATACACAAGGTAGAGCGCAGTAGCAAGGCTGCAGAAATGCAAGTAGCTTATGAATGAATGCCAAACGTGTTGGCACGAGTGTATGGCGGTTGATACCCAGCACATACACACTGTTGCCTATACTAAATGGCGTGGCAGGGTTGTTGTGGGCATAGCAAGCAGTGTGGCCAACGTGCTCTGTATGCGCGCGTCTGTATGCCACTGTGCCCTGCACTGGCACTTACAGGCTTTGGAGCGAGGTTTCCCCGCGGTGTCTCGTGAAAGAACTCGTTTGCTGTGTCATTGTGCTCGTCGACCTTTTGACTTTCTACGAACCACGTCAAGCCCTGCACACACGTGAGCACAGGCAGGAGCAGAGAGACGTGGGCCGGCTGCTGCCACGCATATGTGCGCGGTGTGCCACGCACTCGTCCGCGCGAGCTTGCGCAGCAGAGGTCCCGCCCTGCCCCAAGGGAATGTGCTGGCGTGCGCCCTGCTGTGCCTCCTGCTCTGGTGCGTTATGCAGCAACGACTTCAAAGGCTGCGCTGTGGCAAGCGAGCAGGCGCGCGTGCAGGGGCACGCGTTGCGAGATACGCACCTGCACACCCCCTGTGCCGTTCTGACTGTCTACAAGCAGCGGCGTTGGGCGCCCATCGCGCTCTTTCCGTTTTCCTCTACTGCTCGTGGCTGGCTCTGAACGGGCCTGACCAGGCCTGGGCTGCTCGTCAGGCGGTGAGCCCTCGCGTGACTTGCCACCCCAAATTGCATCTTTGACGCTCTTCACGACTCCGCTGAACCAACTCATTCACTACCAGGGCCAGACGCTGCTACAAGCTGCGCTGCTGGCGGGCTGAGGTGGCTCAGAAGATGACGGCACTGTCAGCACAGGGTGTCCACCTGTCCGGCCTAACAGTGGTGGGCGCGCTTCCCGTCCTGACTTCCACCTTACGCTGACGCTGCTTATAGGCACTGTGCTTCTGACTGCTGCAGTGGTAGCAAGGGCCTGTGCAGCGCCCTGCGAACCTGTGACTTGTACTTGTGTGACTGTACTGCAGGCTCCAAGCGTTGGCACACACATGCCACCCTTCTTGACTGACGTGTAACACTCTTGGCACGACACCAGCTGATGAATGGTATGAATACGTATCCTAGCATCAATTCTGAACAAGCAGTGGTCACTATACAGGGCAGTACAGTCATACTGGCAGGCTCGCCTCCTGTGCTGTGTGCTCTCAAAAGTCATCCTCCTCATCACCGCCACCCTCAGCCTGCAGTGGCACACAAACGCACACACACATACATGCAGTGGGCACAGGTACGCACGTAAGCACGCAGCAACACACATGCAGACACACACACGCACACGACAGCAAGCTTGACAGCGTGTCACACAAAGCAGACATCACGCCTCACCTCTAGGCCATACCCGCCCGCAGGGACAGTCCCGTACCCTCCACCACCGCCACCCCTCTGTGTCTTGTTAAAGCCGCCCGAGCCCCTGTCCCCGCCGCTGTTGCGTGTGTGTGTGTCGTCCTCGCCTGCCAAGGACACCTCGCCCCCGTCACTGTCCTCGTCTTCCTCGATGTCATCCTCGTCATCATTGAAATCATTCAACTGACCCATGACCTGCGGTTAAATAGTTAGGCAGTTAATAGCACACACGCACACGTACGTCATCCTCGTCCTTGCTTGTTTAGCTGACCCATAACCTGCAGGGCAGTTAGGCAGTTGAAGGCGCACACACAGGCATTACACATACGTCATCCTCGTCATCGTTGAAGTCGTTAAGCTGACCCATGACCTGTGACACACACACACATGATGCACACATGCTACCCTCCTCGTGCAACTGGGGCGTTAGGCAAACAGCCTAGCCAAGGGGCGCGCAAACCAGTGTGAAAGACATGGTATGGGAGTGTGAACATCTAAACACGTCAATACAAAACACGCAACAACAAATAACTAACCCATCCCTCACCTGTCCTGGCCGCTGTGTCCCCCGCACAGAGGTGGCCAGGTTCCCAGCCATAGCTGACCGCATCCCTGCACTCTTGGCTGTGTCAGACAACCTCTGTGTGCCCCCTCCTCCTGCCCTGGGCGCCTGGTCCATACTGCGCTCAGACAGGTCGTCTGACGCGCCTGACTCGCTCTCTGTCAGGTCTAAGCGAAGGTTGTTTTCGTTGACCTCCTGCTCACCACGCAGGATACGCAGCTCCTCAGCACTGCACACACACACACACACACACACACACACACGTGCATCTCCGTTCGCAGACGTCATTTCCGTACCACTTACGCATGCACCTGTGCAGCAACGCCCTGCACCCTCAGGGACGTTTCACGAGCTGGTGTGTGTGTGTGTGTGTGTGTATGTGTCGCGTGCGTGTGTGTGTGTGTGTGTCATGTGGTAACTCACGCGAGTCTCTTCTGCATCTTCTTGAGTCTTCGCTCCTGTGCCTCCAGCTTCTCCTGTTCAGCTTGATAGTATGCCTCTAACTCGTTCTCCAGGAACTCGAGGTTACGGAACCTGTGTACACACACACACGCACACGCACACACACACACACAGCATACACACACCATACAGCCTGTTGAAACGACACGCAGACCGTCATCATACAGGCACACATGTGTACAGCACACAGCCATCTACACGGACACACGTGCTCAGGTCTTCCTCGCGGACGCGAGGACGTGTGCAAGCGAGCGTATGGCTGCACTGGTTGTTTTCCACACACATGCGCATGCACGCAAGCAGGGCAAGTTGCAAGATCTGTCTACGCCTCTTGGCACGCGCACACACACACGCACACACACGCAAGCTTGCAATGTCTACCTACGCCTGCGTAAGGAGGGGCAATACAGAGCTCAGAGAGGGGAGGCCTGTGTGTGTGTGTGTGTGTGTGTCTGTGTGTGTGCATGCGCATAACAAGATGTGCCCTGCCCACTTACTTATCCAGGTACTGTCCATACAGCACGTTGAGCTCTCCCTGCAGCCTCTCATACTCGTCCATGTACGCGGGTCTCACACTCTGTAACGTACTCAACCGTTTCTCGTTACGCTCCAATTCCTGTTTCTTCTTCTCTATCTTGTTGTCTAGGGTCTTCTCGTTGCGCTCTAGCTCGTCGAGCTGCTGCTCTAAGGAGCGGATGTGGTCCTCGACCTGTGTGCCACACACCAGTGACACCGTGCATGCAGTCAGCATGAGTGTGTATGTAGAAGCTGCTCTAAGGAGCGAATGTGGTACTCGACCTGTGTGGGGCAGCAATCGAAGCATGGCACAGTCTAGCATCAGCGCGGAGCACACATCGCAGGACTGTAGGGCAGGGGGTACCTGTGCTGTACGAGCAAGGCCTACAACCTAGAATGCTAAACGTCTGAGCCCATTGGCCCCGTTGTGCGCTGTGCCCTGCTCTTGCATTACAAGCGCCACAGACACACACACACACACACACACACACACACAGGCACACACACACGCACACACACACGCATGCACGCTTACCTGTCCCACGGCCTCCTGTATACTCCGCTCCACAAAGTCCGTGTCGACATGACCCGCCACTGCCCTGGCCCTGTGCTCCCTCAGCTCAGACTCCTGACCCAACGCGTCGTACAGCGCAGCCCCAGCGCGTATGATCTCGGCTGCGTATGCCTTGATGTCCTTGGGATTAAAGCCTTTCATCATGCTTGTGAAATTTATGGCCTCGTGAGTGTCCTGTGACACACAAACACACACGCTCCAGGATACAGTGATGCAACCTGTGTGTGCGTGTGTGTGTGTGTGTGTGTGTGTGACTGTGACTGTGCGCGTGTGTGTTCTCTGTTACAGAGTTCACATAAAGGCGCCAGGCCTGTGCGTGCGTGTGTATGTGTGTGTCACCAACTGACCTCTTCATCCACTGCTGCCTTCTCTGTCGCCTTGTACAGCAACGACGCAACCTTGAGCAGCTCTCGCACTGCATTGCCATCGGCTGAGTACAGTTTTTTAATGTTGAGTTTCATTCGTGCTTTCGTAAGCATGACCTGCGCTATCGACTGCAGGAACTTGACTCTATCTGCCTCTGTGCTGATCTCGTCTGCTATGTCCACGCCAGGGTAGTACCTGTGTAGCACAGCGAGAGCAAGGAGTGTGTAAGGGTAATGGGGCAGGGAGCTGAGGGTGCCGCGAGATTGGCACGGTGTGGTCGTGCCTAACACGCTGCTCACCGCTGCACCAGCCAGTATAGGCAGTCTGCCACCAGCTCGAAGTTGGGCAGCCTGAAATTCTCCATACTGATGAGGCGCGGGTAGCCCAGGGCCCGCATAATCTCAGTGAACGCTGCGCGCAGTACAGGACACGGACCGCGCGTGTTTGGCCCTTCCACGCCCGCGCTGGTACATAGCTGGAGGCGCTGACACTGCCTGCGGTGTCTGGCTTCCATCTGCGCTCACGGACCGCCATCCTGAGAGGGTGCCCTGTGGGCTACGCAGGGCTGGACTGCGATTTGAAAGCTTGGGCTGGCCGTGTGCCGCTTTACTGTCTGCCCATTGTGGCTATCTGCTCTTGGTCGCCGTAGAGCCCTGGGGGTGCACAGGGCTGCGTCTGAGGGGCGTGTGCAGGGGCCTGCACGCGGCCCAAAGTCCAGTACCCGACTATGAAACCGATGTTTACTTTTTGCTTGTTTAGCTTGTTTTGCCGTCAGTGATGTTGTTGTTAGCGTCACAGAAGTGCTAGCTGTTGGTAAACACAGCTTTGGCCAGTGGTGGGCAAGAAGGGTTGTGGCACCGTGTAGCAGCGCGGATCCGAGCAGTGAGCCGCCATGAAGCTGCTTCCAGAGTCACTGCAGCAAGAGGCTGCCACCGCAGCGCTGGTGGTGGGCTCAGTCCTGGTAAGTGCGTACTCGCGATCATTGATGGCAAGGTGCACGCCCACCGTCGCTGGTGCGGAGAGTGCCTGATGGCCACGCCCGCGCACAGAGAGAATTCAGTGAAGTGCATCAGCGCCCTAGCAGACTTGCGCCTCGCGAAGGAGCTACGCAGGCAGCAGAGTTTGCCCAACTCGCGCGACACACACGCCGTGACGCCCCTGCTTTGTGTCCGCAGTACTACCTCGACACGCAAGTGTTGCCGTCGCTCATGCGCGAGCACAAACTGCACGCGGCGTGGGCAGCAGCGGGCAAGCGCTATCACGACACCATCTACAAGTTTAACTACACATACGACCGCGACCTTCGGTACTCTGCAGTCACCAAGAACCAGGTGCTTTCACACATCAACCATACAGAGCCCAAGACGCTAGGAGAGCACGTTGAGAAGATGGTGGCGGCAAACAAGAAGATCTACGATGCCTTCACACCAGGCAGCAAACGCCTGCTCATCTGGCAGAGCAAGACCAGCTTGGTTTAAGAGCAGCTGACAGCAGATTGCAGTCGTGTTTCCCTAGCTGTGATGCTGTGATGCATCGCATACAGTCAGCGCTGCCAGCGCCGCGGCAGGCATCATCATTGTTAGCGGCGCTGAGAGCCTGGCAGGTCCTGCCATTTGGCATGGCAGCGCCCTTACATGTGTGTCGGCGCACAGGGTAGCAGGCTACCCACAGACAAAGTAGACGTGACTCGCTTGCGTGATTGAGCACTGTGCAGCAGGCTGACAGACGTGAGAGCCAACAGGTCGCTTGTCATGCATTCGCCACCTGCACATCTGTGCAGCTGTGACTCTCAAGGCCTTTTGTTTACGTGTGTGTTTCGTAGGAGCGGCACAGTGCCAACGATTGATAGCATGCTTTTCTGGGTTTGTCTTTTGGCTTGTAATGGTTCTATCCGCGGTTTTCTCTTCTGTGCACGTGGCTCAGACGTGGCTGGTTGACCTAGCGTCACCCAGCACATCGTCTACGTTACAGATGTGACCCAGCATGCAAACCTTTGACACGCACACAGCCAGCCTCACAGCCAGCAGATCTGAGCCAGCACACAAACGTCTGACACACCCTTGGTCATAGTCACCAGCCTTGCGGCCAACCGTGCCACCACATGAAGCCACCACAACCTTGACTGCGATGTTTACCCTGCTAAACAAGCCAGCCGCTACTAGACACCCACGCATGCAGTCGAACGCCAGGAGTGAACAACTGAAGCCAGCCGCTACTAGACACTCACGCGCTACGGTTTGTGAAAAACCATACTGCTCACTGGGTGTCTACACCGCCCTGAGGTGTCGTCTCCCGTCTGCGCTGCAGGGCTTCCCTAATCATGATGGGCGGGCGCTCGCAAAGCCACACAGCACTGAGAATGGGGTACAATAGTCTATCACGGCCACCCTAGCTCTTCACTCACAAAGCAAATGACTTCAGGCTATAGCACAAGCACAGTGTCGTATACACAGGATGTCATAGTAACGTAAGTTTGCCACCACAGTACAGCAATACGTAACACTAGTAGGACAAACTCGTTGTAGGTCTGACGCGCTCATACAGCACGCTTGGGTAAGATACACGGTAGTACATACCTGTGCTCGTCATCCCAATCACAACACAACCTGATTCCACCACACAACTGATGGCCCCTACACACGGTACCACACTCGCAGATCCCCTCCACGTGTCAACCGAACAACAGAAGCACTTCAACTGACGCATGTGTATGTGTGTCACATGCAACCAGTCGAACTCAATCATGAATCCCTCTACTTGACAAGCTTGGTGTTACCGCTCTTCGTGCTGCCCCCTTCCACAATCGCTGTGGTAGCATGGTTCGTTGTATTCGGTAAGATGTTGACGTTGGTGTTGTCGAGCGCTGTGAGCTGCTGTGCGCTGCCCTTGCGCGTGGGCGTCTGGCGGCCGCCGCTGCCGCGGCTGAGGCGGCGCAGCACGGCTGTGGTCGCTGTGCTGCCAAGCACCACGGCTCTCAAACGCTCGGGGAGGTGCCCAGCCAACTGCACGCACAAATCATCACACCGCACCGGACAGGTTGTAAACAAGCAACCAGGAAAAGGACATCGCCGTGCAACCAACCGCGCAATTGCATGCAGGCTTGCAGTGTTCAGCCCATGCGTGTCCGCGCAAGCAGACGGTCAGCATCCACAGACAAACCAGCGCTTAAGCCAATACGCACCTTGATCCTCATATCTTCGTTCACTTCCAATGTCTGCTCGTTATCAGCGAAGTGATCCGTCTCATCCAAGATCTCAACACCCATCTGTGACACACACACACACACACACACACACACACAATTAGAAGGGTGGTGGCACACTCAGCAAGGCTAAAGCATCCGCAGCGTGCATGCGATGGAAGGGGTGCAGCTGGGGCCACGAGTAACACGACTTGCAGTCAGCACATCTGTAGGCTGTGCTGATGATACAAACTGGCACGTACGGATAGTGCACAATGCTATACACTCACCAACTCCTCAAGGACGTCTTCAATCGTGATGATACCAATAGGCTCGCCTGCACACACACACACAACAGCAAACAACAGGTCAAGAACAAGCTGGGAGCGGTGTGCCTAAGCAGGCAGTCCTCTGCGGTGTTGCTGGCTCATGCGGACACAGCTAAGCCACAGCCAACGAAGCTCTGCACATGGCCCCCTACCTTGCAGCCCCTCACGCACCTGGCAGTTCAATCTGCGGCACCTCAACCTGCGCCACCGTATCCGTCACATGGGTCGCAGCCGTGCTCGTAGTCGCCAGGGACCCATCCACACTCTTCCTTCCAATCCGCCACGACGTCAACCGCTGCGACAGTCGTTGCAACGGCCCGCCAACCGACGTGGGCGTCCTCGATGGCAGGGCCGGCACCGCCTCGTGCTCTGAGTCACTGTGGCCGCCGTTACTATTCCGATGTAGCGTGTACGACACCCCGCCCGACCCGGCCACGCGCAGCATCGAGGGGGCACGAGACTGCTGGTCTGCGACTGGGGTCATGTCGAGGTGAATAGACCCTGTTTCTGATGACCCAGCTGGCCTTGTCTTTACGAGCTGCACGCTAGGCTGGGAGTCGGTGTTGGCGCCCTTGGTGGGGGTGAAAAGGGGGTTGGAAGTTTGGGATTTGAAACCGTCGGGAGCAACGGTGACGACGTGGGTGGTGGGTGGGCTGCTGGGGCCTGCTGCTGCTGCGGATGCGGGCTCATGGGTGGGCTCTTCGTCGGGCTGTAGGAGGAGCATCATGTGGGCGCGGCCTGTGCGGAAGACCTTCAGCATGTCATAGCAGCGCGTGTTGGCCGGGAGCCTGCAAGTACAGCAACACAGGAAGCCACAAGATAAGTGTAATATCCACAACCTACTTAGCGCACTCTGCCAATGAAACCGCATACATAGCGAAGCTGCGTCTACCGCTGCCGAAATATGCAGGCCTGATCAGCAGTTGTGCGTGTGTGTTCTGCACATGCTGAAGACATGGCAGGTGCGTTTGCTGCCTACCTGGGCAGCTGTCGGATGTTCAGCTGTGACACCAGCACCTCGCCCTCTGTGGGGCCCACTGCACCAGGAAACGCGTGAGCGAGCAACTCCTTAACCAACACTAACCCAACGATATGACGCCTGCGACACACAGCACGAAGGCACAACATGTGTGCTCCAATGCTAGCTAGGCTGCTGTTGTGCTTCAGAGCACCCAAGGGGGCTAGTGCTGGGGCTCCTTTCACCATACACCATGCCCAGCGCAGGCGCCGTGTCTTGCAACTGCATGCTGCTGTAGCTGGCTGTTTTCTCCTACCTGTCGTTGCCTGCATACACAGGGATGCGGCTGTGTCCTGACGACAGCAGCATGTGGATCGTGTCCTTGTCAATGCGCTGCTCTGTGGACAACATGACGACCTTGTCAAGGGGTGTCATGACACTGTATGCGATCTTGTTGGTAAGGTCGAGAGCACCTACGGCAGCATGCACACACACACAGACACACACACACAAGCACACGTGGCAAAAGAAAACATCATGCACGCATGTCATCGGCCAGGTCCACCAGCATTTGCTGTTGTGCGCCAACGATGGGCTGCATGGGAAATGGTTTGCTACACCGCAAAATGCTAGAAGGCATGTTGTAAGGACAGGCATGACCATAGCTTACCGCAAATGATCTGTACTTCGTCTTCTGTG
>VFQQ010004792.1_pt1 | contig 11664 bp, 6 predicted proteins | sample 3512341 | NCBI WGS metagenome assembly VFQQ01 (sample SAMN10412373, study PRJNA504923) | tailings metagenome | isolation source: Relicate 2 Philex TSF1 revegetated site | place: Philippines: Tuba, Benguet | collected 2017-08-29 | reverse complement strand
ACAACCGTATATTGCGGTATCAGGCATACATACCGCTCTTGCTCCGAGGCTGAAATCATCGCGCAATTAAAGCAACTAGACGCATTCTATTTTGGCATTCTGAAATCGAAACGATACTCGTTCTCCAATGCACTAAGACAAACCTTGCCTAGGCCTTCGTGGATAGAATTGATGCAGCTCTCCTTTGTTAGTTCGTATAAAAAGCAAATCACGCGAAACCTAGATCAAACACGAATTGCGGAAATCAAGGGAGTTTGGGCGTATGCGTAAAAAAAGGATTTCCCAAGTAACGAGCGAACGATGCCTCCTTACGGAAGTAGCACCGTATGAAACACCTGTTCTCTACTCCAATTGGGGGGCGTATAATTTTATGCTTTCGCTAAGAAAGCATGCACATCCACCGTTTTTAGATATGCTGTTTGATGGGAAAAAGGGGAATGCAATTCCCTTCAAATACCGAATCCGAAAAGATGCTCGATCCCTGAGGACACTATTTGTTCTCCATCCTAAAAGCAGCGAATCTATCATTTCACTTTATAAAAAATATGACTATCAGATCATCAAGTTGTGTCGCAGAAGCAGTGTAAGTCTACGTAGTCCTGCACGCGTCGCGAAATTCTTCACAACCGGCGGTGCGCGAGGCGGGTTAAGCAAATTTGTCGAAGAAGTGACCGCCGATAGTGCTTACGCCTCATCGTATTTTGCATACCGCCAGTTCTCGCATCTGCATAAATTTTTTGAATCGGACGAATATGCAGACCTTGAGAAAAAATATGCCTTCATGCTGCATGTTGATATCTCGAAATGCTTTCCGAGCATTTACACACATTCAATTGCTTGGGCAGCACGCGGAAAGACTTTTGCTAAGGCTAGGTTGACGCGTCCTAGAAATTCACCACGGAGTTTCGACGAGATTTTCGATAAGGTCATGCAGGACCTAAATTTCAAAGAAACGCATGGAATTGCCATCGGGCCGGAACTTAGTCGCATCTTCGCCGAAATTATTCTCCAGAGAGTCGATTGCTCGTTGATTGAAGCTGCGGACGAAAAGGGCATCAAGGACGGCGTAGACTATCGGTGTTTTCGCTACATAGACGACTTCTACCTTTTCTTTAACGATGAGCACAAACAGGAGGCTTGGCTCAAATGCTTGGAGCATGAACTAGAGAAATTTCGCCTCTATTTAAACACAGAAAAAAGCACAAAAACAGAGCGCCCATTCATCACCGGAATTAGCATGATGAAAATCTCGCTGAGCGAATATTTTAGAGAATTAGCCCAGCGCTTAGACACTGTTAAGATGAATAGCGCGCAAAACGAGGTCAATCACTTGCGTGCTATTCTTAAAACACATCAAGTTTCTGTTTCTCATACTTCAAGTTTCGCTCTTTCCGCAATAGAACGCATGCTTTGGAAAGCAGACACCAAAGCGGCTAATTATGCGGACCAACTTTACATCTTGTTGGAATTAGCATGCCACATCCTAAGGATGGACATTCGCGTGCCGTGCTGTTTCAAGTGGATGAGCTTCGTAATCACCGTTAGGAAACGTGCCGAAAAAGTTTCTTTGCCAAATCAGCAACGTATTCGAGATAAGATACTCCATGAATTGAGAGGCGCAATTAATGATGCATTTGACTTAGGTGCACTGGTCGAAGGAGAAAATCTGTTAATCATCGGTGCCGACTTTTTCGATACGGAGCTTGTGACGAAGGATCTCATCGATCGGATCATTAGGCGGTGTAGATTAGACCACACCGACGAATATTCTCGCCTAAAAAGACTCACCTATTTTGACATCGTTAGTCTTTTATACGCAATTCGTGACCACGTCGGATTGCAGTCGGTGAGAGATCAGATTGTAGACGATGCAAAAGCAATAATCTCCGCGCATGAACCGTGCAGCTATTCTGAAACCGCGCACCTGCTTCTTGACCTAGTCTCCTGTCCCTGGCTGACGACCGCACAAAAAGGAGAACTCAGCGAATGTGCATTCAACGCCAGTCGCTTCGCATTCACCGCACCTACAGTTAAAGATTTCGTAGACTACGCAGAAAAGCAGTCATGGTTTTTTAACTGGAACAGAGCCGATCAGTTAAGTCTCCACTTGAAGAAGAAGCGGCTCCTGCTTTCATACTAGGTGGGTAGCCCCATGGCAGTTAAGTCTGCAGACTCATGTCTTTGTTCACTCAAGGACAAGAGAGGCGAAAGCCACACACCGAGGGGCTACCTTTTTTGTGCACATACAATAAGGCTAGGAAGCGGATATTGACGGCAGGCAAAGGGGTTGGGCTGCTTGTCTTGTGGTTGGCAAAACAAAAGCGCTCCGAATGGAGCGCCTTGTGAGATGACAGAGATCGAGGAAAAATTAAGGCAAATCCGTCGATCCCATCAGGTAGCGGTTGCACTCGCGGGCGGCGCCGCGGCCTTGTTTCTATCGCTGCCCCGAGGGCACCCGCTCTAGTCTCCCCTTCTCCCACGTTCGCCGGATCCGGGGCCGCACCTTTGGTGCGACCATCTCCGCGCTGCGCGCTCCGTCGTTGAAAAATTAAGGGAGGTCGGTGCTGCCCATTAAATATCTATCGCATTCCCGGGCAGCGCCGCGACCTTCATTGATGGCCCAGACTACAAGGCTTTGGCCGCGGCGGCAGTCGCCGGCGGCGAAGACGCCCGGGATGCTGGTCGTGAACTTGCCGTGCTCGGCCTTGATGTTGCTGCGGGGATCGGTCTCGAGCTTGAGGTCCTTGAGCAGCGCCTGTTCCGGCCCGAGGAAACCCATCGCGAGCAGCACGAGCTGCGCGGGGCGCGTCTTTTCCGTGCCGGGTTGTTCCTTGGGGATGAACTGGCCCTTGTCGTTCTTCTCCCACTTGATCTCGACGGTCACGAGTTCCTTCACGTTGCCGGCCTCGTCGCCGATGAACTTTTTCACGGTGGTGAGATAGACGCGCGGGTCGGCGCCGAACTTGGCGGCGGCCTCCTCCTGGCCGTAGTCCATCTTGTAGGTCTTGGGCCACTCGGGCCAGGGGTTGTCGGCCGTGCGTTCGAGCGGCGGCTTCGGGAGAATCTCGATCTGCACGAGGCTCTTGCAGCCGTGGCGCATGGAGGTGCCGACGCAGTCGGTGCCGGTGTCGCCGCCGCCGATGACGACGACATCCTTGCCCGCGGCGTTGATGGGGGCCTGCTGGTTGGCGAGCACGGCCTTGGTGTTGGCGGTGAGGAACTCCATCGCGAAGTGCACGCCCTTGAGGTTGCGGCCCTCGATGGGCAGGTCGCGCGGCTGGGTGGCGCCGGTGCAGATGACGGTGGCGTCGTATTCCTTGAGGAAGATCTCCGGCTCGACGTTGTCGCCGACGTTGGCGTTGCAGATGAATTTGATGCCCTCCTGCTCCATCAGCCTGATGCGGCGGAGGACGACCTCCTGCTTGTCGAGCTTCATGTTGGGGATACCATACATGAGGAGGCCGCCGGGGCGGTCGGCGCGCTCGAAGACGGTGACGGTGTGGCCGGCGGCGTTGAGCTGCGCGGCGGCGGAGAGGCCGGCGGGGCCGGAGCCGATGACGGCGACCTTCTTGCCGGTGCGCACCTTGGGCGCCTGCGGGACGACCCAGCCCTCGTCCCAGCCGCGGTCGATGATGGCCGCCTCGATGTTCTTGATGGTGACGGGCGGGTTGTTGATGCCGAGCACGCAGGAGCCTTCGCAGGGTGCGGGGCAGACGCGGCCGGTGAACTCGGGGAAATTGTTCGTCTTGTGCAGGCGGAGCAGGGCCTCCTGCCACTGGCCGCGGTAAACGAGGTCGTTCCACTCCGGGATCAGGTTGTTGATCGGGCAGCCCGAGGCCATGCCGCTGATGAGCTTGCCGGTGTGGCAGAAGGGGACGCCGCAGTCCATGCAGCGCGCGCCCTGCGTGCGGAGCTTCTTCTCCTCCATGTGGTGGTGGAATTCCTTCCAGTCCTTGACGCGCTCCAGCGGCGCGCGGTCAACGGGAAGTTCGCGGAGGTATTCGATGAAGCCGGTAGGTTTGCCCATGGGAAAAAAGGTAGAAGGAAGAAAGAAGAGTTAAGAAGCGGTCATCAGAAGGAAGGACGAACCCGGTCCCGGGCTTTCTTCCTTCTTAAATCATACTTCATACTTGGTTTAGTTCCCGCCGACGCGCGACAGGTCGCGGGCGTTTTCCTCGAAGGCGGACATGATGGCTTCGTCGCCGGTCAGGCCCTGGGCCTCGGCGCGTTCGATGCAGGCGAGCATGCGCTTGTAGTCCTTGGGCATGACCTTGACGAATTTCGGAACCATGGCGGCCCACTGGTCGAGCACGGCGCGGGCGCGCGGGCTGTTGGTGTAATCGAGGTGCCGCTCGATCAGGGCGCGGACCTCGGCGATTTCCTTGGGGGACTCGAGCTTCTCGATGCCGACCATCTGCTGGTTGACGCGGACGGGGAAGTCGCCGGCCTCGTCGAGCACGTAGGCGATGCCGCCGGACATGCCGGCACCGAAGTTGCGGCCGGCGGGGCCGAGCACGATCACCCGGCCGCCGGTCATGTATTCGCAGCCGTTGTCGCCGATGCCCTCGACCACGGCGTTGACGCCGGAGTTGCGGACGGCGAAGCGTTCGCCGGCCATGCCGCGGATGTAGAGCTCGCCGGCGGTCGCGCCGTAGAGGGCGACGTTGCCGATGATCATGTTTTCCTCGGCCTTGAAGGTGGCCGCGGGCGACGGATAGATGATGATCTTGCCGCCGGAGAGGCCCTTGCCGACGTAGTCGTTGGCGTCGCCCTCGATGGAGAACGTCATGCCGCGCGTCATGAACGCGCCGAAGCTCTGGCCGGCGGAGCCCTTGAAGCGCACGCGGATGGTGTCCTCCGGCAGGCCCTTGGCGCCGTGCTTTTTGGTGACCTCGTGGCTGGTGATCGTGCCGACCACGCGGTTGACGTTGCGGATGGGCAGCTCGGCCACGACCTTCTCGCCGCGCTCGATGGCGGGGCGGCAGATGTCGAGCAGCGTCGTGAGGTCGAGCGACTTGTCGAGACCGTGGTCCTGCGTGATGGAGCAGAACCGGCCGACCTCGGGCCCGACCTCGGGCGCGTAGAGGATGTTGGAGAAATCCAGCCCCTTGGCCTTCCAGTGGTCCACGGCGTGGCGCGGCTCCAGCGCGCCGACCTGGCCGACCATCTCCTCGACGGTGCGGAAACCGAGCGACGCCATGAGCTCGCGCATCTCCTCGGCGATGAACCGCATGAAGTTCACCACGTGCTCGGGCTTGCCGGTGTATTTGGCGCGGAGCCGCGGGTCCTGCGTGGCGACGCCGGCGGGACAGGTGTTGAGATGGCAGACGCGCATCATGATGCAGCCCGTGGCGACGAGCGGCGCGGTGGCGAAGCCGAACTCCTCGGCGCCGAGCAGCGCGGCGATGACGACGTCGCGGCCGGTCTTGAGCTGGCCGTCGGTCTCCACCGCGATGCGGGAGCGGAGGTTGTTGAGCACGAGGGTCTGGTGGGTCTCGGCGAGGCCGAGTTCCCACGGGAGACCGGCGTGCTGGAGGGAGGTCTGCGGCGAGGCGCCGGTGCCGCCGTCGTAGCCGGAGATGAGGACGACATCGGCGTGCGCCTTGGCGACGCCGGCGGCGATGGTGCCGACGCCGACCTCGGAGACGAGCTTCACGCTCACGCGCGCGTGGCGGTTGGCGTTCTTCAGGTCGTGGATGAGCTCGGCGAGATCCTCGATGGAATAGATGTCGTGGTGCGGCGGCGGGGAGATGAGGCCGACGCCGGCGGTGGTGCCGCGGGTCTTGGCGACCCACGGATAGACCTTGGAACCGGGGAGCTGGCCGCCCTCGCCGGGCTTCGCGCCCTGCGCCATCTTGATCTGCAGCTCCTTCGCGTTGGCGAGGTATTCGCTGGTCACGCCGAAGCGGCCGGAGGCGACCTGCTTGATGGCGGAGTTCTTGGAATCGCCCTGCTCGTTGGTCCAGGTGAAGCGCTCGACGTCCTCGCCGCCCTCGCCGGTGTTGGAGCGGCCGCCGATGCGGTTCATCGCGATGGCGAGCGTCTCGTGCGCTTCCTTCGAAATGGAGCCGTAGGACATGGCGCCGGTCTTGAAGCGCTTCATGATGCTCTCGACGGGCTCGACTTCCCCGATGGGCACGGGCGTGCCGGGCTTGAAGTCGAGCAGGCTGCGCAGGGTGCAGAGGTTCTTCCCCTGCTCGTTGATGAGCTTGGAGTAGTTCTTGAACGCGGCGTAGCTGCCGGTGCGCGTGGCCTTCTGGAGGTGATGGATGGATTCCGGCGTGAAGAGATGCGCCTCGCCCTCGGCGCGCCACTGGTAAAGGCCGCCGACGGGCAGCACATGGCCGTCCACCTGCCGGTCGGGATAGGCGGCGCGGTGACGGGCCAGCACTTCCTGCGCGATGACATCGAGGCCGATGCCGCCGACGCGCGAGGGCGTCCAGGTGAAGTAGTGGTCGATGACGTCCTGCCGGAGGCCGAGGGCCTCGAACACCTGCGCGCCGCGGTAGCTCTGGATGGCGGAGATGCCCATCTTGGACATGACCTTGATGACGCCCTTGGTGGCGGCCTTCACGAAGTTGGCGCAGGCCTTGGCGTGGTCGATGCCGGTGAGCGTGCCGCCGCGGATCATGTCGTCGATGGTCTCGAACGCGACGTAGGGGTTGATGGCGCTCACGCCGTAGCCGATGAGCAGCGCAAAGTGGTGCACCTCGCGGGCCTCGCCGGTCTCGATGACGAGGCTGACGCGCGTGCGCAGGCCCTCGCGGATGAGGTAGTGGTGCAGGCCGGCGACGGCGAGCAGCGCGGGGATGGGCGCGAAGTCGCGGTTCACGCCGCGGTCGCTGAGGATGAGGACGTTGGTCTCCTCCTCCTCGATCATGCGCCGCGCGATCATGCAGATTTCCTCCAGCGACTTGGCGAGGCCCTTCTCGCCGCGGGCGACGCGGAAGAGCGACGGCAGCACGCCGATCTTGAGGCCGGGCAGGTCGGTGCGGCGGATCTTGGCGAACTCCTCGTTGGTGAGGATGGGCCACTTCAGCTCGACGCGGCGGCAGGCGGTGGGCTGCGGGTTGAGGAGGTTGCCCTCGGAGCCGAGGCGGGTCTCCGCGGAGATGACGATCTCCTCGCGGATGGAGTCGATCGGCGGATTGGTCACCTGCGCGAAGAGCTGCTTGAAATAGTCGTAGAGCAGGCGCGGCTTGTTGGAGAGCACGGCGAGCGCGGCATCGTTGCCCATCGAGCCGATGGCCTCGACGCCGTCGCGGGCCATGGGCTTGATGATGATGCGCTCGTCCTCGTGCGTGTAGCCGAAGGCGATCTGGCGCTGCAGGAGCGTCTCGTGGTCGGGCACCTCCACGGCGGGGGCGGCCGGCAGGTCGCTGAGATGCACGAGGTATTCGTCGAGCCACTGGCGGTAGGGCCGCTCATTGGCCAGCTGCGACTTGATTTCCTCGTCCTCGATGATGCGCCCCTGGACGGTATCGACCAGAAACACGCGGCCGGGCTGCAACCGGCCCTTGCGCAGGATTTTTTCCGGCGGGATGTCGAGCACGCCGGACTCGGAGGCCATGACGACGAGGCCGTCCTTGGTGACGCAGAAGCGCGAGGGGCGCAGGCCGTTGCGGTCGAGGATGGCGCCGATCTGCACGCCGTCGGTGAAGGCGATGGAGGCGGGGCCGTCCCACGGCTCCATCAGGCAGGCGTGGTATTGGTAGAAGGCGCGCCGGGCGTCGTCCATGTGCTGGTCGCCGGACCAGGGCTCGGGCACCATCATCATCATGGCGTGCGCCAGCGGGCGGCCGGCGAGCACGAGCAGCTCGAGGGTGTTGTCGAACATCGCCGAGTCGCTGCCGTTGGGATTCACGATCGGCAGGAGCTTGGGCATGTCCTCGCCGAAGACGTCCGACTCGAACAGGGCCTCGCGGGCATGCATCCAGTTCACGTTGCCGCGCAGGGTGTTGATCTCGCCGTTGTGGGCGATGAAGCGGTAGGGGTGCGCGCGGTCCCAGCTCGGGAAGGTGTTGGTGCTGAAACGCGAGTGGACCAGGCCGATGGCCGTCTCCATCGCGGGGTGGCCGAGGTCGGGGAAATACCTGGCGAGCTGCTCGGTGAGGAGCATGCCCTTGTAGACGATGGTGCGGGCGGAGAGGCTGGCGACATACCAGAACTCCGCGCCGGCCATGGTGGAGGCGCGGATCTCGCTGTAGGCGCGCTTGCGGATGACGTAGAGCTTGCGCTCGAAGGTGAGCAGGTCCGTCACCCCCTCGCCGCGGCCGATGAAGGCGTGGCGCATGAAGGGTTCGCAGGACTTGGCGGTCTCGCCGAGCGAGGAGTTGTCGGTCGGCACGGTGCGCCAGCCGAGGAAATGCTGCCCCTCGGACTGCACGATCTGCTCGAAGGCCTGCTCGATCTTGCGGCGGACGGTGGGGTTGCGGGGGAGGAAGATGACGCCGACGCCGTATTCGCCCTCGCCGGGCAGGGTGATGCGGGCCTTCTTGGCGGCCTCGACGAAGAACTTGTGCGGCAGCTGGAGCAGCACGCCCGCGCCGTCGCCGGTGTTGGGTTCGCTGCCCGCGGCACCGCGGTGGTCGAGGTTGGTGAGGACCTGGAGCGCGTCGCGCAGGATCTGGTGCGACTTGCGGCCGTGCATGTCGGCCACGAAGCCGACGCCGCACGCATCGTGCTCGAACCACGGATCATAGAGGCCCTGTTTGCCGGGGCGGCCGGGGTCGGGACGCCGGGAGGAGGTCTGGCTGGTCATGGCAGTGGGCCGCGGAAGGTTCGACATCGGTGGGATTACGGTTGGTGGAAGCTGGTCTTGTGCCACGGGGTGGCGGCGGGAAAGTCAGGCGGGCGGTGCGGGGACAAAAAAAAGGCCGGTCGCGATTTGCGAGAGCCGGCCCGGAGCGTTGTTAATGCGGAGAGCTCTCAGCGTTTAGAAGAAGCGGATCGTTTTAGTGGCCATTTTGGCGTGCTCCTCGTCGGAGCAGCCCGCGTTGGTGGGCACGCCGGCCGGGGCGTCGGTGGGTTTCACGAGGTCGTTGCTGAGGAGATAGTTCTCCACTTCCTCGCCGGAGACATCGGCCAGCATCACCCCGTCGATCTCGACGCAGGGCGAGAGGGGCTGGCCGGACTTCTGCACCATCTCCGCGTAGTTGGCGCGGTTGTTGATGATGTCGATGTCTTCGTAGGCCAGGCCGTGCTTGCGCAGGACCGCGCGCACGCCATTGGACCAGCCGCACTGCGGCTTGAGATAGGCTTTGATGTTCATGCGTTAACGGTGTGCAGGGTTGAAAAGTCGCGCAAGGTATAGGGCGCGATTTCCCTCCGGCAAGAGCAAGTTTGGGAAATTTATGGCATAACGCTGGAAATCTTATGCGCGCGGGAGACCGCGCCGGTAGGCCGAGGGCGTCCGGCCGGTTTGCTGCCGGAACTGCCGCGAAAAATAAAAGATGTCCTGAAAGCCCAGCGCCTCCGCCACCATGCCGATGGTGAGGTTGGATTCGGCGAGCAGCTGCCGGGCGCGCGCCATGCGGGCGCGGATCGCGTAATTCTGCGGCCGCAGGCCGGTGACCTCGAGGAAAAGGCGCGAAAAATGGTCCACGCTGTAGCCGGCGGCGCGCGCGAGCTCGGCGACCGGCGGCACCCGGCCGGGATTCTCGCGCATCTGCGCCGCCGCGCGCAAAATCACGTCGCGGTGGTGCAGCTCGGTGCCCGCGGCCCCGGCGCCGCCGGCCGCCTGCTCCCGGACAAGCTCGACGAGCAGCGCCCCGAAAAGCTGCACGCCCGCGGCCTCCGCGTCCGGCCCGGCCGCCTGCTCGATCACCCGCCGCATGATGCTGTCAACCAGCTCGAGCTGCCGGGTTTGCAGCCATTCAAAGGGCGGGGTCGCCTCCGCGGGGGTTCGCCGGCCCGCCGGCAGCAGGTCGAAATGGATGTAATTCACGCCCAGCGGGTCGGCCGGATCCTGCTCCGCCTCGTAGCGGCGGCCGGGACGCATCCAGATGCAGGTGCCGGGATGCAGCGGCACCTCGCCGTGCTCGAGCCGCATCCGGCCGCGTCCGGCCCAGACAAACCAGAGATCGAAATCCCGCAGCCCCCGCGCCCAGCCGGGGCCCAGATGCCAGCCGGGCTCGCAGCGCACGCGCCCCCGTTGGTGCAGGCGGGGGACGAATTGATGACGGCCCAAAGCAATCATAGCGGATAAACACAAAGTAAAGCCGTGTGCGTGCATGGCGTCAAAAGCGGATTTATACCAAAATAAACCTCGCCCCATGAACACCGCCACCCAGGAAAAGATCCAGTTTGACCCCGGTTCCGAGATGCACGCGCCCGAGCTCTACCAGCCCGTCGCCACCGGCCACGGCGTCGAGCACTTCGAGGACATCGGTCCCGACGAGATCGCCTTCTACCGGGAACACGGCTACCTGATGGTGCGCCAGGCCTTCACGCCGCGCGAAACCGCCGATGCGCTGCAGGGCTTGGTGGACCTCATCGTGGGCAAGCGGCCCGATTTCAACGGCCTGCACTTCGAGGCCAAGGCCAAGGACCTCATCCCCACCCTGTCACCCGAGCAAAGGCAGGACGCCATCCGCAAGCTCTGGCACTTCGTGGAATACGACGCCCGGCTGAAAGCGCTCTCCCATCATCCGAAGCTGCTCGCGGTCATCCGCACGCTGATCGGCGACAAGCCGCCGTTCATGTTTCAGGACATGGCGCTCATCAAGCCGCCGCGGCTCGGCCGCGAGAAACCCTGGCACCAGGACCACGCCTATTTTGATTTCCCGCTCGGCACGCCCGTCGTCGGCGTGTGGATCGCGCTCGACGAGGCCACCGTGGCCAACGGCTGCATGCAGCTCCTCGACGGCGGACACCGGGCCGGCCCGCAAATCCATTTCCAGAAGCGCGACTGGCAGATCTGCGACACCCAGATGCTCGGCGCCAAATCCATCGCCGCGCCGCTCAAGCCCGGCGGGCTGCTGCTCTTCGACGGGCTGATGCCGCACGGCACCCCGCACAACTCCTCGCCCAACCGCCGCCGGGCGCTGCAATACCACTACGCCCCGGAAAACGTCGTGAAATGCTCGACCGACGAGCGGCTGAAGCACTTCGGCAGCGAGGGCAAGGACGTCACCTGCTGAGCGGGCGGTTCCGGCGCGACGCCGATTTTTCCTAGCGCCGCGCGGCAGCGCCCCTTATCACACGCCGGATGAAAGTCCTCGTGACCGGCGCCGCCGGCTTCATCGGCCACCATGTCAGCCGCCGGCTCGCGGAGTCGCAGCGCTGCGAGGTGCTGGGCGTGGACAATCTCAACGACTACTATCCCGTGGCGTTGAAGCGCGCGCGGCTGGCGCAGCTCGCGCCGCTGGAGAAATTCCGCTTCGTGCAGCTCGATCTGGCGGAACCGGGCGCTTTCGAGGGGATTTGCGCGCATTTCAAGCCCGACTACGTGGTGCACCTCGGCGCGCAGGCCGGCGTCCGCTACAGCATCGAGAACCCGGCCGCGTTCACGGCGAGCAACCTCGTCGGTTTCGCCCACGTGCTGGAAGCCTGCCGCCGGCACCGGCCGAAACATTTGGTCTTCGCTTCCAGCAGCAGCGTTTATGGCGCGGGAGCGGTGGCGCCTTTCCGCGAGGACGCGGAGACGTGCCGGCCGCTGTCGTT
>VFQQ010004791.1_pt1 | contig 11664 bp, 12 predicted proteins | sample 3512341 | NCBI WGS metagenome assembly VFQQ01 (sample SAMN10412373, study PRJNA504923) | tailings metagenome | isolation source: Relicate 2 Philex TSF1 revegetated site | place: Philippines: Tuba, Benguet | collected 2017-08-29 | reverse complement strand
CGTCGATGCCATCGAGAACCCTCAAACCCAGCCGGAGCGAGAGGCTCCGTTCGTGGCAAAGTCAAGGAAACCTCCGGGACGGGTTCGAAAATCCGTGCAGGACCGGAACCGAGCGGACGCGCATCCCTTTGGGTGCCGCGAACGTTTCGTGCATGTCGGCGCTTGGCTTTTTGCCGGCCATCGAATAGAGGGACGACGCGACCGGCCCGACCTCGGGCTACGCCCTTCGCGGAGAGGTGGCCGAGTGGTTGAAGGCGCACGCCTGGAAAGTGTGTTTACGGGAAACCGTAACGCGGGTTCGAATCCCGCTCTCTCCGCCAGATTCTTATAAATCATTGATTTATATGAAAACTTTAGCGCAAACTTCGTAGGCGCTGCGTGCCACCATTTTCGTCGGCCTCGAAAAAATCTCGTGAGCAATCGACGCGTCCCGCACCGTCCCGGCAACCTTAAAGCCTTCCGCCCGGCCCCCGGCTATCATCGCTGCATCGACACCAGGCAGCAACGATTGGAGGCAACAATGCGCAAGCCACGGAACTTCGATGCAGAACTGAAGGTGCTAGAGGACAAGGCGAAAGAACTGAAAATCCGCAAGGTACAGCAGCTCGGCGAACTGGTCATCGCCACCGGAGCCGATGCGCTTACCGCCGGACAAATCGGCAACGTAAGGTTTTCGGCAGGATTGTGTGCATACAGCGGGTAGTCCATGTTCATGACATTCGTCGAGGCAATCTCGCGGCAGACTGGATCTAAATTGCCGATCTATATGCGTCCTGACTCTACGATTTGCCGTAAAAAAGCCCGAGTACGGTCTTGTTGAGGGCTTCCGAATATTTGTTCCGGCGGCCCTTGTTCCAACAAGCTACCCTGCTCGAGAAAAACAACACTATTCGCGACTTCCCTCGCGAACTGCATCTCATGCGTTGCCAGTATCATCGTCATGCCTTCCGCAGCCAATTCCCGTAGAATGTCGAGAACTTCAGCAACGAGTTCCGGGTCTAGTGCCGAGGTGATTTCGTCCAATAACAGCGCCTCAGGGTTCATCGCAATTGCGCGAACAATCGCGACACGTTGTTGTTGCCCACCTGAAAGCTGGTCAGGGTAGTAGTTTGCACGGTGGTCAAGCTTGACGCGCTGGAGCAGCGTCATGGCACGCTCGTCCGCCGAACGCTTCGGCTCCTTGAGGAGTATCCTCGGACCAAAGCTGACGTTCTCCAATACGGTCATATGCGGGAAAAGATTGAACGACTGGAATACCATGCCGACCCGCCGCCGCAGCGCATTGACATCGACTCCTGGCCCCGAAACGATGTCACCGCCGACTGATATCGTTCCGCTGGCGATGTCCTCCAGCGAATTGATGCAGCGAAGCAGTGTCGACTTGCCCGATCCGGACGCGCCGATCAAGCAAACGACCTGATGCTTATGAACCTGCAGGTCTATGCCCTTGAGAACCTCATGGGCACCATAGCATTTTTTGAGATTTGCGATTTCAATGAAAGACATTCCCTACGTCCTCCTCGACCGGCGTGCCAGCAGGCTGTCCACCAGGCGCGTCTGAGGAATGGTGACGATGAAGAACAGGATTGCCACCACCGTCACGGCCGACAGGTTGAAGCTGTTGTAGGCGTAGAACTTGGCCTGGTTGAAAGCATCCATCGTGCCGATGATGTTGACGAGCGCGGTGTCCTTCTGAAGACCTATGAAGGCGCTCAGGAGCGGCGGGATGACGTTGCGGACCGCCTGCGGGAGAATAATATACCGTAGAGTTTCGGCATAGCTTAGTCCCAGTGATCGAGCGGCCGACCATTGCGACGGGTGGATCGATTCGATCCCCGATCGATACGTTTCCGCGACATAGGCGCTGTAAGTTGCCGTCAGCGCCACGATTGCAAACACGACGGGCGGAAACTGGCTAACGAACGGGATGTTCGCGAGCGGCAGCCCGAAGCCGATAATGTAGATGACGATGATCGCGGGTACAGCGCGGAAGAGATCGATATAAGCGATCGCCAAAAAGCGGATCGGCGCTCCGGCCCGGCCCGGCAACATGCGGGCTACCGCCAACACCAACCCGAAGATCATCACGAGGATCGCTGCCACGATTGCCATGAAGACATTGACGAGAAAGGCCCGTGAGATATCCTTCACGCTAGCGATCATCAAAGCGGGTTGCAGAAAGGTCTGCTGCACTGTCCCGTTGTTCATGGTGACGATGGAAACGAGCCCAACCACTGTAAGCAGCGTTATTGCGAGGCCGAGCGTCACGTAGCTCTCTTGATGAGAGTGCTCCGAAGCGGCGCGCGCTTCAATTACGAGGCCTCGGTCAAACAATGCCTTGCTGTGACGCGAGGCATTGAACGCTGCTAGCGCGTACCACAGCACAACCAATGCGGCAGACAGGCTGATTGCAGCGAATATCCAGCAAAACCTCTGCAGTCCAGGATCCACAGCCTGACGAAGGCATACGGCATTCACCAACAAGACGACAATCGCTGTCGCAAGCGCAAACAGTGTCGATCCTATTGCGAGCCTACGGCTCGGCTGCGGTGGCGAAAGCGCTGATACTGCTGCAATAGATTGGGTCAGCGCCATGGCGTTATTTGACCTCCCAGAATGGGATGTCGTCGGGATTTCCACCAAACATCGGAACCAGGTAGGCCTTGGTCAGCTCGGCGAGCGATCCGTCGGCCTCAAGATCGGCGATGATCTTATTAACCACCTGTGTGTTGACCGAGCCTTTCGGCATGACGATGCCGTTAGGCTGTTCGGCTTTGTATTGTGCCTGAACAACGATACGGCCATTGGTCGTTTTCGCGGCAGCCAACAGCAGGACTGTATCGGTAATCACGACATCGACCTGACCAGCCGCCAGTGAAGTGAACGCTTCAGGATTGCTCTGGAAAATAGCAGGCGGATTATCCGCCTTCAGGGTGTTCATCACCCAGTCCGCTCCGGTCGTTCCCTGGATGACGCCGATTCGCTTCTGGCGGATATTATCGGACGTGACGTCGGCGCCGGGCTTCGTTGCGACGCCTAAGTCTGAGTTGAAGTACGGTACCGAGAAGTCCATTGCCGCGCGACGCTTTTCCGTAATCGTCACGCCTGCCATGGCCATATCATAGCCTTGGGCAGCGCCGGTTATCAGCTGATCCCAAGCCAGATTTTTCAGTTCGAGACGGCCAAGACCGGCGCGATGAGCTATCTGCGCGGCCAGGCAAAATTCATATCCGCTCGTGATTTCTGTTGGAGAATTTCCGTTCCACCAGCCTGGGTTGGGCAGCACGGTCGCAACGACAAGCGTGTCGTTCTTCAGTGGCACGAACTCGGTGTTTACAGCTTCGCCTGTGACCTTGCATTCACCGAACGGGTCGGCTTGCGAAAAAGCTGTTCCTGCCAGCACGAGAAATGCGCTTACTGCCAATGACGTTAGTTTCATGCCATTCCCCTTTTTGTTTCGAAATGTTGTTAGTTTTTTCGAGATGCCGAACGAACAATCCGGCAAGCGCAGCGAATTGCTGCGGATCGGCGCGCGCGTCTTCAGGATGCCACTGCACACCGATGACAAGATTTTCGCCCTTCAACTCAATTGCCTCGACTACGCCGTCGTCGGCCAGGGCAGCAATTCGCAGGCCTTCACCCAAGGTCTGTACACTCTGGTGATGCGCTGACCTTATGCTGATCTGTCTTTCAGAAAACGCGGACGCCAAGTAAGTCTCGGGAAAAATTTCGACTTTATGTTCTACGAAAGCCGACCTGTCGGCGGGGATGTAATGTCTCTCGTCCTCGCCGACTTCCTGAATGAGGCTACCTCCAAGAGCCACGTTCAGCAGTTGCATGCCGCGGCAAATCGACAGGACCGGCATTCCGGTCGCCACAGCTTCACGGATCAGCTCAAGCTCGGACTGATCGCCCTTCTCGTCCGATAGTGTGTAGGTATTGGCATGCGGAGATTGGCCGTAGAACATTGGATGGACGTCGTACCCGCCGAGCACAACCAGCATATCGGCCTGAGTAAGGGCAGCCTTCGGACTCGAATGCTGATGCAGGTTCGGAATGAGTTGGGCCTCAATGCCCGCGGCCGCCAGGCCCGAAACGGCATTGGTGACCAATTCGTCGCGCAGGCAACGGACGTCTGAGTCAATTTCGTAGTCCATTGCGGAGCACGAGATCAGTGCGCACAGCGATTTTTGCGTTGAAAGCATGCTAACATCCGTTGAACTGCTATTTTCTATAACATATAGATGTTAGATGAAAAGTGATTTTTTGAACTCTATCGAACCTTTGGGCAAGAGCGCGCCTGAGGCTATCTTCCAGCGGCTGAGCGACGCTATCGCAACGGGAGAACTGCGGCAGGGCGATCGCCTTCCGAGCGAAGCAAGTCTTGCCGCCTCGCTTGGAGTAGCGGTGATGACGTTGCGGCGCGCGCTTGAACCCATGCGACAGCTCGGCCTGATCGAAGCCCGACGTGGTCGGAATGGTGGAAATTTCGTCAGCAACCGGGCGGGAGAACATTTCGCTCGATTGGCGCGAGAGCTTCATTTTTCGCGTCAGGAAGCTCGTGATCTGACGGACTGGCGGCGAGCGATATCTGGAGAAGCTTCATACCTCGCAGCCGAGCGCGCGTCTGCAGCGCAACTGAAAGAGATGGCTTTGGCCTCTCTTCAATTCGATCAGAATATTTTCGATGCGCAAGAGGCGCGTATTGCTGACGGAAATTTTCATCTGAAGGTCTCGGAGGCTTCAGGATCTGCTCGTCTTCACAACGAAGAAGCTCAGATTCAGGTGGAACTCAGTAAGCTCCTCCTGCACGGCCCGTTCAAAGGCACTGCTCGCGCGACCGTTACTGGTGCTCATACTCCCCTGCTAAAAGCGATCTTGGCTCGCGACGGAGACCTCGGACGCCGTGAATTGATTGTCCATGTTGAGGAAACCTTCAGCTGGATCGCGCCTTTGCTCGCGGCGAAGTGATGCATTGGCGCCGATCGGTCTGAGTGTTTAACGGCCAATTGCATAAGCCTGCATCAGGCGGGGGCTCGCTGCGGCGCGCATCAAGCCATCCAACTCACGACTTGCGGCAGTCAGGCGACCAACGCTCCACGGTTCAGCAATCGTTAGGGAATGTCCTCGGCGCCGCAGCTCTTCAAGCGTGGCAACGTCGAAATTGCCTTCAACTATCACCTCGCCGGGCGATCGCGTGCGTGGATAAAACGATGCCGGAAAATGCGCGGTGTGGAACATCGGCATGTCGATGACCGATTGCAGATTTTTTTGATGGTGGACATGGCGCAGGAAGAACGCCAATTGCCACTGATCCTGTTGATCGCCCCCCGGCGTGCCGAAGACCAGCGTAGGCCGCCCATCGCGAAGGGCAATGGATGGGGTCAGTGTCGTTCTCGGTCGTTTCCCCGGCTCCAGCGAAGTGGGGAGACCCGGCTTCAGCCAGAACATCTGGGCTCGCGAATTGAGTGCGAAGCCCAGTCCCGGGATCACAGGCGAAGACTGCAGCCAGCCTCCGGAAGGCGTAGCGGACACCATGTTGCCCCAGCGGTCGATGACATCGAGATGCACCGTGTCGCCGGACGGTTTGGAAAGATGCGCCATGGTCGGCTCATAGACCGCACCCGTGCCGCTGATCTCTTCCAGCATTGCCAGTGTCAGATCGACCTGCCGCTCATAGGTCGGCACGACGCCCGGTCGAAGTTCGTAAGAGGCGTCTTCCGTGATCAACGCGCGACGACCGGTGTTATAGTCGTCTGACAGAAGCGTGCCGATCGGGACGTCGCCGAAATTCGGGTCGCCGTAGTAGACTTCACGATCGGCGTAGGCGAGCTTCATGGCCTCGACGACGCTGTGCACGAAATCGGGCCCACACGGGTCCATTGCCGCGATATCCATATTCTTGAGAAGAGCCAGGGATTGCAGCAAAACTGGCCCCTGCCCCCAGGCCCCTGTTTTGGCGACGGTCCAGTCCCCATAGTCGTACGTCTGAGGCTGCTCAATCGTCGCCTGCCACCCCGCCATGTCGTGGGCTGTCAGAATCCCCCGATGGCGTGAACCGCTGCCGTCCTTAACTTCAGCGGACCTCAAATAGGCGTCTATCCGATCGGCAACGAAGCCACGGTAGAAGGCGTTTCGCGCCGCGTCGATCTGCTGCTCCCGGCCATGACCAGCGGCCATCGCCTCGGAAACCACCCGCTTCCAGGTCTCGGCCAGAATCGGGTTCCGGAAATTCGAATGCGCCAAGGGAACTGAACCGCCCGGCAGCCAAGTTTCGCAGGACGTCGACCATTCCATCTTGAAGAAGTCAGCCAAGTCTTCAATAGCTTTGGATGCGCCGGGGAGAATGGGATGCCCATGCTCGGCATAATAAATCGCCGGCTCAAGGACGTCCCGAACGCTCATGGTGCCATGCTCTCGCAGCATGAGCATCCAGCCGTCGAACGCCCCTGGGATCACAGTTGCAAGAAGGCCGTCACCCGGGATCATATCAAGACCAACGGACCTGTAATGCGGAATTGTTGCAGCAGCTGGGGCAGGCGCCTGGCCGCAAATCACCTCCAGCTTCCGCGAGGTCGCTGAGTAGATAATGGCGGGCATATCACCGCCGGGACCGCACAGATGGGGTTCTACGATCTGTAACACGAAGCCGGCGGCAACCGCCGCATCGAAGGCATTTCCACCCCGCTCGAGAATGGCCATCCCAACTGAAGAAGCTATCCAGTGTGTCGAGGTTATGACACCGAATGAGCCCAGGATCTCGGGGCGGGTCGTGAATTCTGCCATCTTTCAACGCCTTTCCCGATGCTCATAGCTGGTGGCTCAGTCGGGCCGGTTTGCTCAATAGGTGGTATGGTTCTGCCGTGACCGAAAAATCTCAGCCCTCGCTTTGCTGCGCCTGCAGTTGGGATTTCCTGATAAGGCCCAGAATATGTGACCGAAGCTCACCAAATCGGTGACTTTCGCGTGTCGTCAACTGGTCCCGCTGGGCTCCCAGGTCGACCGAAACGATCTCCTGCACGGACGCAGGATTCTTGGACAGTACGACGACACGGTCAGACAAATAGACGGATTCGTCGATGTCATGGGTTACGAGGACGACGGTCATGGCTCGCGATCGTTGCAGGGACAGAGTCAGATCTTCGAGCTCCATCTTCGTTTGCGCATCGATCGAGGCGAACGGCTCATCCATGATGAGCACCTCCGGCTCTGTCACCAAGGCGCGCGCAATGGCAACGCGCTGTTGCATGCCGCCCGACAACTGCCATGGGTAGCGGGTCTCGGACCCCGCAAGTCCGACGCTCGCCAGAGCTGCGCGACAGAGCTTTGTTTCCTCCGCTGACGAAAGTTTTAGATTGTAAAGCGCCAACGCAACGTTCTTTTCCGCCGTCATCCAGGGCATCAGGGAGCGCGTGTACTCTTGGAAGACGACGGAGATTCTGGAATTCGGACCGGTCAGAAGATTCCCGTCGAGCAGTATCTGGCCGGATGTCGCTGGCATGAGTCCAGTCAGGCATCGAAGTAGCGTGGTCTTGCCAGCACCCGAGGGTCCGACGAGACACACGAACTCACCCTCATGCACCTCGAAAGAAATATCCTTCAGGACTTCATGCCCTATGCCGACTGCGCCATAAGTCTTGGACAGCCCACGGATGGTCAATCGAGATTTGGTTGAGTTACTGGCCACTCGGGCGATAGCATTCAAGGTTTGTATCCTTTGCCTTATCAGGATCGAGCCAGCGCCCGGGACTGAATATGCCAATGCAGCAACCGGTCGCGTACTGCGTTGGAAATTGCGTTCAAGAGAAATCCAAGGATCGCGAGCAGGATGATACCGGCCCATACGCCTTCGGAATCGAAGGTCAGTTGCGCCTGCATCGTTATGAAACCGAGCCCCCTGTAGGCCGCGAGCATCTCACTCGCCACCATCAGTATGAAAGCGACCTGCAACCCTGTCTGTGCGCCGCCAACGATCGACGGAGCGGCGGACGGGAGCCAGACCACCGTCAATTCCTTCCACCACGGGAGCCTCAGGCTGCGGCTGACGTCGAGCAAAGCGGGGTCCGTCCGTTTGAGACCGTCGATTGTGGCAAGCGCGATCGGAAAGAACGTACCGAGTGTGATAATCGCCAGTTTGGACGTATCGCCGATCCCGAGCGCCAGCACGAAAGGCGGGATCAGCATGATGATCGGGATCGAACGCGCGAAGTCGAGCAGGGGGGAAAAAAGCACCCGCAACAACGGTAGCCGCCCGAGTGCCAACCCGGCAGCGAACCCGAGAACGCAGGCCATCACGTATCCAAGCAGCAGGTTCCGCAGGCTCGGCAGCACGTCCGAAAGGACCCGGTCGAAAAGCCAGAGTTCCCGGAACTTCTGGAGGATTGTCAGAGGTCCCGGGAAGAATGGGTTTGGGCTGACCGTGGTCCAGATCGCATAGACAATGATCAAGGCGATCGGAACCGAGGCGCCCAGCAAGCTACGCGACAAGTTCATCATACATGCTCCTCAAGAGGGCGGCGGCCACGCAGAACAGCCTGCTCGAGCGAGTTCAGCGCCTGGGCGAACAACGTACCCATGACGCCGCTCCAGAGGATGAGACCGAAGGCGAGATCCGATTGCAGCGCTTCCTGAGCAATCAAGATCCGACGCCCCAGCCCCGGCGCTCCGCCAAGCAGGCCAGCCCCGATGGCCAGCAGGAGTGCGAAGGTCGCGCCGATCCGGATGCCGGTGATGATGAAAGGTGCAGCACTTGGAAGCACAATCGAAGTCTGCACCTTATGCCATGGGAGATTCATCGCCCGAGCGGTTTCCAGCATGACCGGATCGACGTCACGGATACCGATCTGCACCTGTAGAACGATAGGCCAAATGGCCCCGAAAGTGGCCAGCGCGACACCGAAGTTCCAGGTCGGCCCGAGCACCATCAGGAGCAAAGGCAGGATCACGATCGGTGGCAGCGGCCGCAGGAACTGGATCGTCGGATCCAGTGCGGCACGGACCGGCTCCCAGACAGCCGTGGCCAGTCCCAGACTCACGCCAAGAACCAGGGCCAGTGCAAGTCCCATCAGGGCCATGCCAAGGGTCTGTCCGATGGCGACCCAGAAATCCGGATCACGAACAATGCGCAAGCCTTCGCCTACCGCGTCGGACATAGTGGGAATGCCCGAAACGCCTGCCAACGGCCCCGCCGTGGTCAAGAGCTGCCAGATCGCGAGCCAGATAACAAATCCGGCAACTCCACCGACGAGCTTGCCGGTGGTGGTTGAGCCAATGCGCGCCATGTCTATTTTTGCGAGAGCGCTTGCGGGATGACCAGCGTGTTGATGTCCAGTTTTCCGGTGACGAAACCCGCCTCGGTCTGGATTTTGTAGAAGCGCTGAAGTCCCGCGATGTCGATCGACGAATAGAAGTATGGCACCACCGATTTCGCAAGCGTCGATGGATCGACCTTTTGCCGCTCGGCGGTCGTCTTGCGCAGAAGATCGGGATCGGACAGTGCCAACGCCGCGGCTTCGCGTATGACGCAATTCATACGCGCGACGGTCTCGGGGTTCTTGGCGATGAAGGCGCTGGTCGCAACGATCGCGCTGGTCGGACCCTCCTCCAGAGCCTCCACGCCGGGCCACGAGATGATCTTGTACCCTGCAGCTTCGGCCTTCTGAATCTGCGGATCGATCGATAGAGCCGCGTCGACTTGGCCCGCCATCAGTGCGTTGATGGAGTCCGTGTAGTTCATAACGACGTACTTGACCTTGTCCGGGTCGCCGCCGTGCTTGCGAATGACGGCGCGCGCCGTCAGATCGAACTGACCCTTCGAATCCGGAAGGGCGAGTATCTTGCCCTCGAGATCGCCCGGATTGTCGATGCCGCTCTCTCCACCGACGAGTATCGCTGTAATCTCCCGAGTGTAGCCCGGTTCCCCGGCCTGCATCTTCTTCCAGTATCCCGGCGCCATCCCGGCAAAGGGCGCGACGAAGACGAGGTCGATGCCGCGCTCGGCGGCCTGGAAGACATTGAATGTGCCGGTGAACGCGAAATCAACCGCGCCTCCCTGCACGGCAGAGATCGTCGGCGGCAGGCTGCCCAACATGGTGAATTCGACCGATAGGCCATGCTTGGCGAAAATGCCGAGATCGTCTGCCGCGAACATTGCGGCATTGCTGACGATCGGCAGGGCTGCAACGTTAATCTTGGCCATTGAGCCAGCATTGGGCCGGGCGCAGCTGTAATCGACGGCGGCCATCGCCGTCTGGGCGTCAGTCGGCGATGATTGTGCCTGCACTCCGGTTGCGAGAGGCAGACTGAACATCGCATAGCCTGTCAAGGCGATGGCGATTGATCTGGTCAGCGTAGCTTTCATGGAACTCTTCCGGTTGAGTGATCGGGTTTTCATTTCGACGCCGGCTGAATGCGCGTAACTCGGAAACGCCGGTTCGCAAGACTTGGGTTTTGTTGGCGAACCTGATCGACTCTGGTTTTGACGATGTCGACAGTTCGCGTTTCAGGCTCTTCCCCAAGGCTGGCCAGCACGTCGCCGGATGGATCGACGATCATGCTCGTTCCGAAGGAACCAGGAGCCGAGGAATTGGACGCTACGACATATGCTGTGTTCTCGATGGCTCTGGCTCTTATCAGTGTCGTCCAGTGGTCGAGTTTTTGGGGGCCGGTCGCCCAAAAGGACGGCAAAAGAATTACGTCGACGCCGGCGTCCACAAGCGCACGCGCGCTCTCGGGAAAGCGCACGTCGTAACAAGTGATAATTCCGAAGCACAATTCCCCGTATCGAAAGGCCACCGCGTCCTGGTCCGGAGAAGGGATGATGGTATCGGATTCCCTCAATCCGAAAGCTTCCATCAGATGAACCTTGCGGTATTTCGCAATCTCATTCCCGGCGCGAGACGTAACATAGACTGTATTGTAAGCCCTTGATCCGTCGCCCACTGCTTCATGCATGCCAACCGCGATGGCAATTCCGAACTTCCTGGCGAGGGTATCGATGGCTCGCGTGAATTCGCCCGGGATGGCCTCAGCGGCCAGCAGTCCCGCCTCAAGGTTCGCCAGGTTGAAGAACATGGCAAATTCCGGGAATACGATCAGCGAGGCTCCTGTCTTCGAGGCGGCCTCAACTGCCGAGCAAATCGATGCAAGATTGGTAGCCTTGTCAGGCGTGACTGTGATCTGGCCAATGCTAATCTTCATGCCTGCATCCCATGATCAACAATTTTCAGCTGGTGCGTAGATAAATATTCGCCGCAAAGGCTAGGTGTGTGTCCTTAGCCTGCTGAACTCATGGTGATCCCCGTACTTTGTCAGATCAAGCGCGGGCCTGGACCAATGAAAGACTTGGTTCGATCCTCTGGGCGGTGTGGAGTATCCGACCGCATATTGGCGTTTTCATTGCTCAATTGTCATAGGCCTAGCCATCCGTGCCCATCCGGTGGGAGACATAGGGCGAACGCGATCTGGTCATGCTTAAAAGCATATACCAATGGTTGAATTGGTTTAGTCAGTTTATTGCCGGAAACTTCCCGGGGCGCATACACTGCCAAAAGGACTGAATGCCAAAGTCGCAAAATTTAGTGGGCAGCGACTGGGTGTATGCCGCGAGGTGCATTGTGCTGCTGTGACGGCACGGTCATCGGGCATGTGCCTCTTTGGCGGCGT
>VFQQ010004790.1_pt1 | contig 11669 bp, 20 predicted proteins | sample 3512341 | NCBI WGS metagenome assembly VFQQ01 (sample SAMN10412373, study PRJNA504923) | tailings metagenome | isolation source: Relicate 2 Philex TSF1 revegetated site | place: Philippines: Tuba, Benguet | collected 2017-08-29 | reverse complement strand
AAACATGGGGGGGGGGGAGGGGAGCTGAGTAGGCTGTGCTCGACACGCTGGACCGTCATAATGTGAGGATGCCAGCGGCAGTAAGCTACACTCGACCGCTGCTCTGGCCATGCTTACCGGTGGCGAGGGCGGCGGGAAGGGCGGACTGGGCGGCGCCGGTGGCGGCTGCATGCTGCCGGGTACCATTGATTTGAGCGTGGTGCAGGCCGGCCTGCTCAGGTCCATGCCGCTTTGGAAAGCCGCCTGGCGGGCGGCAAAGTGTGGTGCCAGGGAGTGCAGTTCAGGCAGGTGGGGCACTAGCTTTGCACGGCAGGCAGCAGGCAGCAGGTCTGAGCAAGCCCGGCATGCACAGCACGCTGAACGACGGCAAGAAACAACAGGGCAACCTCAGTGGGTGCAGCACTGCACGCAGCCGCCTGCCCACCCACCCACCGCAGCCAGGTGCGACCAGTAGGGTGCGCCGTTGGGCAGGTATGGGTGTGCCCGGCCTGTGGCGTAGGACAGAATGGCTGCCGTGTCACAGCTGGGGCCTGTGCCCTGGCAGGATGCATCCAGGCAGTCGACCGCCGCATCAATGTTGCCGATTTGGGAGGGCGGCGCCGCGCCGTCCAAGGCCAGCACATGGTCGGCCCGAAGGGTGAACCGATCGCTGTGCATGACAATGCCCTGCAATGCGTGGGAAGGAGAAGGACAGCGCCTACAGTTAAGGTTGCCGAGGGGCAGCAACGCAAGACGGATGGGGCAGGGGCAGTTGTGGACAGGTGTGGGCAGCACATGGGTGGGTGCAGAGATGCGGCGGCATCTTTGCTTCATGCAAGCACATCATCGCTCATCGCAGAGAAGATCGATGTCAACCATAGCCTCACCATCGGCCTCAGGAAAACGTTGCCTGGGTGGCTGATCAGCGGCCTGGAGGCCGAGTCGCCCCAGCTGTTGCATTCGAATGCCACGATGGCCGCGCCGCCGCTGGCGATGAAGGCACGCAGCGCCTCCGCATTGCTGCCCACCGCGCTGTTCTGGCCTGCAACATACACCGTGAGCAGGATGCCTGTTGGACCGGGTGTCGCTTGGCTTTTTGCAATAGCGCACCTGTGTTGAACCCGCATCCGTTGCACATCCTTCCGGCGATGGGGAGTTCAGTTGATGGGACGTCCCAGCTCCCCAGCACAGCGTGCCATGCAGCGCGCCAGCTCACCATTGATCAGCAGCACATCCACTGAATCCGTGGAGGCGGCATTTGGCGACACAACACCGGCCACATTGAAGATCAGCTCGTCCTGCACACCCAAGCAGGAGTAACAGGCAGTTAAACAGCACAGAACTGTGCAGCTAAGTCGTTCTGCACCCCGCCAAGGAGTGTTCAAACAACGTGCAAACAAATCACCAACACGTGCTAGCGCGTCTGCAGCAGCTGGGCAGGGCAATGCACGCTTGGCGGCAGTGCAAGCTTGTGCGGCTGGGGCTCACTGAAGCGCCCAGGCGGGCCAGGATGCCGGTTGCCCAGGAGGATTCTGTGGTGGCCACTCGGATGCCTGCACGTGGCAAGGACAGGAATGCAACGCTGTGTTGAGCAGCGGACATCAGGCCGATCGTGGGAGCCGCTGCTGTGGGGCGGCACGGCTCAGCCAATATTGGCATCCACTGTAGCAGGCTGTCCTCCTGCCGCGGAAGCAGCGCTGCTGCTCCGTGCCGACCCACCGTAGATCTTTTTGGACGCCCACTTCACGCTGTTTTGGATGAACAGGCCCAGCGGCGAGTCCATTTGGGCGTTGGCCAGGTGGTTCTGGTGCCCCAGCACAACCAGCCGGCCCGCGCCCCAGGTGGCCGCCGAGACGACAGGGTACGTGGCGAAACTGGGCAGGAGGCAGCAGAAAGGGGTGTGAAAACACTAGATCAAGGCTAGCTCAATTGCAGCGGCTCACGTGCAAGCTGTGCCTCATGCGTGGCACCTGCTGTGCATGCAGCCAGCCAGCCATTGGGCACATGCACCGCCCATGCGCGCACCCCGAAAGGAATGTGAGGGCCAGCGTGTTGTTGCCGTACAGGATCTGTGGCGAGGTGGCCACGCCAACCATCTCGTTGCGGTTGGAGGGCGTGATCTGCATGCATGGCCAGGAGGGGTCCAAACGTCCAAGTACTAGTTTTCTACTCTAAAATACATCCCACCTAACAGGAAGGCCCAAGCGGCCCAGCTGGGCATGCAGCTACTCAGGCCCAGCAGCCGGCTCGGAGTCCTAACCAGCAGCAGACAAAGTAGCAAGGCAGGCAGCTTGGTGCGCCCCTTCCCAATGCGATGCGCAGCTGTCTGCGTCTGTGCCCTCACACACCTGCACAACTCCCAGGGCCAGCTGCTTGTAGTCGGTGGCGGTGATAGAGGGGGTGGACACGTCAGCCGGCGGCGGCGGCGCCTGTGCAGTGGCGAACCACGGAGGCACGCACGACAGGCATGCCAGCAGCAGCACAGCCGCTGCCGCAGAACGGGTGTGGCCAGCCATGCTGGCGCCTGCCTTCAGGCTGTCCTTTCAGGCTGTGCCTTAAGGCTGCGCCGTGAGCGGCTGCAAGAGCAGGCAACGGCGAACGCGGCGGTCAACTTAGTGAGGTTGTCGCGGTGGGACGCTCCCCTATTGCACGGTGCCCGCCTTGCTCATTTTGGGCGGTAACTTAATTTCCTCAGACATCCCTCAGCGCAGCGGAAGCCTCGCGCTGGTACCAACTTTGGGGCTCGTCGCGGCCCAGGCTGACTGTTAGCTTGCCTTGGCACAGAAACAGCAGGCCTGATCGATGCTGACGCCTGGCAAGTCTCCGGCCAGCGGAACCGGCGCGCGGCCCCCTCTGACTGCTCAGGAGGGCTTCAGCGGCCTCTGGGGAGGCTCAGACCCGCCCTCAGCAACGGCTAGGAGCTGGGAGCGAGAGCAGGCCACCAGCCCGGAGCGGCAGAAGCCGCGGCCAGGCACAGCATGCACGTCGCACCGCCGCCGCCCCGAATGGTCGCCTCAGTGCGGCAGCATGCTAGGAGCCGCCAGTGTTTGTTGATGGCCGCCGTTAGAGCCTGCCAATGCCATCAGTTCATGAGCGCTGCTTAGGAGGCGTCAGACTTGAGTAACGTATGTCAAGAGGCCATTGGGCGGGTCGGGCCAGCTATCGCTCTTATTCTGGTACGCCGTTTCAATCCCCCAGCCGCGGAGCGGCTCACTGTGCTTCAAGTACCCTCAGTGCGCATCGGAGGAGCACTTCTTGGACCTTGTGCATGAGGCTTACAAATGCATGCGCAAAACTGTGTGTTGTCGTATGCATGTTGCATTGGCACGCACAAAAGGCGAGCAAGGTGCAGGCCCTTGAGCGCGCTGGGCAGCTGCATATGGGTCATGCACACTAGAAGGTACCTGCTGGAACACAGAAATCTCAACGAAAGGGTCAAAATCACACACACGAAACTGCAATGCGTTTACCCCACGCTGCGCACTGGCCCGTTTGCCATGCCCGGCGCATCGACACTGAAAACCGCCGCTGGCCTGCCCTCCTTGCCGCCGCTGTCGCCGCCATCTGATGCTGCTGCTGACATGTCTTTGCTGACATCGTCTGCCACGCCGAACACCACGCTGCGGTCGGGCTGTATGACCACCAGGGGGCGGGAACCGCTGCCGGGCCTGCCGCTGCCTGCTCGGAGCGCAAGAGGGCAGTGGGCCATGAGCGGGCGGGGTGGCGGCAAGGCAGGGGTGGAACACCACCGGCAGAGCAGAGGGCAGGGCCGTCAGAAAACGATGATTTTGGCGACAGCCTTACATGTCCAAACAAGCCATCCGCAACACAACCCCTACTTGCTTTGCCAACGCCCACCTGCCGAGCCGGTGCCTGCTTGAGGGATGCCGGGGCTGCTGGCGTCGCCACCGGCCGGCCCCAGCCCTCGCCCCGAGCGCCAGCGGTAGCGGCAGACCTGTGTGTACCATGAGCCATGGCGGGCAGCCAGCATTGTGGGCTTGGTGGCTCAAGCCCGCACACCGTGCTTTGCCCTCAAAGCGCGGGCAGGGCTGGGCAAAGCAGAGGTGGCAGGGCGCCTGCCGGGCTGCATGACTTCAGCAGAGTGCAGGCAAGGCTGAACCACAGGAGCGCACCACTGTCATGATGAGCAGAGACACGAAGCCGCACAGCGCAATGCCCATGTACAGGACTGCAGGGGAAAGCGGTGGCGGGTGGCAGCACAGTGCGAAGGCCAGCTGCTTTGAAAGACGACAGCCGGTGGGCAGGCGGCGGCAGGGTGCGTTCTGTGCTCAAGCAAGCAGGGCTTGGCTGCTCCTAGTTGCACCCTCCGTAAAGCTCACCCCAGCTGCCAGCCCCGAAGTGCCAGTTGCTGGCGGCCGGCTGCTGCTGCACTATCATCATCATCGCAGGCTGCTGCTGGTCGCTCATGGGCCCAGAGGACGGCGGCACAGGCGCCAGCGCGTCGGCAATCTGCAGGTGTTGCAGGGGACGGCAGAAGAGCTGGGTCGCGGCGGCCGGAAGGCGGCGGCAGGTGCAACTGCGGCGGCGGCGGCCTCTGGGCAAGCTGCAGGCTGCTGCTGGTGCCTGCAGTGCAGCTGCTGACCAGCACTGCTCCCGATCCCCAGCTACGGTAGCTTTGTGAGGCAGGCTGCGTCTAAAACACGCTGGCTGGCAGCTCGACCTTTGCTACCTGGCTTTGCAGCAGTAGCCTTGCCATCGTGAAGGGCGGCTTCGTTCTGACAGGCGGGAGCAGCGCTCCAAGGCCGCCCACTTGGTGAAGCCGCCCGCCTTGTCAGCAGGGCAGCGGGCGCCAGCGCCCGATGGCTCCGTCGTTGTTGCGTTGCGCCTCCGGCCATGGAGCAGCCCAAGACGCTTGCACATGTGCATTCTATTGCACCAGGTTAGCTCTGCCTGCCAGTTCTGAAGGGCGCACAGCACAATGGCAGTCAGGTGTCGGCGGGCGCCGGCAAGTGAGGCCGCCGCCGCCGCCGGCGGCAGCGGTCACAGCCATGTTGCGTCCCTCCCGCTATCTGCGCTCAATTCAGCATGCCAATTGCAACCACGCCTCTCACAAATTGCGCCCATACTTGCCCTTCACACTACGACATCCCTGCAGGCTCATGCAGCAGCAGTAGTGACGTTTCAGGGCGCGCCATTGAGACGTGCAGCGGTCCACTGCAAGTGTTTGGGCAGCTTGAGCAAGGGCCCGCAGGCAAACGCCATGGCGTGCCTGGCCGAGGAGGCTGCTGACCTCCTGGACAGCGCGGCGGACCTTGATTCGCTGCTGGCACATACTGCGGTGAGTCGGGGACGCAACAAACCTGCCTGCAGGCGCGGGCATAACTGCACCGCGCGGTCGGCGCCTCCCGCGCCCTCCTGCGCGGGACGAGGGCAGCCCTGCAGCATGTTCAGGCTTTCAGGATGCCGAACAGCGCTCCGGCCAGCCGGTGGTGCTGCCGCCGGCGGGAGGCGGCAGCTGCCGCCGCCGCTGCACTTGAGCGTTGTCGGTCTACAACAGGCGTGCCTCTGCCTGCCTGGCCTGCAGGGTGAGCAGCATGGGGCCCCCGGCTCGTGCTGCGAGGGCCACTCCCATGGCCACAAGTCGGCTGCAGGCCTCCGCCTCAGGTGCGGCTGCTTGCTTCAGTCAGTCCGGTACTTTGGGGGCGCAAGGCTTGCAGTTCAGGCACGACGGCAACTATGGGAGAGCTGCATGCTCAATTCATGTGCACTGAGCATCGCTGCTGCACACCCTGCTTCTGTGTGCAGGCGCGCATCAAGTGCCTTCATTGGGGAGCAGCAGCCAATGCAGCAGCCCGCATGCGGGCACAGCCACCAGCAGCAGTGCGGCCACAGCCATGCCGGCGGTCCGCAGGCACAGCAGCAGTGCAGCCACGGCTGCGGGCATGGCAGCGGACAACAGGTGCAGCATGGACAGCAGGAGCAGCATGCGGTGCAGCAGGTGGCGCAGCAAGTGGCGCAGCAAGTGGCACAACATGGGCAGCACGAGGCACAGCCGCTGGTTCGCACCACCCGCATCTTTTGCTCAAACATCTGCTGCCCGATGGAATCTCCTTTGGTGCACTCGGTGCTGGGCGGCCTGCCCGGCGTGCACAGCGTGAGTGCCTGGGGGGATTTGACAGAGATTTGCCTCTGCTGCTATGCCACGGCTGCCGCTGCCGCCGCCGGCTTGGTGCGGTTCAACTGCCGCTTGCAGAAGGAGGCAGTACGTGCATGTTTCCTACCCCAGCACTCCAGCGCCATCTGCTCCTTACGCATTGCATTTGCAACCCACCTGCCGCAGGCGGATGTGTCTGTCATGTCACAGACGGTCTCTGTGAGGCACGATGCCTCGCGCGCCAGCCCCGCCGCCCTGGTGGCAGCACTGAACGGCGCCATGCTGGATGCCAGCCTCACGCCGCCCCGCCGCCAAGCACAGGTGCCCCACTGCCGCCGCTGCTGCCGCTGCTGCTGCCGCTGCCATCTTGCCGATGATGTTGATAGAAGAAGACCGGTCGTCGGCTATATTTCGCCCAACGACGCCTCTGTACTGTCGCCTGCTGTCCACTCCATGCTGGCCTGGCCAGGAGCTGACCATGGCATGCCTCCACTCCTCCGGCCTTCCCTGCTGCAGGTGCGCGGCCGCTGGCTGCCGCCCTGGCATGTGCTGGCGGGCGCCTGCCTGCTGGCCGCCTCCCTGCTGCACTGCCTGGCAGGGGCAGCCGTCTGGCTACCCCCCTGGCTTGAGCGGCTGGAGGCACTCAGCTTGGCGGCCGCTGCGCTGTGCCTGCCGCGCATCGCGCTGCGTGCAGCACTGGCGCTGCGCCGAGGGGTGAGCTCGGGGCAGCGGCTAGGGGAGTACGCAAGTCTGGCATGACGCATGACGTATTAGAGGCAGGCTGGAGTGGGGTGCAATAAAGCTGCTGTTGCCGTCCTGTGCTTCATGCGTGCGTGCTCCGCCTGGGCCAGTACAGATGCAGCAAATGCCTGGCAATACATTCTCCCTCGCAGGTCGTGGATGTTCACCTGCTGGTCACCATTGCTGCCTGCGGCGCCATTGCACTGGCCGACTGGGCAGAGGCGGCGGCGGTGGCGGTGCTGTTTGCGCTGGCTGAGCACTGGGAGCGCTGCAGCACCGAGCGTGCGCGCGACGCTGTGCAGGCGGTGCTCACACTGCGCCCCGAGTCAGGTGCAGCGGCTTGCATGTGCAGCAGCAAGCCATTAGCTGCTGAATCTGGGCCTCTGCTCGCACGCCGGGGAGGTGCCGGTGCTGTGCTGCCCGAATGTCCAGCCTCAGCTGCTACCTGAACTGCACTCTGTGCTCACCTGTTCACCACCGCAGCCAAGCTGGCGGCCAGCGGGGCCACAGTGGCTGTGGAGGAGGTTCCCCCTGGCACTGAGGTCTTGGTGGCGCCAGGCGAGGCCGTGCCTTTGGACGGCCGGGTGCTGGCTGGAGAGAGCGCGATGGATGAAAACCTGCTCACGGGTGGGTCAACATGGGCTGGCTGGGATGAGAGTGGGCAGCATGCGGCGCTGAAAGTGGCGTCATCTGTGCCTGCACGCGTGCATGGGAAGCTGGCTGGTTGGCTGGATGCCTGGGCTGCAACAGTAGGCCACAGGCACAGCACCACGAGGCCCGGGTTTGTGTTCAGGAACCAGCTGAATGGTATTACATGTGTCCCATTTCGGTTGCGCAGGCGAGTCGACACCTGTGCTGCGCGGGCCCGGCAGCACTGTCCATGCCGGCACTCTCAATGTCGGCTCCGCAGTGCTGCGCGTGCGGACCACTGCCACGGCGGGCGACACCGCTGTGGCACGCATGGCCTCACTGGTGGAGGCGGCGGCCAGCCAGCAGAGCCCGGCAGAGGCGCTGGTGGCTCAGGTGCGGTGGCATGTTTGGCTGCGGGTTGGCTGTACGCATGGCCTACACACAGCTTGCGTGCTGCTGGGGCATGTCCTCACACAGTAGTTTGTCGTCTTCATTACTGTGCGCAGTTTGCGCGCGTCTACACCCCGCTCATCCTGCTGCTCTGCCTGGCCATGGCGGCCCTGCCGTGGCTGCTGCTCAGCGACCCTGCTGCCCAGCGGGTGAGTTCTGCACAAGTTTGCAGCCTGCACTTGCTTTGGAAGTAGGCAGCAAGGTGCGGAGGTCGTGCACCCCATTGCTGATAGCGCGCCCCCTGCTGCAACCGCCCCCTCCCCCGCCGCCCGCAGAGCTGGGCCTACCTGTCCCTGCAAGTCCTGGTCACCGCCTGCCCCTGCGCCCTGGTGCTGTCCACCCCAGCCACCGTCGTCTGTGCGCTGGCGCGCGCAGCGCAGCATGGCGTGCTGATCAAAGGAGGTGCCGCGCTCGAGGCGCTGCGGCGGGTGAGCTATCCAGCCCTGCTGGACTGTGCTTGCATTGCTTTGCTACCCGGCGATGCGCTGCACCTGAGCACGTGCTGCGTACTGTAAGCTGGCACCCAGGCGTGCCTGCTGCGTGGCAGCCCTGCCCACCCAGCTCACCCGCCTCCCACTGCCTCTGCGTCCACCCCACCAGGTGTCGGTGGTCACCCTGGACAAGACCGGCACCCTGACCAAGGGCTCCTTCCAGCTGGTGGGCTGCCACCCGCGCCCCGGCTGGACGGAGCACCAGCTGCTGCGCCTGCTGGGCTCGCTGGAGCGCGGCAGCAGCCACCCGCTGGCAGCCGCCGTGCTGGGCTACGCGGCCGCACAGGTGAGCGACGCAGAGTCCCGAGTTGAGAGTGTTGAGCCGCCCTCGAACACCAGCTTGTTGTCCCGCTGACCCTGCCCAGGCTCAGGCACAACCATAACCCATGCCGCCTGCCATTCCACACCTGCACAGGGCGTGGCATGCAACGCATCTGTGGAGGGGGCCCGGGCGGTGCACGGCGCCGGCATCACTGCGCTGGTGCATGGCCGGCGTGTGGCCGCTGGCACCCCGGCACTGCTGGCCTCGGCTGCCGGAGTGTCTGGCGCAGAGGTGGAGGCGGCACAGGCGGCGCTTGACAAAGAGGGTGGGTGGATGGGCGGGTGGCGGGCGGTTGTGTGCAGGAGGATGGGCACTGCTGCCTTGCTGGCCCATTGTTCGTCGGTCCTCTTTCTCTGCCCGGCTTGCATGATGCCTCACTTATCATAGCCTCCGGTCCTCCTCGATTGTTTGCAGGCGCCACCGGCTGCTTTGTGGCTGTTGATGGCCAGCTGGCGGGCTGGGTCAGGTGCGCAGGGAGGGCCGACAAGGAGGCAGGCGCGGGCATGGGGGAAGGAGCCAGCAGGTTGTGTGGACGATTGAATGAACTATGGCTGGCTTCAACACAACTAGCACCCATGGATGCAGTGCTGATGACCTGCGCTAGACCACGTTTGCTGCTTGCTAACACTGTGGCTCCCACCCACCCTACCATGCCTGCAGCGCACGAGACGTGGTGCGCCCCGAAGCCGCCGAGGCCGTGGCCCTGCTGGGCCGCCTGGGCTGCACCGCAGCCATGCTGACGGGCGATGCAGCTGCGGCGGCTGCCGCAGTGGGTGCTGCGGCAGGCATCCCGCCCAAGCAGATACATGCCCGGCTGCTGCCGGAGGACAAGCTTGCAAAGGTGGGCAGGCTGCTTTGGACCCCCATCGCCCTCGGCATTGTTGCGAATGAGCATGCACGATTGAGTTGAGCACGGCCTCGTGCCCGCGTTGCTTGGCACTCGCATGCTGGTACGCAGGGCCCCACATCATTCAGCACTTTGCCCCCATGCCTGCTGTGCTACAGGTTGCTGAGTACCAGCGCGGCACGGCAGCTGGCCCCCCGTCCCAGCCGCTGTGGCGGCGCGCCCTGCTGCGCATGTGGCCCGGCCAGCAGCGGCAGCAGCGCGTGTGGGTGGCACACGTTGGGGACGGCGTGAATGATGCACCGGCGCTTGCGGCCGCGGATGCAGGCATCGCCATGGGTGTGGCCGGCAGCGCTGCGGCACTGGAGGCGGGCTCAGGTGAGGCACTGTCGAAGGAGGGGCGATTACCTTCAATGAGATGGTCAGTGTGAACTGGGTGCTGTGGTTGCTGCACTGAGCTGCGGATGGCACCAAGCTGCACTGCGTATGCGTGTTTTGCCCATGCTACGTGCACCCAGTGCCCCTCCTCTCACGCCCATTCCTTGCCGCAGTGGCGCTGTTCGTCAATGACGTGCGTGCTGTGCCTGCCGCGCTCATGCTGGCACGCGCTGCGGGCTCCACAATCTGGCAGAACATCGCCTTTGCGGTGCTCACCAAGGTGTGTCGCGGCTTGCATGGTTCCATGTTTCGGTTTGTGTCAACATACGTATGACTGTGCAGTGCTTCAAATGACTGGCCACCATCAGTTGTTCTGTATCTGTGACAAGCCCTAGGCCCGCCAACCAGCCCCTCCCTGCACGCCCCCATGCAGGTTGCGGTGCTGCTGCCGGCGGCTGTGGGGCGCTTCAGCCTGTGGGGAGCCGTGTTTGTGGACGTCGGTTCCTCCCTGCTGGTGGTGGCCAACGCCCTCAGGTGCGCAGCAGCCTGCGCAGCACAGGTGCCATTGCTTGCGTACAGCACAGGTGCAGCTCATCAGGCCCATCAGGCCCGTTGCCTGCTGTTCTGGTTGCTCTGGTCAGCTGCCCACCCTGATGGCATGGTTGCCCAGTTGCCCGGGCAGCTGGGTGTGCTGGATAGGCTTGGAAGCCTCTGCTGACTCTCACTGCTGCCTTTGCGCACCCTCTGCTGTGCCGCAGGCTGCTGCACTGGCGTTGGCCGGTGGAGGCGCCTCGTCACTCGCACCACCACCACCACCACAAGCATCACAAGCACGGCCAGGGCGGCGCCTGCTGCGGCTCACACGGCCACGGCGCCAGCGGCGACAGCTGCTGCGGGCACGGGCACGGCCACGGCCACAGCCATGGCAGCGGTGGTGGTGACTGCCGTGCTTCGCATGAGCAAGGCCACAGCCACAGCCATGACCACAGTGGCGCGTGCTGCGGCTCACACCATCACCACAGCCACAGCAATGCGGCACACGCAGGCGGCAGCTGTAGCAGTGGCCAGGCCTGCGGCCACGGCGCGCACAGCCATGCAGCTGCAGATGTCACGGCAGCGCCATGCTGCTCTGCACACCAGCAGCCACAGCAGCAGCACCAGCAGCAGCACGGCCATGCCCACGGCCAGGGGTCTGCTGCCTGCTGCAGCCATGGGAGCGGCAGCTGCGGGGGCAGCACAGGGCAGCAGCACGAGGACCACCACCACCGCCATGGCTCAGGCGGCTGCTGCGGCGGGCACGGCACGCATGCCCATGCCAGCTGCAGTGGCGATCAGCTGCAGCCTGCTGGCGGCGCAGGCTGCTGCGGCAGCGGCGGCGGTGGGTGCTGCGGCCATGCCCACGGGCACAGCCACCACTGAGAGTGCACACATTGAAGTTTGCTTGAGAGTGCAGCGGCAGCGCCCCAAAGGCGTCTTTTCTCTTCCGTTTCTGTTTCCTTCCAGCCCTCCGTCCAGACCTGCTAATGCTGTATTAAACTATATGTAGCTTTCATCTGCTTCCGAATTCGGTGCGTTTTCTTTCTTTCAGCTGGAACCTGTTTGAATACGTAAAACAGCGACGATTAAAGCACACGCTTGTCCCACTGGCCCTGTTTTCAATTACAGAATGACAGGAGCCATGCCAACTGCGATCCCCATTCGGTGTGGGTTTTAAGTCGC
>VFQQ010004789.1_pt1 | contig 11670 bp, 11 predicted proteins | sample 3512341 | NCBI WGS metagenome assembly VFQQ01 (sample SAMN10412373, study PRJNA504923) | tailings metagenome | isolation source: Relicate 2 Philex TSF1 revegetated site | place: Philippines: Tuba, Benguet | collected 2017-08-29 | reverse complement strand
GGCCTGCATCATACTTGATGCCTGTTTCATATTGTTTGCTCTTGTATGGTGCCAGAACTTCACCATAGTTAACGGCAGCAGGAGGAGCAATGTCTCCCTTGCTCAGCCCCTCGATATAGTTGGCATACAGCGATAAATGCTTGATCGGTTGTACAACGATACCAATAGCAGGGGTGGAGACACTGCGGTCATAATTATTGTTGTTACTGGCACTAAGCACATTGTGATTGGTCGTTTTGATGCGCTGGTGACGAAGCCCAAGTGAGATATGTAGCCTGTCGTCCAACATGGACATGGTGTCGACCAATGCAAAACTGGTGTTCTGGTTGTTGTATATGCGCGGAATATTGCTAGGCTTGGCAAGATACTGTTTTGCGTAGTCCATCGTATCGTAAATATTCGAGGTCACTGCGGTGCCGGCAAGCAGGGCCCTATCTAGTTGGTCGCGATAAACACTGGTTTGGAATGTGACAGAGTGCTGTATTGAGCCAGTGCGGAATTTGCTGCGCAGGCCAGCATCATAGGTCTTGCGGGCGACCTCAAACACGCCGTAGGTCGGTGTGATCTGTGTAGTGCCTTGCTCACTCACTAATCGAGGAGCCGAGTCGTACACACGAGAGACGTCGGCTGAGGACGTACCCGCATTGGCAAATAATGATAAGTGCTCATTGAAATCATATTCCGTGCGTAACAGGATGGCTTGCTCTTTGTTATCTGACCATTCCCAGGGCTGGGTGACATTACGTTTGCCATCTGGTGCGCCGGGCATCCGGCTAATGCCGGAAGGCATCAGTGGGCGGGTGGGCGCATTAATATGTTCTTTCTGCAGGATGATATCCAGCGTGGACCGGAAGCGCTCTCCTTCATAATCTAATGCCAATGCACCCGTATGCCCTTCCGTAGATTGTTTATCGATAGCAGTATCACCATTGTAGTAGCTCCCATTGAAACGGATACCAAACTGGCTATCTGTGCCGAAGCGCCTGCCAACATCCAAGTGAGCGCCTGCTTGGTTATTGCTGATCAGGGATGTGGTGAGGGAGGTGACATCTTTATTAGCTCGCTTAGGGGCAATATTAATGACGCCGCCAACCGAACCATTGGGCGAGATGCCAAATAATAATGCCCCCGGTCCCTTAATGACCTCAATACGTTCCACATACTCTGTCCTGACACGGTAATTGGGCGCAATCCCATAAATGCCATCAAAGGCAATTTCTCCTGAGTTTCCCTCCCAGATTGGAAAGCCGCGTATGTATAGATTGTCTACATTGCCACCAGGAGCGACTGTGTAGCGCACGGATGGGTCGCGATTGATGGATTCTGCAATGGTTCTTGCCTGTTGGTTCTGGATTGCGGCGGATGTATAACTGGTTGTACTGAATGGTGCGCGCATGTTGGAGGTGTTACCCAACACGCCGAGCCGTACACCTTTTGCAATCTGCTCACCGGCATATGGTGCAGGTAGAAGGTTGATGTTCTGGTCTCCAGCACTGACCTTGAGTTCTGGCAATATTTCAGAGATTTTTTCTTTTGCCACAATCGTATAGCGTTGGTGATCTCGTCGTTGTGCGCTGAGACCTGAACCTGCCAGCAGGATTTCAAAAGCGGATTCAACACTATAGCGTCCATTCAGTCCTGCGCTGGTTTTTCCATCAGCCAGAGAGGCATCGGCAGAGAGCAGGATGCCTGCACCTGCCGCAAACTGGCTAAGTACCTGACTTAATGGTCCGGCAGGAATGTGGTACTCATGCAATGCACTATCAGGCTCGGCAGCCTGTAATGTGGTGATGTTGAATGTGCTGCCTAGAGTGATTGTGAGAGAGGTTACGCAGAGGCGCAGGCGTATTGCGCGCTTGCAAAATAGATCGGAGTTCATGTGGTTCCCTGAGTGGTTGGAATAAGACTGCTTCATTTCCTAAACCGAACCAAACTCAAAAAAGGGAACTGGAAGCCATAAAAATACTGCGAATGTCTTGAGCTTAATGTCGTGGCATCAACACAATAATGTTTTTGCCTGACTCCTGTATTTGTACAGGCAGGGTGTTGGTGATTTCATCTAATACGAGATTTACATCGTTAAATGGATATGCTCCCATGAGCCGCAAGTGTGCGACGGAGGGTGACACACTCAGCTTGCCGGGATAATAGAGCCCAAGCTCCTGAATGAAGTCATCCAGCCTGCGGTTATCTGCGATCAGGATGCCGCGCGTCCAGGCTTCCCGTGCGGCTGATGCCTTGGTAGGGTGCGAAACTCGGTGGGTATCAAACTGTGTTTGCCAGCCAGCACTAATGACAACCGGGGAAGCGTGTTTCGGGCTGATGGCGACTTGACCCTCATGGACGGCAAGCAAGGTATGTTCAGCCTGCTGTTTCACGGTAAAACGGGTGCCAAGCGCGGTCATGCGCCCATGTGGGGTATCAACCACCAGCGGGCGCGCCGGGGACGTGGTGTCATGGCCAGACTGCACGAGAATTTCTCCGGCAGCGAGGGTAATACGCCGCAAGCTGTAGCCATATTCCACTGTGGCGCGGCTACCGGCATTCAGCCAGAGCTTGCCGCCATCTGCCAGTGTGACGATGCCTGTTTTACCTGGCTCCGGGCGATGGCTTTCTGCTTGTGCTGTGAGGGTGGTGACCCAATCCTGCCAGGGGCTGAAGCGTTTCAATAGCATGCCACTGGCAAAGGCTATACCTCCAAAACCTAGTAATTTCAAGGCCTGGCGCCGGGATGTTGGGCGGCTCAGGGCCTGATGGGCGGCAGGTTTATGAGCAATACTGGTTAATTCTTGGAATGGGGTATGGATGGATTCCACCTCTGCCCACGCTGATTGATGCAGCGGGCTGGCCTTCAGCCAGGCTTGCCAGGCGATTTTATCGTTTTCCCCAGCCTGTTCATCGCGTAAGACGGCAAACCATTCGGCAGCCTGCTGCAATGCCGTGAGTTCGTCACCCTTACTCATGCCTGTGCCTCGTTGAGTTCACGGCGCAACAACAGGCAATGCATCATGGCGGTGGCCATGTATTTCTTTACCATGCGTTCTGAAACCGCAAGTTGCTGGGCGATTTCCTGGTAGGTCAGCCCATCAATCTGTGCGAGCAAGAAGGCTTGCCTGGCCTTGGGATTGAGGCGATTGAGCATGGTGTCAATTTCTAGCAGGGTTTCGATCACCATGGCCTGCAATTCTTGCGAGGCAGCGGATTGACCATCGTAGAGGTGCAAGGCATCAAGATAGCGTTGTTCCAACTCCTGGCGTCGCCATTGATCAATTATCAGCCCCTTGGCTACTTTCACAAGGTAGGCGCGCGGGGTGCTGATATCCCTCAGCGACTCATGTTTCAATAGCAGCCGGACAAAGGCATCCTGTGTCAGATCAGCCGCATTGTGGGGGCATCCCAGCTTTTTGTAGAGCCAGCCGAATAACCAGCCGCGATGTGCCGTATATATCTCTGCCACGGAAAAATGCTGGGAAGAATGCATGAGAAATACTGATTTATATGATAATTATTCTCATTCTAAATCTTGGCGCATTCTTCTACAATGGGGAGATCAGTTGGGCGTAATTCTGCGAATAGATGAGCGTATGATGAAAACTATCGCAAAGCTTTAGAAAGCACATCATGAAATGGGATGGATATCGTCGTTCAGGCAATGTGGAAGATAGGCGTGGCATAGCGACTGGGACCGGTAAGTTGGGCCTGGGAGCGGTGGTCGTGGCGCTGGTGGCGGGCTGGATATTCGGAGTGAATCCGCTCACCATTTTAGGCTTGCTGGATGGCGCGAATCCTCCTGTTGCCACCCGGCAAGGGGCTACGCCGCCGACTAACGATCGCCAGGCCATGTTTGTAGCCACTGTGTTGGCTAGCACCGAGGATGTGTGGGCCAGGCTGTTCAGTGAGGCGGGTAGGACGTATCAGGAGCCCAAGCTGGTGCTGTTTGGTGGGGGCAGCAATACTACGCAGACAGGTTGTGGTGTGGGGCAGAGCGCTATGGGGCCATTCTATTGTTCCCTGGATCACACCGTTTATATTGACCTCGATTTTTACAATACATTGGAAAAGCAGTTGGGCGCACCAGGTGAGTTTGCCCGTGCCTATGTCATTGCCCATGAGGTTGGGCACCATGTACAAAATCTGTTGGGCGTGTTGCCCAAGGTGGACCAGGCGCGTTCGCGCTTGAGCGAAGCAGAGGCCAACAAGCTTTCCGTATTGCAGGAGTTGCAGGCTGATTGCCTGGCCGGCGTATGGGCACACCATGCTGATGCCCAATACAGCATGGTGGAGGCAGGGGACATCGAATCTGCATTGAATGCTGCTTCACGCATCGGAGATGATTACTTGCAACAACGTGCTCAGGGACATGTCGTGCCGGAAAGCTTTACGCATGGCACTAGCGCTCAACGTATGCAGTGGTTTAGCACGGGCTACAAGCAGGGTAACGTGCAGGCCTGTGATACGTTCAAGCAAGGATAAAAGCAAAGCCAGCATGTTTGCTGGCTTTGTCTAGGGTTAATACCCGCCCGGACCACCTTGTTGTTGGCCTCCTCCTGGCCCGCCACCGCCAGGGCCGCCCCAAAATGGCGGGAACCAGCAGCAGCCACTCAAGAGCACAGTCACCACCGACAACAGTAAAATGCTTTTTTTCAGCATATGTAGCCTTTCCTTTTCCTTAAAACAAATATCAATGAGGATTGTAAGGATGGCGGCTGCGTGTGGCTGTTAATTGAAGTAAAAGTCTGATGAGATAAGGTGGGGTTTTAATCTCTGGCAAGGCATGCTTGTTCCTGCTGCCAGTCATCACTGTGGACTTCCTGAGTGAGGGTGTTCAGGAAGTCCATCACACATTTACCAGCGGTATGTGGCGGTCAGGTTGATACGGCGAGGTTCGCCATAGTAGCAGGTGCCGAAGTTGCAGTTGGCGATGTACTCTTTTCCGCTGAGGTTGCGCAGGTTGAGTGCCAGGTTCCAGTGTTGCAGCTCATAGCCGACGAGTGCATCAAACAGGGTATAGGCAGGAATTTTCTCCGAAGCGCTGTCGTAATTGCCGCGAGTGGAGCCGTTGTAGCGCGCCCCCAGGCCGACCTTGAGGCCATTGCTGAAGCGATAGTCGTTCCAGATGGAGAGCGCGTTTTCCGGCGTGGCGATAGCAGGTGTGCCTATCTGACTGGTATCGCTGCTGGCCGTGATTTCGACCTTGGGCGTGTAGGTATAGGCTGCGGTGAGGTTCATGCCGGATAGCGGCTGGACGTGTGCTTCCAGCTCCAGGCCCTGCACATGGATCTCGCCGGTTTGCTTGGGGGTGTAGGTGGTCGGGTCGTAGCTGATAAAGTTCTTGCGCTTCAGGTCGAAGATGGCGGCGCTGTAGCTATCCTGCCTGCCCTGAGGTTGGTAACGCAGCCCCAGCTCATATTGGCGGCCGGTTTCAGGCTTGAATCCCTTGAGTGTTTCCTGGTTGATGGTGGCGGTCGGGACAAAGGATTCGGAGTAGTTGAAGTAGGGGGCGAGGCCGTTATCCGCTACGTATACCAAGCCGGCCCTGCCGGTGAATTTGTGGTCGCTGAATTTGGTGCTGCTATCGGCGACCAGGTCTTCCTGCTTGATGGTGGCATGATCGTAACGCCCGCCTAGTGTGGCGATCCAGCGCTCATTCCACTTGATCTGGTCTTGCAGATAGAAGCCGGTCTGGGCCAGTTTGGCGCGCACATCCATGGCTGGCGCCCCCACGCTGATGGCCTGTGCGTAGTCCGGTGCCCACAGGTCCAGCTCTGGCGCATCGCCCCAATAAGATTGGTAGCTGTCGCGGATGTGCTGGTAATCCAGGCCGAACAGCACGGTATGTTGCCAGTTGCCCAGGGTAAAGCGCGATTCCGCCTGGTTGTCTATGGTGAAGGATTTCAGAATTTCCGGGCTGCCGGACAGGCTGCGGGTGAGATAGCGGTAGTTTTGCGGATCGGCGGCATTCACGGTGCGATAGCCGGCACCATAGGCTTGCCAGTATTCCAGGTCTATTTTGCTGTAGCGTGTATTCTGGCGCAGGGTAATGTGGTCGTTGAGCTGGTGCTCGAACAGGTAGCCCACATACCATTGTTTTTGCTCGAAACGGTTGAACTTCTTGTCCCCAGCAAAGGTGTTGTAGGCAAGCCGATTTCCCGCGGGAGTGCGCAGCAGCGAGCCCGACTCTGGCTGGCCGTTGGTGAAGACGCCGGCATCGCTGTGTGAATATTGCGCCATCAATGTGAGGCTGGTCTTGTCCGAGGGCTTGATGGTGAGCGATGGTGCAATGAAGATGCGGTCGTCATCCATGTGCTGGCGCGGCAGCTCGGCATCGCGCACCAGGCCGGTGATGCGGTAAAGCACGGTTTCGTCCTCGTTCAGTGCGCCGGCAAAGTCTGCAGCCACCTGGCGTCTGTTGTAGTTGCCCAATTGCACTTGGATTTCGTGGATGGGCGTGGCGGTCGGGCGCTTGCTCACCACGTTGACCATGCCGCCGGCCGCGTTCTGCCCATACAGCACCGAGGCTGGGCCGCGCAGGATTTCCAGGCGCTCGTTGCCATAGTTCTCTATCTGCCAGAGGGCGAAGTTACCCGCATTGCGCCATTGCAGCCCATCCTGGTAAAAGCCGGGTGAGTAAGCATCGACGCCGCGCAGCGCAATCCAGTCGTAGCGCGAATCCGGGCCGTAAGGGGAGATGTTGACGCCAGGGGTATAGGCCATGCCTTCGCGCAGGGTTTGTGCGCCTATGGCCTGGATGAAGTCCTTGGTGACCACGGAAATGGATTGTGGTGTCTCCAGCAGTGCGGTATCGGTCTTGGTGCCGGTAGCGCTGCGCTTGGCAATATAGCCATTGACCTCGCCCCAGGCGTTTTCATTGACGGTCGCATTGACCTTGATTTCGGGCAATACAGAGGTTTTTTGTGGGGTGGCCACAATGATGAAGTTGTTGTTGCCTTTATCCTGCAGTGTCAGGCCTGAGCCGGACAATACCTTTTCCAGCGCCTCGCGGGCAGTCAATTGCCCCTTGACTGCCTGTGTGGACAGGCCAGTCGCCAGGCTGCTGGCAATCAGCACTTGTATATTGGCCTGCTTGGCAATCTGGTTGACCGCCTGCTCCAGCGGTTCTGCCGGGATGTCGAATGCCAGTTTGGCGGTATCGGCATGGGTATAGCTGGAAAAAATCAGGCTGATGGCGATGGCAGCCCGGTTAAGTGATGGATGATGTGACACGGTTTTTCCCCTTTGAATAAAACGTCTGGAATGCGTTACAAAGAGTTAGCCGTTTGGCAGGGCATCTACCCCAACCTGAGAATGAGAATTTTTCTATATTATTTTGCGCTGATCACCACGCTGCCATCTGCATCACGCATGACGCTGACAGGCAGGATGTCAGGCAGCAGCCTGAATAATTCATCCGACCTATCAATGGAAAAGGTACCGGAAAGCTTGAGCTTGCCTGCGGCTTGAGCGTTTAGGTGTATAGGTTCGCGACGATAACGCTGGATTTCTGCAATCACTTGTTCTAGCGGCGTTTGCTCGAAGACCAGCTTGCCCTCGAGCCAGGCCAGGCTGGTGGCCGGGTTGATGGTGGCGGGCGCTCCCATGCTGCCATCGGCCCTGATCATGAGCTGTTGGTTGGCAATCAAGGTTGTGGCGAGGAATCCATCCGCAGCATGGCTGCGCACGCGCACCACGCCTTCAGCCACGGCGACGGTGACTTGATCATTATCACGACGAACGTCAAAGTGGGTGCCCAGCACTTTGATGTCGGCTTTGGCTGCGGCAACGGTGAAGGGCCGGTAAGTGGCTTTTGCCACATCGAACAGGGCCTGTCCTTGATGCAGCGCAACATGGCGTGTGCGCAGGTGCCAGCTCACATCCAGCTGGGTATTGGTGTTCAGGGTAATGTGGCTGCCATCTGCCAGTGCAATGCTGGCGCGTTGGCCCACCATGGTGGTGAACGATTCAGTGTGATAGGCCGGGTCCAGCCATATCACGCCGGCGGCAATCAGTGCCAGCAGCGTAAGCGTGGTGGATGGCCGTTTTTTCTTTTTGCGCGCTTTATCCAGGTCAGGAAGCGGAAATAACTCTTTCAAGGTTTCTTGATGCTGGGCGAGGGTGTCTTCCGTCTTGGCCCTGTCTTGATTTCTCGCCTTGTTGTCCGGCTGCATCACGGCCTTATCCACGACCAAGCGCTTGCTTGCATGAGTCCAGCCCCAAGCGGGTGTGGCGTTCCACCATCTTGACGGAAATGCCTAGTTGCTCGGCCACTTCAGCTTGTGCCAGGCCGTGGATCTTGTGCATGATGAACACTTGCTGGCAGCGCGGCGGCAGGTTTTCCACAGCTTGTGCCAAGAGATGTATTTCGCGTTGAGCATCCAGTGCTGCAGCATGGTCAGCCGTGCTGGCGGTGTCTGGCAGCTCGGCCATGGAGTCGATTAGCCTGGTTCTCACGCTTTCGGCGCGGCATTCATTCACTGCCATGTTGTGCGAGATGCGCTTGAGCAGGGCAATCGGTTGTCGCGCTTCAATGGCCGGTTTTTCCAGCAGGTGTACGCAAACGTCATGCACTATTTCGCGAGCAAACATCTTGCAGCCAAAGCGCCGCCGGACATAATCCACCAGGTCGTCGTAATGCCGAACCAAAGAGACAAGGATGGGAGGAGTGGATGAGTTGGGTAGCACGCGTGCAAACCAGCCAGTATTAAGTAAGTGCTTATTATAAATAATAATGCTTCTTAATTGTAGTTGGTTGGGCTGATATTGCGACTGAAGAAGGTATAAGTGCTGAGAGTATCTTTCAGCGTTCTTTATGGTCTACCCTCATGACATTGCTGTGAAGTCAGTTTGAGGCAAGTGATCGTGTGAATTCTATATTGTCGATTAGGCGGGTATTGCCTTGCCGTGCCGCAGCAAGCACGACTAGCTCAGTGTCTGTTGCGCCGGCAGGTAACAGCGTGGCTGCGGAGCGGATAGAGATGTAGTCTACAATCCAGCCTAGCTGGGTGAGGTATTGGCTGGATTGAGCTTCAATGGCGGCATAGTCATGGTGACCTTTCTGCACATTGTCGACAATGATGTTAAGGGTGCGATAGAGGCGTTGTGCTTCCAGTTTCTGTGCGTTGCTCAGGTAGCCATTGCGTGAACTTAGGGCAAGGCCACTTTCTTCACGCTGGGTTTCGCCAGCGATGATGTCGATAGGCAAGTTGAACTGTTTTACCAACTCGCGGATGATGAAAAGCTGCTGATAATCCTTCTTGCCGAATAAGGCAATTTGCGGCTGTACGATATTGAACAGCTTCATCACCACAGTTGCTACCCCATCAAAATGCCCTGGTCGTGCAGCACCACAGAGTTCATTGGCAATTGGTGGGGGTGTGATGCGCATGGTTTGCGCTGCTGGGTACATTTCGGCGACTGATGGTGTGAAAACGATGTCTGCGCCAGCAGCCTGCAGTTTTTCACAATCCTCCGCAAGCGTGCGTGGATAGCTTGCGAGGTCTTCGTTGGCGCCGAATTGCAGCGGATTAACGAAAATACTGACGACGACACAGTCAGCTTGTTGTCGGGCCAGCTTAACCAAATGGATATGCCCGGCATGCAGGTTACCCATGGTAGGCACAAAGGCAATGCTGGGCGCTACTTTTAGCCGAGCGCGTAGTGTTGCAATGTCAGGAATGATGTCTAGTGCCATGGCTTATTCAAAGCTATGTTCGGTATCAGGAAAAGTTTGCGCCTTGACGGCAGCTACATAGTCGCTGATCGCTTGTTGAATGCTGGTGGCACCTTGCATGAAATTGCGCACAAAGCGTGGTGACTTGCCTGCGTAAATACCCAGCATATCCTGCAAGACCAGTACCTGACCATCGCAATATTTGCCCGCTCCAATACCAATGACAGGAATCTTGATGGCTTGGCTCACTGCCGCTGCCAAGGCAGTTGGCACCATTTCCAGTACCAACATGCCTGCACCCGCGGTTGCCAGGGCTTTGGCATCATCAAGCAATTGACGGGCAGCCGCCTCATCACGTGCTTGTACGCGATAGCCGCCAAATTGATGCACTGATTGTGGTGTTAGTCCCAAGTGACCACAGACAGGAATGCCACGTTCCACCAGAAAGCGCACGGTATCCAGCATGATGCTGCCACCTTCCACTTTGACCATTTGTGCTCCCGCAGCCATCAGCAAGGCTGCATTTTCGAAAGCCTGTTCCGGGTTGATCTGGTAGCTGCCGAAAGGCATGTCGGTGACGATAAAGGCTTGTTGTACGCCCTTGGCAACACAGCGCGTGTGATATTCCATATCGCGTAAGGATACGGGCAATGTGCTGGTATAGCCTTGAATGGTCATGCCCAGCGAGTCGCCAACCAACAGCACGTCTACTCCTGCTTTATCACTGAGCGCGGCAAAGCTGGCGTCATAGCTGGTCAGTACGGCGATCTTCTCGCCACGCTCCTTGAGTTGCTGCAATGCAAGCAGGTTCATGGCTTTACTCCAGGTTGGGGTTGAAGAACTCGCGACGGCCACGCATCTGCATCACGCGATCAAGCAGCATGGTCATGGCGGCATCATTTTCGGTGATGTCGAGTTTTTCATTATTCACGATGAGCACAGGGGCGCCATCGTACTGGTGGAAGAAATTACTGTAGGCATCCGATAGGCGCGAAAGATATTCGCGCGGGATTTCCTGCTCATATGAAGTGCCGCGCTGGTTAACCCGCTCATGCAAGGTTTCCACCGGAGATTGCAGGTAGATCACCAAATCTGGCGTTGGCACTTGTACATGCAGGTGCTTGTACATCTGGCGATACAGCGCATATTCCTCATCATTGAGATTTAGCTGCGCGAATAATGGGTCTTTTTCCAGGAAAAAATCGGCAATGGTCGCTTGGTTGAACATATCCCGCTGGCATAAGTCCCGAATCAACTCAACACGCTGGAACAGGAAAAACATCTGCGTAGGCAAGGCATAGCGTGGTGCATCCTGATAAAACTTGGGCAGGAACGGATTTGCACCTGCGTTTTCCAGCAGGAGATTGACGGGGAACATATCGGCCAGCTTTTTTGCCAGCGTGGTTTTGCCGCTGCCAATCGGCCCTTCAATGACGATGTAATGAAAGCGATCAAAAATACTCATGCCTGATCTTCCTGCAACAAGGCAACGCCTTGGTCTGCACATTGTGCGGCCAAATCCATCACTTTACCGTTGTCAGCAAGCTGCAGGTCTGGAGCAATCTCCGCGAGCGGCAGCAACACAAAGCCACGTTCATGCATACGCGGATGGGGCAAGGTTAATTCTTGGCTATTCATGGACACTTGATCGTACAACAACAGGTCCAGATCCAGCACCCGCGGGGCATTGGGGAAGGGGCGCTCGCGACCATGCTGGGTTTCCAGTGCGAGGATGGCGCGTAACAAGGCCACCGGCTCCAGGCTGGTCTCAATCTCAGCGACGGCATTGATGAAGTCGGGTTGATCATCATAGCCAAGCGGTGCGGTGCGATAGAGTGAAGAGGGGCGAACCACACGAGTTCCCGGCAGGGTGCCAAGCTCAACCATGGCTTGGCGTACTTCCTGCACCGGGTCACGCAGGTTGCTGCCCAAGGCAATATAAGCACGCGCCATGCTTATTCTCCTGCGGCTGCGGTCGCTGGCTTTTTGGTGCGACGGCGTCT
>VFQQ010004788.1_pt1 | contig 11674 bp, 16 predicted proteins | sample 3512341 | NCBI WGS metagenome assembly VFQQ01 (sample SAMN10412373, study PRJNA504923) | tailings metagenome | isolation source: Relicate 2 Philex TSF1 revegetated site | place: Philippines: Tuba, Benguet | collected 2017-08-29 | reverse complement strand
CACACACACACACACACACACACACACACACACACACACACACACACACACACACCCCCCCACACACACACACAGGTACGTAGACACACTGACACACACACATGCAGGAGATGCATACACACGCGCACGCGCGGTCAGGGGTAATACACAGATCCTAAGCATTCGCGTCAACACGCCATGCAAGCACAACACACACGAACACACACACGCACCTGTCCTGAGTGTAGGTTAAACCTCTGTGTAGCCGTGTCCAGTGTGAACACAGCATTGGCAGCCAACACAGGCACCCTGTCAAACACTCCCACTGCAGCTGGCGTGTTTAGCAGTGCTGTACGTGCGGGTGTGAGCTCAGTGGCCATCAGCGCGTCCCTAGGTAAGGTCACCCCCACAGCTGTGCCACTGAACACTGGGTGCTCCAAGGCACCTGTGCAGTGGAGTATGCCGCGTACTGCGCCGCACAGGGGCTGGGGGGTGGGACGCACACCTAAAGTGGCGCGAAGGGCGTTGACCTCTACGTGTGGAAGCACTGTGGCAGACAACCTGTATGGGGACAAACACACACACACACATATTCTCTCTCTTTCTCCCTCGTCCTCTTTTCTCTTTCAGACATCCCATCTCTGCGTTACAGGCCACATGACGTGTTGTCTCGTACTGCTGCTACGGACCACACACACACACGTACACACACACACACACACACCTGTACGCCCCTGTCTCAGGGTTCAGGTCCAGGTCTCCTGTGACAGTCATCGGTATCGCCCCGTACCATCCCCTCGCTCTGTGTAGGTACACTCTGTCACGCTCAAACACTAACTCCATGTGACACTGGTGCAGGTCGTCTGACGCGTCCCAGAAGTGAACAGACCCATCCGAACACTTGACACGACCGTATAGCTCGGGGAACTGCCTGCGAGACGCATGGTCAGGTACACATGCATTGAGTCAACACAACGCGTTGCAGTTCATCAGCACTTGCATGCAATGCAGCCTTACCTGTAGCCATGACAGTGTTGCATTACGAGGCGCATGCAAGTGTCGCCCACAAGCGAACATTCACACAGAGGGTAAATATGTCTCACCACGACTTTGTGTCGTACACGCGTATCTTTAGCTCCCCACTTAGTGTGCCCTCCTGTATGTCCATAGGCAGCTCCAGGATGCGCTCTACCAGGGGCGCGTGTAGGCTGTTGGCGCGGATTGTGACAGTCATGTCTGGCCATATGTCAGGCACACCCACGTGCTGCGCTGTCAGACGCACGGACAGCTGACCGCCTGAGCAACACACACAGACACAGACACACCCACACCCACACCCTCATTTACTGTCTGTCTTTCCTGCGACAAGATGCTGGCATGCGGACCCATGTACACACGCATGCATGACGCAAAGTCAAATATGGCTCAGACTAAGAGGTCAGTCTGATTCCCATGCTCTCCTTACCTTGTGGCTTCACTGGGCCAGGTTTGCTGTCCGTGTCGTGTGTCGCACCACCAGCTGCACTGTGTGCTATCCAAGGCGCGTCAGGCCACACATGCGGCTCGCCTGTCCGCAGCGTGGTCTCATGCGCCCCCTCAGCGCGCTCCGCCTCTCTCGCTTCACTGTCTGACATGAGTGGCCCATACGATGTGAGTGTGTAGGACTCAGGGAGGCCCTCTGACGCTGCAAGCTCTAACTGCCTGCCACGCTTGGGCCGCACCATGTCGTGTACCGACACAACAGGCAGACCTGACACACTGCTGTATTGGTCAGTGTCTGTGTCTGTGGGACTGATGTGACCCGCGCTGCCGTGTATGTGCTTTAGTGTGAAGGTGGGTAGGGGGGAGGAGGGCAGCACGTCGCATCCAAAGCGTAGGGGTGGGGGTGAGGCGGCCCCCTCTGTGACATGTCTCAGGTGTCGTTTGGCTGTGGGGGAGACCAGTGTGCACTTGAGGGAGGACACGTGACGTGTGTGCGCCTCGGCCTCAAGAAATAGATCGAGTGACCTGTGTGACACACACACACACACACACACACATACGCACATACACAGCATGTCTAGGCCATCAGAGCAACATCATGTGCGACTGATGCGATCCGTACCATATGGTGTGCACTGTGTTGCTGCACGCGCCTACGTGTGCATGTGTGTGTGTCACCTTACCTGTAGTGTTTACCCAGTGTAAGGCTCCCTCTGACACCTTCTAAGTACCGAGGTACCCGCTCTGACTGTACCAGCACAGCCACCTGCCCCTCACTCAAACTCACACGCCCCACAGCCACAGGGGGCAAACCCCCCTCCCCCTCACCCTCCCCCTCGGGCTGGTCCTGTGTGCCGACTGCACTGCTGGGCGCTGCATCTGCGCTACCTAAGGCCTGGGCGTCCTGTGTGAGCCCTGGGAACAGGTCCCTGCTGCTGGGCTCTGTGTCCTCGGGATAGCCTAACCAACTAAAACCGTCACCCTGTACGATGCTGACCTGCGGCCTGTGTATGGCCACTGTCAAAACGACCTGTTGTTGTATGAGGGAGGTGAGCGGGTCGATGTATACACATACACCGTCCGGGGCGATGAGGCTGGACTTTTCTTCGGGGCCTGGACCCACACTGCAGGGACCGATGGTCAGCAGCGGCACGCAGCCGGTCACGCCAGCTAGAGACACGCCGTGTACTCGGCCTAGGCGCACCTGCCACACACACACACACGCACGCACACACGCACGTGCTCGTCTAAAAGCTGGCTACGGATGCCTCGCTGCAACGATGTTTGGTGTATGTTGGGGTGCGTTGGCCTAGTGCGCTGGCCTGTTGGTTTACCTTGCGTTGCGTAGCAGAGCTCGCTGTTTCCTGCCACTGCGGCAGCAGGCTTGTGTTTGCTACTGGCACCAGTGCGAGGTTCACCACCCCGCTGATAATTGTGACGATGAACGCGAGCAGCAGGGTGGCGCGCAGCAGCGCATTGTTCAAAAGCCGCGCGATGCGGCGGAGCAGCGCGGCCCACAAGGCGGACGGATGCCACCAGGGTAAGGGTGCCTCCGCACTCGGCGCGGGCCCTGCTGCTGCATTGCTGGCGCCGTCTGCCTGGGGACCGCGGGTTGCATCTGACTTGGGGTCTACAGGTGGCTTTGATGCCTCTGCCGGTCAGGAAGACACAGGGAGCACGGCGGATGGTGTCAGCAGCATGCTTATATGCTACGACATCTGCTGGAGCGCTGCTGTGGCATGGGCGCGCGCACTGCACTCCCGGAGTTCCGTCACGCACGTAACATCGCGCACCTGGCTCATTCGCTGACTTCCCCACGCTGCGCAGCTGGCCCCTCCGCTGCGCATGAGAGCTGCTGGCATGGACGGTAGGCCTGAGGGTTAGAAGCGCCTGATGCTGTGCTGGCGGGCGTCCCGTGCGCAGTGCAGACGCGCCGCGCTGGTACAGCATTTCACGTTCCTTTGCTGTATGGCACGTAGGCCGGACATGTCTGGTGGCTCAGTCATGGCATGGCAGACGCACTCACGCACGCCAGGAACGAAGGGGAAGCGCGGGACGGAGAGGTCAACGCACGCAGCAAAGAAACATCATCTCACACCCCGCATCATCTCATTTTACTTTTGGTCAGTGGGCCTTTGTGCCTTTGTTTTGGCTTATCAAGCTGCTTGTTCATATACATTGCCTATCAGGATCCACACCATGCTTCATCAGGCACATACAACCAGGGGCAGTGCCCGTGCAGGACGCCTTCCGTTCAGCAAGGGGACCAATGCCCGCAGGACAGTGGTGAAGCCCTGCCAGGCAGTTGATCCAGCCCGCCGTGACGTCCTGCTGACAGGTGAGGCGTGTTGCAGCGTGTGTGGATGCCGGATCCAGCCTTATGCGGGTCTTATCGCACCCTCTGCCTGCCATCTCACGTCCATCCAGTCCCAGTCATTGCTGCCCACAACGCGCATTGGCAATGCGCGCAGGGCTGGCATCTCCACTGATCTTTGTACGATCTGCGGGGGCCAAGGAGGAGAAATATCTGGAGGTAGACAATCTGTCCAGCTGTGAGTACTGCCCAGCGCACACCCTTGCACCTGACATTGGCAGGTGCAGGCACCAGTACTACGCACGACCCCGTTACGGTTGTGCAGAACGACACCCACGCACTCGCTGTGTGCTGACCCGGTCTCAAGTATTGTGTGTGTGTGATGGTGCCTGCAGTCCAGCGTTCTGACCAGCGCACAGACTTCGCCCTGCGCGCACAGAACACACTACGCGAGGTGCGTGCGCGGACAGTGCCAGCAGTGCCACAGATCTGTGTATGGGCCAACCAGCAGCTTTACAAGTGTGCCATGGATGAACCATGTGTGTGTGTGTGTGTGTGTGTGTGTGTGTGTGTGTGTGTGTGTGTGTCACTCGCAGCCCCCAGACGCGCTTGTATCCGAGGCCACATTGAGACAGATCGCTGTATTGAGACCTGCTGACATCACACAGATGGGACAGGTGCGCCCTGAGACACACACACACAAACTCGCAAACAATTGGAAAGGCACTTGTCGAAAGCTGTCTGCGCGGAGCTGTCTTTTGTTTACCCGTCAAAGGATGCACATGCCTTGCCATGGACATCTTGTAACAAGCTGCCTGTGCGGACATGCCTTTGGGTGCCGGTTGCATGACATGTATCCTTACAGGCTAACGGCGATGTATGTGTGTGTGTGTGCGTGTCCATAGATCAGTGGTATGTCCAGTGCTGCTATGAGTGTGTTCGGTACAGCGTTGTTAGAGGTGGTGCGCGCACACGTGTCATCCAGCGCGCACCTGAGACACGCATCAGACTGGAACCAGGTGCAGAGGAGCCTCAGCTCGGCAGCGGACCTGCAGGTGGGCTGACATAGGTGTCTGACACACACATACACACACGCGCGCGCGCACGCACACACACACATCGCATCTGCAGGTGCATGCACAAGGGAAGCGTGATGTGACCAGCCAGGCTGCTTCGCGGAGACCAGCTATCCATTGTCGCAAGTGCGCGTCGTGTTCTGTGTGTGCGAGGCCTTTGTGTAAGCCCCTCTGTGTATATATATATGTGTGTGTGTGTGTGTGTTGCAGCGTCGTCTTCGTTCCATGGGTGTGGAGAGGGAGCTGATAGATGTGATACGTACCTGTTTTGACACACAGGCAGGGGAGGCGGCTATGAAAGCTGCACAGAACTTCCAGGTATGGACACACACACACACACACACACAGGAACACACACACACACACACACACACAGATAATGCTTGGCACAGAAGGGAACACTTTGATTTGTCTGATGTGCTGTGTACAGACTGTTCTGGCATCGTGTGACTTTGCTGATGCATCAGCTTGTGATGTCATGTGATGTACTGTTTTGTGCCCGTAGGCTGGTCTTAGCGTGGCTGACATCGTTCAAATGAACGCGCGTCCCATACAGCCGTCAACAATTGTCAGTTATCTGGCTCAGGCGCTGGCAACAGGACATGCAATTGACGCTAACAGGTAAGACAGTCCACACAGCTTACGATCATGAACACATAGGACAAGCCAGCCACACTTGCATTGCCATGGCGCAGAGCCCCATGCAAGCCAGCATCTGCGCACATCGCAGGCTATCCTCAGATGGTCGCTGTATGTCACATACCCATGGGCTGAACATGTGCGTGTGTGTGTCCGTGCGTGTGTGTGTGTGTAGGTTGCTCGCTGAGTCCAAGGTCGACGCATCCACACTCGAAGAAATCACCAACGCCATCCTTACCGTGGCCAGATCACACCTCACACAACAACACACACCATCAGCATCTCAAGACCCCAACGCACCACAACGTATGCGAACAAAAGCAGTCAAAGAGCGCTGTTCAGCACACGTAGAGTACGGGCAGATCTTCGCTGTGGCGGCGATCATGGCGACGGCGCCCGCCACTGCGCCCGCCACTATGGCGGGCGCGGAGACGCCAGCGCCCGCCACAGCCGCGTCTGGTGCGTCGGCCGGCTGGCGCAGCTTCACTACAGTCGGTGGTACGACACCTGGGGCAACTCCGGGTGTGACACCCGGTAGCAACCCTCCCAGCAGGTTCAGCAACCCTAACCCTACCCTCAACAACCCTAACCACCTGTCTCAACCGTCACCAGCGTCCTACGATGATTTCTTAGACTCCCTGGATGACGAGATGCTGTTATCAGGCATACAGCGTGAACCAGTAGCAGCATCAGCGGGCCATGCTGCCGCCGGCATGGCCCCTGCCCCCTCGCCCGCCGGCGCGGCAGGTGGTTATGCCGGTACCGCGGGGCCTAGCATGGGCCCACACAGCACTGCTTTCGCAGCACAGGGTGCGATTGGGGCTGTGGGTGGGTTTGAGGGTCGGCCACGAGGACCAGGGGCCATGGTGCCAGAGAGTGGTGTGGGCGGGCCAGGCGGGCCAGACGCTGCGTGGAACGCAAAGCGTGCGCGCGCGTCTGGCAGCGTCGCACAGGGGCCATTCAGTGGCGGGGTGGGTGCTGTGAGTGTGAGTGTAGCACAGGTCATAGAGCCTGCTTCGCAGGGCCCCGCAGCATCTGTGTGTGAGGATGGGTGGGAGGGGGCTGGTGGGGGTGGCAGTATGGGGGCTGGGTCGGGACACCCTCCTGTGGTGTTGTCTACTAAGAGGACATCAGGCATGTCCCTACTGTCGATGAACAAGCGCAAGCGGTAGCTGACAGGGCCTGGCCTTCCATACTGGTGCGCAGCAGTAAGCTTGTTGCCTTGCCACACACTCTGACAACTCGCGCAGCCTCGTTGGCCACGCTGTGTTTGAAATTCATAGGTCCAAGGGGGATGCTATCTGTATGGGCCTGTATGTATTTAGCTGGGCTTAGTTGTAAAGAGTGTTTGTGTGATCAAGTGAAGTGATCTTGGCAGGCGAAGCCCTGTTTCTCCCTTGCATTGTATGGCAGACCAATCATTCTGTGCTCTCGACATGAGTTCGTTAATGTTGTTCAAGGGCAGACTGCCGTATTGTTTGTGTAAACACGTTCACTGTTCCAACATGTCATAAGAGCATTGCTGTGGCACAGTGCGGCCAAGACAAACATATGGGTGCTGGTCAAGGTCAGACTGCCGCAGGGCCTGAGTACACAGATTGGCTGTCTCATGTCTCAAGAGCGTTGCAGGCTGAGGCACAGAGTGGTTTGAGACAATATCCGTTACATAATGATCACAACAGGTCACGTAGCAGTCATAGGCAATACTGAACAACGAGAAGCTATGAAATGAAAGAACATGTCATGTAAGGCAGGGGAAGCCACAGGACCTGCCATGATGACGCCCCCAGAGCGCGTCTGCGACACGCCTTTACGTGTCACCACTTGCATCTGCCGTGTGGTGGTGGGCACCCCAGCCCTGGCCGGTCACGTGTGCCTCCTTACAACGCGGCCACTGCGTGTCACCGGTCAGTCGCCACATGCGCCTACGGTACCCAGCCCTGGCCGGTCACACGTGCCTCCTTACAACGCAGCCATTGTGTGTGGTGGTGAGTACTGCCACACAAAGATACCCCCCTCACTGCCCACAGACACAATGCTCGACTTATCAGGCGTCACAGCCACGCGTGTGACAGTCCCACTGTGCGCCACGCCAATGAAGTAGCAGTGGCCCTCGTCGTACCCCCACACACGGACAAGCTTGTCACCACCGCCTGAGATGATCGCCTCGCCGTCCCTGTCGGTTGCAAGGGCGTTGACTTCGTTACTGTCACTACCGTCAATGATACGGATGGCTTGCCCGTCATACGCGTCCCAGTATGTGATCTGTACGTATGACACACACACACACACATATATATCAGCCGGTGCCAGTCAGTTGATACCTTTGACACCCGTATCTCTGGCTCCACTGCATGGGACACTGCCTAGCGGCTTGTGTGCAGGCAGCTAAGGTTCTGCGCGCGCGCGCGCGTGTGTGTGTGTGTGTGTGTTGTTCACGAGCCTCACCTTACGGTCTGTCCCTGTGGTGACCAGCTGGCTCTCGTCAGGGTGGTAAATCACTGACTTGAAGAACGTGTTTGCAAAGAGACTAGTGCGTCGCTTGAAGGTGGTCAGGTCCCAGATGATGCACGAGCCGTCGCTGCTCGCGCTCACACACTCGGCGTCGTCCTTGCGCACACGGATCGAGTTGACTGAGCCGCGGTGGTCCTTCATGGAGGCTTCGAGGGTCTGGGATTGCTTGCCGATGCGCCAGACGCGGACCATGCCCTCCTCGCCACCGCTGATGAGCTTGCTGCTGTCGCTGGTGCTGGCGAGCGAGGTCACCTGTGTTACCACACACACACACACACACACACACACACACACACAACTCGTCCTGACAAAGACAGACGCGCTGTGCAGAATAGGCCCTGGTAACTCTGCATGCAGATATGACATCATACTGTCTTATGCACTGTCACACATACATGTGGTGGCTTATGTCTAATGGTTGCCAGGACTCCATGTGTGGAAAGAGTGTTTGTGTCTCCATGTCTCACTCACCCCCTTCAAGTGGGCGTCATGGATAACATAGAGCATCTTGCCGCTCTGTGGCGCGAAGGCACGAATCTTGCCATCTGACCAACCACTGATGATGCTTTTACCGTCCTGTGAGCATAAAGCAACGGCAAATACACACACACACACACACACACACACACATACACACTCAGGTGACCTCGTCCTAAAGAGTCTCATACACCGTGCACAACGGCACGGACGCACAGGCCGCGCAGGGCAAGCGCAGGGCAAGGCACACATACTGCTAACGAGCTGCGTGTGTTTGTGTGTGTATGAGTGTCCTTGTGTGCGGGCAGGTAGTGCGTAGACTCACCGTTGCGAAAATCACACAGTTGCACTCAATGTTTGGCACCTCGATGCGCAGCAGCTCGCGGCAGGTGGCCAGGTGCCACACGCGCACTGAGCCAATGCCAGCTGTGGCGAACACCTCGCTGTATTCATGTGGGAAGGCGAGGTCGCTGATACGGTCACTGTGTGACGTCTGAAGGAGCTCGTGTGTCAGCCTAAACACACACACACACACACACACACACACACACACACACACACACACACACACGAGGTAAAGCATCTCGCACAGTACGCAAATCACACTGGTTGGGCCTTCCCTTGCGTAAGCATGTTATCTGAGCTCTGACTAGCCTGAAATGTGCTGTCGAAAGACCTGTGTGTGTGTGTGTGCCTGTGTGTGTGAGCGATAACGTGTGGGTACTCACTTTTGTGTGATTGGGTCGTATGACAACTTGTAGATGTTGCACGTCGCCGTGCTGACCAGGAACGTGAACGTCTTGCCAGCAATCTCATCCAGCGCAATGCTGGTCACAGGGCCCTCCAGCTTGACAGCTGCAAGGCGCGCCATCTTCTTCAGGACCTTGGGGTTCGCTGGGCTGGGCTCTTGCGCTGTGCGCAGCACGCTCACGCTGCCGTCACCCCCACCCACAAGGACGTCCCCGCTGGGCGCTTCGCAGCACGCTGTGGCCCCGACCTGGATTGGGTCCTTGCCTGGGCCGCTGTTGCGGAACAGCACGCGGTCAAGCGCAACCTGCAGGACGTCGCCTGAGGTGGTGCCGCAGTATGCGTACTGGTCACGGCTGTCCACGCACACGCTCTTGAAGATGCGCTGGAGCTGGCCGAGCTGCGCTTCCTGAGGGCGCAGCTTGTTGTTGGGCTTGTCGTAGGTCCAGACGTGCAGGTTGTAGTTGCCTGCGGTGATGAGCTGGTCATTGCGATTGTGGAAGAATTTGAGGCAGTGGGTGAAGTTGGCGTGGGTAGGGGAGCCGCATATCGCTGTGCCTGTCTGGACGGCCCAGAGCACCTGCGGACAGAGGCACCAGGGGGCTGAGCGAAGGACGCGACCGCGCTGGGCTGCCAGCACACCTCTGCCAGGTTCTGCGCCTGCGCTGTCTCCTGCCCTCTCTCGCTGGGGCTGGGCTGCATCAGCTGCACAAGCAAAGCTGCTGTGGGGCCAAGGGAAGGCTGGCACGGCCTGTGCGCTCTGAAAGGCACACCCACCAGGGCGTGGTCATCTGGTCCACCCAGGGACGCGAGGTAGCGTTCATCGTGTGAGAAGTCCAGTGCCTGGACTTTGACCTGTAGATACACACAAGCACAGCCCAGTGGAGCCAAAGGAGAGGCATCAAGCACCTGGACCCGCGTGTACGGTGCCTCATTTTGCGACTCCGAATTCTGAGCCTGACCTTGTGGAGGCCCATGCGATGAACTAGCTGTCTGTTCTCGAGGTCCCAGATGATGATGTCTGCGCAGAAGCCCTGGTACGTGACTTGGCCTGTCGCGAGGTACTTTCCGCTCTTCGACAGAGCAATGGCTGAAATCTGCGTAGAACACAACCAGGCATAGCAAGTGTGCTGACTTCAGATGCAACCCAGGCTGGACGCAAGGGGGTCAGCTGCGCCCTGAAATCCCTGCACTGCTGCTTACCGAGTCTGAGTGGCCCTGCAAGAACTCCTGAGAACGTGAGTCATGCTTGTCACGCAGGACTACAGTGCTGCCCAGGGTATAGACCAGAGTGCGGCCGTCTGGGTGGCAAATGATGCCATTTTCGCCTTGTAGCCCTATGACTGCTTGCAGCTGCAGTGGCTCCGCCATTGCGGGCTAGGTGGTGCACTACGGCTAAGGGACAGTCAGGCAGCTCAAGGGAAGGAAGACGCGGGGGTTAAGACGGTTTGTGTCAGGTTATGTGTGACACTGTGATGGTGTTACACGTAAGCGTCAGTAGAGGAGCTATCCACCCCATCTCTCGCTGATTGCTCCATCTACTGGTACATAGCAGGGACGCCACGAAAGCTAGATGCCAGTGAGCATGTTCTCGAACACAAGCACCGCACAAATGCAAAGCATATAACATAGGAATAGCAACAGCGCAGACCAGCAAGCAAGTGATTCCAATCGCAATACACGCCTGCAGCGAACAAAGAAGCACAGCTGCAAGAACAAAGGCACTCAGGTCCGGTCGCAAAGCCAACGATGAGCGCTACTTTTCTGTGTTCTGTGTGATTCACTCTCCTGCTGAACTCATGTGTCTCAGCCTCTGCTGTATGTGCTTAGCGCATATTTGCACCCCTGTCATCTACACTGTGTGCTTCTACATGCAGTGCTTTCCCGTGCTGCATACGGCCCTGTCATCACGCCCTACATGAGGTTGGCTGTGGTGGTGAGACAGTGCAGCATGATGCCATTCTGCGCGTGCATGCGGTTCTCTGCTTCCTGGAACACCACGGATGCAGGTGACTCCATGACTGCGTCTGTGGTCTCCAGGCCACGCTCAGCGGGCAGACAGTGCATGAAGATAGCCCCCTTGCCCGCACGCGCCATCAGCGCCTCGTTCACCTGTCAACACGCACACACATACGCACACACACACACACACACACACATCTTTGCACCTCCGCACTCACACATCTTTGCACCTACGCCTCACACACCGGCCGAGAGGACACTTGCTTGAGCACCACAGGGCAGCGCAGGCTTAGTCACGGTTGTTTTGTAAGCAACACGCGCACACACACACACACACAAACACACGCACGTACCTGGTACTCTGCAAAGTCCTTCTTGCGTGCGTCAATGGTGTCCTTTTGCCCCATGGACGCCCACACGTCTGTGTAGATTACATCTGCGCCCTTGACTGCCTCGTAGGGGTCATGTGAGATGCTGATGGCTG
>VFQQ010004787.1_pt1 | contig 11676 bp, 10 predicted proteins | sample 3512341 | NCBI WGS metagenome assembly VFQQ01 (sample SAMN10412373, study PRJNA504923) | tailings metagenome | isolation source: Relicate 2 Philex TSF1 revegetated site | place: Philippines: Tuba, Benguet | collected 2017-08-29 | reverse complement strand
GACGAAGGCCGGCCCGACTACATCAGCAACCGCCGCGACCGCCACGACACCATCGCCAACCTGGTGATCGCGGGCAAATCCGACGACGCCCACCGCGCCATGATCGACCACATGAGCGAGACCATCGACCGGTATCGGCGATTGAGGGACTGAGGGGGAGTTAGGTCCTTGGGCCGTTTCCAGTGCGCACTGTCATGGCGCCGTTCTCGACGCATCGTCGAGAACCTTTTCGTAGCGGTCGATGATGTCCTTCACCCAGGGAAAAATGCGGCTAGCAGTGCCGCGCCACTGGTGAAGCCTCTGCAGGAGGCCCACCCAATCCTTGTGGCCGCCCTGAGTAATTCCAAGCTGGATCGTCTCGGTCTGCTCCAAAATCTTCTTGGCAGCTACTCGTTGCTCAGTGAGTAACGCTTGGCAGGAGGAGAGTACCTCTGGGTGATCGGGAAGCAGCTCGCGCATGCGCCTCACGATCCGCGGCTCGGCAAGATTGATTAGGTCGAGTGCGCGTCCCGCCTCGGCTGCTACCTCGGAGTTCAATCGCGCGGCTTCGATGCGCAGATCGCTTATTCTGTTCGCGTGCTCCTTGCCGATGCCAAAGATCGACAAAAGCGTTGAGATGATGTCCATTTGAAAGGCGCCCTCATTCCCCAGCAATGAGCCTAGCATTCACGTCTCGATGAGACCACGCGGCGCTATGTTGAAATCTCGACACTCGGAATCCCCCATGACCACCGTTCTCGACCGCTTTCTCCGTTACGTCGTCATCGATACCCAGTCGGATGGGGCGTCGCCGACGCAGCCGTCGACGGAGAAGCAGAAGACTCTCGGGCGGGTGCTGGTGGAGGAATTGCTGGCGATCGGGCTTTCCGATGCGCATCTCGACGAGCATGGCTATGTCTACGCGACCGTGCCCGGCAACACCGACAAGGCGGTGCCGGTGATCTGCTGGTGTTCGCACATGGACACCGCGCCGGATTTTTCGGGCACCGGCGTCAAGCCGCAGATCGTCAGGAATTATCAGGGGGGCGACATCCAGCTGGTCGGCGACCGCTCGCGGGTGATCCGGGTGGCGGAGCATCCCGAACTCGCCAACCAGATCGGCAACGACATCGTCACCACCGATGGCACGACGCTGCTCGGCGCCGACGACAAGGCCGGCCTCGCCGAGATCGTCACCGCGGCGGCGGCGCTGATGGCCGACCCGTCGATCAAGCACGGCACAATAGAACTGCTGCTGACGCCCGACGAGGAGATCGGCCGCGGCGTCGACAAGGCCGACCTCAAGAAACTCGGCGCGCAGTTCGCCTACACCATGGACGGCGAGACGGCCGGCGATATCGAGGACGAGACGTTCTCGGCCGATGGCGTCGAGATCGCCATCACGGGCGTCGCCATGCATCCGGGCTTTGCCAAGGACCGGATGGAAAATGCCATCAAGATCGCCGGCCGCATCGTCGCGAAACTACCGCAGGAGATCGCGCCCGAGACCACCGAAAAGCGCGACGGCTTCATCCACCCGGTGGGTATCACCGGCTCGATGGCGGACGCGAAGCTCACCTTCATCATCCGCGATTTCGACACCGCCGGCCTCGCCCAGAAGGAAGCGCTGCTCGAAGACATCGCCAAGGCGGTGATCGCCGATTTCCCGGGCTCGACCTACACGTTCACGGTCACCGAGCAGTATCGCAACATGAAGGCCGTGCTCGACCGCAATCCGGAGATCGTCGAGAACGCTGTCGAAGCTATCCGTCGCGCCGGCATGACGCCGCGCCGCGGCTCGATCCGTGGCGGCACCGACGGCTCGCGCCTCTCGTATATGGGCCTGCCCTGCCCCAACATCTTCGCCGGCGGCCACGCCTTCCACTCGCCGCTCGAATGGGTGAGCCGGCAGGACATGGAGAAGGCCGTCGCCACGCTCGTCGAACTCGCCAAGGTCTGGGAAGAGCGGGCTTAGCAAAGCCGCGCCGGCCTCTCCTTCCCTCCCCCTTGTGGGGAGGGGGGACCCGCGTAGCGGGTGGGTGGGGCTGCCGCTTGAATAGGATTGTCGGTGGCTTCCCGTCACCCCACCCACCAGCCTTCGGCTGGTCCCCCCTCCCCATCAGAGGGGAGGGAATCCCGACTGAGAGAACGTCGACATCCGATCCAACCATTTTCCCATTGGCCGAATCCGGCCTGTGGGGGATGGTGCCGGCCAACAAGAACGAGGAGAGCCCCATGAGCATGAAAACGCATTTGCCCACCCGCGCCTTCGGCAAGACCGGGATGCAGATCACGCGGCTGGGGATCGGCGCCTGGGCGATGGGCGGCAATATGTGGGGGCCGCAGGACGACGCAGAATCCGTCGCCGCCATCCGCCACGCCATCGACCTGGGAATCAACTGGATCGACACCGCCGCCGTCTATGGCAACGGCCATTCCGAAACGGTGATCGGCCAGGCGCTGAAACAGATGCCGGCCGACCGGCGGCCGTTCGTCTTCACCAAGGGCGGCATCGTTCGTGACTCGGAGGGCAAGAACCCGCGCCGCATCGGCGAAGCCAAGCATCTGCGCGGCGAACTCGAAGGCTCGCTGAAGCGCCTCGGTCTCGACGTGCTCGACGTCTACCAGATCCACTGGCCGTCCGAAGATGTCGGCCTCGAGGAGTACTGGGGCACGATGCTGGAGCTCAAGAAGGAAGGGAAGGTCCGGCATGTCGGCCTCTCCAACCACAACGTCGAGCAACTGAAGCGCGCCGAGGCGCTCGGCCATGTCGAAACGCTGCAGCCGCCGTTCTCGATGATCAAGCGCGAGACCGCCGCCGAAATCCTGCCCTGGTGCCACCAGCATGGCACCGGCGTCATCTGCTACAGCCCGATGCAGGCCGGCCTGCTCACCGGCAGTTTTACGCGCGAGCGCGCCGCGAGCCTCGACGAGAACGACTGGCGCAAGGCCAACCCCGAATTCACCGGCGCCAATCTCGAGCGCAACCTCACACTCGCCGATGCACTGAAGCCGATTGCCGAAAAACACGGCGTGTCGATGGGCACCATCGCGCTCGCCTGGGTGCTGGCCTGGCCGGGGCTTTCCGCCGCCATCGTGGGCGCCCGCTCGCCCGAGCAGGTCGACGGCTGGATCGACGCAGCGAAGTTCGAGCTCGGCGTTGCCGATATCGACGCCATCGCCAAGGCGATCGGCGAGACCGGCGCCGGGGCCGGCCCGACCAAGCCGTAGGCTATTTCGCGAACTTCCGCGCCCCGGCGACGCAGGCGATCACCGCGACGGTGACGCCGAGCATTGTCGGGGTGACGGCTTCGCCCAACAGCGTCGCGGCGAGGGCGAGGCCGAAGAAGGGCTGTAGCAATTGCAGCTGGCCGACGGCCGCGATGCCGCCCTGCGCCAGGCCGCGATACCAGAAGACAAAGCCGATCAGCATCGAGAACAGCGCCACATAGCCGAGGCTCAGCCAGGCCGGCAGGCCGATGGCGCCAAGCGATGGCGGCCAGGTGAACACGGTCAGCGCCAGCATCATGGGCAGCGACAGCACCAGCGCCCACGAGATCACCTGCCAGCCGCCCAGCGTCCGCGAGAGCTTGGCACCCTCGGCATAGCCCAGCCCGCAGACGATTATCGCCGCCAGCATCAGTGCGTCACCGATGGGTGACGCGGCGAGGCCCTGCGTCAGGGCAAAACCGACCACGGCGGCACTGCCCAGTCCGGCGAAGATCCAGAAAGCGAGTTTCGGCCGCTCGCCGCCGCGCAGCACGCCGAAGATGGCGGTGGAGAGCGGCAGCAGGCCGATGAAGACGATCGAATGCGCCGAGGTCACATGCTGCAGCGCCAAAGCCGTCAGTAGAGGGAAGCCGACCACCACGCCCAACGCCACGATGCCGAGCGAGACGAGATCGCCGCGGCTGGGGCGCTTCTCGCGGAACAGCACCAGCAGCGCCAGCCCGAGCAGGCCGGCAATCGTGGCGCGGGCGACGGTGAGGAACACCGGGTCGAAATCCTGCACGGCGAGCCGTGTCGCCGGCAGCGAACCGGAAAAGATCACCACGCCGATCAAGCCGTTGATCCACCCCTGCGCCGACTTGTCCATTCTGCACTCCTGCTGCTGGGCCCTTCTCCGCCGAAGCGGCTGGCGTGGCCAGTGACAGTCCGATACAGTTTGCGCGAACTGTTATGGCTTATGGAGCAATACGGATGGCCGAGACGCGGATCGGCATGGTGATGGCGACGATCCGGCAACGCATTGCCGGGCGCAGCCTGACGCCGGGTGCGAAACTGCCCTCGGTGCGCGGGCTGGCGGCGTCCCTGAAAGTGTCCACGTCGACCGTCGTCGATGCCTATGAGCGGCTGGTGGCCGAAGGCGCTATCCATGCGCGACCGGGCTCGGGCTTTTATGTCGCCAACCAGACGGCGCCACTGTCGCTGGCGGCGGTGGGTCCGAAACTCGATCGCGCTGTCGATCCGTTCTGGGTGTCGCGCCAATCGCTGGAAGCGGGCGAGGGTGACCTCAAGCCCGGCTGCGGCTGGCTGCCGCCCTCTTGGCTGCCCGAGGAGAGCATGCGGCGGGCGCTGCGCACGCTGTCGCGGGCGAGTGGGCCGGCACTGGCCGATTACGGCGCGCCGCTCGGGCTGCCGGCCTTGCGCCAGCTGATCGCCCGGCGGCTCGGCGAGCGCGGCATCGAGGCGTCGCCCGACCAGGTGATGCTCACCGAAAGCGGCACGCAGGCCATCGACCTCGTCTGCCGTTTCCTGCTCGAACCGGGCGACACGGTGCTGCTCGACGACCCGTGCTACTTCAACTTCCAGGCGCTGCTGCGCGCGCATCGCGCCAGGATCGTCGGCGTGCCCTATGGACCGAACGGTCCGGATGTGGAGCGGCTCGCCGCGGTCCTCGCCGAACACAAGCCGCGGCTCTACATCACCAATTCGGCCATCCACAACACGACCGGCGCGATGCTGTCGCCGGTCGTGGCGCATCGCGTGCTGAAGCTCGCCGAGCAGCATGGGCTGACCATCGTCGAGGATGACATCTTCGCCGATTTCGAGCTGACGCCCGCCTCGCGACTCGCCGCCTTCGACGGGCTCGACCGGGTGATCGAGATCGGCAGCTTTTCGAAGACCCTATCCGCTTCTGCGCGCTGCGGCTTCGTGGTGGCGCGGCCCGAATGGATCGAGGGGCTGACCGATCTCAAGATAGCCACCAGTTTCGGTGGCGGCCGGCTCACTGCCGAGCTGGTGCAGGCGGCGCTCAGCGATGGCGGCTATCGCAAGCATCTCGACGCGCTGCGCACCCGGCTGGCGAAAGCCCGCGCCGAAATCGGCAGCAAGCTCAGTGCGCTCGGCGTCACGCCTGCGTTGGAGCCGCAGGCCGGCATGTTCCTCTGGTGCCGGTTGCCCGATGGGCTCGATGCCGCCGACGTGGCGCGCGCGGCGTTGGCCGATGGCGTGGTGCTCGCCCCGGGCAATGCCTTCAGCCCGAACCAGTCGGCGGCGAGCTGCATGCGGTTCAACGTCTCGCAGATGGGCGACGCCCGCATCTTTTCCGTGCTCGGCCGGGCGCTGCAGACCGCCGCCCGAAGGTGACCGAAAGGTTAACGCCAGGTTGCTGGATTCATTGCAAATTTACCGCACTCGATCGCAATCGGGGTTACCCGCATTGACGCCCTCGCGCGGCCACAGATCAGCCAGAGTTCGCCAGCACCTCTCCCGCCATTGAAAATGCAAAGGACTATTCAAGTGTCTCCCTATTCGCGACGCGGGCTCGAGGCTCGCTGGGCCAAACCCGCCGACGCCTTCGCCATCGCCCGGATCGCCTTCGCCAGCGGCCAAGGCGTGTTCCCGTCGAGCCCCGATCTCGCCCGCGCCAGCTACGATGCCGCCACTGCCAACGGCACGGCGTTTCTCGTGGCCGATTTCGGCGGCATTCTCGCCGGCGTCGCAGTGCTCAAGGGTGACGAAGTCGAATTCTGGGTGCCGGAGCGCTTCCTCGACCTGCACGTGGCCGACACGCTGCTGACCGCCATCGACACTTTTCGCGCCGGCGGCGAACGCCTCTCGGCCTGAGCCCTCATGGTAAGCCTGTCGAACCACGAGGGCGGGCACTGCTAGCGGTGCCACGACCTCGTCCTTCGACAAGCTCAGGATGAGGTCTACTGGGAATCAAGCCCCAGCGTCTCCATCAGCTCGCGCGCTGCCGCCGCACCGGCGCGGTTGGCGCCGATGGTGGAGGCGGACGGGCCATAGCCCACCAGATGCACACGCGGGTCCTTGCTCACCTGCGTGGCCAGCCGCCCGGTCATCAGGATGCCGCCCTGCTCGTTGCGCAGCATGAGCGGCGCCAGATGGTCGAGCGACGACCGGAAGCCAGTGCACCAGAGGATCACGTCGACGCGTTCCTCACGGCCATCGGCCCAGCGCAGGCCGGTCGGTGTGATCTCCGAAAATATCGGCTGCCAGGCCAGCGCACCACGGTCCTGCATCGCCTGGATGCGGGGCGTCATGCGCAGGCCCGTCACAGACACGACTGAAGTCGGGGGCAGCCCGGCCCGCACGCGGTCCTCGACGCGCTTGACGGCCGCGCGGCCGTCTTCTTCGGTGAAGCCACCGGCGCGAAATTCCGGCTGGCGCCGGCTGACCCAGATGGTCTCGGTCACCAGCGAGATCTCGTCGAGCAGCTGGATCGCCGAAATGCCGGCGCCCACCACCACGACGCGCTGGCCGGCAAAGTCGCTGGCGCGCTTGTAGTCGCGGGTGTGGAGCTGCCGTCCACCGAACAGGTCGCGGCCGGGATAGTCGGGGATGAACGGATTTTCCCACGTGCCTGTCGCATTGACGATGCCGCGGGCGGAGAAATTGCCGCGATCGGTCTCGACCCGGAATCGGCCGTCGCGCTCGCACACCACCTTCACCTGCACCGGCCGATAGACCGGCAGCTCGAACCGCTTCTCATACTCGGCGAAATAGTGCGGCACCGCGGTCGCCGCCTCGACCTGCTCCTGCGCCGTGTCGACCGCGTCCGAGAAGGCCATGCCCGGCAGGTCATGCACGCGGTTGACGGTGGAGAGCGTGAGCGACGGCCACCGAAACTGCCACGCGCCACCCGCCGTCGGCGCCTGATCCAGCACGACAAAGCCGCGCCCCGGCGCGAGACCAAGTTTCTTCAGGTGATAGGCGGAGCTCAACCCGGCCTGCCCGGCGCCGATGACGACGATGTCGGTCTTCACCGTGACATTGGGCTGGGTCGGAGTGTCGCTCATGGGGTGGATGTAGGTGGGGTGCGGGGGCCGGTGCAAGCGGGGACAGGGATGTGACTGGGGCACTTTCGCCGGCGGTTGTGTCTCCTCCCCCCTTGCGGGGGAGGGTCAGGGTGGGGGGGTGCCCATGCATCGGAACGGCGTCCGAGGCATCTGACCTCGCCCCAGCGTCACCGCAGCCTGCACCCCCCACCCCTGTCCCCTCCCCGCAAGGGGGAGGGAGACCCGACTGCAACCACCAGCCGTCCCCTTGACTCCTCCCCCAAAATCCCCGATTTCACCGGCCCGCCCGATGACCGCCCATGTGCCCGGCCACGGCTCCCCACATTGAGAGCATGACGATGACGCTTCACTGCGGCATGGATTTCGGCACTTCGAATTCGACCTTCGCGGTGGCCGGCGGCAACGCGGCGCCGCGGCTGCTGGCGCTCGAAGGCCAGAGCGTCACCCTGCCCTCGGTGATCTTCTTTTCGTTCGAGGACGAGAGCGCCTATTTCGGCCGCTCGGCCGTGTCCGAATATGTCACCGGCGCCGATGGCCGCCTGATGCGCTCGCTCAAGAGCGTGCTCGGCACCAGCCTTTTCGCCGACACGACCCGCATCAAGCGGCGCGCGGTGTCGTTCGCGGAAATCCTCGGCACCTTCATCGCCGAGATGCGCAATCGGGCGAACGCACAGCTCGGGCAGGAGATCGACACCGTGGTGCTCGGCCGCCCCGTCCGCTTCGTCGACGATGACGACGCGGCCGATGCCGAGGCCCAGAGCCAGCTCGAATCCGCGGCGCGCGGCCAGGGTTTTCGCAATATCGAGTTCCAGTTCGAACCGATCGCGGCAGCGCTCGATTACGAGCAGCAGGTGACGCGTGAAGAGCTCGGCCTCGTCATCGATATCGGTGGCGGCACTTCCGACTTCTCGGTGATCCGCGTATCGCCAGAACGAGCGCGGTCGACCGACCGGCGCGCCGACATCCTCTCGACCGCCGGCGTGCATATCGGCGGCACCGATTTCGACCGGTTGCTATCGTTGAAGAAGGTCATGCCACTGCTTGGCTATCGCACCGAGACGGCAGACGGGAAACGGCCGTTGCCCTCGGCGCCCTACTACGACCTCGCCACCTGGCATCGCATCAACCGGCTCTACAACCAGAAGACGCTGCTCGAACTGCGTTCCACCGAGCGCGAGGCGGCGCATCCGGAGCTGGTCGAGAAGATGATTTCGGTCGTTTCCGACCGGGCCGGCCACAAGCTTGCCGGCCGCGTCGAAGAGGCCAAGATCGATTTGACCGACAATGCCGAAACCCGCTTTGCGTTTGAAACTCACGAGGCGGTTATCGAAACCACCATCGCGCGGGCCGACTTTTCCGCGGCGCTGGAGGACTCGGTCGACCGCATCGATCGCACCATCCGCACGGCGCTGGCCGATGCCGAAGTCAGCGCCGACCAGATCGACACGCTGATCCTCACGGGCGGCTCGACGCAGGTGCCGGCGGTCTCGGCCCGCATCCGCGAACTGCTGCCCGCCGCCCGCGCCGTCGCTACCGACGCCTTCGGCAGCGTAGGCCTCGGCCTCGCCCTCGATGCGGTGCGCAAGTTCGGTCGCGCTTGACGCCGGGCGACCGCTGCCGCATCGTCTCCCTGCCTGATTGCCGCGCCTTCCTGGCCGACATCTGACGCCGTCCCGCGTCCATCCGCCGCGCCGCTCCGGGCAACTCCCCCACCGACTCTGCCGACGCCACGATTCCATCTTGTGGCGATTGCTCAATCACATCAGGGATTTACCCCATGAAACGCATCATCCTCACCGGTGCCCCGGGCGCCGGCAAGACCGTGCTGATCCGCGAACTCGAACGGCTCGGCCACCCCGTGGTCGAAGAGGCCGCCACCGACGTCATCGCGCTCGAACAGGCGCGCGGCAACTTGCGGCCACACGAGCACCCGCAATTCATTGAAGCGATTACGCATTTGCAGGTGCTCAGGGCGAAAAACGTCACGGCCGGTCCGGTGCAGTTCCACGACCGCTCGGTGTTCTGCACGGTGGCGCTGGCCGAATTTCTGGGCCATCTGGTGCCGCCGGCTCTCGAGCAGGCGGCGGCGGATGCGCGGGACAGGTTCGAGCCACAAGTCCTCTTCGTCCGGCTGCTGGGATTTATCCAGAAGACCGAGGCGCGGCAGATCAGTTGGGAGGATTCCGTCCGCTTCGAGGCCGTGCACGAAGCCGTCTATCGCCGCTACGGCTTTGCCCTGAATTATGTGCAAGCGGCTGATATTGATGCGCGAACGGCCGCGGTATTGGCATCGGTGTGACGTTCAGCCAGCGTTCATGGTCGGGCGGAAAGAAAGCCGCTTTTCCCGTCCTGGAGCGTCCCTGATGCGCTGGCTTTGCGCCCTCATCCTGTCCGCCTGCCTCGCCCTTCCCGCCGCAGCCGCCGAACGCGCCATGCTGGTGCTCGATGCCTCGGGATCGATGTATGCCCAGCTCGGCGGCGTGCCGAGGATTGTGACGCTGCGCCAGACACTTGACGAGGTTTTGGCAGCCCTGCCGCCGGGGCTGGAGCTGGGCCTTGCCGCCTTCGGCACCGGCGCCAAAGGCGCCTGCAACGACGTGCAGACGCTGGTCCCGGTTGCGGCCGACAACGGCGCCGCCATCACCGCCGCCGCAGCCGGCATCCTGCCCAAGGGCAAGACCTCGATCGCGGACGCGCTACAAAAGTCGGCCGAAGCACTTGATTACACGAGGGAAAAGGCAACGGTCGTGCTGCTGGTCGATGGCCTCGATGGCTGCGGCGGCGATGTCTGCGCCGTGGCCCGCGATCTCGAAACCAGGGGCCGTGACTTCACCGCCCATGTCGTCGGCTTCGGCCTTTCGGAGATCGAAACCGCGCAGCTCGGCTGCATCGCAAAAGCGACGGGCGGCCAAAGTTTTAGCGGCGAAGACGCGAAATCGTTCAACCGCGCGCTGACCGCCTCGATGTATGCCGCGGCCAGGCAGGAGATGCCTCCGCCGCCGCCCGAGCCGCTGGCGATCAACTTCGATCCGGAGCTGGTGCTTGCGGAAGGCGCCGCGCCGCTGCCGGCCGGTGCCGAGGTCAACTGGGAGATCAAGCGCGGCGACGACTATGTCGCCTCCGGCTACGGCCTCGCCTGGACAGCACTGCTGGCGCCCGGCACGTACACCGCCAGGGCGAAGCTGGGCTATGCGACGGCCGAGTCACAAATCACCGTCGACGCCTTCACGCTGGCCGCACCGCTCATGGTGCTCGACGCCGGCAAGCTGACCATCCGTCCGCTGGGCGCCAACGGCGAGCCGGACTCCAATGCCTATGTGACCACCGCTTTCCCCGGCGGCGAGACGATCACCAGCTACGGCGAAGCCACGTTCTACGTCCCCGCCGGCACGACCGAAGCCGAAGTGACCATCGGCAGCGCCAAGGCCCGCGAATCGATCTCCGTCGCTGCCGGTGCGGAGGTCATTCGCGACATCTCCGTCGCCGTCGGCCGAGTGAGTCTCACCGCGGCGCTCGTCCGCGGGTTGCGCGTCGAAGATTCCGGCCTCAGCTTCACCATCGTGGCTGCCGAAGCCGATATCTATGGCTACCGGCAGGAAATCGGCAGCGCCTATGGCGCCGATGCCGCGCTCGACCTGCCGCCGGGCAACTACGTCGCGACGGTGCGGTTCGACGAGGTCAAGGCGGAGACGCCGTGCACCGTCACGGCCGGCACCACCCAGACGGTCGAGATCCTTCTCGATGCCGGCGTGCTCGCCGCAACCTCGCCGGGGGCCGAGACGATCGAAATCTTCGACCAGTACGGCCAGCAGCTCGGTTATGGCTATGGCGCCGAGCGCACTGCCACGGTGCCGGCCGGCGAGTATCGCGTCATGGCGCGGCGGCCGGATGGATCGGAGCGCGACAAGACCGTGCGGGTGACGGCCGGCGAGCGCACCGCGATCACAATAAACTAGCCCGAGGGGGTGGTTCATGCGTCGTTCATCGGCCGGGCCGAACTGTGGCCTTCTGTTGATACGCGGAGGAACATCCCATCATGCGCTGGCTATTCGGTCTCATGCTCACCCTCGTCATGGCGCTGCCCGCCATGGCCGCCGACAGGGCAATCATCATCCTCGACGGCTCGGGCTCCATGTGGGCGCAGATCGACGGCAAAGCGCGGATTTCCATTGCCCGCGAGACACTTGAGAAGGTTCTCGGCGCGGTGCCGGAGGATCTCGAACTCGGCTTTATGAGCTATGGCCATCGCGAGAAGGGCTCCTGCGACGACATCCAGGTGCTGGTCGAGCCCGGCAAAGGCACCGGCCCCGCCATCTCTGAAGCCGCCAAGGGCATCAATCCCAAGGGAAAAACCCCGATCTCGGCCGCCGTGAAGCTGGCCGCCGAAGACCTGCGCTACACCGAGGACAAGGCCACGGTGATCCTGATCACCGAC
>VFQQ010004784.1_pt1 | contig 11684 bp, 17 predicted proteins | sample 3512341 | NCBI WGS metagenome assembly VFQQ01 (sample SAMN10412373, study PRJNA504923) | tailings metagenome | isolation source: Relicate 2 Philex TSF1 revegetated site | place: Philippines: Tuba, Benguet | collected 2017-08-29 | reverse complement strand
GCTTCCCCCGCAGTTCAAGGACCGCACAGTCAGCCGCAGCTACGTGGCAATCACACTAGGCGTGCCTCGGCCACCAGAGGGTCGTGTCGCAACCAACATTGGCAGGTGCGGGCTTGGCCCAAAACCTGGTAACTTTTTAAGCGTTTAAAGCGGGCCACCTGGCTAGGCTCAATTTCCGGCTGCTGGCGGTCTCCCTGCTGCCGCTCCTCTCGAGGCTTGAGGCTGTGCGGTACCCTGCAAGAAACCAGTAGCAGCCCCTGTCCGTGTGAATGGCATCGCCTGCGCTGCATCACGCTGCGCTGCCCAGCCTAGCTGCATTGCCCCTGTTTCCATCGGCATCCCCCTGCACGACCGCGGGAACGCTGCGCCAGCTGTGCGGTGCTACTTATCCCTGTTTGCTTTGCATCGCTTTATTGGCAGGGACCTGCGAGACCGCAAGAAGATGGCGGCATTTGCGTACGGCTCTGCCCGTGGCCGCACCGCAGCCAGCAACTACCGGCTGCTGGAGCCGCTGGCAGGCGGCGCTGCAGCGCTGGTGCAGTGGCGGCTAGAGACGGGGCGGACGCACCAGGTGGGGTTGCTGATTTGACAGCGGCAGCTTGCAGGGTACATAGGCAGGCAGCAGGTTGCCTGCAATCCTTGGCTTGAGTTGAGGTGCCTTTTAAGCCTCGCGGCAGCGGCAGCCAAGCCGGGGTGGCAGTGCTACTGGAGTTGGAGGGCTCGGTAGCGCCACGGGGCCACAGCGGCATGGCAAGAGCGCAGCCAGCCCTCATGTCATGCATGCATTCGCTCCTTGCACCGCTATAACACCACCCTGCTCCGGCTTCTCAACTGCAGATCCGCGTGCACGCCAAGCACATAGGGCACCCGCTGTTCGCGGATGATACCTACAGCTCTCTAGCAGCCGCAGGCAGCATCGTGGGTGCCGGCAAGCCAGCACGGTCCGCGGCAGCCCAGGCGGCAGTGCGGCAGCTGGGCCGGCCGGCGCTGCATGCGCAGACGCTGGGGTTTGTGCACCCGGCTACGGGCGAGCGGCTGCAGTTTGAGGCGGTGCTGCCGACAGATCTTGAAGCAGCGCTGGCGGCGCTGCGGTCGCCACCATTCACTTGAACCCAGTTCTCTTGTGCTGCACCTCCTTGCAAGCCGAAGCATGCCTTGTGTGACTTGAGAGGCAGCAAGTTCATTGGGGCGGAAGGCAGGGCCGCTGCCGTCGCCAGTGCTGCCACAATGTCACCTCCATGTGCGCACCGGGGTGCTTGCAGCACGCAGCCCCTGGGCAGTTAGTCCTGTCTTAACCTGTCGGTGGCTGCATACCTTACGCCTGGGGCACGCCAGCATGCAAGAAAAGACGTGCTGACAAGAGGCAGTGCATTGAAAACATTGTACAGAGGGGTTGTGTCAAGTAGGCATGAGTAGTTGGCAGCAGCAGGGCAGCGCGCATCTGAACAGAAAAGGGAGCGCGGCCGCCGCAAGGAGAGGAGAGGAATGGGAGGCAGGGGAGAGCGAGCAGTACGGAAGAAAGGCTGCAGCCTGTGCATCAGGGGGTTTCATGGCATTCATTCAATGTATCAGGATAAGATCAACAGATCAATGGCATGTTGCTGAGAGACAGTGGTCAGAGGTGAACAAGCGCCGCAATGCAGGGAGCAGCAGCCAGCAGGACTAGCATTCGCCAGCTGGCCGCACGTGCCACTACACAGCGCAGCTGCCCAGCCCTGCTGCTCCAACCTGTGGCCAGCCAGGCTGCCGCACGCGCAAGGGCGCTGCCGCCGCCGCACCTGCGTTCTGCCGCCCGTGCTATCACCGCAAGCTTGCGGTTCAGCTTCTGCTGGCCGGGACGGTCCTGCAGCTGCATGCAGATCACCACATCCACCAGCAGGAGGTGCATGCGCATCGCTGCCTCCCATTCTGCCGTGCCAAACTCAAGCTCACTCAGCCGTTTGTCCGATTCCAGCATCCGGGCTCTCGCATCCTGCAATTGCCGCTGGTGCTGCTGCTCGCGCTCCTCCCGCTGCTTGCGGCGCAGGCGCCGCAGCGTCATGCACGGCCTGCGCGCGGGGAGGCAGCAGTTGGAAGTGACATTTAGTACATCGGCCAGCATGCCAGCGCGCCAGCCGCCGGTCAGTGCTGCAGCAGTGGTTGTGTAGGAAGGGACCCCGCAGCACCAAGCATCAGGGCTCGGCGGAGGCGGATGGCGTGCGGCCGGCGCCCGGGCGGCGGCGGCAGATTGCCCCCTGGTGCCCTTCGACACGCACGCACCGTTCGCCAGCTATGCCCGCGGTGGCCCAGCCGTGATGTGCGGGGCTGTTCTCGCAGATGCCGGGCAGGGAGGCGCGTTGGCCGGCGCGTTGGGCGAGGCGGCTCATTCAAGCTCGCTGCTTGCGCGAGAGAAACGCGTTTGAATCCCCGGTGAGCGAATCACAGCCCAAAACTCCGCAAACTCAGGTGTGGCAGCATGCAAGTCAGCCGTCGCAGCATGCAAACCAGCCGCCGCAGCGTGCCCGCCGTGCGCCCTAAATGTTAAGAGCAGTGATGTTGCGCATCCCCACGCCTGCTCCTCTGTATTGCTGCTGCCCTTGAAGAGCTGCATGCATGTATTGGCTTGCTTGTGCGGAGGCAAGGTGCTCCGACGGCAGCAGTGGCAGTGGCGGCGGCGGCAGCAGCAGGCGGCGGCGACAGCTGCTCTCTCGCAATCGGATTACCACAATGCAGCAGAGATTTTAAAGAGGGGCATGTGCATGCGTAATGAAGGGTACATGAAGCAAAGCAGCTGTGGCAGGGGCAGCACAGCCTGCATTGGCACAAGAGGAGGCGGCGGTTTGGCCCAACCGGTTCCTACGACCCGGGGCGGCGGCGGCACAAGTGGGAAGAGCCGAGCAGACCGGAGCAAGCCAACAGGTTGGAAACAGATCACAATGTCTTGAACAGACTCAGTGATGCGGAGGCAGAGTGTTTGAAGACGTGGGTTGGAGCGAGGCGACTCTTAATGCACGCCAGCAGCCCACCCGAGGGCGAGCGCCCCAATTGCCATTGGGTGACGTGTGCGCTGTTTGGGCCATCACTGCCGCGGCTGTCGTCGCTGCTCAGATTCGCATCCGCAGTCTGCAAATGTATACTTGTCGACGTCAGCGAAGCGGGCCAATGCCTGCCAGGTCAGCACTGCAGTGACCTTCAGCACGGGAACAAAAAGCAAAAGGATAACAGCCGAGCGCTCTAGCCAACTGAGCTAAGGAGGAATACAGCGCTCCCCCTGCGTGGCTCGAACACGCGACCTCCCGGTGATCTGCTAGTCTGACCGTGCTGGCACGGCAGGACATGCATGATGCGATTTTCCTGCCATACAGCAGGACGCCAAAAAGTGTCCCCTCCTCTCCTGCGCAAATTTGCCCCACTGAGGCGTTTTCACTGCCTTCCACCCTGTGCACCAGGACCAGCCATCGGTCCTCGAGCCCCATAAATTGTTCTGGTAGCTGCAGACCTCTGGAAGTTGGAAAACACGCCCGTGGCCCCCCCGCCTCACATGCCCCTCCGCGACCTTTCACCTCTTCCGGCGTGCTGGGGTCCCCATTCACGGTCCCAATGAGCAAGACGCACATACCAGAGCAGACACCAAACGGTAGTGCCGGCAAAGACGGCGGGTGAGCTGAGGAAAGTCATTGTGCCACTCACCCTTGATCTACACTGCTCATCGATCACTGTCCGATTGCACACACGCGTTCGCATACACGCATGTAGGGATATGTATGCATTGCCTGGATAGCTGGTTGTGCACGATGTGGCTGAGCACTGCCGCGCGGCTGTCGGCAGCCCCACCTCTACATGTAGGCATCCGCATCCAAGGCGCCCCAACAGCAACGACCAAATGGGTGGCGCCGTAGCATCGGGGGAGATGAGAATGCAGGTGTCTCTTACCTGAAGTGCTGGACCTCGTCCAGCTAGCAAAATGCAGCGCGGGCAGTGTGACCTTTGCACTGGCCAGCCATGGCGGGCGACAAGCGGCGGCACATCACAGGCGGGAGGGGCACGAGGGGCAGCACTTGGCTCGGGGACACTGCTTCTCACCCAAGAGCTTGGAAGACTTCTTCAGATGACCACTGTGCAACATTGATCCCAGAGGCAGGCAGAGCCTGGATGCAGGGGTTGCATCTTTGCCCTGCCTGCTGCGCTGCGTGGCAACAGCCACAACTCAAAAGGGCAGGTCACTGGCAGCGCCGGCAACACGCTGGGTTTTGCCTTCTTCCGCAAGCCGCAATCTTTGCAGGGCTCCTCGGCTGCGATGGCAACGCGGCACGCGGTGTTGGCCGCGCTGCTGTGTAAGCGCGGCGGGCCGCGGCCCTCCCACACGCTTGCAGAGGCCGATGCGGACTCTTCACAAGGCGCCAGAGGTTTTGAAGCGGCCGGCTCCTGCCCACGCCCCTCCCGCAGGCCTCGCGGCGGTCGGCGGCAGTGGGCCTCTTGCTGCCGCCGCCCAGCCGGCCTGCACCGACAAGCTTGATGCGCAGCAGGCAGAGACGGCCCGGTACCTCTGTGAGGATTTATTATATGCCTGGAGGCTAGCTTTAGCACCGTCCACGTGGCTACAGCCTGTGATACTGTAGCTAGACCTCGCAGCAGCGCTGCTGGTTCTCAACTGCCGCCGCAGCAACCGCTGCCCGATGCACCCAGCTGCCACGTTGTGTTGCAGACGAGCTACGCAACAACCGGCAGACGGTGTGCAGCCCGCCCGACTTTGTTCAGGACCCCGCCAAGGCCGGGCTGAAGCTGCAGCAGTACTGCACAGAGGTGCGCAGAGGGAGGGGCAGCAGGTTTCCAGGGGCACGTGCGCAGCGCAATTCGCACTCCGGCTTAGTGACGGCGCAGGGGGACATCTTGCTCAGGACAGGTGGCAGGCCTCCTGCAGTGCTGCTGGAACTCTGCTGTCGCACAGCACAGCTGTGCGCGTACTGTGCATTCTTGCAGCCTTGCCAACAGGTGCATCCCCGCTGCCGCAACTCGACTCCTGTGCTGCCACCTCCTACCCTGTGCTGCCACCCCCCAAGTGCAGGCGGCCCCCACCCCGGGCGACACCTATGTGAACGTGACCCTGCAGTTTGTGGACTCGTGCAACAAGGACAAGCCCACCAAGCTGACCATCCAGGGCCTGGTGCGGCAGTGCGAGGCGGGCGGGCAGGCGCAGGACCCCCTGCTCCAGCCGTGGCAGGCAGACAGCGTCAAAGTGGCGGTGCAGGCGGTGCCGCCCAACTGTGAGTGTGCCGCCTTTGCACGCTGCCTGGTGTTGTGCAGTTGGCATAATTCTGCAGTTGCATGCTGTGCATTGAGCGTGGCTCTTCTGCACTGGTGGCACAGTGTGCTGGCCTTGCCACAATGGCAGGGTGATGCGCTGCCCTGCCGTGCTGCACCACAGTGGGGCTGCGGCCGGTCGGTCAGCTGAACCACCTCAGCTACCTGTTGCTGCAGACACCTGCCCCGCTGGCATGGAGAACATTAGTCGCGACACGGTGAGAGGGGCCAGCTAGGCAGCAGGATACTTGTGATGCAATTGCACCCCCGTGGCGGCGCCACCAGCATGGCATGCTTGCTGCCGAATGTGCGGCCGCAGCACCAACCAGCTGGTGAGCACCTACCTGCTTGAATTCCTTTCCTGTCACTGTCGCCCCCTCCAACCAAGCAGGAGGAGCTCAACTTCACGCCCATGTGGGAGTTTGATCACCTGGTGGAGAACGCAGTGAAGTACAAGCTGTGGCCGGAGCAGAAGGCGGGTGCAGCCAACGGCCTGCCCGTGTGCACCGACGGCACCTCGTATCTGACCACCAGCATGATCAACGCGTGCTTCAATGTGGGTTGGGGAGCGAGGAAGGCTGGGCTGCTGGTTGTCCTGGGAAGCACAGTGCTCTTGTGTGCTTGAAATCTGCTGATGCCGTGGCAGCCAGCAGGTTCGGCAGGCTCGGCTGTTGGCACAATGCTCGAGCGCCCATCAAGCAGCAACAGCGCACTAGCAGCCTGAAGGCAGTGCCTCCTGCGGGGCTCCCTCACATTTGCAGAATGCGACGGGCCAGTACGAGGGCTACGGACTGATCAAGTGGAACGACTGCACAGGCACGCTCTCGTCGGGCTGGAATACTGCTCTGTCGTACGCACGTGCAGCGCTGTCTCCAGCTCAGCTCTGCTGGCAATGGCCCCGCCGTTGCACTCGTCGACGGCTGCTCCGCTCCACTGCTATTTCCCTGCAGCCAAGCCTCAGAACCTGACGTTCTTTGCGTCCGCCACGCTGCTGCCGCGCTCCCAGTGCCCCTGGCCCATGCTGCTCAACTCCACCGCTCCCAAGGGGGAAGATTCTGGTTACGACCCTGCCTTTGATTTCACCCAGCCGCCGGTGAGCCAGGCGCACTGCGGCGCTTGCGAAAGCGCGCTGCTGAGGCTGGCGTGTGGGGTGCAGGCAGGCATGCAGCCAGGCAGCCACCGGCGCTTTATCTGTGTGCAAGCGGGAACCAGCCGCCCCCAACCTCGCTCGCCCTGCCGCCTTCAACCTGCTGCTCCGCACCCGACTTGCAGGCACCCTCGCCCGCCCCAGCCCCCACCCCTTCTCCCCTCACGAGCTGTTTTGCTGAGGCGGGGCTGGCCTTTGTGGATGCCTCCAATCCCAAGGCCCTGGCCAAGGCCTCTCAAGTGTGGAACAAGCTCAACACCACGGTGGCCCTAGCGGTGGTCTGGCCCACCTCTGCGGAACAGGTGGCGGCAGCCGTCAAGTGCGCTCGCAGCGCGGGTGTGCAGGCGGTGCCCCGGTGAGCTGCCTGGGCAGGCGGGATGGGTTGCAGCAGGCTGGGCTCAGGTTGAATGTAAGCGGCAGCGGGCGCATGTGACGGTTGCACGTGAGCGCAGCGCACTGCCCTGCACGCCTCAACTGCCTTGCACATGTGGCTGACCATGCGCTGCCGCTGCACCTGATCCTGCTCACAGGGGCGGCGGCCACAGCTACATGGGCTACAGCGTGGCGCCCGGCGCAGTCACCATTTCTTTGGACCTGATGAATGCAACCACGGTAGGCACTGCTGCCGCTCCCGGCCCAGGAGCTGTGCTGCACTGAGACAGCCTGGCTGCCTTAGTGTCGTATGCGGCTGCAGCAGCAGCTGGGCAGCGGCGCTTGCGAAATGGTGTTCAGCGCGGGCTGCATGCCTGCTGCTGCGCCTGCTGCACCACCTGCCTCAGTAAGGTGGTGCGACTTGCCTTGGTCTGTGGAACTCTGCACTCTGCATTGCAACCGTACACATTGCAGGTGGCAGCCGACCAGCGAACGGCAGTGGTGCAGGGTGGCTCCCGCTTTGGCCAGCTGTACTTCAACGTGAATGACCAGACCGGCGGCACAAAGGCGGCTGTGGGTGGCACCTGCCCGCCTGTGGGTGCCGGCGCTCTGCTGGGAGGCGGCCTCGGCGCCCTCACACGCCAGCATGGACTCGGCTGCGACTCGTTTGTCAGCGCGCGCATGGTGAGCGGCTGCACCCCTGCATACCAAAAGCTGCACTCTCCAGCTGGGTTGCTGCCAGGACAGTGCGTGCAGCAGCAGCAGCAGCAGCGGCGGCAGCAATGTCGCACACTGATGGAGAGGTGGCGGTTGGTGCTAAGCCCTCATTGTGCGCACATGCATGGGCAGCGGTATTATCGTTTGTTGAGCACTTGCGCTCCTTGCGGCCCTTGCAGGTGGATGCTGAGGGCAACATCCTGACGACCAGCGCTGAAGAGAACTCAGATCTGCTGGCTGCTCTTTGCGGCGCCGGCAATGGCAACTATGGTGCGCGGCTGGCCGCCTGCGCCAGAGTTGTGAGAGGGGTGCAAGGCGGGTGTGTAGGACTGCTGCCTCTTGCAAATGCGGGCCGGGCTCTGAGCCAGCGCTGCAGCAGAAGCCTGGATCTTATAACACCAGCGTGGCCGCAAGTGCGCCGGGTCTCTCTTCTTTGCTCCCAACCAATTTGTCTGCCTCGATCAGTCACTCTGCTTATCCGCAATGATGCAGGCATTGTGACTGACTTCACCATCAAGCTATGGGACCTGCCGCCCGGCAACCTCACTATCGCCAAGTTCAATGCAGGTGCGGTGAGGTACTGCAGCAACTCTGTGTTGCAAACCCTGTTATTGGGTCCCTGTCGGACCGTGGACAGGGGATTTTTGCGCTGCTTGCTGTGCCAGCCGCATGCCGCACCAGATCAGCACCACAGACAGCCTGCTAAGCTGTTGTACTTCTGCCCGTTGCAGACATGCTGCTTGCCTATTCTGCCCGCCCTGCGTGCAGCCAAGAAGGATGTCAAGGGGCAGCTCGCTTTCCTGCGCTGGTTCCAGGACAGCTGGACACAGTCAGCGGACCCACGCATGGGCGTCGCAGTGAGTGTTGTTTGTGGGCTGTTGTCTCTGCCGCTGGTGACACACCTACCGCCTTGCTGAGCCGTGCTTGCTGCACTAGCCTGCCTGGCGTTGATCAAGCTGCTTTGCTTCGCCGCCGCGGCTGCTGTTGCATTCTTCCTGCTGCCATCACTGCTGCCGGCTTGAAGGGCTGTTGCTGCTGCCACTGCAGCCTCAGCTCAACCTGCCCCATTGCTGCGCCGCCAATGTTGCTGTTGCAATTTCTGCTGCTGCTTTCTTGCTGCTGCCGTGTAGCTGCCTCCTTGCTATGCTGCTGCTGCCTCGGTTGCCGCGCGCTGCCACTTGTGCTGCTGCAGACGCTTATGCTGCGGCAACACTCCGGCTGCTGTTGCTGCTCTCAACAGCGCATCATTTGCTGCCCTCGGCAGCTGGTACGTTTGAGTTGCCGCACCAGACTGGTGCCGAAGCGTGACCCAGTCAAGCGCGAATCAATGCTGCAGGTCAATCCTACGGGCGGCGAGGAGGGCGTCGCGGTGACTCTCCAGTTCTCGGTGCGTCGCCATGCCTGCATGCGCGCAGCGTGCAGGCTCGCTATCAACCCCCAAACAGCCGGAAACCCGTTGCATCAAGGCTGCTGCATGGCAGCATGCTCGTTGTCAATCTGCATGTCGGCTCACACGCGCGCATCACACCCCCGTCGCCCTGCCGCCCAGGGCAACAAAACAGAGCTTGAGGCCCTGCTGACCGCGGACGGCCTATTTAGTGGGGCGGCTAAGGTTGGCTTCACCCTGGCTCCCAAGGATGTTCGTTTCAAGGAGATGCCCTGGATCGGCACCGTGATTGACAACGCAGGTGCGCTCAGAGGCAGGCTCTTGTGCGGGCGGCCTGCATGGGCTGGTGGTAGACAGCGTGGCGCGGCCTCTGAGGGGCAGCCTGTTGGCATGCTGCCAGCCGCCACCCCTGGCGGGCGGAAAGCTGTGGGCGCACTGCTGTGTGGCGTGCTGTGTGCGTGATTCACAGGCCACAGCTCAGCGGGGCTGCTTTATGCCTCCTCTACGTTGCTTGCGAGCAGAGTACCCAGACGTGAAGAAGCCCAGCGACCTGCTGAACCTCACCGCGATGGAGCGCTACAGGTGCTTAGCACTGCCTATTGCCGAGTATCGTGCACCGGCTTGCAAGTGCGCCTGGCTGCTCATGCATCGATTTTGAGTGCTGCGCGGCTGCTCGTGCACGCGTTAGCGGCTACTCGTGCACAAGCTTGCGTGCATGTCTCACCGAACGCCGCATGCTTGCCATGCACTTTCTCCCCAGGCCCTACTTCAAGCTCAAGAGCTTCTTTGCAATGGAGACCCTGCCGGACAAGGCGCTGCAGGTGAGGCAGCTGCCATGCGCACGTCGGCTTGCAATGCGTCGCAGCCGGTGCTGCTGGCGACCCAAGAACAATGCACATGATGCCATCTCTGCTGTGGCCCTCTGACGCTCTTAGCTCCGCAACTGCGCTTTGATGCCTGGCCCCTCGACTAATGCAGGCCATGCTGGACTGGGTGCCCAAGGTGGCGCACTACGGTGGATACATCGAGCTTGACATGCTGGGGCCCAAGGCAAGCCGGTGGAATGGGCCAGCCAAATGGCCCCCTGCGGTGCCGGCTCACCTGCCGGTGCTTGCATGGTGCATGCTGCTGCCGGCGCTAGTACTACTTCCCGCCTTGCGCTGAGTTCCTACCGTGGCTGGGTGGTGCCTCAGCGTGTCCTGCTGCGGAATGGCCACTGCTGCAACTCACGCATAGCAGGCGGCATGTCTGTGCTGCCGGCTCTGCTGCGCGCATCACTCAGAGCAGCTGCCCGCCTGCGCCTGTTGAGTGCAGAGCGCCTCGGCTGCCATCCCCGCCAACGCCACCGGCTTTGTGCACCGCTCTGCGCTCTACTCCATCCAGGTAGTGGGCTTGGTGTGCGATTGCGATTTCGCTGTGCCTGGCCCAGTGTACAGAGGTCGCACACCCGGCCCTCTGCCGCACGCAGAATCTGCATCAGCCGGCAACTGCGTGCAACAACCACAGCTGTTGCCTTCTGGCTGCCAATGCTGCCCCGGCCTGCTCCTTGCCCCTGCAGTACGGCGCCGAGTGGGACCAGCAGTCTGAGACTAACAATGTGCTGCCGCTGATTGAGGAGATTCAGGCGACACTCAACCCCCCTACTTTGCGCCTGAGCGGGTGAGAGGCATGGGGCAGAGGTCGGCAGCTGCTAACTGCTTGGGCAGCCAGCTGCTGTGCTTGCCTGCCGGAGCCTCTTTGTTCTTCGTGCATGAGCTGGCCACGCAGCCAGGGAGCCATGCACTAGCAGCAGTCTCCCGTCAGCAGTAACTTCGTGCGCTGCCCCCTGCTTGCTGCTGCCTGGCTGGCTGAATGTCCGACTAGCACTGCACCCCTATCAACCTGCGCTGTCCGCGTGCGCCCCTCTGCATGTGCAGCCCGCGTTCGTCAACTATCTGGACGTTCAGGTGGGGCCCGAACCCATGACCAGCTACTTTGGAGAGAATGCCGGCTGGCTGGAGGCTGTGAAGGCCAAGTACGACATAACGGGCTTCTGGAGCACCAACCCACTGTCCATCCCTGGGGCCGGCAGCAGCGACAACGGCGCAGCCGCGTCTCCGGATGCTGCGCCTTCCCCTGGCGCATCGCCGGAAACCGCCCCTGCGCCCACGCCTGCGCCAAGCAGCACCGCTGGCGGCGCCGCTGCCGGGCTGGGCGGTGCGCTACTGGCGGCAGCTGTGGCACTGCTGGGTGTTGCTGTGCTGTACTAGATTGGTTCAGTACCCGTGATGCTATCTTGCAGATTGTACCGTTTGAACGTTGTGCACTCACTTTCAACCTACCCAGTCTGCCCATCCCTTCGACAGCCACACTTTCTCACATCGCGATGGCTACTGGCATGTAGAAGCTATCAAACAACAGGAGGAGAGAAGGGTGCGCAGGGTAGCCAGTGCAATTTTATAGCCCAGCCGTTGCCACACCACCCTGTCATGCACAGCAGCTGGTTGCTGGATGCTGTGCGCCTGCCTTAGCAGCCAGCGAGGTGGGAGGGGTCGCAGGGTTGCTGTGGGGCATGTGAGGCGGGGGGCCGCGGGCGTGTTTACCAACTTCCAGAGGTCTCCAGCTCCCAGAATAATTTATGCGGCTCGAGGACCGATGGCTGGTCCTGGTGCACAGGGTGGAAGGCAGTGAAAACGCCTCAGTGGGGCAAATTTGCTGACTGACTGACTGACTGCGGTTACAGAGGCTGCTGGCTCTGGAAACATCGCAACGTAAATGTGCCACGCAGGGATGAAACAGAAA
>VFQQ010004783.1_pt1 | contig 11685 bp, 10 predicted proteins | sample 3512341 | NCBI WGS metagenome assembly VFQQ01 (sample SAMN10412373, study PRJNA504923) | tailings metagenome | isolation source: Relicate 2 Philex TSF1 revegetated site | place: Philippines: Tuba, Benguet | collected 2017-08-29 | reverse complement strand
TTCCACAGGGGACTTTCACCCCACTTACAGCGCGCCCATGCTGGGCGCACACCAGCCGTCACAGTCCAACGCGGGCAGCCGTCCGCCTTCGGGCTCCTCACCCACATCCGAAACCCGGTCCGAGCTCGCCCCGCGTGGCTGACCGGATTACGTTGAACAGACTATGAAGCATCTCATCTGGATCCTTGGCCTTCTTGCGCTGTCCGGTTTCGGGTCGAGTGCCACGCCGCCTCCGCCCTCGGACGCACTGCTAAGGGACCACATCCTGCGTCTTGGTTCTGTTTTATCGACCTACTCAGCAGCGGTGAGGAATGAGGCCGATGAGGGGGACGCTTCACGAGTGGCAGTTGCCGCATCCCTAAAGGAATGGAAAGCCACCTACGAACGCATTGCGCAGCAGGTTTTGGAGCACGATCCTTCCGGAAGGTTGAGCGAGCCGGTTCTTCGACTGCACGCTGGTAACTGGCTCGCGATCTCATTGGGCGATGTTGAGGAAGAAGATTTGGTGTGGTTCACGACGCAGACCGCCATTGCTGACGATTGGCGCTTCGTATGGTCCCTTATCGAGGCGGCGAGGGCGGTACGATATTAGGATTGATGAATCTCCCGAGCGATTCCTCGCTCTAAGGCTCAACCGCAAGCGGCGCCGTTCGCCGAAAGTCAGGACCTGACGCCGTCTCCCCGACTCAGAAGGGACCTCCCGCTGAGGCGCAGAGCCGCTGAGTATACAGAATCAACCTCTGCGCCTCCGCGCCTCTGCGGGAGATTCTCAGCGGTACGATCCGGCGGGACCGGGGGGAAACGTGGGGTTGCGAAGGAAACGTTTCTCAACCGACTGAACGAGGCGTGCCCTGACGGCTTGCCTGACATCGCCTTATGCGTCCGGACGGTGACGCTGACCGTACCGTCCGTATGACGTATTCAAACTTCGCGTTCGGCCGGGAGGGCCGCGCATGAGCGCGCCGACCGTGCTCGTTGCCGGAGTATCGGGTGGCATCGGCTCCGCCCTCGCCCGCCGCCTCGACGCCGCGGGTTGGAACGTGGCCGGCTTTGCGCGCGATGGCGCCCGTCTCGACGCGCTGCGAGCGGATCTCCCGAATGTGGATACGCACGTCGCGGACGCCACCCGCGAGGACGACGTCGAGCGCGCGGTGCGGGCGGTCGTGGCCCGTCACGGGCGGCTCGACGCCTACGTGCACGCGGTCGGCTCGATCTTCCTGCGCAACGCGCACCTGACGAGCCTGGCCGACTGGCAACGCGTGCTGGAGACAAACCTCACGTCCGCCTTTCTCGGGCTGAAGGCCGCCCTCGGTCCCATGCAGGCGCAAGGCTCGGGGGCCATCGTCCTGCTCAGCTCCGCCGCGGCGCAGGCCGGCCTGCCCGGCCACGAGGCGATCGCCGCCGCCAAGGCGGGCATCGACGGACTCGTCCGCTCGGCCGCCGCCACCTACGCGACGCGCGGCATTCGCGTGAACGCGGTTGCGCCCGGGCTGGTGGATACGCCGATGGCAGCCCCCCTGCTCGCCTCGGAACAGGCGCGCGCCTTCTCGGAGAAGATGCATCCGCTCGGGCGCGTGGGGCAGCCCGACGAGATTGCCAGCCTCATCGCGTGGCTGGTGTCCGCGGACGGCAGCTGGACGACCGGCCAGGTGTGGTCGGTCGACGGCGGGCTCGCGCACCTGCGGCCGCGCCCGAAGGCGTGAGGCGGCCTGCCTTATCCTGTCAGCAGATCAAAGGTCGTGAACGGCCTAGCGGGGCGGAACCCCTCCCCCACCGCAAGACCCGATCCAGCGGGCCGGTGGTGACTTTCGACGTTCCGACGTTTGACCCGTGACTGCTGCTAGGGCGCCAGCACGCTCGCCTGCGAGGCCTGCCCCATTGCGGCCGGGCTGATGCGGGTGGCCTTGCCGGTTTCCGTATCGACGATCCACAAGGCGCGCTGGTTGGCGGCGCGCGCGGTGCAGACGATGTGACGGCCGTCCGGCAACCAGGACGGCTCGATCACGTCCGTGCTGGGGATCTTGCTGGAGACGACGGTGGTCGGCGTGCGGCCGGACAAGTCGTGCACCGCAATCTGGAAGCCGCGGCCCTGGCGGATGGTGAAAACGATCTTGTTGGCGTCGACGCGGTTCCAGTCCGGCTCGGCGCAATACCCGCTGATGTTGGTGGCCAGACGGCGCGGCGAACCCCCGGCCGCGGGCATGACGTAGAGCTGGGGACCGCCTGCGGCGTCGGACGTGAAGACGATCTGCGATCCGTCAGGGGAGAACGACGGCGACGACTCGACTGCGTTCGCCGTGCGCGTGCGGCGCGAAACCTGGCGGCCCTGGGCGTTGCTCACGTAGACCTCGGGATTGCCCTCGCCGCTGAGGATCATGACGACCTGGCGGCCGTCAGGACTGAAGCGGGCGCCGCTGTTCGTACCCTTGAAACTCACGAAGGTCGTACGCTGAAGCGTGTTCAGGTCGATTTGGAAGATGTCGGGAAAACCGGAGCGAAAATAACTCGTGTAGAGAATGCGCGAACCGTCCGGCGACCAGCGCGGCGTGAGCGCCTGGGCGTTGTCGGTCGTGAGCTGCCGCACCTCGCCGAAAAAGAGATCGCCGGTGTAAACCTCGGGTTTGCCCGTGCGCTCGCTGATGAAGGCGAGACGAGAGGCGAAGAATCCCGGGAGGTTGCTGGTCGCCGTCACGGCCACGTCGGCCGCGCGCAGGAGGGCGTTGCGGGTGCTCGTGCCGTTGACGACCTGGGACGTCACTGCGGCGGCGCCGCGGCGGACTTCGACGCGCACCTGGTTCGGCCCGACCGGAGCGAAGGAAATCGCAAAGGTCTCGCCGCTCGTGACGCGGCGGTAGCGGCCGTGGGCGTTGAAGGCGAGATTGGCGAGCTGGTCGAGTTCCGCGGTCGCACCGGATACCTTGACGGCGATCGTGCCGACGCCGGCAACGTCAACAGTGCCGATATCGCGCACCGGTTGCGCCGAAAGCGCGCCCCCGACCGAGGCGAGGATTAGGAAAGATGAGAGGCGGATTAGACGGGAGAACATCGCGGGAAAGGGACGGAAGGTTACGGGCATTTCTATTTACAGGACACCCTCGCATAACAACGTAAAAACCTCCACGTTCCAAAAAACCGATCACCGTGACCTCCGACGCCATCAAGGAAGCGCTCAAGCAAGTGAAGTATCCCGGCTTCAGCCGCGACATCGTGTCCTTCGGCCTCGTGAAGTCGGCGGCGTTCGTCGACGGCACGGCCAAGGTCTCCCTCGCCCTCTCGACCGCCGATCCCAAAATCCCCCTGCACCTCAAGACGGAGGTCGACAAGTGCCTGCGCGCACTACCCGGCGTAAAAGCGGCCATCGTGGACGTCGCCGTCACCGCGCCGCGCGCCGCGACTCCCGGCGGCAACCTCGGCGGCAACGCCGGCGCCCCGAAGACCATCAAGCACGCCATCGCCATCGCCTCCGGCAAGGGCGGCGTGGGCAAGAGCACCTTTGCCGTCAACCTCGCCTGCGCCCTCGCGCAAAGCCTCGCGGCGCAGGGCCGGCCCGGCCGCGTGGGCCTGATGGACTGCGACATCTACGGCCCGAGCGTTCCGCTGATGATCGGCCTTCAGGGCGAGCGCCCGCACGTCGACGGCGACAACCTGATCCCGATCGAGAAGCACGGGGTGAAGGTCATGAGCATGGGCTTCCTCGTGGACGACAACACGCCCGTCGTCTGGCGCGGGCCGATGATCATGAAGACGATCCAGCAGTTCGTGCAGAATGTGCGCTGGGGCGAGTTGGACGTCCTTCTCGTCGACCTGCCGCCGGGCACGGGCGATGCCCAGCTCTCCCTGGTGCAGACGCTGCCGCTCGACGGCGCCGTGCTGGTCACCACGCCGCAACCGGCGGCCACCAACGTTGCCCGGAAGGGCGGCCTGATGTTTCAAAAGGTCAACGTGCCCCTGCTCGGCGTCGCCGAGAACATGAGCTACTTCGTCGATCCTGCCGGACAACGGCACGCCCTCTTCGGTGAAGGTGGCGGCGCGAAGACCGCGGATTCGCTCGGCACGGTGCTGCTCGGTCAGGTTCCGTTGATCCCGGAGATCCGCGCGGGCGGCGACAGCGGAATGCCTGTCGTTGTCAGCGCGCCCGCCGGCGCCGCCGCCGAGGTGTTTCGAGACATTGGCCTCGCCCTGCTGCGCGAAGTGGAGCGCCGCGGAGCCTCCGCAACGAAGACCTGAGTCGTCGTTTTTCCGCTGTAAACCACCGGCAATATCGACGTTACAGACCCGGGCATTGACAGCCCTTTCGACCGACCTACTTTTATTTCATCGATCATCATGGGGCTCACGAAAGAAGATGTCGTTTCCGCACTGCGCACCTGCGTGGACCCGGAAATTCCCATCAATATCGTCGATCTGGGCCTTGTTTACGAAGTGGATCTCAGCGAACCGCAGCCCGGCGCTCCGGCCGCCGACGTTTGCGTGAAAATGACGCTCACGTCGACCGGTTGCCCGATGTCCCACTCCATCGCCAACGAAGTTACCAAGGCCCTCCGTCAACTGCCCGGCGTGGGCGCAACGAAGGTGGAAATCGTCTGGGAGCCCGCATGGCACCCCGAGATGATCACCGCCGAGGGCCGCAAACATCTCAATCTCGCCTAATCTCCCATCCGCAGGATCACCGTGGTCGCTATGTCCTCATACCCGTCTCACCCTGAATCCTCCAATTCTCGCGATTTCGTGAAGCAATCGTCGCTCTATCAGGAGTTCCTGGCCGAGCGGGAGGAAATCCTGCGGCACAAGTGGCTGGAGTCGGAACGGCTCGGCTACGACATCGGCTTTGAACGCGCCCTGCTCGACTGGATTCGCAAGCATCGCGAGGGGTGGCGGGCCGCCCGCCGCTCGCATGGACCGCAGCAACTCCAGCAGCAACAGATTCAGCAACAGGCGGCGAAGGGTTGAGGCAGGGATCGAGGCGCAAGCAAGCGGCCTTCCCACGGGCGCCCCGCAGATGACGTTGAGTGCTGCAAGGATTGCGTAGGAGCGGCTTTACGCCGCGATGAACGTCGTCCGCCTGCCCTCGCGGCGTAAACGGCCAAACTTGCCGTCTTCAGAGATATTGGGGCCATCTCCTCCCCCGGCTACCTGGCCCCACGAAGTGCGGACACAAAAAAACCGGGGTGCTTCGCAGCGCTCCCGGTTTGGGTAAAGACCTATGAGACGGAGACTTACTTGATCTCCTTGTGCACCGTATGGCGCTTCAGGTGCGGGTTGTACTTCTTCTTTTCAATGCGCTCCGTGACCGTCTTCTTGTTACGGGTGGTAAGGTAGCGGGAAACGGGTTTCCCCTCCTTCTTGGCCTCGGTGCATTCCAGGGTGACGACTTCTTGCATGGTGATTTAGAGAATTGAAGGGTCAGAGCAAAGGAGGCGCCCGGCCGGGAGCAACCACAAAGTGGGCGCTCAGTGGCCCGGACTCATCTTCTTCTCCGTCAGCGGCAGCATGACGCCCCGGCGGAAAAGGGTCACCTGACCGGTGCTCGACGAAACCACGATCGAGATGCACTTGGTCGCGACGCTCACGGCGGCCGCGGCCGCGTGACGGCTGCCGAGGCCGCCCGGGAGCAGGTGCTCGGAATCGGTCGCCTGGATCAGGCTGCCGGCCGAGACCACCACCCCGTCGCCGCGGATCACGAAGGCGCCGTCGATCGAGGAAAACTCCTTCACGGTCTCGTCCATGAACGGATTGAGGATGTTGCGATCCTCCTCCTTGTATCCATAGAACGGATTCAAGACGAGCGGCTTGATGAGCTTCTCGACGTGGGCGGTGTCGCCCACGACGAAGAGGCAGCCGACGGGCTTGCCCTCGCGGCCCTCGACGGCGAGCTCGGTGGCGACAGCGAGCACGCGTTCCAGCACCTCCGGCTTCACATCCTCGGGCAGCAGGTCGGCGTGGCCGGTGAGCAGGGTCTGGAACTCGCGCTCCACGTCGACGACGACAAGCGTGTCGAACTGGTTGCTGCCGGCGATGCCGCCGACGCAGCAGATGCGGTCGTTGAAGGAAATCAGGCCGCGGGTGAGCGCGACGAGGATCGCGCTGCGCAGCTGCGCGAGGCGTTGCGACGAGAACGAGCGCACCTGGATCGCCGCACTGAAGGCGTCCTCGTCGTCGTCCGACTCCACAAGGTTGCGCGTGACGAGGACCGTCTTGTGTCCGGTGAAGAGATTCTCCGCCTCCAGACCGCCGACGAAGGTGTCGCCAAAGACGAAGATGGCCTCGCAGCCGGCCCCGCGGGCAACGCGCTCGGCCTCGCGGATCATCAGCCGGTTCATCCGGTTCTGCCGGGCCTGGACCGGACGGGAAAGCAGGCCGCCGAGGCCGGCGACGAGCTTGTGATGCAGGTCCGCGGGCGTCGGCGCCTCGATCAGGCTGCGCACGTAATCCTGATCCTTCACGAGCCGCGCCACGGCCGCGAGCACCTGGAGGTAGTCGCGCGCCTTTTCCTCGGCGAGCAGCATGAAGATGAGGTGCACCTTCTCGTCGTCCTTCGTGCCGTCGTGGCGGATGCCGCCGCGGCTGCGCCCGATGGCCAGCACGTAGCGGCGGCTCATCTTGACCCGGACGTGCGGGAGGGCGACGCCGTACCCTAGGTAGGTGGTCATCGTGCTCTCGCGGGCGAGCAGGCCGCGCAGCAGGGGATCGGGCTTGAGGTCGGGGAAACGCGCGACCGAAACCTCGAGCAGTTCCTCCAAGGCGCCCTTCATGTCGGCGCTGCGCAGATCGATGATCCGGCTCCGGGAGATGAACTTGTCGAGGCGCATGGTCTAGCAGGCGGTTGCAACCGATACGCCCGCACCGGCTTCGCACGGCCGTGCCGCCGTCCGGGAATTCCAAGCGACCCGCGGGCCGCCCGACAAAAAGGAACTGCCCGTCACTTCTCCCACTCGAGGGCGCCCTTCTTCACTTCGTAGACGAGACCGAGGACCAGGACGAACAGGAAGAACAGAACCGGGGTAAGGATCGCGATGTTATTGGCGAGGAAGTCGCGATAGACGAAGGCCAGCGGGATGAGGAAGACGACCTCGATGTCGAAGATGATGAACAACATGGCCGTGACGTAGAACTTCACGGAGAAACGCGTGTGAATCACGCCCTCGCCCTTCACGCCGCACTCGTAGGCGGAGTCCTTGATCTTGTTCTTGGTGCGGACGCGCTGACGGAGGAAGTGGTTCACTCCCAAAATCGCCAGCCCCACCCCGAGGGCGAGGAAGAACTGGATCAGCAGCGGCAGGTAGTCGGCGGACGTCATGCGGTGTAAAAAAGGACGTACGCCCGGCGCGGAGACAAGGGGAATTTGGCGGAAACGCGCGACTCAGGGCTGCACGGCCACGATCCGCTCTTCAAGCGTCCGGGCCGTGCCCACGCCCAGAATCTCGGCGAACTCCAGCGTGCGAATCTCGTCCGAGACCGGCTGGAATCCCGTTCGACGGCGCCACTCGTTGATTCGCTTGAGCACGAGCGAATCCAGCGCGACCGGGTCGGAACTCAGCCAGAGCCGCGGCTCGGAGCGGGTGTAGAGCGAGTTGAAGAACGGCCCGCCGATGAACTGGAAACGCTCGAGGCTCGCGATCGTGAAGAGCCACGTCTGGCGGATCTCGGGAATCGCACTCATCTCCGCCACGGCCGCCGGCGCGTTGGCGGGCGAGCGGAAGAAGCGCGCGGTGTTGGAGGCGTTCCAGAGGGTCGCGTTGACGAGGGCGCCGTTCACCCCGAGCACGGGATGATCCGTGTACACGGGCAGGTTGATCCAGAAGTCGGCCTCGAGAAACAGGGGCGTGGCGAGGAAGCTCTTGCGATCCTGTTCGAGGCTCGTCTGCCCTTCGATGCCGGCCACCTGTTGCTCTGCGAACACCGGGTCGAAGCGCGAAGGCAGCGGGCTGTCGTAGAACCAGACGGGATCGTAATAACGCCCGGATTCGAGAACGTAGACCTGATGTCCCTCGAAGGGAGTCCGTGCCCCCACCAGCGACGGCAGATAGCCCGTGACGCGCAGCCGCAGCTGGTTGAGCCCGACCAGGAAGATGTCTTCCTTTTTGAAACCGCGGCGCTGCAGCGCGGCGATGACCCCTTGCACCAAGGGCACCGGCGTGGCCAGCCCCGGTCCGGAATCCGTGTAGACCTTGAGGCCAACGCGCCCTTTTTCGCCCGGAGTCACGCGGGTGCCCGTCTCGGACTCGAAACGCGCCACGAGCGCCTCGACCTCACGTTCATACACCGCACGGTCGTAGCCGCTCAGTAGCGACTCCCACACCGGCACCGCCTCGGCCGGCGGCGGAAGCTGGGCGGAGGCCGGCGAAACTGCCGCCCACAGGGCCGAAATCGTGACAAGCAGGGCGACGGGCGATCGAACGAAAGCAGGGCGCATGAAGGATTGAGTCGTCTGGGGGCGAAGAAAGTTTCCTCGGGTCGGAGGGACACTTGACAGAGCACACCGCGGGGTAAATGTCCAATTTCCCGGTCCGCCTCCGCGTCGCTCCATGCCTTTCATCAAGCCCTCCTGCGTCCGCGATCTGCGTCATCGCGTCAGCCTGGTGGACGTGGTCTCCCGGGTCGCGACGCTGCGCAAGGCCGGCGCACGTTTCAAGGGCCTGTGCCCCTTCCACAACGAGAAGAGTCCGTCGTTTCACGTGAACCCCGACATGGGCGTCTACAAGTGTTTCGGCTGCGGCAAATCGGGCGACATCATCACCTTCGTGCGCGAGACCGAAGGCCTCACGTTCAACGAAGCGATCGAAACCCTCGGCCAGCGCTTCAACGTGCCCATCGAGTACGAGGAGGGCTCCGGACCGACCCGCGAGGAGCGTTCCCTGCGCCAGGAACTCTTCGACCTGCACGAAGTCGCCGCGGACTACTTCCATCAACGCTTCAAGGCCGCCGATGCCACCGGCGACTGGATGCGCGCGTACTGGCGGGAAAAGCGCCGGTTCGCCCCCGAACTCGCAGAGGAATTCCGCATCGGGGCGGCCGAGCCCCACGACGGCGGACTCGCCGCCCTGCTGCTCAAACGTCGGTTTTCCGAGGACGCGCTGCGCCAGTGCGGCCTCTTCTTTCTGCGCGAAGGCGCCCTGCCCACGCTTGGTTCGATGAAGCCGCGGTTTCGCGGGCGGTTGATGATTCCCATCCGCGACCACCAGGGCCGCGTCGTCGCCTTCACCGCCCGCCAGACCGACCTCACGCCGGAGGACGATCCCGCCCGCGAAGCGAAGTACGTCAATTCGCCCGAGACGCCGATCTTCACGAAAGGCAACCTCCTCTTCAACCTCGACCGCGCCCGCACCCACGTCGGCGAAGGCCAGCCCTTTGTCATGGTCGAGGGCCAGCTCGACGCCCTGCGCTGCTGGAGCGTCGGCCTGAAGACCGCCATCGCCCCCCAAGGCACCGCCATCACGGACGGCCAGCTCGCCCTGCTGCGCCGTTACCACAACCAGGTCGAGTGCTTCTTCGACAGCGACGCCGCCGGACAGAAGGCGGCCCTGCGCTTCCTGCCGCTGGCCATCAAGACCGGACTCGAGGTACGCTTCCTCACGCTGGCCGGTGAAGGAAAACTCGACCCCGACCTGCTCTTCCTCGAACGCGGCCTGCCGGCGTACGAGGAACTGCGGGAGGGTGCCCGTTCCGCGATGGCCTTCGCCGCCAGGGCCGTGCTGCCGGAAGGAAATTCGGCGTCCCCCGAAAAGAAGGCGCAGGCCGCCCGCAGCCTTTTCGAAATCGTGATCCAGGCGGAATCGGAGACCGCCCGGATGGGCTACCTTCAGGAAAACGCCGCCTATCTGGCGGTCTCGCCCCAGGCGCTCACCCGCGACTTCGAGCTGTTTCGTCAACGCGACCGGCGCGGGACGGCGGAGCGCGCCGAGGCCGCCAACGCGACCGCCAGCCTCCCCCCCCCGGCAACGATCCCGCCCGAACACGACCTCCTCCTCGTCTGTCTTCACTTCGAAGAACTCGGGAAACCACTCAGCCACGCCCTGCCCCACGACTGGATCGACACCTCCCACGCGGCCGGAGCGCTGCTCAACCGCTTCCTCGCCGAATTTGAACAGGATGCCTGGCCCGGACGTCTGAATCTCGATTCCCTGCTTGAAACCGATGAAGAAAAGGCGCTCCTCGCCTCCCTCCTCTTCGCCCCGCCCTCGATGGAGGACCCGCGGAAGGTTGCGCTCGAAGGATTGCAACGCATTCGCACCCGCGCCCTCGAACCCCGCCTGCGCCAAATAGAACTTGCACTGGCCACCCACCGGACGGACAGTACGGTCGACGCATTTTCACTCTTAAAGGAACGTTCAGAACTCCAGCGCCAGCTCCGTCAGCCCCTGATGCTGCCGGAGTCGGTTTAATTTTTTCCCAAAGTCACTATGCCGCGTAAAGCCAAGTCCGCCGCCGCTCCCGGGAGCAGCCAGTCCGAAGCCGTTGAGGCCGCCATCGAACAGAACCTGCCCGCCACTCCGGGCGATGCTGCGGCGGGCGGCGTCAACGAGCGTATCCGGCAGCTCATCCGGCAATCGAAGGAGCAGGGCTACCTGACCTGGGACGACATCAACGAGGCCCTGCCCGAGTCGGTCGAGAACCAGGAGGAATTCGACAACGTCATCTCGATTCTGCAAAATCTCGAGATCGAGATCCTCGAGCCCGACCAGGTCGACGACTACAAGCAACGCCAGGAGGAAGCCGAGGAGGAGGAAACCCGTTCGTCGCAGCACGACATCCTCGACGACCCGGTCCGCATGTACCTCAAGCAGATGGGCCAGGTCCCGCTGCTCACGCGCGAACAGGAAGTGGAGATCTCGAAGCGCATCGAGACGGCCGAACTGAAGGCGCAGGAGGCCCTCTTCCAGGCCTCGGTCATCGGCGGTTACATCGCCACCCTCGGCGCCCGCCTGCTCAACCGCGAGGAACGTTTCGACCGCATCGTCATCGACAAGAAGATCGAAAGCCGCGACGCCTACTTCAAGGGCCTGCCCAAGCTCGTCGAGACCACCCAGAAGGCCGAGGCCTCCGTCGCCGACTCCTGGCAGGAGTACCTCGCGGCCCGCAACGACGCCGACCGCAAGAAGATCCTCGCCAAGCACCGCAAGCGCGAGACCGCCCTTCGCTCCAATTTCTCCAAATTCTTCTTCAAGCTGAAGGTTTACGAGGAGTGGCTCGACACCATCCGGCCGCTGCTCACCGAGATCGAATCGCTCAACACCCTGCTCGACCGCGCGCGCCACCCGAAGACCAAGAAGGACGCCGCCATCGACACGAAGGCGATCCAGGCACGCTTCAAGCAGATCGAGGCCGAGTACCGCATCTCGCCCGCCGAGTTGCTCACCGTCGTCGCCCAGGGCAACGTGCACATCCGCGAGGCCCACAAGGCCAAGACGGAAATGGTCGAGGCCAACCTCCGCCTCGTGATCTCCATCGCCAAGAAGTACACGAACCGCGGCCTTTCCTTCCTCGACCTGATCCAGGAGGGCAACATGGGCCTCATGAAGGCCGTCGAGAAGTTCGAGTACCGCCGGGGCTACAAGTTCTCCACCTACGCCACGTGGTGGATCCGCCAGGCCATCACCCGCTCGATCGCCGACCAGGCGCGCACCATCCGCATCCCGGTGCACATGATCGAGACCATCAACAAGATGAACCGCATCAGCCGCCAGC
>VFQQ010004782.1_pt1 | contig 11687 bp, 8 predicted proteins | sample 3512341 | NCBI WGS metagenome assembly VFQQ01 (sample SAMN10412373, study PRJNA504923) | tailings metagenome | isolation source: Relicate 2 Philex TSF1 revegetated site | place: Philippines: Tuba, Benguet | collected 2017-08-29 | reverse complement strand
TCTTGCATATCGAAGAGGTCATCCGGGTTATTCGTGAGTCTGACGAACCCAAGGCTAGTCTGATTGAAGCGTTTAAACTCTCAGAAATTCAGGCGGAGGATATCCTGGAAATCAGGCTGCGCCAGCTAGCCAGGCTGGAAGGATTCAAGATTGAAAATGAGATCAATCAATTGCGCGAAGAAGCGGCGGGATTGATGGAGCTTCTGGGTAGCGACAGTGCGATGCGTAACAGGATCATCAAGGAAATCCGTGATGACATTAAAAAGTATGGTGACGATAGACGTACCTTGATAGAGCCGGTGGAGCGCGTTCGCGTGGACACCAATGTCATGGTGTCTGATGAGCCTGTCACGATTATCCTATCTAAGCAGGGCTGGATCAGATCCAGGCAGGGCCATGATGTGGATGTGGCCAACCTTACCTGGAAGCCAGCAGACAGTCAGCTGGTAGTATTGCAGACCAGGACAGTGAATCAGATCATTCTGCTTGATACCAATGGTCGCGCATATTCATTCCCGGCCTCCCTGGTGCCTGGCGGCAAAGGGGATGGCGTCCCGGTAACTAGCCTGGTGGATCTCCGCGATGGAGCGAAGATCGCCCATGTCCTGTCAGGCGATCTCGAGGCAAGTTATCTGTTTTCCGGTGAAAATGGCTTTGGCTTCATGGCCAAACTATCCGGATTGGTGGCGCGCGGTAAGGCAGGCAAGACCTTCATGACGATTGAGGCTAAGGAGAAAATTCTTGAGCCTGTCCCGGTGCCGGTTGAGATCGATGATCACCACATAGTGGCCAAATCTTCGCAAGGCAAAATGCTGATTTTCAGGTTAGACGAAATGAAGAGGCTGAATGCTGGCGGGAAAGGTGTCACTATTATGGACATCCCAGAGGGGGAAGTAATCTCTGAGATTGGCATTTACCCAAGCCCTTTGGCAGTACCTTTGGCCTCTAAGCGTGGAAAAGTCAGCATCGTCAAAGGTGATATGCTAAACAAGTACATTCTTAAGCGGGCGCGTAAAGGTAGTCCTATTTGACCACTAGCTGTCTTACTTCTGCACTCCATTCTAGAAATATTTCCGCAGACTGCGGTTGTGTGCGGAGGGACATATTTGGCCGTATTCGCCTGAGTGCTTCAGGCTAAGATCATCATCGAATACTTCTATCAATACGCTGCCAATGCACCAGTACCACATTGTGAGTTTACACATCAGTTGCAATTGCAACTACCTTCAAAAAATGCCTAATTAATGAAATTATTTTTCTTTATATGACTTTCAGATTGGTTGTAAAAGCTCAGGTATTCATAATGCCTAAAATTAAGTTTTTGTTGACTCCAATCCCTAGTCCATACGTCCAATGCTTGTCCAAGAAAGCATGTGAAATCCGCAGATGAGCTGTATTGTAAGTTGATCGCGGTATTCTCAATTAGCTTGCACTTTCTCAACGATTTTATAGCCAATATGCACGATTGGTATGTGTTAAGAATTGCTGTAGGCCAATATTGGACCGTCTACAATTCACATCATTCTTCCGCCCATACGCCCAGGTAATATATATGAATATTTCTGCTGCACTTAATTGAGCCGTCAAAGGGTGCTGATTTGTGGTACTTCAATCTAGCATTATTTTGGCTGATGTCGAGTTTTTTGGTGTCGTTTGCAATTAAACTCGAGACTCTCACCTCATTAAAATCAGCAACTTGTGAATAGTCTCGCAAAATCATTTACTTAGAGTTTGCAACTCAAAGTGAGATTGAACAGATTTTTTGCAACCAAAGTCGAGATTTAACTAAACATATGTTTTTGTTAGTGAGTTAATCACCCATTGGACTTAAACGCTCTTCTGCATTTTTCCACTCAAGAAATCGTTTCAGAGCATCTGAAGTAGGTACATACAAATATCGCAGGGAAATATCAGCCAACTTTCCACCATAACAAGCTAGCAACAATAATGGGAATTGCGCAGATAACTAAAAATATTGGCAACTCCTCACTCCAAGAGTAGCCATGCTGGACTCCTATCCACATATTGAGGCCACTGCAAACTATCCAGAGGGGGATATAGAGTTTTATGCCATTCAGCAATCCTGCTATCCCATTACCCCAGGCATGCCCTAGCAGTAAACAGGCCATTAAAAGGGCTAAACCCCCGCCTACTACAATCAATGTATGCATGCCTAGGTCTCCTATCAATGAAAAGGTATTACCGAGTCGTGTACCCACCGTTGGCAAAAATCGTTTGCCCCGTCATCCACCAACCCTCAGTCACTAAAAAGCGTACGATTGGTGCAATGTCTTCAATATCCGTGAGTCCGGTTTTTGAATGGCCACTTAAAGCTGCTGCTGAAGAGTGGTAGGCAACGGCTTCTTTGCTTTCTTGCCCATAGAAGAATGCTGTATCCATGGGGCCAGGGCCAATCGCATTCACACTGATTCCACGGGCACCAAATTCCTTGGAGGCTGCGCGGGTGAAGTGTTCCACGGCGGCTTTACTGCCAGGATAAATGGCGTAGCTATCAGTGTAAGCAGCCAAAAGAGAGGTGACGATAGTCACAATGCTGCCACCATCACTCAGTGTGCGGCCAGCTTGCTGAATGAAGAAGAAAGCCGCTTTCGCGTTTGCATCAAAGCTTTTATTGAAATCCTCTTCAGTCACATCCAGTATTGGTTTCTTGATCACGACCCCCGCGGTATTGATCGCAATATCTACCCGCCCAAAGTGCTTGAGCGCTTGATCAAACAGCTGCACATTGTTTTCTACAATTGAAAGGTCACCCTGAAAAGCAAAGGCATCTATGCCTTTGGCCTTGAGAGCTGCAACCGTTTTGTCAGCATCTGGTTTAGATGCTGTGCTGTTGTAATGAATAGCAGCACCTTTTAAGCCTGCATCTGCAAATTGCTGGGCGATCAGTGCTCCGAGGTTTTTACCGCCACCTGCGATAACTGCAATTTTGTCTTTGATCGTACGTGATGCCATGTTAATTCTCCATAACCAATCATTTCGGGACTTGCAGTTACATACTCAGCTCAGCAGTAACTAAATACAATCCTGGAAATGTGGATAGACTATCTACAAATAGCTAACAATAAGGATGAGTATGGATAGGATGGATGCGTTGAAAATTTTCATGCGCGTCACTGAGCTGAAAAGCTTCAGTAAGGCCGCAGATGATCTTGGGGTGCCCCGTCCGACGGTATCAGCGGCAGTTGCTCAACTAGAAGCCGCACTCGGCACACGATTACTGCAACGCACCACGCGTAAACTCAGTCTGACTGATGATGGTCACTCTATTTTGGAACGCACAAATTTACTGTTGGATGAATTCGAGGCTCTGCATCATCAGTTTCGCACAACCTCTGCCCCTTTAAATGGAACACTCAACGTTGATGTGCCAAGCCGCATTGCGCGAAGGATTCTAATTCCGGCTTTACCCCAGTTTCTATCACTACATCCAGATCTCAATATCACATTGGGAGCTGATGACAAAATCGTAGACTTGGTTGAAAACGGTATTGATTGTGCGATCCGGGTAGGCACATTGTCAGAAAGTAGCCTTGTGGCAAAGCCACTGGGAATGGTGAAGATGATCAATTGCGCCAGTCCTGACTATATGAAATCACATGCCAAGCTAAAAACGCTTGGTGATTTAGCATCACATAAAGCTATACACTACGGTAACAAACGCAACAGCCATCTGCACGCAACAGAATCAGATTGGCATTACGTAGATAGTGATGGATCAGAAAAATCAATCGCTATCCCATGTCGGATTAGTGTGCATACGGTAGAAACTTATATAGCTTCTGCTGTAGCAGGATTGGGCTTAATCCAAGTGCCAGCTTTCGATGTGAGTGATCTGATCAAGGATAACAAGCTGACTGAGGTTATGCCACTCTGGCGCCCCGCCCCAATGCCAGTACATGCGCTATACCCGCACCGTAAGCATCTATCGCCAAGAGTCAGAGTTTTCCTTGAGTGGGTGGAAGGCTTGATTAACGAAAAAGTAAGTTCCTGATCATTTCGGAGATTCGTCAATCACATTTGTGCTTAAATCATGAGGAAGAAAATAAGCCATGAAACCACAACGACAAGAATTGCCTTGGTCATTGAAAATTTAGCAAGTAGGGTCGTTTAAAGCCTGGCATAAGGTGATGCTCCAGAACTCTTGGGTAGTCCTTGAGATGTGTGAAGATCCCAGTTTTTTTATACAGGATTGTAAAAATCACGGCATTTTCACCTAGGGCGATTGGCGGGGATAAGTTTGGCAATCAAGCAAATGAAAGATACTATTTTTGTTACTTAAGCCTGCAACTTCACAGACCGGGCTCCATCCACAAGTCACTTATTACCAGTTAGCTCTAAAGCCTACAGTGCCGCCATACCCATACGAATCACTGTTGACCAGGCTGGTATTCAACATACCCTTTCCATAAATCGAAAACTTATCGTTCGACCAGTTATATGACCAACCGAAACCAACGCCTGCCCAGAGTTGATCATGACGATTTTTGAAAGCCTGATTTTCAATCAATATAGATGTGCCATTGAGAAACTCATTGTAAATATTAGCAATGCCATAGATGTGTGTGCGATTAATCTGGCGTTCAATGCTGATGCCCAAACGACCTTGCAGAGTATCGTCTCGTCCTGAGCGGATGTAGCTACCGAAATTGTCAGTGAAGTTATCAAAGCTGGCTTTTGAATACGTTAGCTGCGCCTGTGGTGTCACGAACCATTCCTGATTCAATGGCAAGCGCTTGCCAGTTTCAACTGATGCAGCGTAGCCGAATGCCTCATTATTTTTCTTGAGGCGATGTCCCGGTCTGGCAGAGAGGTCGCTGCGGTACCAAGTCGCCTGTACTGAGCCATCAACATAGAAACCACTGCCGCCATACCAGGTGAGCGTACTGCCAATCCCGTAGCCGTCAGTGGAGATGCTACCAGCGCCATAATCACTTGCGCCACCGTAACGCCAAGAGGTATCTGCTTTACCATGTACATAATGAGCGGTGAGGCCGCCTACAAGCTTGCCGCTTTTGTGTTCTGCCAGCACGGCATCCAGCCCGCCTTGCATCTTGATCATGTCATATTTATAAGTGCTGCCAACGGTCGATGATTTGGGATCAATCCGGTTATGACCGCCTTCCATCCGTAACCACATGCCATTAGATTCGGTAAATGATCCAGCAACATAATCTTCATTGTTATTCGATGCATTGTTCGGATTCCAGAAGCGATTGCCGACGCGTTGCTGCAGGGTGGGCATGCCATTAAGTCCGAGCAGAATCTGGGGGTATGCCTCATAGCTTGGTACACCTGGCTGATAAAGCGGTGTGCCAGTAGGAGCATCCTGCAATGCAGAGCGTAGATACCAGTCGCCATCGGCTGGGGTGGATGTTCCACCCTGATATAGGCGATAGGCATATGCGCCAGCAACGACTGCCTGATCACCCTGATACGTTGTTGTGCCTAGCAAGGTGAAGTTGCCGTTAGAGGCACCTCCAACATCAATGATTTTGATACCTTCGGTAGTTTGCGCACCTAGGCCACCAATATTCGTGACAAGGATGGGAGTACTGCCCGAGGTCGAGCCGGTGATCACCAGGCGATCGGTGAGTGAGCTATCATCACCGAGTCTAGTTCTGATCTCAATGCTGCCACCTGCGGCTGAGTAATCACCAGCGATGGTGAGGGTGCCAAAACTGTTAGGCTGGCCAGGGGCAATGGCACCACTATTCGTTGTTGTACCGACCTGGCCGATACCTGTGAGGCGCGCACCAGCCATTACATCCATCAGGCCACCTATCATGCCATCGACTTGCAATGTTCCTGCTTGTACTGAGGCATCTCCAGTGAAGGTTGAGCTATTTCCGCTCATTATCAGAGTGCCTGCGCCCAGCTTGTTGAAAGTAGATGTGCCGCTAAATGCAGTACTGATACCTATCGTATGTCCATTGCTATCAACCCATGCACCCTCGCCACCGACAATGAGCGGAGCAAGAGTGAAGCCCTGCAGAAAATCGGCTTCATTGCGGTTTGCCCGCAAAATCCCGCCGTTAAGGTCAAGATTGAAAGCACCATCTCCGGCGATGACCGCACGAGTCTCGAGGACACCGCGCCCCGTGGCGTCGCCTTCTAGATGGATCGTGCCGTTACTTCCAGCCAGGTTTGCTAAGTGAACATTTTCAACAATACTCACCAGGCCACCCTTTTCAATCGTGATCGTACCTGCTCCAGCATCACCAACAATCAAGTCATCAGTTGCACTCAACGTTGAAATGTCACCAGTATTGCTACCAACAGAGACAGTGCCTTGACCGCCGTTATTAAGACCAAGAAATATGGTGGCTGCTCCGCCTCCGGTCGCCATGGTATTCACGGTTCCACCGTCGAGAACATCTAGCTGGCCAATCCCATCAAAGCCGACATAGATATTGTCCATGGGATCCCATGTTGACCCTGGCCCAGTAACGGTTACTTGTCCAGAGCTGCCAGCATTGAAAGCAATAACCCCTTGCCCACTTTGCACTGAACCACCATTGTTGATATTTAGCGTGGCATTACCATCATTGCCGACAATGAAAGCGAAGTCGCTGGAGCTTAACCAAGTTGATCCTGCACCTGAAACGACAACATTCCCGGTGCTATTGAAGTCCCGGGCAATCACAGCAGTCATCGTATTCGTGACTATCCCGCCATTCAGAATATTGAGGGTACCATTACTATTGACCTCTACCCCGATATGAAACTGTCCGGAATTTGTCCAGGTTGAGAAGTTACCGAAACCATCATCACCTCGGACAGTCACGACACCGGTGCCATCCTCATAATTACCTACATAAGCCCAGTTGTTGTTTACCTTGCCACCTGCATCAATCAGCAAGGTTCCTGGATTTGTATCACCCACAACCAGGTCATCCCCTACAGTCCATTGTGGCGTGCCCTGAATGGGTACGTAGTTCAATTCGCCTGTGTATGTTACTGAAGCTGCACTAGCTGCCTGTATGCCAGATGTTGTGCAGAATAAAGCGGATATTGCACTTGAGATAAGTAGCGACCGATAACGAGAAGATAAAACTGAATTAGGTTCAGTGTTGTATCTGCTGCCTAGTGCTTGATGCGTAGTAATAGAAGATATGACATCCTTGGTCACCAAAGGCGCTTTAGATAATGATCCCAACGAATAGCTCCCTGCACATAGGAATTAGTTACGATATTAATTTCATATTGAGACTTTTTGCAAGATTTGCAGAAACGGATGAATGAACTGTTACTTTAGGTCTGATACTGAATGCTGAATCGCTCCTATTATCCTTGACTGGGCTAAATCACTCCTCTGCATTCTCGAACGTATTTGAATCGCCCCTACAATCTTAGACAGTCGCCAGCCCCTCGAAATAACGCTTTTCATACTCTACTGGCGATAGGCCATTATTGAAACTGTGTCGACGCCTAGGGTTGTAAAACATCTCGATGTAATCAAATACATCTTGGCGGGCAGCTTCTCGATGTTCATAAATCTTCCGGCGTATCCTTTCCCGCTTCAGCAATTGAAAGAAGCTTTCTGCGACAGCGTTGTCGTGGCAATTGCCTCGTCTGCTCATGCTAGGTTTGAGACGGTGCGTTTTTAAAAATGCCTGCCAATCATAGCTACTGAACTGACTACCCTGATCTGAGTGGACTAGCACCTCCCTATCTGGTCTTCGCCTCCATACAGCCATCAGTAATGCGCTGATCGCCAAGTCACGATCCATCCTAGGTGCCATTGACCACCCGACGACTTGGCGTGAGAAGAGATCCAGCACGGCAGCCAAATATAACCATCCTTCATGGGTTCGAATATAGGTAATATCCGTCACCCATACTGTGGTGGGAGTGGTCACGTCGAATTGGCGCTCCAGATGATTCGGGGCGACCACAGCGGGCCGTCCGCCAAGCTGACCAGGGCGACGCCGGTAGCCAGTTTGAGAACGTAACCCTTCTTGACGCATCAATCGCGCAACACGGTGCTTGCCACAGGTCTCCCCTAAAGCTCGAAGATCATCTTTGATCTTGCGATAGCCATAAACACCACCACTCTCCAGCCAGGATTGCTTGATATGGCCTAGCAAGCGCTGGTCTTCTTGCGCTCTTGCAGACTGCGGTGTCTGTTGCCATGCGTAATAACCGCTGGGATGCACACCCATCATGCGACAGAGACGGCGAATAGGGTGAGAGCAGGCGTGCTCTTGTTCGTCTTCAAGCGTGCTAAATCGCTGATCCTGGCTGTGGCTTGAAACGCCAACCGCTCAGCGACCTCAGCCGCACAAAACTGACATTTAGTGACTTGCTGGACGGCTGCCTGTTTGAATTCTTCGGTGTAGCGTTGTTGCTTGTTCATGATGTCTCCTCAATTTCCATAGTTTGAGGCTATTGAGCTCTCTAGGAGAGTAGAGTCGATTCAGTTGCAGCTTATGGTGCAAACCACAACAAACTCCTCTTCAAGCATATCTTTCGTTTTGTCTACTATCTCAAATACTAGGTCTAAAACCCATCTCATTCCCAACGTACTCTAGTCGATACCTCATTTATTCTGTTCTTTCTAGATGTCTGATGCACGATTCTTTCGGCAGCAGATTTATGGGCATTTTTTGAAATGTGAGGGGCGAAAAATGGGACATAGTATTCAGCCACGGTTCATCCGCATGCGCGATGCTCCAAATTATTTGGGGATGAGTAAAGACGAGTTTGTAAGAACAGTACGACCATTGATTAAAGAATTTAGCATTGGTCAAAGAGGTATTGCGTTCGATAGACTTGACTTGGATGCTTGGGCCGATGAATATAAACGTCGCAACGGACGCCCCAAACTGAATGGAGATTCAAGATGGGACGTACAAGAACGCGGGGTATCATCCTCGAAAATGACGGGACAAGAACTGTTAACAAAATCTACAAAGGAGAGCGAATCTATGCCCGCCTTGGGCATGTCACCCAGCGGGAAGCTGAGCAGTGGCTTGAAAACACAATCACACAGTGGCGACAAGGGCAAGCTAAACAATCTGCAATTAGCAATGAATTTGTGTTTGCAGATGGTGCAGCGCAATACTTGAAAGAGTCGCAGCAGAAGCCTTCAGCTGATGTGATCGGATTTCATGTGAAACTGCTTTTGCCGTTCATTGGCCTTCTCCCTTTAGAGCAAGTCCATGATGCAACGTTGGAAGCATTCAAGGAGGAGCGACTTGAGGGGTTGGATTTCGGAAATGGAAAACCACCAAAACCTGTTTCGCCTACTACCGTGAATCGGTCACTCGAAGTTGTGAGCACAATCCTAAATCGTGCTGCAAGAGCATGGCGTGACGAAAAAGGAAGGCCATGGCTCTCGGTAGCTCCGCCTCTGATCACGAGGTTAGATGAAAAGCCGAGGCCTGCTTATCCTATGGATTGGGAAGAGCAGGACTTACTCTTCCAAGAGTTGCCAGCACATTTGCACGAAATGGCTAGTTTCGCAGTCACTACCGGCCTTCGGGATGACAATGTCTGTGGTTTAAAATGGTCCTGGGAAAAGATGGTACCTGAGGTCGGTCGCAGTGTGTTTATCATTCCGGCGGGTGTGTTTAAGACGAAGGTGCCTCATGTTGTGATATTGAACGATGCTGCTTGGTCAATCATTGAATCCAAGAGAAAGGCAAGGGACCTTGCAAAATCTCTAGGTGAGGAAGTGACGGATTTTGTTTTTGCCTATACTGCGAAAGGTAAAACAGGCCGCATTGAAACAATCAACAACAACGGCTGGCAAAATGCCCGGAAACGAGTAGGTCTGACTCAAGTGCGTGTCCATGATTTGAGGCACACATATGCTTCTAGGTTGCGGCAAGCTGGAGTGGTACGAGAGGATAGGGCAGCTTTACTGGGGCATGAAGGCCGTTCAATGCCTGAGCATTATGCAACTGCAGACATTGGACGATTGATTGAGCTATCCAATCGAGTTTTAGATAGAGCAGGAACTCGAACGTTGTTGAGGGTAGTGAATGAATAACTCGCGCAAAAGTCGCGCAGAGTGATATAAAAAAGAAAAACCGGTTAGCTAGTAATAGCGTAACCGGTTGATCTGACTGCTTAAATTTGGTGCGCCCGAAGAGATTCGAACTCCTGACCCCTTGGTTCGTAGCCAAGTACTCTATCCAGCTGAGCTACGGGCGCATATGTGAGGCGTGCATTATACGTGAATGTTAAATTTATGCTACTAAAATTTCACCACGTTCACACCTCTTTTAAGGTGGCGGAGAGCGAGGGATTCGAACCCTCGATACAGGTTTAAGCCCGTATGCTTCCTTAGCAGGGAAGTGCCTTCGACCACTCGGCCAGCTCTCCGCACGAGGGCGTAACAATACTTGATTACGCCGTAAAAATCAACGCCAAAACGGTGTAATTCTTAAACTTCTTCTAGTCCAAAAGCCTTATGCAATACGCGTACTGCCAATTCCATGTATTTCTCGTCAATAACGACAGAAATCTTGATCTCGGAGGTGGAGATCATTTGGATGTTGATGCCTTCTTCGGCCAAGGTGCGGAACATCTGGCTGGCGATACCAACGTGGGAGCGCATGCCAACGCCGACCACGGAGACTTTGGCGGTCTTGTCGTCGCCAATGATCTCACGTGCACCGATGTGACCTTGTATCTTGTCGCGCAAGATGTCCAAGGTCTTCTGCAGGTCGTTCTTGTGCACGGTGAAGGTGAAGTCGGTGGTGCCATCGGCAGCGACATTCTGGATGATGATGTCGACGTCGATGTTGGCATCAGCCACTGGGCCCAGGATCTGATAGGCAATGCCTGGGCGGTCAGGTACGCCTAGTACGGTGATTTTGGCTTCATCGCGGTTGAAGGCGATACCGGAGATGATGGGTTGTTCCATATTGTTGTCGTCCTCAAAAGTAATCAACGTGCCTTCGCCTTCTTCCTCAAAGCTGGAAAGCACGCGTAGTTTGACCTTGTATTTGCCTGCAAACTCGACTGAGCGGATTTGCAGTACCTTGGAGCCCAGGCTGGCCATTTCCAGCATTTCCTCGAAGGTGACCGATTTGAGGCGGCGTGCTTCAGGCACGACACGTGGGTCGGTGGTGTAGACGCCGTCTACATCGGTGTATATCTGGCACTCATCGGCCTTGAGAGCAGCTGCCAGCGCAACGCCGGTAGTATCGGAGCCACCGCGGCCTAGGGTGGTGATATTGCCTTGCTCGTCAACACCCTGAAAACCAGCGACGACAACGACATGGCCGTCATCAAGATCTTTGCGGATACGCTCTTCATCAATCTTGAGAATGCGCGCCTTGGTGTGGGCATTGTCAGTGATGATGCTGACCTGGCTACCGGTGTAGCTCTTGGCTTTTACCCCAAGCTCTTGCAGAGCCATGGCAAGCAGGGCAATGGTGACTTGTTCGCCGGTGGAGACGAGCACATCAAGTTCACGTGGGCTGGGGTTGGGCATCACTTCCTTGGCCAGGCCAATCAGGCGGTTGGTTTCGCCGGACATTGCCGAAACCACGACCACGACTTGCTGACCTAATGCCTTGTGGCGAGCCACGCGGCGGGCGACGTTGCCGATGCGTTCTGGATTGGCGACTGAGGTGCCGCCGTATTTCTGTACGATAAGTGCCATATCTATGTCGGTATCAAAAGTGCATCAATAAAACGCGGGTGGCTGTCAT
>VFQQ010004781.1_pt1 | contig 11688 bp, 14 predicted proteins | sample 3512341 | NCBI WGS metagenome assembly VFQQ01 (sample SAMN10412373, study PRJNA504923) | tailings metagenome | isolation source: Relicate 2 Philex TSF1 revegetated site | place: Philippines: Tuba, Benguet | collected 2017-08-29 | reverse complement strand
ACACGCACACACACACACACATTCTGGTGCCAGGGACGCGCCATTGTGCTACTCTGGTAGGAGCAACGGGGGCCAGTAAGGAGACACACTCGCTGTGTGTCCCTGCAGCAGTGCGTGTAGCATGGCTGGATCCCACCCACCTGCTGCCATGTGTTTTCCTCTGTGTGCGCGTGTACGCGGGTGTGTGTCTATGTGTGTCCCGCTCACCTGCAGTGCCTCAGCCATGTCATCAGGGATCTCATAGGGGGCCTGTGAGGCAGAGGACAGGTGATCTCTCAGCGCTGACAGGGTAGACTCCCCCAGGGACTCCACGGCAGCGAGTACCTGTGTAACGACATACACACACACACACACACACACACATGGTTCCTCGAGACAGAGCACGCTACTGACATGTCAACCCCACAACTGCAACAATGTCTCAACACGGTATGCCTCGTAGGCTACAGGCAAGCGGCCACACGCAAACATAGAGCGCATCCTTCCATCCTTCACGGTACGTATGGCCAACACATGCCACGTACCTGTGCTTCAGTGAGCAGGGGCGTATCCGGCACCAGAGGCAATCTCACCGCCACCGCATCGCCCATCAGTGACTTACCCTGTGACAACACCACCACTGGCGTGTCAACAGGGAAGGGGTGATTCGCACAGTACTCAAAGTCATAGCGCAGCACCTGCTCGAGCAGCACGCCCTGAAGGGCCTGAAGGCTCTTGACGCCCGTTTCTGTCAGTTTTCCTTCGGAGAGAGAGAGCTCGTCGATGAGCAGCACGCAGCCGCGGGGAAGCTGGAGGGGGCTCCTGTGAGGGGCGGACACACACACACACGCACACACACACACACACACACACACATACCTCTACATATCCCACGGCTTACAATCCTATTTGCGTGGTTGCGGTGAGCATTATGAACCCATGTTTGTTGAGGCCAGGATGTCGTGTGTATGTTTGTGTGTCTGTATGTGTATGTGTTGGTGTCTGTGTGTGTACGTGTGTGTGTGTTACGGCGTACCTCGACACCTTCATGCTAACTGGGTCGCGTGTAGGTCTCCATCCCTCATTGCATCCCTTCACAGTCAAAGGTAAAGACGACACAAGCGGCAGCAAGGCGGACAGGCACGCGTGCAGGGCACGGCCCAAAGTGCGCGTCTCCGCCTGGGCTGCTGCGGCTGCGGCTGCGTCGGCTGCTGCAGCGGGGGCTGCTGGCTGTGTGGTGCTGGTGTGTGTGAGGTTGAGTGGAAGCGGACCGACTACGCTCTGACTGCCCTCATTCGGCCTGAGTGCACACACACACATACACACACACACACACACACGTGTTGTCCCGTATCTGTTCTCTGTCCTTCCCTCTTCTCACAGGTTCGACTTCGGGTGTCTTTTGCATAGCTGGTCCATGGATATGAGTGTACTGGCTTCGTCCTCATCAGTGCAGCACTCATAGGTTCGGCTGTGGCTGTATTCTGCATGGCTGGTCCGAGGTTATGACAGACACGGTCTTAGCGCACGTGACCGTGTCTGGATGTGCATAACTTCTTCAAGTGTATGGCTTACTGGCGTGTAGGCTGCACTGGCCTTGTTTTCGTGGTCAGTGCATACTCGTGTGCATGTATCTCACCTTGACACGACCCTAGACAGACACGTCAATAGCAGGTACTCTGCTGCCAAAGAGTCCCCACCCAGACACTGACTAAGCAGCTGCAACACCCTGCCACGCGCCTCCACCGGGCTCAGTACAGGCGCAGCAGCGGGCTGTGGCGCTGCTGGTGCAGCAGCGGCTGCGGCTGCGGTGTCTGCTGCAGCTGGTTGGACTTGGGTAGGGGTGAATTGGGCTGCGGGGGTGTAGAGGGGCAGGTTGCGACGAATGGCCACAGCGTGGATTGCTACTACCTACGCACGCACGCACACACACACACACACACAGTGCTGTCCCTGCCCAACCAACCCATGTAAGCGAACATACAAACCTACCCAGTGGTATGCGTCTCGAGACTATGTGTGTGTTGTGCGTGTGTGTGTGTGTGTGTCTGTCTGTGTGTGTGTGTGTGTGTAAGTGTGTAAGTGGACTGGCTATGCGTACCTTGGGCGCAGGCGCCGAGTTGTCCGCACTTGCAGGCGCCTCAGCATTAGTCGTCTGGTCTGTCTGCGCCTTGGCGTCGTTATGCCCGCACGTGTCAGTGTGTGTGTGCGTCTCTGTTTCCATGTCTGTGTCAGCCCGCCAGGGGTCTTCAGCGCGTTCCACTGATAGCCAGCCTAGCACGTCAACTGTGTCCAACAGACAGAGGGACGCGTCGTATGGCTTGTCGTACACCTGCACACACACACACGCACACACACACACACACACACACAAACACAGCATGGTATTCATATATGCAGTGAGGCTCGCAGGCAAGACTTGCGCGCAAGCAGTTGCATAGGGACGTCTGTGCGTGTGTGTCTCGTGTGTTTGCATGTGTGTGCGGTACTTACGTACAACACGCACTCAGTAGTGGGCGCAGCTGGCGCGGCCCCTGGCGCGCTCCCTGCGGCAGGTGGCATCGTACGAAAGGTTCGGGCCGGCCCAGGACATGCGCATACTGCAAGATGAGGGGTGTGTCGGGCTGTAGCTGGGCCGTGTGTACGAGGGCGCGCCAAGCCAGGCTCCTACCTGCAGCTGCGTTTTGAGGCACTGTCCACGCGCTGCGGCCTGGCAGAGGCACACACAGGAAGGGCCTGCGCTCCCATATTCTGGTGTCTGAGAGGTCTGCTGAGACCTGCGAAGCCACCTCTGGCGGCAAGCCGTCCTGGTACTTGGTCGTCACCCAGGTCCCATCCGGCAGCCTGATGGCCCCGTGGTAGTACTGGGGGTCTGCCATGTCCTGAACCTGCAGTCCGCAGGCGAGAACCAGGGCGCGTGTGAACAGAGCTGGGACGCGGGCTTTTCAGATCGGCTCAAATTTGAATGCGAGCGAATGGATCGTGCGTGCCAACTGCGCATACCATGGCCTGCAGGCGCACAAGGCTGCCATCGGGCATCTGGCTAGCATTCTCGGGGGTCAGGAGGGGCACCTGCGGCCAAGGATGGAGCACCAAAGTAGGGTTTGGCCGCCTGCAATCAAGCTTTGTTTGCCTGGCAAGACGTCCCGCTGCGTACACAGGCGATGCGTGCTGACCTGTGAGAGGAGAGCTGCGTCCTCAAAGATGCTCTGGTAGCTGGCTGAGAGGTCGAAGTCGGCACTGCTCTGCGGCTGGCCCTTCTGTGCGTACAGGGCTGTCACAGACTCGCTGGGTATGGAGCTTGTAGGTGCCATCTCTGCTGTATGAACGTGAGTGTTGCTGTCTTTGGCTGGCAGCAGGCGGGGTAGCTGAGGACCCCGCACCGAGTTTACTCACTCATCGTGCCTCAAAAGCAGTACAGGTGTACACTACTGCATACAGGGTTCTCGTGTTCCAGCATCTCACACAGTCATACCCTTCCAGATAAAGATGCAAAACATATGACGAGCACTGAGTGCGCATAGCTTCCTGACGGCGACCTGACGCGCCATAGGCATAAGCCTTACAGCTTCAGCACGCTTGCGCGCACAGTCACCATCGACAAAACAAATCAAGAAATTCTGGCACCTACGCCGCTGCGCACTGTCCTACAAAGAAGCCTAAACCAAAAGCTAAGCAGTAAACAGTGCACTGGACCCCACCAAGCCCATCACCATAAGCGGAAACCATACCATAAGCGGTAAACAGCGCACGTCCGTCACCAGCCCATCGCGCACGTCGCCACAAAACACTGCGCTTCCCATGTCCCCGCTTGGTAACACTCAGGCTGTGCGCCGTTGCACTATCTTGCCTCGCTCCTCTCTCTCTCTCTCTCTCTCTCTCTCTATCTCCTGTCTCGCACCCGTCCCACTGGCAGGCGGTCATACATAAGCCATCACAAGATAGTAAGTGCTGCTGTATCACTCAGTCTGTATCTCTGTAACCAAAGCCCAAAACTGATACCGCACGGCATGTGCCCGCTAGAATCTGCGCTGCTCGTATTGACGCTGCTACGCAGCAGTGTCTGCTCAAGCTCACAGACTGACTAGCCACCCGCACACAGGTCACGCTAGCCTGAAGGACCTGGCATGTATGACCTGCTCGTACTGGCGCTGCTATGCAGCAGTGTCTGGCCCAGCACAGACTAGCTCCAAGCTAGTCTGCCACCCTGCACACAGCTGCTGCTCCATTCAGAGGCCTAGCATGTATTAGGGCTTATATCTCATATCTGGATAGTGATGTCAATGAGTGGGTCACAGTGCTGCCATATGTCCACGGGTAGGGCGCCTGTCACACAGGCTGTGCCGAAGGGGAGCGCTGACTTGCTCCGTGCACCTTCCTGCTGCTGTGCAGTCTTGCCAGTACCGCCTGCACACAACACACACACACATATGTAGACACACACACACACACACACAGGCGCTGGTGAGACCACACGCCCGCGTCCACATGAGCGGCAAAGCTCGACCAGCGACAAGCAAGGGAGTAACCCGAAAACAGTCGCCTGCCTGGCACCTGGCACCTAAGTGCACGGCAAGGCAAGGCAAGAGCAGCTGCGCATGATCACGTGTTCACTCCCTCACCTGTGGTCAGCTGCCCAGCAGCTTCGCTGCGTTTCCTCTCGCGTCTGTCCAGCTCGTTTCTCAGGTCTTCCATCATGTCCTTGATCTGCTTGGATACCAGGTTCCTGTAGTGACACAACACACATCACAACCTGGCCACGCTGCAACACGGTACGATGCATACGGCTGCGACTGGGGTACCAGGCTAGGTTACAGGCCTGCGCTGTCCCAATAGTTGATGCTGCGGTGCTACACACCGCGCTGATACTGGATACTAGGCACATGCACACTTGCACAGCTACAAAAGGGGGTGATGTCACTCACTTGATGACGTGTCGGATGGCGGCTGGGGGCGTCTGCTTAGTGCGTATGTGCTGCTCGAGTGTCACCAGGGACGCGTTGTTGTGCGCCCCTGGCATCATACCTGCAATGCAACAATGTCGAACACACCACAGTAAGCATGTGCACACGCACGCTCCCAGATTGAGCTGCGGGCAACGCACAAGTGCACACTTTCGTGCTATGCGATACGTAGCCAGTCTGGCTCACGTTGCGCTGCTGTGATGACTGCGAAGTGCTCAGTGCGTGTGTACACTGTGTTGCTGCTCTATACGTAGCCAGTCTGACTCACGTTGCGCTGCTGTGATGACTGCACCAGGGTTGAACCAGCTAGGGTACGTGTCAGGCTGGGGCTGAGCCTGTGGCACACTGTTTGCCTGATTGAGCGAGTGCTGGGTCCAGGGCCGCACATGCCAGATGCCCTCGACTGCGAGCAAATACAACACACACAGCCATGTACCATGAACACACCGGCGGAGTGGCCAGGCGACGCTGAGACCATGAAGCAGAGTGCGCGCTGGCTAGGGTAGCGTGCTTTGCTAGGCGTGTTATCTTACTCACATGCTTGCATAAAGCCCTGACGCGCGGTGGTAAACCTGCAGGGGCACCAACAGGTTCTATGACATGGTGTGCATGTGCTCTCGCATGCTCCTTTGCCTTGCCAGACGAGCGGTCTGAAGTGCTGCAGGCCAGTGAGGAGCTGCTCCCTAAGAACCTAGGCTACTGGCTACACGCGTACACACCTGATGGTCCTCTCTCTGTCATCCTCCCACACAAAGAGGTGCGTCTCAAAGGTCACTCGGATGAATAGGAAGCGCGTGATAGCCCTGCGGGACGCAGGTCCCGATCAGACACCTCCGCGTCAGCCGCTGGCGCAACGCAGGCCCGCGCGCAGCTCACCTGCTGCAGCCTGACCTCCCCCTATGCCTTGCTGCAGGCTTAGCTGCGGCTTGGGCTGCAGAAGGGCCGTCAACTTGCGCGTGAGCGCACCTGTGACTGATGGCGAGCTTGCGCGTGCCCCTGCGTGGGTCCTCCTCCAAAATCTCTCTTGCTGTACAAGCCTGGATAGACCTGAAGACGTCATTGGCGGTCGGGTCAGTCAAGAGCTGCACGGACACGCGCGAAACACACCGGTGGGGCCTCGCGCGAAGCCAGCTACAGACCCACCCACCCGGAAGGCGTGCTCTGGCCCCCAATCCCCACCCTCTCGGACTGCCCTTGCTGAGCTTCACTCTGCCATTCATGTGTGCCATACTGGTGTGCACAGCATTGTGCCGTTGATACAGCGTCAGTGGCACGGAGCGCTTGTGTGTGCGACTCTGGGTGCCCCCTGACGCGGCACACCGTCACAGCGTGTGTGTCTCCTCTGACCCGCGGACTGCAGCACACGTGCTCTGCGTCCCCTTACCTCGTAGACTAGAGCAGGCGAGTGGTCTACCTTGGCGTTGAGCTGCAGATTGATGCCGTCGCCTGCTACAACTCTGATGGAACTGCCCTTTTCTACCTCCTCCAATGTCTGCTCTGGCTCTTCGGCCGCTGCACCATTACCCATCTCATCGTCACGCTCGGAATAGGGCCCTGCTCTGAAAGCGTGGCGCTTCAAGACCGCTCTGCGTTCAGAAAAACGACTGTTTAGACTAGCGACCTCCTGGCTCACGCACTCCTCGAGGTCTGCAGACATGCTGAATACGCGTGTGGGCTGTTCGCGTGCGGGTGGGGGCTGGGGTCTGCAAAGATGGCTGCGTGCTGGCACGCGGGCCCTGCGCTATCTGCGCTGAGGATCAGCAGCACAAGACGTCGCCAGCGTCTGTGCGCTTGCAAAGGTGAAGAGATGCGCAAGGATTGCACCTTTTGGTGACTCACAGGAAGTGAGTGTGAGGAAACGTCACAAGCCAAAAGTCAGCCAAATGTCCAGGCAAGTGCACCAATACCAAGAGCAACACAACAGAAGGGATAGGCAAGGAGCGCAGCCTGTCTGCACAAAGAATAGACGTATGAGTCAGGGGTCTGGGTTAGCTTAGTCTGCAGTGTCTGTGCCTGTCTTCTATCTGCAACTTTGGCCATGCCACCTTCCAAGCGTCACGCTGCTACGTCATACTATCCTCACAACGCCCCATCAATCTCCTTGGCGACAACAGCTTGGGGCCTGTTGGCGTCCAGGTTCACCACCTTCTTCTGGTAGTACTGGATGACGGGCGCTGTCTGCTTGTGGAAGGCCTCCAAGCGTGCCTTGAGCGTCTCAGCGTTGTCGTCCTTGCGCTTGATGAGAGGCTCGCCTGTGATGTCGTCCTTGCCAGGCACCTGTGCGATGCGAACAATCCAGCACAGCGCATCGATGCATACGCCAGGAGCACTCGCCTGTACGGGCTCTCTCATCATGCTGTACGCAGGCTGGCTCACAAGCGCTGTCTTTCAGCGCTGGGGCATGTGTACAGGCGCGCTTGCTCGCTGGCCGCATGGGTGTGCAAGCCGCGGTTTTAACCCCTACCAAACGCTGCATGCCTGGGAGCGCTTGCGCAATGCCTGCAGGGACAATGTGATGTGTGGCATGCGTATGCATGTGCATCTGTGTCTGTTGTGCTGCAGCCTACCTTGGGTGGTGCGAACTTTTCGTGGTATGAGCGACCGCTAGCTGGGTGAACCCAGCGCCCTGTGACGCGTTCCACCTGCGCGCAGAGATACACAACACACACATTGATAGGTCACTGCGCGCTGGCGCTTGAGCTGCAGCACTGTTGGGGGCAGCAGTCGCCGCGGCACGGACTACGACTAACGCGGCGCGCTCTGCAAGCTGTATGCGTCCAGTGCCTACTCACCAGGACTGAGTCTGGAACCTGGAAGTTCAGAACCTTGTCAATTGTCTGCCCGCGCTTCGCCAACATCTCGTCGAGCTTGGCTGCCTGAGGGACTGTGCGGGGAAAGCCGTCCAGGATGAAGCCGCGTGAGCACTCAGATGTCTTCGTGGCCTCCTCAATCAACCCAATGACAATGTCATCAGAGACCAAGGCACCGGCGTCCATAGCCTTCTTAGCCTGCGCGCAGGGTCAACAGTGCGGCTCTGAGTCTGCGCGCTCAGCCGGTCGGCTACCTCGGTGTCCCTGCGATCTGGCGTGGATCTACGGGCCTCTGCACTGTCCTCTCACCTCAAGGCCTAGAGGCGTCCTGGCTTGCACGGCGGCACGGAGCATATCGCCCGTGGCTAAGTGGCACAGGCAGTGCTCATACTTGATCCTAGGACTCTGAGTACCCTTCCCACACCCAGGAGGACCTGCGCGCAGTGCACAGCGGTCATCTCACTGAGCCAGTGCGCATGGAAGGAGTGCAGAGTCTGGGCAGGCTAGTGTGTGGCGTCGATGTGACGTAGAACTTGATGGCCAGGGGGGGTGCGTGTGCGGCTCAGGTGCACTGCTGCTCACCTAGCAGGATAAGGCGCTTCTCTGGCTTAGCGGTGCACTCCAAGCGATGTGCAATCTCCTGGAGGAGGTCCTCAGTACTGACATCGGCCAGAGCTAGGTTGGGCATCTTGGCTGGAGCTGGCTTGGCGGCTTCTGGTGCTGAGGTAGTAGCACCCATTTGGGAAGGAGAGCAAAGAAGGGGCAAAAGGGCAGCAACTGGCCACCGAAGAGTTCAAGTCGACAGATGAAACAGCCGACAGACCGCCGTACCCAGATGTGTGCTCCCCCGCGCTGCGCCCTCTGCCATCCTGGCAGTTAACGCAAAGTTTCTTGCATCGTGAGGCAGCAACGCTTGACAAGCAGTCACCTCCACGGTCTACGCCACCGCGCAACGTGCAGCCCGCGCCCACACCCACATCGGGGCCGCATTCACGAGGAAGTGCGTGTCTGAGCTCGCCCAGCAGCCCAGCGGTTACACAGTTTCTGTACGCTGACATCATAGGTTGAGCAGGGATGAGCTTGACGGACCAGCTCACGGAGGCTGCGCGGCAGCAGGATGCAGAGTCCTGCACATCCCTCATAGCGCTGGGCGTGGACGTGAATGCCTGCGACTCCTCTGGTGTGCCGCCCCTCATAGCAGGGAGCGAACAGGGGGCCACTGCCATCGTAAAAATACTCTTGGTACGTATGTATAGGCGCTGTGATGGCACAGCACGCGGGCCCGCACACTGACCTGCGTACAGCTCTGCTGCTTGGCCCACCTTCGCAGGCGCACGGGGCACAGGCGAGCCTTGTGAGCCCAAACGGAAACACAGCGCTCAGGGCGGCAATCCTTGGAGGCGAGAATGAGTGCGTACAAGTCCTTCTAGGTAAGCCGTGCAACTGCGTGAGCACCAAGTTGTCCCTACCCTGTCATGAAGGTACAATGCATACGTGGGGTGCAATGGTATGCGGTGCTGTATTTGACCCTTGCTGTATGTATGTCTGGTGCGTCTGTTGACTCTGTTCATGTCTGCCCTGCAGACCAGGGAGGTGCAGACGTCAACCTGGAGACATCACGCGGTACACCGCTCACAACAGCGTGCAGTCAAGGCTACGTAGAAACAGTCAACCTGTTGCTGGTGAGCAGCACCCCGCATAAATGTTCCAACACACACACAACAGTGTACACCCAAACACACACACACACACACATTCAGCAGACAACCGCAACCTCATGCTCAAGTCTAGATACATGCATGTGTGCGTGTCTGTGTATCTTAACACAGAGTCACGGTGCCAATGTAAACCACGAAACTCGTGATGGGCTGACAGCGCTCATGGTGGCTGTACGCGAGGACAGGCGAGAAGTCGTACGCCTGTTACTACAAAACGGCGCTGACCCACACCACGCCAGCAGGGACTCAGGCAAAACAGCGCTGGACATCGCACAAGAGAAGGTGGGTACAGTAGGTTGGGCCCCATGCCTGGCAGTGTGGCATACAAGTGAGGACAGGCAGCCTCGGCAGAGGCACCCGTGCAGACGTGTGCATACAACCCTGCTTTGTGCACATAGGTCAGTAAGGTCTTGGTAGCATGCGCTATGCGCAGGTGCTCTCGCCTCCCTGTTGCAAGCTATACTGACATGAGTATTGGCTGATGTGTGCGTGTGTGTGTCTGCGTGTGTGTGTGTGTGTGTGCAGGTTCTCCCCGAGGTGGCCTCCCTGCTCATGCAGCACTCTATCACGTGCGCTGCTGACGCGGCTGTGAGAGACGTAGACACCCGCACAGAGCAGGGACTGCGGGATGCTGAGGCAAGGCTAAGGGACGAGAGACGAAAACTAGAGGAGGAGAGCACGCAACAAACAAGCGAGGTGCGAGGATAATGGCCCATTCAGTGCACACACACACACACACACACACACACACACACAAACACACACAACATAGCCACTCTGGCTGAGCGCCCATAGGCAATCCATGGTGTGATGACGCGAGGGTGCATGTAGCTGCGATACGATACGTCGCCACCATGCCTCAGTCGCTAACATGTGTGTTTGTGGCCTGCCTGCCTTGTGTGTACAGGTAGCGTCCAGGGTAGCAGAGCTCAAGGCGAGTTCGTTAGAACTCAAGAAACGACTAGGGCTGGTCAAGTAGCTAGCAGCCCCTCGTGACCTTCGTTGACTTCATTCTGTACAGCTTTAGAGTAGTGCTCTCTGGCTGCTGTGGCTTGGTCAGGTATTTGCTGTCCTTTTGCTGTTGTACAGCTGTGTAGACATGATGTGCCGCGCTTGCTATTATCCCGGATCGGTGTTGTGAGCACTTTCAGCACGTTCAACAGTCAGGCACCTTGTCAGTACTTCCACGTCTTAGCTGCCGTGTAGCGGCATGTTTATGAGCTGTTATCAAGAGATATGTTGTATCTCTAGCCTGGCATTTTGTATGCCCACATTTTACAACCCGAGCTGCCCGTGCACTGTAACTCGAGCACTGTAACCCGAGCACTGTAACCCGAGCTGCCCGTGGCGTGCGTTACTTCTTCGTGCAAGGCATTACATGACATCCCTGCCTGACTTGAACGCAAAGGTCCAGCCCCATGCTCAAACGAGCACTAGAGCAAGGAGCAAACACGAGCAATGTGAAGGTGCCGCATCGCGCAACACACAATCAACAGCCGTTTCAAACGCCAAACAGACTCACCTGTGTCCAATCATCTGCAAGGACAAAGTTGGATAGGGCAAAAGAGAGCAAGCTCTGCACAATTCTGTCTGTTCGGCTTCACGTGTCATGACAACCATACAAAGCACTGCGCAACTGTACAATGAGCAACGTGTGGCCTACAGCCATGTGCAGCGCCTTCTGTACTCCACACGCCAAATGTGATTACGTTTACGTGTAGCCCGTTGTGTGTGTGTCATGGAACCCGTTGCACGTGCAGCACTGAACTCGTACTTGAAAACCCAATCTGTACCCCGCTCGCCTATCAAGAACGGTACTCCAGCTCTGTAGCTTATCGTCACAAGTGGGTAGCATAGTGGGTCCTGCATTGCTGTGTGTTAGTACGTCATCTGTGCCCCGCTCGCCTCCCCAGCACTGTGGGCAGTCCTGAGTGTAGGAGCTCTATCGTGTGTTGACTAACTCCCCTGCTGCGGGAGCGTGTGGGCTCACTCAGACGTATGTCGCGCGCCCAGGGAGGCGAGGCGCTGCGCGCTGCTGAACTGTTACGCTGCACGATACGCACACACACACGCACACACATCAGCCCCTTTCTTTGTCCTGCACGTGGCATGGCGTGGCCTCGGCGTGAATGCTGCAGGTGCGTGGTTGGTGTGTCTGCATGTGCGGGCATGTGTGTGTGTGTGTGTGTAAAGAGAGTCGCACGTACCCTAGAGCTG
>VFQQ010004780.1_pt1 | contig 11690 bp, 12 predicted proteins | sample 3512341 | NCBI WGS metagenome assembly VFQQ01 (sample SAMN10412373, study PRJNA504923) | tailings metagenome | isolation source: Relicate 2 Philex TSF1 revegetated site | place: Philippines: Tuba, Benguet | collected 2017-08-29 | reverse complement strand
CCTCGGGGCTTCCCATGCAGGATGATGGGCGTGTGCTGGTCGTGGAGGACGAGCCGGCGCTACGGATCGACCTTGTCGATTATCTTCTCGCGCGCGGCTTCCGGGTTGATCAGGCTGCGACATGCCGCGAGAGTCTCGCTCTCCTTGAGCGCTCACGGCCCGATCTGATCCTGCTCGATCTCGCATTGCCCGACGGCAGCGGATTTACCGTCGCGGCGGCGGCGCGCCGGAAGTACGACCTGTCGGTCGGGATCATCATGCTCACGGCATTTGGGGACGAGGCCCATCGACTGGCGGGACTGGGCGTTGGAGCGGACATCTATCTCGTCAAGAACTCGTCGCTACGGGAGATAGAAGCGTGTTGCCGCAATCTGTTGCGCCGGCTGAGGCAGCCTTCGACCGAGGCCGCTGTCACCGCGGCACCGGCCTGGCACCTCGATGAAATGCTCTGGCAGCTCTTGACGCCCGACGGCGCCGCCGTGCCGCTTACAGCCACGGAAATCGCATTCCTCAAGCCGCTGATGGCCGCACCGCATATCCCCCAGAAGCGCAGCCACCTGAGCCCGGGCGGCGAGCCGCGCAATCTGGACGCCGTTGTCCTGCGCCTCAGGCGCAAGATTGAAGCGGTGAGCAGCCACCCTCCGCCTTTCAAGGCGATCTATGGATCGGGGTATGTGTTCACCGGCGTTCCGTCCGAACCTCAACAATGAGCGTGATCGCCTCGAGCCGCGCCAGAGACAGGCACTACGCATCGTAGCTGCTGTCATCCGCCCAATCGTCGTCGTCCTGATCGCGATCGTCGAGCGCATCCTGCGCATCGTCCAAAGCGGCGTCGTCTGCGGCGAGATCCCTGCGCGCGGTGTCGGCGTCGTTGCGCGCGGTTTGCGCCTCACGCTGTGCACGCTCCAGTGCCGCCGAGCCGCCGCCATCCCAGGTGTGGCCACCGCCGAACAAGCCCCGAATGCTGTCGGCAAGCAACATTCCGCCGGTCACACCGGCAGCCGTCGAAAGGGCGGAAGAGAGAAAACCTCCACTCCCGAAAGATTGAGACTGTTGACAGGCCGGCGGCGGCGGAGGCGCTTCGCCAGCTGCCGCATTCGGAATCTGCCGTCCAGCCGGCGGCACCGAGCTTTCCGTCCGGGATTGAACGCCGCGAGCACCGGCAAGGAAACTGCCGCCTGCCGTGCCCGCACGCGAACCGGCGTCAGACGATGACAAGCTTGCGATCCGCGCTTCGAGCTCGCGGATCCGCGCGTCGGCCTGCCGCAACGCCTGCTCCTGCACCAACACGGACTGGACAAGCAGGTAAGGCGCATCCGGGACTTGCCGCACGGCATCGCGGATCAGTTGATCGGCATCGCGATCCTTCGCGACACCCTCGACGTTTTGCAAACGGTCGAACAACCCCGAAATCAGCTCGCGCTCCTCTGGAGTCATGACGAATTCCTTTCTTTCGTTGCGCGCCTTCCCGCGAACGCACGATAGAAAGAAAAGATGCCCACCGGCTCGTTACGCTGACGTGACCGCAGACTTACAAATCCGTAGAGTGCCCGATCGGGTCGCGCATATCCCAGTGTCAGAAACTCGGAACTTCCCTGCTGGCCGATTTTGTTGGTTACCACGGCCACTCCGCCCTGACGTCTCCACCATGACGGAGTGGCCGATCTCCTGAAACTCAACCTTTGGGCTGCTGAGGCGTGAGCGGCATTGGCGGACACGGAATGTAGTTCTTGGGTGCATTGGAACACGCCCTTGGCTGTGGCTGGGCAAAGCCGTTGGTGCCGGCTAACGCGAAAGCGCCGATAACAAGGGCGTTTATGAGCAATTTCATCATTGTCGTTACTCCCTAGGTCGCATGGGTTCATTCACCGCGCAGCTCGTGCCGCGCGGGCTCGTTGCGAGCGTCGCGGCTCGCCATTCACGCGTTAAGGATCAAATCCGGGTGGTCGTCGGGGCCAAGCGAACGGAGGCTTGCCACGTCATCACCATCCGCGGCTTACGGATGACAGATCTCGGCGATTGGCCGTAGTATGTAACGGTATCGAACTGCTCCCCCGCTCTGCGGGGACAAGCGCTTTTCTCAGCGCGCGTAGGTTGGTGCGTCATGGAGATTTCGCTCAACTCCTGGAGCGAGTCCGACCAGCAGGCCATTCGCGAGCAACTGGACCGCATCCTCAAAAGCGGCCCATTCCACCAGTCGCGCCGGCGCCAGAGGTTTTTGGAATACATCGTCGAGGAAACTCTGGCGGGACGCGCCGACCGGCTGAAGGGCTACACGATAGCCATGGAGGTCTTCGAGCAGCCCGAGACGTTCGATCCACTCGTCAATCCCATTGTACGCATCGAGGCCGCCCGGCTGCGCGATAAATTGCGCGAATACTACGAGGTCGACGGCCAAAACGACCCTGTTCGGATTGATCTGCCCAAGGGCAGCTACGCACCGCACATCGAGTTCCGCCAGCAGGCTGCCCCTGCAGCATCGGCAGAGGCATCGGACATCAATACGCAGGAGACATCACCGCCCCCCTCGCAAAACCCCATTGCACACCTCGTCGCCCCCCCCGAACCTGCTCGCGCTTGGTGGAACGCTCGTGCGTCGTGGCAGTTCGCGATACCGGCCGTAATCCTGTTCGTGACCCTGATCTCAGCCGGCATCTGGAAGTGGTCTGCGTCTTCCGTCGTCCCGCAATTTGAGAAGGCGTCGATCGCTGTTTTGCCGTTCGAGAACTTTGGAACCGATCCGAAATGGACCCGTCTCGCCGACGGCATGACAGAGGACATCATTACCGACCTCTCGCACTCCAGGGATCTGTTCGTCGTCGCGCGCAGCTCGACCGAAATTTACAAAGGCAAGCCTGCGGACATCAGAGCGGTCGGCCGCGAGCTCGGAGTCCACTATGTGCTCGAAGGCAGCGTCCAGCCCATCGATGACCAAGTCCGCGCAACCGCCCAGTTGATCGACGCAAGAACTGGCGGCCATGTTTGGTCCAACCGGTACGATCGGCCCGCCACGGACCTGTTCAATCTCCAGAGCGAAATCACGGAAAAAATTGCGGCGACGCTCACGGGCTACGAGGGCGCCGTTGCCGAGGCCGAGCGCGCCCTCGTGAAGCGAAAACCGCCCCGCGCCGATCGGCTGTTCCGCAAGGCGATTGAACTCGATCCTCAACTGGCGCGCGCCTACTGCGGCTTGGCGACAGTCCAAGTCTACATGATCGACCTCGGGTTGGCGCCATCTGTCGAAGAAGCGGTCGCAATACAGATGGAAGCAGCCAAGAAAGCTGTCGAGCTCGATCCCAACGATGGAGAGACACATCTGGCCCTCGGAGCGGCGTACGCCTATGACGGAAAACCAGAACACGCACTCGCCGAACTCGATAGGGCCGAAACGCTTGCACCGTCCAAGGCGGACCTGCTCCTGATCGTTGCATGGTATCTGCCCGGGTTCGGACAATCGGATCGGGCGGTGAGTCTCGCCGAGCGCGCGCTAAAGCTCAACCCGCATTACCCGGACTGGTACAATCAAGGGCTCAGTCTCGTATTCTTCTTCGGCGAGCAATACGAGAGGTCGCTGAAATACAGATTGCTGGTGAAGGAGCCCCTCGCCCTCGACTACGCGTTCCTGGCCATGGCGTACGCGTATCTCGGCCGCAGCGCTGATGCACAAACGGCTGCTGCCAATGTCCAGAAACTTGATCCGAACTGGACGGCCGAACGATATCTCAGTGAAGCGGGCGGCTACGCCGACAAGGAGGCCCAACTGGTCGTCGACGGAGCCCGCAAGGCCGGCTTGCAGAGTTGCGTCCCGGCCGGCCAACTGAAAGACTTCCCCAACCTAGTCCGCGTCAAGTCTTGCAACCAGCAACGCGGCACATCAGGCTGACGGGACGCGCACGCTTGAGCCGGTCTGATCGAGCCGCAATTGAGAGACTTCCGCTAGAGACCCGAAACGGCCAAATCCACTATCAAATCTTCGAAGTCGCGAACTCAGGTGGACGATAGCCGGACTGGCGCTTGCCGCACGCGCCTTTGTCCACGCTGAATACGTCCACCATCAAACATCCTTGTGAGGAGCAATTTGGATCGCTAGGATGGGAAAATTACAAGATCGACAATTCACATTTATGAGGTTCCACCATCGCTGTTTGAGGGATTTTTCGGATGAACCAATTGTTCGCTCTGATGGCCGCCGGAGTGCTCGCTACTTCTAGCTCCGCTTTGGCGCAAGACACAATCACATTGCCACCATTGGCAGATAAATCCGATTTCGACTCCGCTTTTGAGGCGTTTTGGGAACCGTCGCGAGCGATAACAGCCGATGCGACCGAACTACCCTCCCCAATAGGTCGTGGCTACTACTCGCTGGCCGGCGATTTGCGCGGAGAATGTGTCACAGGAACCCTAAATCCAAATCCACCGCAATCATTTTCAACAGATTACGACCTCTTCCTTATAAAATCATCTGATGATTTTCGAAAAGTATCCAACCTGTCAGCTGCGGGTGCTTTCGGATTTGGCATATGGAAAGGTGAGGCGTCCTCGCAGTACTATAGGTCTGCGACGCAGTCACGAAATGCCGATTACCTATTTGTTCGCGTCCTAGTCGAGGGCCCTACCTACGAGATTTCGCGGCCAAAGATAATTCCAGGCTCTGAGGCGGACAGAGCTGCAAAAGCTGGCAGGTGGAGCGACTTCCGTAGGTTGTGCGGAAATTTTTTCGCGGCGAGCGTAAAGGTAGGAGGCGAATTTTCAGCGATATTCAGCTTCGAGTCTCGATCTGAGGAAGATAGAGCCGCCCTCCAGGCGCAATTGAAAATTGTAGCCCGCGGATACGGTAGCGGAGAGGCCGCCTTTTCGGAAGCACTCGAGCGGGTATCCAGAAATAGTGCATTGAAAGTCAAGATCATACGCAAAGGGACCAACGAAACCCTACCTGAAGACAACATTCCCGACCTCATAGCGTATGCAAAGACGTTCTCCACTAAAATAAACGCGCAGAACGCCCGCCCAATAGAAAGTATCCGTCGAGACTATCAAACCATAAATCCAAAGGTTCCGGTATACTCTTCTCAAGAGGCCATTATTGAAAAATGGGCGAGGTATCTTGGAGAGGCCAATAGCAGCCTTGCCGACATTGAATATGCGAAAGGCGCGTTGGACACCCTCTATCCCCCAACCAGCGTCAATGCACTGGATGCAATGAGTAAGAGCCTTCAAAGCTATGTCGAGAACCTGGAGCGGGCGGCCCGGAGTTGCGCTGAAGATCCAACAGTGTGCGAAGCGTTGAGCGGCACCATTTCCGAAGCGAGCTATGCAGTTCCGAAACGTGCACAGAGGAAACTTGTGTATCCAAGCGAAGTAACGGAACAATTGCTTGGCGTGGTCGGCCCGGACGAAACGAGGAAGGTTGTGCTTCTAGGGCAGTGGAGCGCTTGGGACAATGGTCCCGAGTGGTGGGCTCCTGAGCGCTGCTGTGTCTCCATAGTGGTGCAAAAGGAAAATGGGCAACGCATCGATAGTTCGTACAATCCCGGCTCACACACTGTCACTGGACCCGCGCGGGTGTTTGTCAGGTTTGGTGACTCGACATGGACGGACAATCGCGGGTCTATAGACTGCCCCAAGAGGCCAAATCCTCCTTATACAGGTCAAGGCTGCCTTCAGGGCGTGGTCTATTGATTGCTATTGATAGCTGTCTCTAAGAGCGTCGGCGCCACCGGCGGGCCACGGGCGAGCGGAGCAATCCTCCAAACGGCAGCCCGCTGCCTCGCACACGGGCGCCGAGCCTTTCAATCACCATTTCACGCTATAGGTTACGTCGAAGCTGCGCGGTGCACCGAGATACACCTGCGTCGGCGAATAGCCGGACCAATCGGCGTAAAGCTCGTCGGTCAGATTGCGGCCGCGAAGGCGCACGGTTCCTTGCGCCAGGTCGTAAGCTATCCAGGCGTCGAGCAGCGTCCTCTCTCCCACCTCGATCGTGTTTGCTTCGTTCCGGGAAGGTCCCACGATCCGGATTGAAGGGATCGACGGACGAGGTCATTCCAAACCTGCGCACGGACTCGAGCTTGGTATCGACATATTCGACGCCCGAGACGAACCGGTTCCTGAACAGTCCAAGCGGCCCATCGTAGGCAAAGGCGGCACGGGTGTGCTCTCCGTCGACGGCAAGGAGGCGACAAAGAACTCCATGGAGCACTCGACGCCGGTGACGTTCGCGGAGGACGAAACCTTCGACATCGGCGAGGACACGCGCACCGGAGTCGCGTTGTTGGAGTATCGCTACGATGTTCCATTCAAGTTCACCGGAAAGGTCGACAAGCTGACCTTTAAGCTCAGGCTGGAACAACACACGGAAGCAAGTCCCTAGCTCCATTTCGAGCACGGCTCCGTCTTCATGAATGAGCATCGTGCGATGAAGAAAGCACTCGTTTTTGCGGCAATCGCCGAAACCGCGACAGGATTGGCCCTGCTGCACGCTCCGTCCCTCGTCGGACAGCTGTTGCTTGGCGAGGAACTCGCCGGCATCGCGGTCACCGTCGCGCGCGTGGCTGGCATCGCCCTGATCGGATTGGGAGTCGCTTGCTGGCCGGGCCCCCCAATCGTCGGCATGTTGATCTATAGCGCCGTCGTCGCGCTTTACCTCGCCTACCTTGGCTTGGCCGGCGGCATGAGCGGTGTCCTCTTGTGGCCGGCGGTCGGCGTGCATCTGGTCCTAGCGATACTGCTGGCTAGGGAAACGCTGGCGGAAATTCATCGAAGAACTTGAACGGCATTGGCTGCCCGGAAACGGGAGTTCGCGATTGAGAATTTCCGCTTTTCGCTCCGAGCCAATCCACTTCATCGACGCCCCTTCAGGACCCTGCTAGTCTCCGTACACTGCGCGAGGGAAGACGAACGCAGAGTTCCAACTTGCCTGAAGGGGGCGGCTCACATGGTCACCATTTTCCGCACGCTCGCGGCCGCCATCGGCTGGTTCGCGGTCGTCCTGCAGTACTGGCTGGTGATCACGGGAGACGTCGGCCCCGACCCGATCAACCGCACCATAAACTTCTTCAGCTACTTCACGATCCTCACCAACATCATCGCGGCCCTCGCCATGACCGCGCCGCTGGTCGCCGCCGGAACATCGGTCGGCAACTTCTTCGATCGGCCGTCGGTTCGCACCGCCATCGCCACCTACATCATCGTGGTCGGCGTCACCTACCACCTGATCCTGCGCGACCTCTGGAACCCGCAAGGCTGGCAGTGGATCGCCGACATGAGCCTCCACTACCTCACCCCAGCGCTCTTCGTCCTCGACTGGCTGCTCTTCGTGCCGAAACGCGCCGTGCAGTGGAAGACAGCGCTGATCGCCCTCGTCTACCCCTTGATCTACATGGGCTGGACCCTCTGGCACGGGTCGTGGAGCGGGTTCTATCCCTACCCGTTCGTCGACGTGTCGCAGATCGGCATGGAAAAGACGCTAATCAACGCCGGCGGCATGACCGTCGCCTTCCTGGTGCTCGGCTTGCTGCTCGTCGGAATCGGCCGCGTTCTGGGAGGAGTTACCGAGCCGCGCACCGCCCCGGGCTGACAGGCCGCCTGCCCCACACGGGCCGCATGATCCGTGCTAGTCTGGATTTACCGAGACGATGGTCGGCATATATTTCAGAACCGTCTGTGCGATGGTGCGTCGATGCTTCCGGAGATGCGCTCCTGGGATCGCGTTGCGCCCGGCCTCGCCGAGCTCCGCCACTACAGGTGGGACGACGCGCCGGCGGACGTTCGTGCCGGGCTGTCAGTAGCCGCTGTCGCCATTCCCGTTGCCATTGCCTACGCGGAACTCGCGGGATTTCCGCCGCAGGTCGGCCTCTATTCCAGCATCCTGCCGCTCCTCGCCTATGCCGTGTTCGGCTCCTCGCGCCAGCTCATCGTCGGCCCCGATGCCGCCACGTGCGCCGTCGTGGCGGCGGCCGTGGCGCCGCTCGCCGCCGGAGATGCGCAAGCCTATGCGTCGCTCTCGGTTACGCTCGCCCTGCTCACCGGCCTCATCTGTATTGCGGCGAGCTTCTTCCGGCTGGGCGCCCTGGCGGACTTTCTCTCCAAGCCCATTCTCGTCGGCTTCCTCAACGGCGTGGCGCTGTCGATTGTTCTCGGGCAAGCCGGCAAAATCCTCGGGTTCGCCGTTCACGAAACCGGAATTGTACCGCGGCTCGCGGAGATCATCGGCAATCTCGGGCAGGTGCATTGGCCGACGCTGGCGGTAGCGGCCGCGACATTCGCCGTCATCCTGTTGGTGCCGCGGATTTACGCGTGGCTTCCCGGACCGCTCGTCGGATTGGTGCTGGCGGGAGCTGCGGTTCCGGCGCTCGGACTCGCTGCGGCCGGCGTCAAGACGCTGGGTGTCGTGCCGGCCGGGCTGCCGGCTCTCGCCGTGCCTCAGATCGATCCTGCGACGCTGCCCATGCTTCTCGCGGATGCCGCCGGTCTCGCCTTGGTGAGCTTCTCGAGCCTCATGCTGACGGCGCGCAGCTTCGCTTCGAAGAACGGCTATGAAGTGGATGCGGACCACGATTTCGCGGCCCTCGGCGTGGCGAACGTGGCCTCTGCGCTGTCGCAGGGCTTTGCGATCAGCGGCGCGGACTCGCGCACGGCCGTGAGCGATGCGGCCGGCGGGCGGACGCGAGCCGTGGGCCTGGTGACCGCGGCGGCGATCACCGCCGTGCTTCTCTTTCTCACCGAGCCGCTGCAGTACGTGCCGACGGCGGCGCTTGGCGCCGTCCTCGTCATGGCAGGACTGTCGCTCGTCGATATCGCAACCGTCCGCCTGATCTATCGCATCGATCGGACAGAGGCCGCGCTTTCGGTTCTGGCCACCCTCGGCGTCGTGGCTGTGGGCGCAGTGAACGCCATCCTCCTGGCCGTGGTGCTGTCGCTCGTGCGCTTCATCAAGCTTCTGTCGCGGCCGAGCATTGAGATCCTCGGCAAGGTCGAGGGCTATCCGGGGCTGCATTCGCTCGAGCGCCACGAGGCGGGCCAAGCGATCCCGGGGCTACTGCTCGTGCGGTTCAACGCACCGATCACGTTCTTCAACGCGCCCTATTTCAAGCGCGAGGTCATGAAGGCGGCCGATGCGGCCGGGCCGGAGCTGCGCCACGTCGTGCTCGATCTGCTGCCTATCCCGAGTATCGACGCGACAGGCCTGCTAACCGTTCTCGAGGTGGTGGAGGCCCTGGCGGCGCGCGGCGTCGATTTCAACGCTGCCGGGCGCGCGACCGAGTGGCGCCATTGGGCCGAAGCGCGGGGCTTCGACGAGCGGCGCATCCGGCTGTTTCCCACCCTGCGCCAGGCTGTTCGGGATCTGTCGGCGGCAGATCAAAGTCCGCTGTCGAAAAAGGAATAGCACGCTGCCCTTGCCCACGAGCCAACACGCGACCTAGCCCACACGGGCCGCATGATCCGTGCTAGTCTGGTCCAACAACTGACGGAGCGCCAAATGCCGCTCGTTAGCGCACCCGGCTATCACCCGTTCACCGAGGCGATGGTCGGCATACATTTCAAAATGAAGGATGGGCAAACCCTCGTGCACTGCATCGTGTCTGAGGACGCGCTGCGGGATCGCGCGGCAAGGGAAGGCCGTGGCCACGACCATATCGACATGCTGTTTGAACGGTACCGGGCGGAGATCGAAAAGCTGGCGAGCGACATCTACGACAGCGGCGTGAAAAGCCCGGTCGTAAAGGGTGCCGATCTGGCTTGGTAGTGTTGTCCCCGTTCGTCTACGTGTCCCGTGTGCAATTCGTTACGGAGTGGCGAACGTCAGCCGCGCGCCGGCGCGCCAGTCGAGCAGGTCGTCGTAGGCGATGGAGGCCGGCCCATCTGTCCCGGCGACCGGAAGCGCAGCTGTCGCCACCTCGCTGAGGTAGTCGACCGAGCCGGTCACGGAGAGCCACGTCGTCGCGCTCAACGCGTACCGCACGCCGGCCTCTCCGCCGAGACGATACCCGGTCCGCGTGTCGTGATCGGAGACCCGGGCATCATACGCCGCGAACGGAATTATGAAGGAACTCGAGAAATCGGCGTCCGTATCGATACTGTAGACACCTGCAGACGCCCGGCCGACGAGGCTGAACGGACCGCCGAGCGGAACAACCCCTTCGACCGCCGCCTGGATGCCGAAGATGTCGCTCTCGACATCGGATCTGTTCGCTGCCGAGGCGTTCAGGAGATCGCTCAAGACTCCCGAGGTGCGCGTCGTCTGATCGTAGCGGATATAGAACGGCTCGGCCGCAAATGTCAGCGTCGCCGCGCCGGCCTTCTGATCCGATTTCAGCCGCAAGCCGAATTCGGTCGTGGTCAGGTCTTGTGTGGACTCCACCGGCAGCGCTTCGACTGGAACAGCGGCGATGGCAATGGCAGCGACGTTGTCGACGCTGCGCAGCCCAATGGCGCCGTTGCTGGATCGGTCCTCGTCGGAGCCGGTCCGGCTGCCATAAACCTCGATGCGGCTCACGAGCCCAAGCCAAGGCGACGGCAACGCATAGCCGAACGTCGCACCGCCATAGCCGCCGTCTCCGGCGCCGATGAGCGGGCTACCGGCCGAAGCCGGGTTGACGAAAACTTGAGCCGATTCCGTTCCGCTGGCAGCGGCGGCCCCAGCAGAGGGATTTCCGACCCCGAACCCCGCGCCATTGCCGCGCCCAGGGGCCCCAGAAGCACTCGCAGCTGCAGACGTCGTGCCGCCTCCTGAACCAGCGCCTGCGCCGCCACTGTTGGGGGTGCCGTTCACCACCGTTGCGTCCCCGTGGGTGGTCGCAACCCCGGGCGCGTCGCTGTCGTGATAGCCGCCCTCTATAGAGAGATAGACGCCGCCCGGCTTGGTCGGGTTGCCCATTTCGGCATGCGCGGCAGGCGCGACGAGCGACAGACAAAGGGCGATGCCGATCTTGTCGACAGCTTTGAGCATGGTACGCAACTCCGATACAACGCCACGCCAACTCACCGCCCGGAGACTACGACCCCGGCTGAGGACGCGGAAGCGGAGACGTTACGTCGTCGGACGAAATGGACGGAGTGTGACGGGCGCGACACAGGAAGCGCACGGCAAAAGGGGAGCTGTAGAAATGTCCCGATGGTGGCAGGCGCTACGCGATTACTGGGCGGAGAACAAGGACTTCGAGCTCGGCGTCATGCCGTCGATGTGGCCTGTTCCTGCCTTGATCCTTGCCGTCCTGATCTGGGAACTGGCCACACGCGAAAGCGAAGCTCCCTGGCAACTCTGGGCCGTTGGAGCAAGCCAGGTTGCGTTGCTGCTTTCGCTGCTGTGGCTTTGGCTCTACCGCGCGCGCGGTTAGGCTTGGCCCCAGAGGCCAAGCGACGCCACACGCCGTACCCGAAAACGGAGCCGCGCCCTTACCCGCGTAGCGCTACGCGGGTAAGGGCGCGATGCCTCACCAGCGGCGGCGGATCGAGGCGAGCACCTCGCGGCCGGCGCCGTAGTAGCAGGTGTCCCAGCAGTTGAACGTGATCTCGTCGGCGACGTTGGAGACATTGACGGCGAAGCGCCAGTCATCGATCTCGTAGTCGACCACAGCGTCGAACAGCGTGAAGTCGGGCACCTTCATGTCGGCATCGTTGGCGATATTGCCGAACGTCTCGCCGATGTAGCGCACGCCGCCTCCGAAGCCGAATCCTTTGAGCGGACCGTC
>VFQQ010004779.1_pt1 | contig 11690 bp, 18 predicted proteins | sample 3512341 | NCBI WGS metagenome assembly VFQQ01 (sample SAMN10412373, study PRJNA504923) | tailings metagenome | isolation source: Relicate 2 Philex TSF1 revegetated site | place: Philippines: Tuba, Benguet | collected 2017-08-29 | reverse complement strand
GCAACTTTGAGCCGGTTGATTGCTATTTTTGATTCCAATCGAAGACTGCTGATGTTGCCGTAGTTGTTGCCGTTGTTGCTGTTACAGGCCGCGTCTGCTTCTACTGGTGTGCCCCGCTTTCCCCGCTGTTGCTCTTGGTTTGGCTTGGCTGTTCGGCTGGCATGGTCTGAGCAGATCTAGAGGGCGACCGCGTCTGCTTCTACTGACGCGCTGCTGGGGTCGTGCGATATGCGTTGTGCCGCCCTGCTTGCTTACCATGCTCATGCGCGCTGCTGTGTTGTGCTGCCACCCAACTTCTTTTCCGTGCATTGCCACCAGGGGACGACAATCTGGGGCAGCAGCGGAGGCCCTGGGCTGCGCCGCACAGCCGTTCCATGTAAACGAACTCAACCAGTCCATCCACCCAGCTCAAACGCTCAAATCAGTTCAATCGCTGCACACCCCACAGGGAGGGCAACGATCCGGGGCAGGAGCGGACGGTGACGTACCAGGAGATGCTGGACATGGTGTGCCAGGTGGGCGCCTGATTCAAATGAAATTTGAGGGAAAAGGTTTCGGTAAGAAAAACGTTTTGTAGTTTTCTTTCTTATTCCAGACTAACATTTCTTACTGTAAACGTGTATGTGGCACACCTGGCAACGTCTCCCTGCGCTCGCAGCGCGCAGGGCGTACGGCGCACATGCATGCCGTTCCTGCCACCCAACAACTCCATCCACCTCCCACCCTCCGCACTACAGATCGGCAACTACCTGCGCTCGCAAGGCGTGGGGCCACACGATGAGGTGGCTATTTACCTGCCAATGATTCCGGAGCTGCCGGCCACAATGGTAAGAATGCTTGGTCTGCACAGTAGCAAACGAATTGCTGCATGCCCCGTTGGCAGCTGGACAGGCCGATGATCCCAGAGCTGCCCGCAACAATGGAGAGCTAACTGATTTGGTACGTTTTGTTGCTGCCGAGAACACCGAAGGTGCTTGCTGGGTGTGATGCCGATCCCCCAGCTGCCGGCCTCCAGCCGGCTCTGACGTTTGCCTGCGTTTGCTCGCGCGCTCGCTCGCTCTTGTGCAGCTGGCCTGCTCCAGCATTGGCGCCGTCTCCTCGGCTGCTTGCTTGTGCTTGCCGCTGCTCAAGTATGAATCGATGCGTACCTCGTGAGCCCCTGTTGAAGCTGGCCTGCTCCAGCATTGGCGCCGTCGTCTCAGTTGCTTGTGCTTGCCACTGCTCAACCGTACTCCATCGTTGCGCCCCTGCGCAGCTGGCCTGCTGCTGCATCGGCGCAAGGCCAGCGCCGTCTTTTCCATCGTGTTTGCCACTGCTCAATTGTGCACTCCATCGTTGCGCCCCTGCACAGCTGGCCTGCTCCCGCATCGGCGCAAGGCCAGCGCCATCTTTTCCATCGTGTTTGCCACTGCTCAATTGTGCACTCCATCGTTGCGCCCCTGCACAGCTGGCCTGCTCCCGCATCAGTGCCGTCTCCTCAGCTGCATGTGCTTGCCGCCGCTCAGATGTGTATTAACGTGTGCCTCTTGAGACCCTGGTGCAGCTGGCCTGCTCCCGCATCGGCGCCGTTTTCTCGGTCGTGTTTGCCGGCTTTTCCGCCGAGTCGCTGGCTGGCCGGCTGACCAGCCCTGTGCCCAAGTGAGCCAGCTGCCGCAGCAGGGCAGGGCACGACCCGAGGGTTGCTAAGCTAGGCATGCCTGCGCAGCCTCTTGACTGGGAATCTCTGATGCGAGGTGCTGCTAGGAATGCAGTGCAGTGGGCCTGTGCATCGGCGGCTGCGGAGTGGCGGGCGCTGTGTGGGAATTGGGCCCTTCCTGGTCCAGGAGCCGCGCGGCTGCGTGCGGTGCTGCTACTGTTGGGTCCATCTGTTGCTGCTGCTCACGACAATCTGCAGGGTGGCGGTGTGCTCTACGGACGGCAGGGCACAAGTTGCCAGGCAGCGAGTGGGCACCCTGATGGTCACAGTCTTCTGCTCCTGCGCTGTGCAGGGTGGTGGTGACGTGCTCGGCGGTGCGGCGCGGCGCCAAGCCCATCGAGCTGAAGAAGATTGTGGATGAGGTAGGCCCAGTTCAAGGCTGTCGGCGAATGCACCTGCACAGCCAAATAAGGGTAGATAAACTGGAGACCATGACCTCGCCTGCTGCCTAACTTGCGCCAGTCATTTGGTGTTAAAATGCGCTCCGAACGCTGCTTGCAGGCACTGGGCATTGTGGAGCAGAGCCGCCACGCCCACATTCACAATCTGGCATTCTCGCTGCTCACAACTATGCGCTTGTCATGCACCGCAGGCACTGGACATTGTGCAGCAGACGGTGGCGACTCAGGGGGGTCGCTCCATAGCGGTGCATCATGCATCACAAGTCGTCTGCGACCCTCTTAATACTGCTTCTGCAGGCGCTGGACATTGTTGAGCAGACCGTGGCGACCCAGGCGATGGACCCCAGCGCGAGCACCCCGCACATGCACCAGGTGGGTTGAAGGGGCAGCGCTCAGCCACAACTGTGGCTGGCTCCGAGAAGGAGCCCGCTTGGGGTGGGGTGGGCAAGGACAAAGGCGGCGCCAGCACGTGCACCCCGTCGCACATGCATCAGGTGGGCTGAATAGGTGGGGAACAGATTGAAGGTTTGGCTCGGAGTCAGGGGAAGCGCTTGGGTTGGGCAGGGTGGAGGTGGCAGCACATGCACCGGGTGGGCTCAGGCTGAGCTTAGTTAACGATGTCCAACAAATCTTGAACAATGCGGCAGGCCTACTCCGCCGCTGCCCGGCAGACGGCCAGCCGGCCTGCTGCCTTAGTCAATTTTCCACCTTGCTGAGCAGACTAACCTTTGCATCCCTCTCCCAGCAGGCCTCCTCTTGAAAATACCGACCACCCCCCAACGGACGGCCAGCCCTCTGCTCTCTGACTCCGGTTGTCTCCTACCCTTGATACATCCCCCCCCCCTCCCAGCAGGCCTACTCCAACCGCCGCCTCGCGGAGGGGGAGCCTGCGGCGGCGGGCGGCGGCGAGGACGGGAGCCAGCGCAAGGGCGTGCCGCACGTGCTGGTGTTTGACCACAGCGCGGCTTCTGGGCTGGGGCGCGACAAGTTCCAGGCCAGCTGGGTGAGTCGATATCTACTTTTTGCAGACGAGACTGCAGATAGTGAGGCTGGATTTTGGCAGAATAGGTTAGGGTCAGAGGTGCGACAGGTTGCAGGCCGGCCGGGTGAGCGATTGCAGGCGCCGAGGTGCATGCGGCATTGCAGTGGCTGGCTGCGGCCACCATGCATGCATATGCCGCCATCAACGGTGTTACCTGAGCCCTGGCTTGTTGGTTTGTGTTGCCTGCAGGTGGAGGGGCGCGACGTGTGGTGGCAGGATGTGGTGCCCAGCCAGCCTACCGAGTGCAAGGTGACCTGGCGCGCCGCCGAAGACCCGCTGTTCAAGGTTGGTCTGCAATGATGTTTTGCCTCTGCCGCACGAGTTGTCATGTCGACGGCCTCTTCTGTTCCATGCATGCCTCATTCTGTCCTGCTGCCGCGGCTCCAATCCTGCCTGATTATTTTCCTTTCTTTTAGACAGCTCTACACCTCTGGCTCCAAGGAGAAGCCCAAGGGCGTGCTGCACACTGGTCTCCGCTCTCAATCATTCAGCCAGCGCTCTGCCGCCACCTACCAACCTAACATCGCAGCTGTACACCTCTGGCTCCACCGGCAAGCCCAAGGGCGTGCTGCACACCACCGCCGGCTTCATGGCGGGCGTGGCGCTGACCTACAAATACGTGTTTGACCACAGGTGCGAGCATGGCTGCTTGTTGTTCTTAGATGATGCTCCCTGTGTAATGAATGGCAGCCAGCCGGCTTGATGACTACTGCAGTGGCGCTGATTTTCACATACGTGTTCCACCATCGGTGAACACACCAATGGCTTGTTTGCTCCTCATACTCGCTAATGTGCCCCGTGTGCACAACACACATCGTGATGATTTGCATGCTGGGATGTGGCCCCTTGCCTCTGGCGTGGCACAGATCTGCAACTCCGCCCCTGACTACAGGCGAATGAATCGCCGATCTGTCGCCCCTGCCGCCACCGCTGCCGCTCTGTCATCCACCCGCCAGCCTTTGCATGCACGACTCTCCGCAGGCCCGAGGACGTGTTCTGGTGCACCGCCGACTGTGGCTGGATCACAGGTGGGGGAGCGGTGGGCTGAGACCATGGCTGCGCGCTCTGGTTGGCAAAGGGCTGCTGTGCAGCTGTTGCTCCTCTACGCGCTGCTGTGATACCAGCAGTAGCACTCACCCGCCCTGCCTCGCACAGCTGCCGCACATGCTGAGCAGCTCACCAGCTGCCGCCGCTGCTGCTCCCCTTAAATGATGCAACCGCCCCTCCGCAGGCCACTCGTACGTCACTTTTGGGCCCATGCTCAACTGCGCCACCCAGGTGGGGCACACGACTACTGCTGCCCAGCCCATGACGTGATGCGCTGTTGGGAGGCGTGGTCGGTCAAACGCAAGCCATGCACTGCGCTCCCTCTATTGACTTGCCGATCCTGCCTGGGCGTGCTGGGCATGCTGGGCACGCTGTGCATGCTGGGCATGCTGGGCAGCGCCTGCTTGGCAGCTGCACCTGTTTCCCTGCAACGCAGATCCTGTTTGAGGGCATCCCCACCCTGCATATGCTCTCACCTTTGAGACTATGCGACATTCAGCTGCACTGTGCTCTCCTCCACAGATCCTGTTTGAGGGCATCCCCACCTCCCCGACGCCGGGCGCTGGTGGGAGCTGGTGGACAAGTACCAGGCAGGTCGTTTCCTCATTGTTTGAGGTTTTGGGCAGCATCTCTCCACCCAACCTGCCCCATGACTCCTGCGTTTGGTTGCTGGTGGCAGCTGGTGGACAAGCACCAGGCAAGCGGCGCTTTTGTTTGTTGTTCTGTTCCGTTCCATATTGGAGCAGCTTGCTTACTTGCTGGCCGCCTCAAGTGGGGGCTGGTGGACAAGTACGTACTTGGTATTGGTATACCAGGTCAGTGCTGATCCAATACTGGGAGTCTGTAGTGCCACTGCTGCTGGTTGGCAGCACTGCGGTGTGCGCCGCTGTGCGGCCTGCTTGACAACCGCCTTTGGCCGCTGGTGGGGGGCCGTGAACAAGGTGTTGTCACGCATCGCGACATATCAATGCAGCTGAGGTGTGCCGCCATCTGGCTGCACCTGACGGCTGCTGCCCAGTTGATCAGCTGCCGCTCGTCATTCCCCTCCCGCAGTGCACGGTGTTCTACACCGCCCCCACCGCCATCCGCGCGCTCATGGCCCAGGGCGACCAGTGGGTCAAGAAGTACAAGTGAGCGTGGTTTCTGCTTTTTGTTTTTCTGGCAAGCAGCAGTTGGCCTTTACAGAAGGGCGGCGGGAGAGGGGTGAGGGCGACCAGTGGGTCAAGAAGTACAAGTGAGCGTGGTGTGGTTCAATCACACAAGGGGAGTGATGCCTGCGATCGAGTGAAGAAGCAGAGAGCGGTAAAGGTGCTTGAAACACGTGTGGCTGAAGCGGCGGTGCTCTTCTCGACCAGCCATGGCAAGTGCCTTGTGTGTGCTTGACCCTCCCACCCGCACTGTGCCGGCAGGCGCAGCAGCGTGTGCCTTCTGGGCACGATGCAGGTGGGGGAGCCCACCCGGCAACCCTGACACTTCAACATGCAGACATTGCATTCTTCTGCAGGCGCTCCAGCGTGCGCATCCTGGGCACCGTGGGGGAGCATGCTCTGCTCCAGCACAACTTAACCTTCAACACAAAACTGGTTGCTTTGCTTGCAGGCGCTCCAACGTGCGCATCGGGGCGCCAGGGAGGAGGCGACCTGCCGCCCTGCTTGACTTGACCTCGACAGATAATGCCCTGATGTCTGCGTACCCTGTACCACCCCCAGGCGCTCCAGCGTGCGCATCCTGGGCACCGTGGGGGAGCCAATCAACCCAGAGGCCTGGTGGTGGTACTACGATGTGAGCTGAACCTGTGCAAGTTTTGGATTCTGAGCCAGTTGTGAAGCTCTTTACTGGGACATGTTGAATGTTCAGTCAGGGAGCCGATCAACTGGGGGCCTGGTGGTGGTACTACGATGTGAGCTTGATAATTTTGTGGATGTGATGGGGCGGGAGGGGTTGTTGCAAGCAGCTGCCCTACTTGCCACTCTACCCGTGGAGCAGGTGGATGGCGGGAAGGAGCAGAGCTTGTGGACAGCTGGTGGCAGACAGGCAGTCTTCTGAGACTCCTCCTCTCTGCTAATGCAATGCAGGTGGTGGGCGAGAAGCGCGCCGACATTGTGGACACCTGCTGCTGGCTCAACCTTGCTTACTGCACCGCTTCAACCTTCTCGAATGGCGCAGGTGGTGGGCGAGAAGCGCGCTGACATTGTGGACACTTGGTGGCAGACCGAGACGGGCATGCACATGATCACGCCCCTGCCTGGTGCCACGCCGCTCAAGGCCGGTGCAGGCAAGCTGATTGTGGGCTGTTGCACCCGCTGCTGCTATCCTTTTGTTTGCACATGATCACACCCCTGCCGGGGGCCATGCCGCTGAAGGCCGGCGCAGGTGACCTGCTGCACTCTGCACACGCTGCTACTAACCTTTTGTTTGCACATGATCACGCTGCTGCCCGGCGCCATGCCCCTCAAGGCAGGCGCAGGCAAGCTGTTTTGTTGCACCCTCTGCTGCCGCTCAGTGTTTCTTTGTGGCTGCTTTCAGTGGAACCTGATGGCAGCACCTGAATGCTCCCCTGCCGGCGCCATGCCCCCCAAAGCCGGCGCAGGCGAGATGGTATGACTGTGCATCAAAGGGGTGCCAACCGGCGTGCCAACCGGCGCTTTGTGTGTGGCACTACTGCGTGTGCCGGGACCCCTTCAAACAACAGATGCTCTTGTTCTTTCTCGCAGCCACGCTGCCCTTCTTCGGCGTGGAGCCGGCGCTGCTGGACCAGGCCGGCAACGAGATTGAGGGGCCCGGCCAAGGGTGAGATGGGAAGGAGGTGTCGTCTTTCTCCTCATGTTGTACTTCCTGTCCCTTACCTGCTGCCCCGCCCCTCACCTGCTTTCCCTTGACTGCTCCCCGGCCGCCCCGCAGCTACCTGGTGATCAAGCGCCCCTGGCCCGCCATGATGCGCACGGTGCGCTGCGCTGTGCTGTGCTGTGCCATGCTGTGCCATGCCGAGCTGTGCTGTGCTTCGCTGTGCTATGCCGGCTGCTGGCTGCCTCGCTGCAGGCTAGCCCGCACTGCGCCGCGCTGTGCTGTGCTGCGCTGTGCTGCATGCACTGGCTGCCATGCCGCATCAAGCTGTGCCAGGCTGTGCTGTGCTGTGTCGGGCTGTGTGCCATGCCGGGCCCCGCTATGCTGTGCTGGCCGCCATTGTGCCATGCATCCTGCATCCAAGCTGCTGCGCACATCTATCCATCGACTTTTGGCGGTGCAGGTGGCTGGCGACCACGCCCGCTTTGAGCAGACCTACTTCTCGCAGGTGGGCCCGCGCCAATGCTGTGTGGCGTTTGGGCCATATGGATGCATCCCGGTGCCGGCAGTGTTGCAGTGCTAGGTAACAAGGTGCCTTTGGGACCTTGGAAGATGAAGTTGCTCTTGATTACCAACGGCGCCTGGAGCAGATCGGACCCAATACTTAATCATAGTGCATTGTTGTCGCCTCCTGATCCTTCAACAGTACAAGGGCTATTACTCACCGGGGACCGTCCCCTATTGACCCTCAGCCACTCCATCTTATGCTGATGATGGCGCTTCTTTCCAATATTGTGTCAACCCTTGCGCAGTACAAGGGCTACTACTTCACCGGCGACGGCGCCTTCCTTCCTTTTGGCAACTTTGACTGATCCCCTTGTTGCTGTTTCCCTCTCACTTTGTACTACAATGGTTTTCCTCTTTTATCTTTCAGTACAAGGGCTACTACTTCACCGGCGACGGCGCCCGCCGTGATGAGGACGGATACTACTGGATCACAGGTGCGCTGGGCGCTGTGCTCTGCCTGCCTGCACCGTGGTCTGCCTGCTGCTGTGCCTGCTGCGCTTGACCTTTGACAAAGGCGGGAACTACTGGATCACTGGTGCGCCGTACTGCGCTTGCCATGCCTGCCGGGATGCTGCCACCTGCTGTGCCTGCCGCCCCTGCGCCCGTTTTATCTCTCCACGCCGGCATGCCACCTGCCGCCGTGCCCTTCTCTACACTGCCCCAACGCCTGCCATGCAACGGCGTACCTTGTCCACACCCTTACCAAAACCCAGGCCGTGTGGACGACGTCATCAACGTCAGCGGGCACCGCATCGGCACCGCAGAGGTGGGGCGGGGGGCGGCCCCTGCTGTGCACCAGGCAGCTCCCAGGGCAGCTTGCTGGGAAAGGAACTCGTACGACGTTGCAGCATCCAGCGGGCACCCCACCGGCATGGCGGGGTGCGAGGGCAAGGGTCACAATCCCCCTCTGCATTTGCCTGCCGATTTCGCAGGTGGAGAGCGCACTGGTGGGTCACCACCTGTGCGCGGAGGCGGCGGTGGTGCCGCTGGAGCACCCCATCAAGGGCACGGTGGGTGTTGAATTCCACAGATTACTGGTGCCTTGTGCTGTGCCTCTCTGGATCCGGTTACCATCGCTGCTTCCCTGCTCGCCCAACTGCGTACACAGTCCAGCCGCCTGTGCCCTGCTGCCTCCTGGGTGCTGCCATCAGCTGGTGCATCGCTGCCAACTTGTCAGTGGAGCATGCCCCCCTGTTTCCTTGCAATCTCCAGGCCATCTACGCGTACGTGACCCTGATGGAGGGCATGGGCCACCCGCCCGACGACCCCGAGGCCGTGCGCAAGCAGCTGGTGGTGGCGGTGAGAACTTCTAGCTCATCTCAAACTCGAATGTTTATCTAAGGTCGAACATCTTGTTTGAGGATTGAACCCCGAGGCGGAGCTGGTGGCCGCGGTGAGCAGTATGAGACAATCAATTACTTTAACACTAGGAAACTTTGACTGATAAGTGACGACCCCGAAGCCGTGCGCAAGCAGCTGGTGGCCGCGGTGAGCATTCCTAGCTCATCCCAAACTTGAATCATCTTGTTTGAGGATCGAACCTTGAGGCCGTGCGTAAGCAGCTGGTGGCGGTGGTGAGCTGAGCTGCTACTTGGCTTGACCGCTGGGGTTGCATGTGCATGCACAACGCGGCTGTGATACGTCCATAATGCTGCACATGCTGGCAAGGCCCGCATGGCCGTACCAATCTCCATGCTGGTGGGGTGATCGCCCTGCTGGTGCGCAAGGCCAGTCTGCAAGCCCCTCTGCACCTCCGCAAGGCCAATGCCAAAACACGCTGCACTGACACATGCCCCATTTGCAGGTGCGCAAGGCTATCGGCCCCATCGCCACACCTGATGTCATCCACTGGGCACCTGCACTGCCCAAGACGCGCTCTGGAAAGATCATGCGCCGCGGTGAGCTGCTGTGCTGCGCTGTGGCATGCTGTGCTGTGCTGTGAGCCTGCTTTGCCTGCGCCAAGACGCGCTCTGGAAAGATCATGCGCCGCGGTGAGCTGCTGTGCTGCGCTGTGGCATGCTGTGCTGTGCTGTGAGCCTGCTTTGCCTGCGCCAAGACGCGCTCTGGAAAGATCATGCGCCGCGGTGAGCTGCTGTGCTGCGCTGTGGCATGCTGTGCTGTGCTGTGAGCCTGCTTTGCCTGCGCCAAGACGCGCTCTGGAAAGATCATGCGCCGCGGTGAGCTGCTGTGCTGCGCTGTGGCATGCTGTGCTGTGCTGTGAGCCTGCTTTGCCTGCGCCAAGACGCGCTCTGGAAAGATCATGGGCCGCGGTGAGCTGCTGTGCTGCGCTGCGCTGCCATGACCCCTTCTGCCCCTGACGTTTGATTGGCTTGCAGCAATGCCACGCAGGCGGGGTGATTTATTGGCCGCAGTGCTGCACAAGATGGCCTCATGTCATCTGGTCTGCTTTTCCTATCACAACTCCCCCGCAGTGCTGCGCAAGATTGCCTCGGGGCACGAGAGCGAGCTTGGCGACATCTCCACCCTGGCTGACCCGGGGGTGGTCAAGGTGGGTTCACATGGCGTGCTGCCGTGCAGCTGGGACATCCCCAGCTGGATTGGACTGTGGGACACGCAGCTTGTGTGTGCGGCGCATGCCCAGGATGCCCTTTGGTTGCCCACTCTGCCAGCGCCTAAAACTCAACACTGCTTGCCAACCTGCCGCAGGCCCTGATTGAGCTGCGGGGCAAGTGAGGCGGCTGCTGAGCGGCGGCAAGTGGGATGATGGGCGGCTGCCGAGCGGCGGCAGCACCATGCCTGCAGCTGGCAGGCTGCGCTGGGCCCCAGCGGGCGTGCAACTTCCAGCGGAGCAGGCTGCGCTGCTGGCAGCCGCCCAGCGCTGGCGCGCATGCCCATATGGGCGGCCTGGCGGCGGCCCGCTGCAATAGCAAGCAGACTGGGGCAGGTCAGTGGGGCTTGCGCTGGATCTGGAGCTCTCCTGCAACGGACCAAAAAGTGCAGGTGGACGGACAGTACCGATTGCATGCATATCTCACGCCCGAACGATTAGCCAGCCCAAACACATTTTTGTCTTGCTCGAGGGGCGGCGGCAGCGCTACCGCCTGCTGACCGCACCTGGCCGCGGCCCCTGTGTTGCATGTGGTACCACGCCTGGTATATGCATCAGCCGGCCTGATATTGTGATTGAATGCACAATGGTTTGCTGTGTAAAGGCATTACGCACTGCTGTGGCGACGGAGCGTTGATGTTAAGTGGGCGGAGACGGGGCGAGGGGCCCGGGGGGCAGATGGCCGCCTGGGTGTGAGAGGCTGATGCAAGTGGTTCAGCCCCCCTTCACGGACGCTCATTCGAGCCATCGGGTGCTCAATTGAGCAGAATTGAGCCCTACAGGCCCCGCAGATCGCTCTGTGCCGTATTGCGATAAGCGGCCGTCTGCAAGTGGCTGCCCAGTCGGGCCCCCGGCCCGCTCGATTGTTTGTGGCCCTTTCCGAGGTAAAATGACTGGAGACTCGCCCGAGCTGAGGCACTGCGCCGCTAGGCAGGCCTGCCTACCATCGGGCACCCCGGCTATTGTGCCTCCCCTCAAAATCGTGCAGGAATTGGTACCCAGGGGAGCGCGATTGATCGGCCACGCCTACCCGGCAATGGGGACGGCCGCCGCCGCCGCCGCCGCCGCTGCTGCGCGTCCCGCTGGCGACACTGCCGTCTGCCGGCGTGGACAAGTCCCCGCCCGGCTGTCCCTGTGCCTGGTGCTGGCCCTGCTTACTGTGAATGGGGCAGGAGTGGCAGCACAGGTGAGATGGATCACAGCTTCTCATGCGTGTCTGGTTAGGAGGGGCGCATGTGGAAAGCTGTGCTCACTTGGCGCCCGCTGTGCCCCCACTTGCAGCCACGTCCGCCGAGCCCGAGGCCTGCTTCCGGCAAGCCGCCTCCCCCCGCTGCTGCCAGGCTCCCTCCCCCTTCCTCTGTTAAGCCCCTCGTTTCTGGCCAGCCCCCTCCCCCTGCCGCTGCCAAATCCCCGCCTCCCGCTGCCGGCAAGTTCCCTCCACCTGCTACTGGCAAATTTCCTCCACCCGCTGCTTCCAAATCCCCGCCCCCTGCTGCTGCCAAATCCCCGCCCCCCGCTGCCGGCAAGTTGCCTCCACCTACAACGGCTAAATTTCCACCCCCCGCTGCCGGCAAGTTTCCTCCC
>VFQQ010004778.1_pt1 | contig 11692 bp, 12 predicted proteins | sample 3512341 | NCBI WGS metagenome assembly VFQQ01 (sample SAMN10412373, study PRJNA504923) | tailings metagenome | isolation source: Relicate 2 Philex TSF1 revegetated site | place: Philippines: Tuba, Benguet | collected 2017-08-29 | reverse complement strand
CGTAGAAGCCGCGGTTCGTCTTGCGGCCGAGCCAGCCGGCCTCGACGTACTTCACGAGCAGCGGACACGGACGGTACTTGGAATCCGAAAGCCCCTCGTAGAGAACCTGCATGACCGCGAGGCACGTATCGAGACCGATGAAGTCCGCAAGCTCGAGCGGTCCCATCGGATGATGCGCGCCAAGCCGCATCGCCTTGTCGATCCCCTCGACCGTACCGACACCCTCGTAGAGCGTGTACACGGCCTCGTTGATCATCGGCAGCAGGATGCGATTGACGATGAAAGCCGGGAAGTCTTCGGAAACAGCCGTCGTCTTGCCGAGGCTTTCGACGAATGTCCGAGCCACGCCGAACATTTGATCGTCGGTCGCGATGCCGCGGATCAGCTCCACGAGCTCCATCAGCGGCACCGGATTCATGAAGTGCATGCCGATGAAATGCTCGGGCCGGTCGGTCGTCGAGGCAAGGCGCGTGATCGACAGAGAAGACGTGTTGGTGGCAACCATGGCCGAAGGTTTCAGCTTGGGGCACAGCTCCTGGAAGATGCGCCGCTTGGTCGCTTCGTCCTCGGTCGCCGCTTCGATCACCATGTCGCAATTCGCGAACGCTTCGAAGCTGGGCGCGACCTTGATACGCGAGAGCGCCGACTTCATGTCGGCTTCCTTGACGACACCCTTCGCAACCTGGCGGCCCATGTTCTTCTCGATGGTCGCCAGCGCGTTTTCGACGGCCTCCTTGCGGATGTCATTCAACAGCACGTCGTACTTGCCGAGCGCGATCACATGGGCAATGCCGCTGCCCATCTGTCCGGCGCCGATGACACCGATTTGCTTGATCTCCGGGAGCGGACGAACAGCGGGTTTAGCCTTGGCTTCGGATTTCACTGCAACATCCATTGTGAATGTCCTTTTTGTCCCCGGCCCGACCACCTGTTAGAGCCCAGCCTTGCCAAGTTCGGCGTCGAGTTCCGGCAAGGCCTGGAAAAGATCGGCCACGAGTCCGTAGTCGGCGACCTGGAAGATCGGCGCTTCCGCATCCTTGTTGATGGCAACGATGACCTTGGAGTCCTTCATGCCCGCAAGATGCTGGATGGCCCCCGAGATACCGACCGCCACATAGAGATCGGGCGCAACCACCTTGCCGGTCTGGCCCACCTGGAGATCGTTGGGCACGAACCCGGCATCGACAGCGGCACGCGACGCACCCATTGCCGCGCCAAGGCGCTCCGCCACAGGCTCGATGTACTTCTTGAAGTTCTCACCGTTGCCCATGCCGCGCCCGCCGGAGATGACGATCTTCGCGGCCGTGAGCTCGGGACGATCCGACTTGGTGAGTTCGGCGCCGACGAACGAGGAGATGCCGACAGCCGGAGCTGCAGAAATGCTCTCGATCGGAGCCGAGCCGCCCTCCGGCTGCGCGGCGAATGCCGCCGTCCGCACCGTGATCACCTTCTTGGCTTCCGGCGACTGCACGGTCTGAATAGCGTTGCCCGCATAGATCGGACGCTCGAACGTATCCGGTGAGACCACCTTGATGATGTCCGAAATCTGCATCACGTCGAGCAGGGCAGCCACGCGCGGCAGAACATTCTTACCGACCGCAGTCGCAGGCGCGATGATCGTGTCATAGTTGCCGGCGAGCGAGACAACGGTCGCGGCCACTTCCTCGGCAAGGCCATTGGCGAGATGCGGCGCATCCGCCACCAGAACCTTCGAGACACCGGCGAGCTTTGCGGCCGCTTCCGCAGCAGGCGCGCACGAATGCCCGGCGACCAGAACGTGCACATCGCCGCCGATTTCCTTGGCAGCCGTCAGAGCTTTGGCCGTGGCGCCGCCGAGTACGGCGTTCGAATGCTCCGCAATGAGAAGAATAGCCATCAGATCACCCCCGCCTCGGTCTTGAGACGGCGCACGAGCTCCGCCACATCGGCTACTTTCACGCCGCCCTTGCGGACCGGCGGTTCCGCCGTCTTGACCACCTTGAGGCGCGGACTGACATCGACCGCGAAGTCCGCAGGCTTCTTGACGTCGAGGGGCTTCTTCTTGGCCTTCATGATATTGGGCAGCGACGGATAACGCGGCTCGTTGAGCCGCAGGTCCGTGGTGACAACAGCCGGCAGATTGAGCTTCACGGTCTCGAGGCCGCAGTCGACCTCGCGCGTGACCTGCACGGCACCGCCCTCAGGCGCAACCTTGGATGCGAACGTGCCCTGAGGCCAGCCGAGCAAGGCAGCGAGCATCTGGCCCGTCTGGTTGCAATCGTCGTCGATGGCCTGTTTGCCGAGTACAACGAGATCCGGTTTCTCTTGTTCCACGACGGCTTTGAGAAGCTTTGCGACGGCGAGAGGTTCGACCTCGTCCGCCGTTTCGATCAGGATCGCGCGATCCGCACCGATGGCGAGCGCCGTGCGCAGCGTCTCTTGAGACTTGGTGGTGCCGATCGATACGGCGACGACTTCGGTAGCCGGATCTTTTTCCTTGAGCCGAACGGCCTCCTCGACGGCAATTTCGTCGAAGGGGTTCATGCTCATTTTGACGTTGGCCAACTCGATCCCCGAACCGTCCGCCTTGACGCGGATCTTGACCGCATAGTCGACGACGCGCTTCACCGCGACGAGTATCTTCATGATGCGCGGCGCTCCCCGGCGCACTGCCTTGTTCTGTTCATTGTTGTCCTGGTTTGTGACGTCCCGAAATTTGCCCGCAGGAGATCAAAGTCGCGGCCGAACTGCGCCGCCCGTCTCCCTTCCATGTCACCGGAGCCAACTGCATGGCACGTGACGTTCCGAGCCCTTCGCAAGTGCGAGAGCCGAAATTACGAGCCGTCCGGTTGCAAGTCAATGCGGGCAACCGCACCTCTCCCCCCGTTTGCAGCGGATGGGGACGGCAGGGGAAATTCAGCTTCCGTAGCCAAACCCGCGGTCGAAGAGCGGCACGCCCGGCCTGCGCAAGAACAGGACCAGAACTGCGCCGGCAATCAGCCCGCCGATGTGCGCCCACCAGGCCACGGGTCCCATCTGGGGCAGAAAGACCATGACGATTTGGATCAGGATCCATAGCCCCAGCGCGAACGCGGCCGAAATCCGCAGCGGGATGGCTTTGAGGGCCAGAACCCAGACGCGCACGCGGGGGTGCAGCATGAGATAGGCGGCGATCACGCCGGCCACCGCACCGCTGGCGCCGATAAGCGGAATATCTGAGGACGGATCGATCCAGGCGTGGACGAGGCCGGCGAACACCCCGCACGCGAGATAGAAGATCAGAAACTTGAAGTGCCCCATGGCATCTTCGACGTTGTCCCCGAACACCCACAGAAAAAGCATGTTGCCCGCGAGGTGCAGGATGTCGCCATGGAAGAACATGTAGGTAAGGAGGGTGAGCTGCTCCGGATAGGCGGGCCCGGTCGCATCGGTCGCAATCGGCAGCAGACTCGTGTCGAACAGCTCCTTGGGGATGATCGCAAAACCGGCGATCGCCACCTCGTCGAGCCGGGCGGTCTCGAAGAAATAGACGATGATGTTGATGGCGATCAGTGCCATGGTAACCCACTGAAACCGGATCGATTTCAGTGTATTTTCGTCATGCAGCGGCACGAACATCCAATTTCCCCCAGGTTCGATCTTCCCCGATGTCAGCGGTTCTGCCCTGGAACCCACAGGACGTCGCTTTTACCCCGATCATTGACGTAGCGGCCGGCAACAAAAAGAAAATCCGACAGCCGATTGATGTACTTGAGCGCGGCCGCACTGACCGGCTCGTTCTCCATTGCCGCGAGCGCCACCATTTCACGTTCGGCCCGCCGACTCACGGTGCGCGCGACGTGAAGGGCGGCAGAGGCAGGAGAGCCACCCGGAAGCACGAAAGATTTCAGCGGCTTGAGCTCGGAATTCATTTCGTCGATCTCGGCCTCGAGCCGCGCCACCTGATCGTCGGAGACCCGCAACGGCTCGAACTCCGGCTTCTTTCCGCGGTCGGGGACGCACAGATCCGCCCCGAGATCGAAGAGGTCGTTCTGAATACGCGCGAGTTTCGCATCGACGCCCGGATGCCCTCCCAGGTGGATCCGCACCATGCCGATGGCCGCATTGGTCTCGTCGACCGTCCCGTAAGCCGCGATCCGGAGCGCATCCTTCCGCACGCGCTCTCCCGTGCCGAGACCCGTCGTCCCGGCATCGCCCGTCTTCGTATAGATCTTGTTGAGTTTAACCATCTCACCCCCGCGCCGGCACATACCCTAGAGCGATTGGGGCGGGTTGCGAGCCCCGCCGGCGAACCAGGGCTTACATATGCTGCACGTAGGCGTAAGCCACCAAGAGGACGATAGCGAGGGCCTGCAGCCCGACGCGCCACCGCATCAGCTTCTGGCTGAGATTGGGGCTCCGGCCGCGCATCATCACCCAGAGACCGGCGAGAAGCACCAGAAGGACGGCGAACATCGTTCCGGTCGACAGGTAGTGCAGTGAGGTTTCCATGGGCTTTCCGCCTCGAAACTAGGGAGCTTGATGTAGGAAAAATATAGGATCTACGGGGTGGAATACCACGACGGAACAATCCCGGCGACCCTCGCCCCCGCGACAGAGTGTGAGGTCCTTTGCGTTTCGTAACCTTCGTGCCCTAATTCTAACCACTTATCGGGGCGTGGTACGGGTCGCTGTTCGCTGCAACGCCTCGTGGACGAATGTGGGCTGTAACGCGCCGGAACCTTGGGTTCCGTCGCGAACGTGGCATAAGGGACCAAGTGCTTCGCGGGGAACGAAGCGCAGGTCGGCCGAACGGGGGCAGACAAGATCGGGATGACAGACAGCCGTGGGCGTCCATCACGATCCTGGAGCGCTTGAGAGCATGACGAAACGGGTCGGCGGTGCGGCGTCCGGCGAAGGACTTGGCAGTCGGGCCAAATGGGCGAGGGTGTGAGCCGAACCGGAACATCGAATGTGAGCGAAAGCAGACGCGCGCGCCTCGTCGCGGCGGCGCTTGTGCTTGTCACGGCGGCTTCGACATCGCCCGTAGGCCCCCTTGCACACGCCCAGCAGGCGCAGGCGAACGTTCCGCAATCCGCCGATGACGCCGCGAAAAAATTGGAGCAGGAGCGCGAGGCGCTCGCCGCGAAGGAAACACGCGGGCTCGAACTGCAGAAGGATATGGCCAGCATTGCCGACGAGCGCCGCGAGATCAATGCGCGCCTCGTCGAGACGGCGGCCCTCGTGCAGAAAAGCGAAGAGCAGATGACCGCGATCGAAACGCGGCTCGCCGGCCTTGAGAAACAGGAGCAGGACCTTCGCGGATCGCTCGCCAAGGAGCACGCCAAGATCTCGGGCATTCTGGCCGCCCTTCAGCGCATGGGCCGCAACCCGCCCCCCGTTATCATCACGCGCCGGGAAGATGCCCTTCAAATGGTGCGGAGCGCCATGCTGCTCGGTATTGCCTTTCCCGGCCTGAGGCAGGAAGCGCAGGAGCTCTCCGGCAAGCTCACCGAGCTGGTTGGCATCATGACCAGCATTCGTCGCGAGGGCGACAACCTGCGAGCGGAGCGCGAGCGGCTCAACACCACCCAGACCCGCCTCGCAAGCCTGCTCGAGACCAAAAAACAGTCGCTCGCCGATCGCCAGTCAGAGTTGAAGCAGGTGCGCGATGCCACCGCCGAAATCTCGAAAAACGTCACAGACTTGAGCGAGCTGATCGCCAAGCTCAGCCAGCAGGTCAACACCACGCCGATGACGCCCCCGCCGGCCGAGCAACCCAAGGAGGAAGTCGTAGCGGTCCTTCCACCGGCCGCCACGGCTGCACCGGTTGCGGGCGCCGAGCCGGTTGCTGTCAAAGCCTCTCCCATTGCCGTTGCCCCGCAGCGGACGGAGGAGGTGGCCATGTTGACGCCGTCCGCCAAGCCTCGGGAAACCCCGCCTTCTATCGTTGAGCTGGCACCTGCCACGACGGCGATCAGCCCCGGCAAGCCGGACCGCATTTCGCCCGCTGTCCCCTTCCAAATGGCAAAAGGTAAGCTGCCGATGCCCGCGCGCGGCCGGCAGGCCTTGGGTTTCGGCGAAAAAACACAATATGGTGGCACGTCAAAGGGTATCGTGCTCGAAACCCGCTACGGAGCCCGGGTCACGGCACCCTGCGATGGATGGGTTGTCTACGCTGGAGAATTCCGCAGCTACGGCCAACTCTTGATCATCAACGCGGGCGGCGGGTATCATGTCCTTATTGCCGGACTGTCACAAATGGACGTAGGCCCGGGCCAGTTTGTCCTGGCTGCAGAACCAATCGGAACGATGAGTGGCGCGCCGCGAACAGCACAATTGGCATCCGATAAGACGGGCGCAGGCCAGTCGCCACAATCTGGCGCGCCTGTTCTCTACATTGAATTCCGTAAGGACGGTCAACCCATAGACTCCGCTCCCTGGTGGGTCGCTTCTCATGAGAAGGTACAGGAATAATGCGCAAGACCGACTTCGTGTTCTGGACGTTTCTGACGATGACGGGACTCGCCGGCGCCACGACCGTGCTGAACGTGACGCAAACCTATTCGGCGAACTCGCCCAATTCCGAACTCTACCGGCAGCTTGATCTGTTCGGAGACGTCTTCGAGCGGGTTCGCTCCGATTACGTCGAGAAGCCTGACGACCAGATGCTGATCGAGTCTGCGATCAACGGCATGCTGGCCGCGCTCGATCCCCACTCGTCCTACATGAGCCCGAAGAACTATCGCGACATGCAGGTGCAGACCCGCGGCGAGTTCGGCGGGCTCGGCATCGAAGTCACGATGGAGAACGGCATCGTCAAGGTGGTTTCGCCGATCGACGACACGCCGGCATCCAAGGCCGGCATCCAGGCCAACGACCTCATCACCCATCTCGACAACGAGCAGATTTCCGGCCTGACGCTTGAGCAGGCGGTCGAGAAGATGCGCGGCCCCGTCAACACGCCCATCACGCTGACCATCGTCCGCAAGGGCAAGGACGAGGCGTTCGACGTCAAGATCGTCCGCGATTTCATCCGCATCAACGCGGTCAAGGCACGCGTCGAGGACGACATCGCCTACGTCAAGGTGACCACCTTCAACGAGCAGACCCACGCCAACCTTGTGAAGGCGATGGACAGCATGAAGAAGGAGATCGGTCCCAAGCTCAAGGGCATCGTCATCGATCTGCGCAACAATCCCGGCGGTCTGCTCGATCAGGCCATCGCGGTCTCCGACGACTTCCTCGACAAGGGCGCCATCGTTTTGACGAAGGGCCGCAACAACGAGGAAACGCAGCGCGCCCAGGCTCGCCCCGGTGACACGGCCGACGGCAAGCCGGTCGTCGTGCTGATCAACGGCGGCTCGGCCTCGGCCTCCGAAATCGTCGCCGGCGCCCTCAAGGATCACAAGCGCGCAACCATCATCGGCACGCGTTCGTTCGGCAAGGGCTCGGTGCAGACCATCATCCCGCTCGGAGCCAACGGCGCGATCCGCTTGACCACGGCCCGCTACTACACGCCGTCCAACCGCTCGATCCAGGCGAAGGGCATCGATCCGGATATCGTGATCGAGCAGGAGCTGCCCGACGAGCTGAAGAGCAAGTCGCCCGAGAAGCCCCGTGGCGAGGCAAGCCTGCGCGGCCACTTGAGAGGCGAGAACGAGAAAGCGCCGGCCGATACCAAGGCCGCCGAGCCGAGCAAAGAAAGCGAACCTCCGGCAGACACCAACAAGGAAGAGCCGAAGGAAGAATCGGGCTCGTCGGCCTACGTGCCGAAGGAGCCTGAGAAGGACACGCAGCTGCAGTATGCCCTGAAGTTCCTCCGTGGCACTGCGACGGGCGAAAACATCGCCAAGCCGGCCGTCCAGCCGCCGTCCAATTCGGACACGGCAGAAAAGAGCCCCGTCCCGAACTGACGGCTGGACCAGGAACCTTGACCTGATCGTTGCGATGGGCGCTTAACAGGCGCCCATCGCTTTTTGTACAGCCCGCAAACGAGAGCCCGAGTGCCCATGAGCCATCCCGTCGACCCCGCCGCGCTCGGCTACCGCCCCTGCGTTGGAATCATGGTGCTAAATCAAGCTGGACACATCTGGGTCGGCCAGCGCGCCGATGCACCGGGTGACGCCGAGGGCCGTGGGACCTGGTGGCAGATGCCCCAAGGCGGCATCGACGAGGACGAGGATCCGAGCCAAGCCGCACTCCGCGAACTGCGCGAGGAGACTGCGATCAAGTCCGTTGAAATAATTGGCGAAACACCAGACTGGCTTTTTTACGACCTGCCCCCGCACTTGATCGGCAAGGCGTGGGGCGGGCGCTATCGCGGCCAACGCCAGAAATGGTTCGCCGTGCGTTTTCTGGGCGAGGACACCGAGATCAACCTGGGAGTGCCCGGCACCCCGAACGCGGAATTCATTGCCTGGCGCTGGTGTCTGCCGGAGGAACTCGCTCCCGCGATCGTCCCCTTCAAACGGGATGTCTACGTCCAGGTGTTGCGGATCTTTCAGCCGCTTTTGTAAATCCGGAGCCCGCGCCCGTAAGACGCACCAATATTCCTCACGGCACAGACGAGGCGTCAAAAAGCCGTTATTTTCACACGTAAGATATTGATTTGATTCGGTCGGCTTCTGCGCGAGGATCGCACGCTGGCCACGAACTCTTTTGGTCGCCCATGACATGAACCACGCAACTTTGACACCCGGCGCCACAACGCCTCACGATCTGCCCTACAGGCAATGCGTCGGCATTATGCTCCTGAACAGGGAAGGACGCGTCTGGGCCGGCCGCCGGCTGCCCAAATGGACCGGCGATAAATCCGCGTACATCTGGCAGATGCCCCAGGGCGGCCTGCTCAAGGGCGAGGATCCAGCCGTAGCCGCCTATCGCGAGCTCCAGGAAGAGACCGGTATCACCAGTGCCGACATCGTCGCCGAAATTCCCGAATGGCTGAGCTACGACCTTCCCGAGCCTTTGCTGGGCGTGGCGCTCAAGGGCAAATATCGCGGCCAGCGCCAGAAATGGTTCGCAATGCGCTTCTGGGGAGATGACAGCGAAATCGACATCCGGCCCCGGAACGGCAAGGCGGAGTTCGATCGCTGGAGTTGGCGCGACATGGCGGAACTTCCCGAGCTTATTGTGCCTTTCAAGCGAGGCGTTTACCAAACCGTCGTCGAGAGATTTGCTTATCTCGCGCAAAACTGAAATGAAGGCACTCCGTCCGCCACCTTTCCGTGCGGCCTTCCCCGGCCAGTAGCAGAGTCCTTTGTATGTCGACACGCACTTTGACAAGAACGCTGCCGCCCTTCAACGACGGCGCCGACTACCAGTCTGGCCAGCCTTTTGACGCGGAAGAGTACAATCGCATTAAGGAGCTTTGGCTCGACCATATCGCCGCCGAGCACCGCGGCGATATCCCGGGCCTTCTCGCCACCCTCACCGAGGATTGCGTCTACACGATCCTCAACAACGGCAAGGTCTGGCACGGCCACGAAGGCGCGGCCAAGTTCTACGACGGGTTTCTGAAGGCGTTTCCCGAGAACTGCTTCTCGGTGGTCAACGTCTTCCTCGGCCCCCAGGGCGTGGTCGAGGAGGCGCATTTCAACGGCGTCCACCACGGCGACCTTATGGGCCTCCCCTCGACCGGACAGCCGATCGAATTCGATGTGGTGCTCCTGTTCCCGTGGGACCCCATCAAAAAGAAGTTCAAGGGCGAGCGCATCTACTTCGCCATCGAGCACAACCTGCTCGCCAACGTGGGCCAGCTGCTGCGCCGCATGGGCCGCAAGCTCGACTTGGCCGAGCAGAAGTAGCTCGTTCTCTCTGTCGTCCTAGCACCTGTGCCTAGGATCCACTTCTGTGCTTGAGAAAGTGTCAGCCGTCGCGCTAATGCGCCCCGCTGATGGTTGGATCCTCGGCATAAAGCCGAGGGTGACACTCAGCGCGAGCCCTCGCCTCCAACAACGTCATCCCGACGAAGGTCGGGATCCAGCCAGGCTTCCACAAACGCTTTTGGTGGCGGGACGCGCACGGTGCAAAGATGGAGCGTCGGCGTTTGCACGACCCGTTGCCTATATCGAGACGTGTCTGGATCCCGGCCTCCGCCGGGATGACGGAAAGGGGTGGGCGAAACGTGCGCGCCCCGTCCCCATACTCCACTGTCATCCTAGGCATCATGGAAGAGCCGCCACCTTGGCGCGCACGCTTCATGCCTCGCGCCCGCTGACAATTGGATCCTCGGCATAAAGCCGAGGGTGACACTCAGCGCGAGCCCTCGCCTCCCACAACGTCATCCCGACGAAGGTCGGGATCCAGCCAGGCTTCCACAAACGCTTTTGGTGGTGGGACGCGCAACGGTGCAAGATGAAGCGTCGGCATGTGCACGACCCCGTTGCCTATGTCGAGACGTGTCTGGATCCCGGCCTCCGCCGGGAAGACGACCTTGAGGCACCGGATCCTGGAATCGAAACGTCACACCGGCGCAGGCCGGTGTCCAGATACGCCGATGTTAGGATGACGTATCCCGACAGCTCGAATGCCGAAACAAAAAAAGCGCCCGCAAGACGGGCGCTTTTCATGTGTTTCGATGGACCGTTGTTTAGCCTTTGAGGGCCGACAGCGCAGCAATCGCCTGGTTCGCAACCAGACGCTGCTCGTCGGTCTTGGCCTGAGCAAGCTCCGCCTCCGCCGCCGAAAGCTCGGCCGCGATCGTTGGCCCGCTCAGTTCCGCAACGTCGATCGCCTTCTCAGCCAGCACCGTCAGCCGGTCCGGCTCGACCTGAGCGAACGCCTGCCGCACAAAAACGCGTGACTTGGAGCCATTCAGCACCACGTCGACTACGCCCGGGCGCAGCGTCGAGATCACCGGCGCATGATTGGGAAGAATGGTCATGTCGCCTTCGGCGCCCGGCAGAAGCACCTGCTCGGCTTCTCCAGCGAGAAGAACCTTCTCCGGGCTGACCAGCTCGAAAGTGAACGTCTGAGCCATCGACTTCCTGTCCTCAATTCCTCAACTGGCCAACCCCTGCGAGATCGCCGGTTGGCCTGTAGTACGCATCACGCGTCGTCTTCGTCGCCGGTCTTGGCCTTGACCTCGTCCGGCGTCTGCAGGCCCTTGCCGCAGAACGGGCAGAAGAAGACCGGGTGGTCGACCATGCCGGGTTCTTCGTCCTCGAGCTCGACGAGCCCGACGGACATGTAGAGAACGCCATCGTCACCGACCGTGATCAGCGGCTCGAACTCCTCGCCGCTCATTGCGTCCTTTAGCTCGTCACAGCATGCGCCGAATGTATCTGCCATTTGATCTCCCTGCCCGCCGCCGCTCGGTGGGCCTCACAAACGGTTTCTAGTCTCTCGTTCTTAGGCAGCCTCGGCCAGCTTCTCGGCCTTGGCAATCGCTTCGTCGATCGAACCCACCATGTAGAACGCCGGTTCCGGCAGGTGGTCGTAGTCGCCGTCGCAAAGACCCTTGAAGCCTTTGATCGTGTCGGCGAGCGACACGAGCTTGCCGGGCGAGCCGGTGAACACTTCTGCGACCGTGAACGGCTGCGACATGAAGCGCTCGATCTTGCGGGCGCGGGCAACCGTGAGCTTGTCCTCTTCCGAGAGCTCGTCCATGCCGAGAATGGCGATGATGTCCTGGAGCGCCTTGTAGCGCTGAAGGATCGACTGCACGCGGCGCGCGACCTGGTAGTGCTCCTCGCCGACGATGCGCGGATCGAGCATGCGCGAGGTCGAG
>VFQQ010004777.1_pt1 | contig 11693 bp, 22 predicted proteins | sample 3512341 | NCBI WGS metagenome assembly VFQQ01 (sample SAMN10412373, study PRJNA504923) | tailings metagenome | isolation source: Relicate 2 Philex TSF1 revegetated site | place: Philippines: Tuba, Benguet | collected 2017-08-29 | reverse complement strand
CCCCCAAAGCCAGTGGCAAGCTGCGCAGCCAGGCATGGTTGCAAGCGGCGAGTCACCCAAACTGCGCCCGGAACGCCGCCTCATCCAGCACCAGGGGCGGCACCTGCCAGCGCAGCGCGCCCTCCCCCTCCTCCCCCGCCGCATCCACCTGCCGCCGCCGCATATGCGCCTGCTGCTCCGGTGGCAGCGCGGCCAGCAGGCGCTCCCGCTCCGCCTCCAGCTGCCCGATGCGGCGCGCCAGGTGCAGCGCCGCGTCCCGCCCGTACAGGTGCACGTAGCAGCGCAGGATGTTGAAGGAGCCGCCGCCGCCGGCGGTGATGTCGTCCTCGTAGTCCAGCAAGTCGTCGCCTGGGGGTGGGGTGAAGTGAGTGGGGATGCCGGTGGCGGTGAGGAGTGAGGGGTTGGCGATTGTGATGATGGGCAGGTGTGGCGGCCACAGCGCTCTGCTGGTGTCATGCAGGTGATCAGGCTGAACACCACCTCGCAGGATGTTGCTCAGCACGCATCCACTGTCACCCTCCGTGCACCTTGTGCATGTGCCCCATGGATCAGCTGCATGCTCCACGGAAGCCGACCCCCCACCAGCCAGCCCCGCAGCGCCCACCAATGTCCACCAGCAGCTCGTCTATCCGCAGGAACTCCAGCAGGGAGGCATCAGGCTGCACACCGCGTAGCGCGTACAGCAGCGCGTTGAGGCAGCGGTAATCAAACGACTGCTAATGGGCGGGAGGGAGATGGGCAGGCAGCACGCAAGTGTGAGATTGTTGCCCAGCACAGGACGGGCTCAGGGAGGGCGGCCAGGGGCACCGAGAGCATCAAGAGCAATTCCGCACCCACGCCACCCACCTTGGCGCCAGACGCCGACAGCGCCTCTGCAAGCGTGAAGCCGCAGGCTGCCTCATGGCCGCCAGGTGGCACTGCCGGGTGCCGCCTCATCAGGCTGCACAGCCGCCGCTCTTCTCGCCAGTAGCGCCGCCCCGCCGCCAGCTCAGCGGCCACGCCGGGGGTGAGCAGGCCCCGCTCCCGCAGCACAGCCTCCATGGCCGCCATGCCTGCGACACGTCACGACAGTGCAGGGGGTCCCGGCACTGTGCACATGAGTAGGGTGATGGGTGCCCTCGCTGCTCTTTATGACAATGCATTGCATAGCAGGAAACCTTGCACAGGCAGCAGCGCTCGTCACCTGCAGTGCTTGCGGGCGGCTCTTTGTCGCCATCCTGGCCGCCGTGGCTGCTGCCTGCTGCCTGCTCGTTGTCTTCATCTGCCTGGTATATCACGCCCTCAACATACACCAAAATGTGCCAGTGCTTGAAGAAGTCTTCGAGTGACAGCCCATGGAGCGGAAGGTACGTTTGTGCAAAGTCCTGAGGGCAGAGTGCGGGCAACAAAGAGTCAGCAATGCATGCCTGAGAAGAAGCGGGCTGCAATCAGTTTGCCACAGAGGTCCCGGATAATACTGCAATGCTGCATTATGCTCCAAACCAGGAGTGCGATGCCTGCATGGCAGGGAGCCGCCGCCGCTGCCCAGGCTCCCGCCGCCCTGCAAACCCGGCCCGGCCCACTGCTGCGTGACCGCTCCTCAATCACCTCAATTGTGTGTTGTGCCCGTTCCCTGCGAGCAGTGGATGTCGCAGCGGCGTCAGCAGCAAGTTCAGTATCGGGGCAGGCTTCCGAGGACGCCACGGCTGCCACCGCCTTGCCACCGCGCTTACAGAGCCTTGAAGCTGATGCCCAGATGGTCGGCAGGGCTGTCACCGCTGCTGGCCATCGCCTCAAACGCAGTGTGTTTACACCGAGGGCCAGGAAGCTGAGAAGGATACTGAAAACAAATCAGGTGGGTGCAGCAATGCGCCTGTGCGAATGTGGCATTGGAAAGGGTACTGCAAGCGCCGCAGCGCCCGCCGCCCGAAGCAACCCGGGCGGGCGCAGCGGCACCAGTGCCGGCTTGGGCGAGCGAAGCGGAACAATCCAAAAGCCGCTCGTTGCTCACTGCCGGTTCATCATGCGCTTGACGGTGGACACAATGTGCTCCACCTGCGGCAGCGCCGCCGCCTCCAGGTTGGCGGCATAGGGCATGGGCACCTCGGCGCCCGTCACCCGCTCAGGCGGGGCGTCCAGGTCATCAAAGCACTCCTCAACCGCGATGGCCACAATCTCTGCGGGTGCATGGCAGCGAGGCAGTGTATGGTTGGGTACGGCGAGCCCACGGCCTGGCATAAGTGCAGCAATGACACCAGCCCCCGCAGGCAGGGCAAGGTGTTGCAAGCCACACGCCGTCATCACCCCAACTGCGGCCACACTCTACCGCCACCAACCCCAAGCCCTTGCACGCCCCAGTGCGCACCCGAGCCCACGCCGTGCTGCGGCCAGCCCTCCTCCACCGACACCACGCGGTGCGTCTTGCGGACGGAGGCCGCAATCGCGTCGCGGTCGATGGGCTTCAGGCTGCGGCGGGGGCGAGGAGGGCAGGGGCAGCGTTGAGCAGTGGCTTGTGTGCAGAGCAGGTTGGAAGGGTGCAGCTGCAGCCCGACCAATTCCTTGCTGCAAACCATCAGCGTCCAAACGACCGCCAACCCTCGCTGAGCCTTGGAGGCTTGTTTTGCTGCAACTCAACCCCACGGCCGAACCCCTCAGCCACGCTCCCCCTCCTCCACCACCCCACCCCACCTGCGCAGGTTGAGCACCTCTGCCGAGATGCCCTCCGCCTCCAGCAGCTCCGCGGCCTTCAGGTTGTAGCCCACCATCTTGCCAAAGCCAATCAGCGTGACGTCGCTGCCGGCCCGCATGATCTGGAGCGGAGCGGGGCGGGGATGGGATCAGGGTTAGAACGGGCCGGCAGGCCATCACGAGCCTGCCACATTCTTATGCGTCAGCACTACACTACTGTAAGCTGCTCACTCCACACTACTGGCGGCCCCCAGCGCCGCGCAACAACAAGTGCATCATTCCACCACCCCACCCCACCCTCTTGCCGCCCCGCCCCCGCCCCTTACCTTGGCCTTGCCCAGCGGCACCGTGAAGTCCTTGTCCAGCGCCGCCTCGCTGATGGGGAAGGCCTCACCGTACAGGATCTCGTTCTCAAGCACAACCACCTGTTGTGGTGGTGTGTGTAGGGGGGAGGGGGGCGGTTAATAGGCGCAAATTGAGGATCAGGGCGGTTCATAAGAGCAGACAGCAGGCCAAACAGACAAAGACGGCGGGCTGGACGGCGCGGTGGCAGGGCTCGTCCTTGGGTACACAACAGCCCATCCGTCCAGCAAACACGGGCAACCAGTTGTGAGGCAGCCGGCCTCTTCCCAGCCACCCTCTCCCCCCCACACACGCACGCACCGGGTCAGGGTCGCGCACCGCCGCCTTGAGCAGCCCGCGCGCGTCCTCGCTGTCGTACGGCGCCACCACCTGTGGGGAGGGCGGGTGGCAGCAGGGCGATGAATGCCAACAGGTGCCGCCAGCTTACAGTAGTGGGCGGCGGAACTCACATCACAACACAAGCAGCTGCAGAGAAACGATGTCGGAAACGCCTGCTTCGCTCACACACACCAACCTCCACCCATCCACCGCAGTAGCCCTGCACTTCCCGCACCTTGAGGCCAGGCACGCTGGCGTACCAAGCTGCAAAGCACTGGCTGTGCTGCGCTGCCACGCCCGCTGCTGCGCCGTTGGCGCCACGGAACACGATGGGGCACGTGATCTGGCCCGCGCTCATGTAATGGTGCTTGGCCGCCGAGTTGACAATCTGCATGTCAACGAGCAGTTGTGCAAAAAGGTGTGCCCCCAGGGTGCAAGCTGGGGGGGCTACAGCTCTTGCCACAGGGGACGAGGACGAGCAATGGCACTCATTGCAGTCCCGTGCTGTGCTGTCCCGCACCACGCCTCCATCGAGCAGCATCCTGCAGGCAATCCGCCCCCACCTGATCGATGGCCTGCATCGAGAAGTTGAAGGTCATGAACTCCACAATGGGGCGCAGCCCCGCAAACGCCGCGCCCACGCCAATGCCGGTGAAACCAGCCTGGCAAGCGAGGGATGGGAGGCCGCGGCAGTGGGAGGGCAGCTTAGAGTGAATGCGCTTGAGAGTGGCGGCAGCAATGACGCCATCGCTGGTGATTGTGCACTCCTGCCGGCCATGCGGTGGCTGCGCCAGCCGGACCAGCGCTCCAGCTGCTCACCTCTGTGATGGGCGTGTCACGCACGCGCTTGGGCCCATACTTTTGCAGCAGGCCGCGGGTGATCTTGTACGCTCCCTGCACGGCCAGGTGGGCATGGCAGGCAAGCATGAGCGCCTGCCTAGGCAGCAGCGGGAGCGCCTGCACTTGCGGCAAACTACACAACGCCATGCAGCTTCAGCCGACCAGCGCCACATGCAGCATGAGCAGAAGGAATGCAGAAATGCCTGTCACAGCAGCATGCACTCAACTCAACTCTCAACTGCGGCAACCTAGCGGCGTGCTCACACACTACTCACACATCACCCTGTGCCCGCACCTGGTACTCCGCCACCTCCTCGCCCATGATGAACACCTTGTCATCCCGGGCCATCTCCTCGTCCATGGCTGCAGCGCGGGCAGCAGCAGCTGGTGTGCACAGTGGGCGGCCAGTGGGGAGTGCAGCAGCACATGCTGCAGCTCACTCGCAGGCGCCCAAGCGCAGCGGCACGGTACATGACCAGCAGGCAGCAGCGCTCCAGGTGGCCATAACTGAGGCTGGTGCTCACCCGAGTTCAGGGCATCACGGACGGTCATCTGCACGGCATGGCATGAGCGGCAGAAGGCTAAGAAGAGTGCCCAATCCTCGTTGGCAAAGCCCTAGGCAGCGGCACACGGCTGCCTGCGTGTGGCCTCTCCGAGCCCTGGCACATCAGCTACCAGACTCACACCACCCCCCATCCTCTTGCCTGTGTCGTGGCATACGTGCGCAACAGCGCCGCGGGTGCTGCGGCAGCATCGCCCTGCAGCGGCAGTGGCGGAGTGGGTCACCCTTGGCGGCAGCGGCGGCGGTCAGCACCTGGCGGCCCGGGTTCACGGCCTGCCTGCCACTGCACCCGCCCTCCCGCCTCCCCACCTGGCTGCGACGCAGCAGCGCCGAGCAGAGGGACGAGACGCGCAGCATAGTCCCCTAGTGCCCCAGACGGAGAGGGAGGCGGCGCGGCCTGTCCCAGATGCTGCAGCGCGACAACTGGGCACCCACAATTGCAGGATCGCGCGGCTGGAGGGCGAAGCAGCGCCCATGCGGATGCCGCAATGCCACTTCAGCAAGGCGAGGGGCACTGCGATCGCCATATTGGCGGGTTTTGTGGCTGCCCAGCACCTTTTTGACGTGGGCTGCAGGCCCTCAGGCGCTGCTCGCCGGCGCTCGCACTGTGCGCCCTCCAGCAGCTGCCGCGCTCCTGCTCCAAAATGAGTGTGGATGAGGCATACTTCAGGGCTGCGGCGCAGGCCCGCCGCGAGTTCATCCTGTCAAACCTCGAGTGAGGACAGCTGGGGGCTGCAGCGCACGCTGCCCGCCGCACCTGCTTGATCCAGGCCATGATCGCGGCTCGCTGTAGCCGGCTGTGCGCCCTCGCTCCGCCAGCCCCCTGCCGCCGCCGCCACTGCCGCCTGCACACCGCTCCTCTCCTCCTCATCCGTGCAGCTCCATGTCGCTCAAGAGCTGCCGGGTGACGCTGGAGCAGGACATGGGGCTGGACACGGGCGCGCTCAAGCCGTTCAAGGACCTGCTGTCGCGCCTGATTGACTCGGTGAGTGGGTGCTGTACAAACGCCGCCGGTGTGGCCTTTCGGCATGTACGGCAGGCATCGCTTTAGACCATCCCAGAGTGCAAATGCTTCCACTCAGCTGCCGTGCTGCCGGGTGCTGCCTCCCCTGCTGCAGTGGATTGCGGAGCGGGATGCGCAGGCAGCGGCTGGGGAGGAGGGCGAGGAGGAGGCAGATGAGGCGTCTGAGCCCGAGTATGGCGATGGCAGCGAGGACGAGGGGCGGGCCAAGAAGCAGCGCAAGAGCGCCGGCGGCAAGAAGCAGCCCGCCAAGCGGCAGAAGCGGGAGGAGAAGCCGGCCAAGGCATCTGGTGCGCCGCTGCTGGGTGGGGCAGGGGCGGTGGTGAGCTTTGGGGCTTCTGGTGGCTGAGCTGAGGAAGCCGTCCTGCATTTCTGTTGGCAGACATCGCTGGGCTGCCGGCAGCACCCAGCATACCTTGCACCCACCGTGATCAGCTCCTACTCCCCGCCCTCTGCACAGGCCCCCGCCAGTACGGCAAGCGCGTGGAGAAGCTGCGCAGCGTGTGCAGGGCGGCCACCATCACCATCCCGCCCACCCTGTACGTGCGCAACAAGGGGGAGGGCGCGCTGGAGGCGGCGCTGGAGGAGCTGCTGGCCAAGCATGGCCTGGACGCAGACTCGGGTGCGCCGACACCGCTGCCGCCGCTGCTGCTGCTGCTGCTGACCTGCAGTACAGCTGCCGTGGTGCTGAGCGTGCTTGCAAGGTGGCACCGCTGGTGAAGCTGGGAGTCTGGCTGTGGATGCACCTGGCGAGGGCTCGTTCTCTGGCTGTTGGAGTGTGTTGCGCACAGCAGCTGCGCTGGCAACTCCATAGAACCACCTGCCACGCCCACTTTGACACAACACAGCACCCACCCGCCCCATCCACCCCGCAGGCGAGCGCGCCATTGCGCAGGTCAAGGCCAAGCTGACCACGCAGCGCGACCTGGATGGCATCGACACGTCCAACATCATCGAGGGCGGGCGGCGGCGGCGCGGCGCAGCCCCCGTCTCCTACAAGGTGCGACCTGCCGAAGCGACAGCGCGTCTTAGATGCATGAACATCCTGTGCTGCCATGAGAGTTCGCAACGCACATGTCTTCCACCACAATGTTGCAGTGCTCTGCTCATGTGTTTGTCACCCTGCCGTGTCCTCTGCTGCAGGCGCTGGTGGAGCCTGCCTCGGATGACGAGGAGGAGGAGGAGGAGGAGAGCGGCAGCGAGGCGGGCAGCGACAGCGATGTGGAGGCGATGTCTGGCAGCGATGCGGAAGCGGGTGAGCTGGGTGGCGGATGATTCGCTTGCCAGGAATGTGGTTGAGCAGCATTTGCCTTGGGAGCATGGCAGCGCTGAGATGGTGTTGAACTGTGCTGTGGCGCAGTCGCACACCAGAGCTGCAGCTGTGGCGTGCTGTGCCAAGCGTTGTTGCTGCACTATAAGCAAGAATGACCCTGTGGCATCTGACATTGCACTTCCACACATGCCTCTGGCAGACTCGGACGACGGCGGGCGGGCTGCCAAGGTAAAGCCAAAGCAGAAGGCGCAGCCAGCCAAGAAGCAGCAGAAGCAGGGCGGAGGCGGCAAGGCGAAGAAGGCCAAGGCGGCCTCTGACAGCGAGGAGGAGGCCAGCAGCAGCGAGGAGGAGGAGGAGGCGGAAGCATCAGAGGCATCAGAGGAGGAGGCCGCCTCTGCTAGCGATGACGAGCCAGCTGCAGCGGCACGCAGCCCGGATGAAAATGCTGCGGCGCGGGGCAACGGCAGCGGGGGGCGCAAGGGCAGCAAGCCGCCCTCGTCCAGCAAGCCTGCTGCCAAGAAGCGGCCAGCCGTCAGCCTGGAGGACAGCGACGACGAGCCGGTGGTGGCTGCTGGCAAGCGCACTGTGCTGGCGGACTGGTCAGATGACGAGTAGCGGCTGGACTGCCACCGCCGCTGCTGCTGACTTGACATGAGCGCTCTGACCTGACCTGACTCGCACATATCCATTATTCACAACGCCACTGACCTTACACGTCCAGGCATGTAACACTAGCAGTCCTGTTGCTTGAAGTTGGGCAGCAAGGCCTGCAAGTTGCGGCAGGTCTGCACGCTGCCGCCGCTCGCCGCCGTTCTCCCTTGCCGCCCATCGCCGACCTTTACTGGTTGTTTGACTTGCAGTAACCAATGCGCGTCTGTGCCTCGCTGCTCCTGGCCAGGCGGCTGCCGCTGGGCTTTAGCCGCCGCGAGCCCGCCCAGCTCGTGCCCCTCGTGCCATGGCAGCCACACGCGCAGCAGCATCTCTGGCGTCAGAGACAACAGCGACGGCAACGGCGCGGATTGCACTCCCAGGCAGCCAGCACCGCCTCGGCGACGGCGGCACCGCTTGCCGCCGCCAGCAGCTCTTCCAACCCTGCAGCTGAAGCTGCGGCACCGCAGCTCCAAACCTTTGATTTTACAACACTTGCAGCAGCCACTGCAGAACTGCAGGCCTGGGTGCCTGCCAAAGTGGAGGGCGTGGTGCAGCAGGAGCATGCGACGGCGCTGCGGCTGCGCACATCGACCGAGTCGGGCTGGCTGTGGCTGAGCTACCACGCACGCATCGCGCATGTGGGCATTGGAGACGGCCCCGCACGCGGCGCTGCAGCGGAGCTGTACACGTTTGGCTCGCAGCTGCAGGCGACGCTGCGTGGCCTGGTGCTCACCCGCATCTGGATGCCCACGCCGTGAGTGCAGGGAGCTGCCCAGGCCTCGGGATGGGTTTCCAGGGCTGGGTTTGCTGGCAGGAAGTGCTGCCAAGCATGGCAGTGTGTGCAGTACTTTGTTCTCAGCAGTGCAGCTTGCTTGAATAAGTAACCCATGTTCATTTGCCCCCTTGCCCTGCCTTGCACTGCTTGCTGTTGCAGGTATGAGCGAGTGCTGAAGCTGGCCTTTGCTCAGCGGCCCGGCGAGCCCCCTGCAGCAGAGCTGGTCTACGAGTGCATGGTGCGGAGGGGTCACTGCGTGCTCATGCTTTTTGTGCAGGCTGGGTGGCGGCCACAACCCTGCCACGTTGCATGTGGAAGCGCTGCATGCTTGCCGCAGCCAGCCGCCAGCCAGCATCACCCCTGCAACCCTTCACACGCACACGCAGGCCCACTACTCCAACCTGCTGCTGGTGGGCCCTGATTCCACGGTGCTGGCAGCAGCGCACCAGGTGGGCTTGGCGTGATAAGGAGGCTTGACGTACAATGCGCCTGGCCAACTCAAGCTGTTGGGCAAATGCAGCTTTCGTGTGCTTTCATACCACCATCACAAGCCAAGCGTGCCCCTCCCTGCCCACTTTCTTCCCCTGTGTGCCAGGTGGGCCAAAAGATGAGCTCGGTGCGGCACGTGCAGGTGGGCGGGCGCTGGGATCCGCCGCCGCCCGCAAGCGGCCTGGACCCTGACGCCTGCGCCTCGGCCCAGGAGTGGCAGGACGTCCTGTGCCGCCTGGCAGCCGAGGCGCCGTATGACCGGCGGCCCACGCTGCAGCAGGTGGCAGTGCGGGGCTTCAGGGGTGTATCCCCACAGCTGGCACGAGACCTGGCCCAGCTGGCAGGAGTGCCCCCTGATGCGCAGCCCGCTGAGCTGTCGCCGCAGCAGTGGGCGGCGCTGTGGCAGGCGTGGCAGGGCTGGCTGGCTGCACTGGCCAGCGGCAGCTATGCGGCCACCGCCTGCCCCGCCAGCGGCGCCTACAGCCTGCTGGGCGCGCAGCCACAGCCGGTGCCCGCCCTGCTGCCCTTCCTGGCCGCTTACTACTCGGCCGAGCAGCGCGCCGACGCGTTTGCCGCGCTCAAGCAGCAGCTAGTGAAGGCAGTGGTAGGGGCCATCGCCCGCCTGCAGGTGCGGTGCGGGTTGGGGAGCGCCAGAGTGGGCTGGTACTGGAGGGCACATGGGCTGTGCCGGATGGCCAGATGCACTTGGCATTTTTTTCCAGCCACTGTCCAAGTGCACATGCGCCTTGCATACAACTGTCTTGCAAGCAACTCTCCTCACACGCCTGCCCCAACCCCAACCCCCACCTGCTCTCCGTGCCGCAGAAGAAGGCGGAGTCGCTGCAGAAGCAGGGCGGCGACGGCGACCGGCATCAGGCGACGCAGAAGCAGGCGGACATGATCATGGCCAACGTGTACAGGTGGGGGCTTGAGCTTGGGGCCCTGGGCTGGGCTGGCTGGGCTGGGCAGTGTGCCCAACTGGCGCGGCATTGCTTCGGTGCTGCCCTGGGGTGCAGTTTGGCCCTGAAACCACTGAAGCTTATTGGCTGCACAGCCGGCCAGCCAGCAGCCGGTGCAGGGCTTTGGTGATGACAACTGCAATGTTGGCAGCATCCTGCCTGCCTCCGCCTGCAGGGCCTGAAGGCCGCATGCTTCACCCAACACCCCATGCAGGATACCGGCGGGTGCGGCATCGGTGGAGGTTGAGGACTGGGACACCGGGGCCGGCGTCACGATGGCTCTGGACCCCGACAAGACGGCTGTGGAGAATGCAGAGGCGCTGTACAAGCAGGTGGGCGGCTGATGGGATGGGGAGCAAGTGTGGGGAGTGCTAGGGGCGTCGAGACATGGCTGGAGTCGGCTTGATGGCAGGAGACGGCCGGCTGCCTCGCTGCCACCAAGCCAAGCTCTGTCACACGGCTGCAGCCTGGTCGCTTGCCACACACACTCTTCAGCCCAGCCCATCCAACCCTCAACCGCCCCTCTGCTCCTGCAGGCCCGCAAGCAGCGGCGTGCAGTGGAGCAGGTTGCGCCGCTGCTGGAGGCGGCGCGGGGCGAGCTGAGCTACCTGTCTGAGGTGGAGCTCATGCTGCAGCAGCTGGAGGGCGGCTCGCACCTGGCGGCGCTGCAGGAGGTGCAGGTGCGGGGTGCTGTGCTGCACTGCGCTGTAGATGTTCTGGGCCTGGTGCGCGTAATTGCAAGTGCAGTTCAGTCGTGGGGCTGCCCGCTTGGTCGACTACGGAGGCAGTCAATCAAGCGCCGCCCTGCTGGCCCGCTCAAACCATCCCATGCTGTCCGCCCGCCGCTCACGCTCTCCCCCCCAGTCCGACCTCATTGCTGGCAAGTACATGAAGGCTCCCCCAGAGGCTGCCCTGGCAGACAAGGCGGCCTCCAAGGCGCGCAAGGCGGCGCGGCGCAGTACCGCCAGCGGCAACACGGGCGGCGGCGCCCAGGACTTCCGCCGCTACAGCAGCCCCTCCGGCTTTGCGGTGCTGGTGGGGCGCAACAGCCGGCAGAACGACACGCTGACCATGGACATGGCCAACCCGGGGGATGTGTGGATGCATGCCAGGTGCGGCTGGGTGTGTGGGCGCTTAGGTGGCTGTGGGGAGCCACGAAGGTCGCGGTGGGATTGTTCTGGGGGCGCGCTGATGCTGGTGCCCACGACAGGCTCAGCATTTGCATGGTAAGCAGACCAATCCTGATTGCAGCCACATCACAACACCAAGTATCTCGCTGCAGGGGCGTGCCTGGCGCCCACCTGCTGATGCGCGTGCCAGCGGGGCAGCAGCCCGAGGCGGCGGACCTGCAGTATGCCGCCGACCTGGCTGCCTGGTTCAGCAAGGCGCGCACCGATGGCAAAGTGGAGTGAGTGGCGCTGCTGTCTGCCTTGTGTTGAAAGCATGCAGCAAATGTCTGCATCATGAAGAGTGATGACTCAGCTGCTGCTTTCTGCCTGTCTGAACTGGTCCTCAGCTCGGCGGTCCTGCCTCTTACTTGCTGCCCCGTCGCAGCGTGACGATGTGCGACCCCAAGCACATCTCCAAACCCAACGGAGCCAAGCCAGGCCAGGTGCTGGTGCGCAAGGAGAGCGTGGTGGTCGGGCGGCCAGACCAGTCGGCGGCGGCAGCGAGTGGCGAGACAGACTGACGACTGGCGCAGCACTTGTGACTCTGCAGCACTGCCCAGCACTTGAATGAGCGTTTATCTTTATATCTGTCAACGGCGTGCAACA
>VFQQ010004776.1_pt1 | contig 11694 bp, 4 predicted proteins | sample 3512341 | NCBI WGS metagenome assembly VFQQ01 (sample SAMN10412373, study PRJNA504923) | tailings metagenome | isolation source: Relicate 2 Philex TSF1 revegetated site | place: Philippines: Tuba, Benguet | collected 2017-08-29 | reverse complement strand
TGGAAACCGCATCGTCCACGCAAACCGGCATCGCGGTGGCGGCGGCGAACGCTGCGATTACCGATCCCGACAACAAGATCTTGGCGATCGAGGTCGATATCTCGGGCGGCTTCCAGGATGGAGCTTTGTCGTCTGGCGAGCACGCGCAGCCCAATGCGCTGGGCAGTTTCGCACTCTCATTGTTCGGCGGATCGGCGGCCTTCGTGGATCACGGCGCGCACGGGACGCTGACCGTGACGTTCCCCACGCCGATCTCGGCGACACAGGCGACGCTCGTTCTGCAGCAGATCGAGTACGTCAACCAGATCGGCGACTTCTCGCTGGCCATCGCGCTGGACAACACGCGTACTATCGCTGTGCGCGTGCAGGACGCGGGCGGCACCTGGTCGAATATCGAGACCAACGAGGTGAGCCTCGCGGCCGATGTGCTCGACGGCGGCGGCAACGGCACGTTCGTCGGCGGGACGCTGGCAGACACGATCAACGGTGGCGCCGGTGACGACACGCTGACGGGTGGCAAGGGCAGCGATACGATCATCGGCGGCGCCAACACCGACACGGTGGACTACGCCAAGGAGACCAGCACCAGCGAAGTGTCGATCGCTGGCACCAATGGCGTCGTCGTCAATCTGTCGGACAACGCCTACGACCTCGATGATCTCGACCCGATCTACAACAACACGGCGAACAACGACGCAACCATCGCGGCACATTCCGCGACCGACACCTATGGCGACATCGATACGCTGAGCGGGGTCGAGAACGTCATCGGCACCAAGTTCGACGATGTGTTCATCAACGCCGCGAATCCGTCCATCGCCAACACGTTCGAAGGCGGCGGCACGAGCGCGTCGGTCGAGGATGCGAGTGGCGAGACCGCGGGCGATACGGTCGTCTACGCGGGGACGCTCGGCGAGTGGGGCATCACGGTCGCGCCGGGCTCGAGCGATGACTTCACGGTGACCAAGCTGACCGGCCCCGGCGCCGGCACGGTCGATACGCTGAACAACATCGAGCATATCGTCATCGGCAACACCACCATCGACCTGACCAAGTCGGTTTACGTCTATAACGATGGCTATCTGGTCAACACCTACGACAGCATCGAAGACGCCGTCACGGCCGCCAACGGGATGACTCCGTCCGGCACCGGACTTGTGGTCGAAGCCGGCCACAACGGCGAGGACAGCTATAGCGAAGGCGAAGTCAGCGTCACACAGGCGATGACGATCCGGGGCGTCGGCACGGCGCGACCGACCGTGGAAGGGCGCTTCACGGTCAGCGGCACGCTCGACGGCGAGTTCAAGGTCGAGCATCTCGAGATCGACGCGACCGGCCACGACTACGCGGTGTTCGTGTCGGCCGGCTCGAGCGGCTATGCGGGCTCGGTGACGCTCGACGACGTGGTGATCGAGAACGCGCAGCAAAATGGCTTTGCCTATATCCGGCAGGGCAACGGCAGCACGCCGACCCTCACCGACACGATCGGCGCGGTGTCGATCATCGACAGCGTCTTCAGCGGCAACGGCACGGTGAACGCGGGCTCGAACGGCCGCGGCGACATCATCCTGTTCGGCTACAACCAGGATCTTACGATCGACAACGTTGAGATCGGTTCGCCGGGCGCCTGGGCGCAGAAGGCGATCCAGGTGCGCGGCACCGAACAGCCGGGGGAGGTGGCCGGCGTCGGCCCGTACGCGGCGGGTGGCGACGTTTCAATCACGGATCTGACGATCACGGGCGCGTACTCAACCGACGCGATCGCATTCTATCGCATTGCCAGCTTCGCGAGCTTCACCGGCTCGGGCAACGAGGTGACGATCACGCGGCCGGCGAATGCGAACAACAACGCGACGCTGGAGCCGTGGGCCGTCATCAATTTCGACAGCATCGGCGGCGTGATAGATCTCACCGGCTTCTTTACCTCGGCGTCCAACGCGGCCGCGCCGGATGGCGTGACCACGCCGACCTCCGGCTGGATCGCGCAGATGCAGGGCCTCGCGAGCGGCGACACGTTCACCGGGACCGACGGGAAAGATTTGCTCGTCGGCCGGAACGGCGTCGACACGCTGGCTGGCGGCGACGGCGACGATACGTATTTCGCGAGCGCCGCCGATACGGTCACCGAGGCGTTGAATGAAGGCACCGATCATGTGTTCACCACCGACAGCTACACGCTCTCTGACAACGTCGAGAACCTCACGCTGACCGACGCTGGAAGCGTCGACGGCACGGGCAATGCGCTCGCCAACACGATCACCGGTAATGGCGGCGATAATGTTCTCACCGGCAAGGGCGACAACGACACGCTGATCGGCAACGCGGGCGTCGACACTGCGCTCACGCTGACCGACGCCGGAAGCGTCGACGGCACAGGCAATGCGCTCGCCAACACGATCACCGGTAATGGCGGCGACAACGTCCTCGCCGGCAAGGGCGACAACGACACTTTGATCGGCAATGCGGGCGTCGATACTGCGGCCTACGACGACGCCTATTCGAACTACGCGGTCACCTACACAGCGAACAGCCACGGCCTCGTCACCGGCGTCACGCAGGTCCAGGAGACCGGCCCGGCTGGCCTTGTCGCGGAAGGCACCGACACGCTGAGCGGCATCGAACGCCTGGCGTTCAACGGGCTGACTCTCGATCTCACCAAGAAGGTGCAGCTCTTCGACGGCAGCAACAAGCTGGTCGGCACGTTCGACAGCATTCAGGCGGCGGTCGACGGCGCGTCGGATGGCTACACGGTGCGCCTCGCGGCGGGCTTGTACGAGGAAAACGTCACGGTCGATCAGAACATCGCGATCCTTGGCGCGAACGATGGCGACAGCGCAAATGGCGCGCGCGGGGCCGAGAGCGAGATCCGCGGCAAGGTGACGGTGACGGCCGCGCATTCGGCGACCGAGCAGGTCGTCATCGATGGCGTGACGATCTTCAACCCGTCGGACTACACCACGTCGTTCTTCGGCATCCAGGTGAGCAGCGGCGCGGATGTCGAGATCAAGAACAGCATCTTCACCTCGCCCATCCCGAATGCAAACAACGCCGGAGGGACCGCAGACCGGGCTATTATGCTCGACACCGGCGCGACCGGGACGATCAGCATCACGGACAACCGGTTCACCGGTGGGCCGCTGGCGCAGACCGCGTTCAGCAATGCGGCCTGGACATCGGCGATCTGGTCGGATGGCAAGCAAACCGCGGCGACGATCTCGTCCAACACCTTCGAATGGGTGCGCACCGCGATCAACGCGGACGACTTCAACGACACGCTGACCATCTCGGGCAACACGTTCCAGAATACGGGCTCTGGCATCTCGATTGGCGGCGCAGGCGGTGGGCTGCTCGCAGACGTGGCGTCGATCACCTCGATCCACGACAACACGTTCAGCAATGTGGGCACTGATTTCAACCTGCAGAACATCACGGCTGCGGGCAAGGAGATCGGGCTCGACCTGACGGCCACGAACAATGCGGCGGTCAATCCGGCGACGGATGCCATCACGGTGCTTGGCGGCGCCAATGCCGACACGATCAAGGGCTCGGCCGGAAACGACGTCATCACCGCGAACGGCGGCGGCGATAACATCGACGGCGGCGCAGGCGCCGACATCCTCGCCGGCAGCGGTGGAGACGACACGCTGCATGGCGGCGCGGGCAACGACACGCTGTACGGCGGAGCGCTTGCGGGCGCCGACTCGGGCAAGGACACCGCGACCTACGACGACGCGCACGGCAACTATACGGTCGGCGTCACGACGGGCACGGATGGCTTCGTGACTGCATTCACTTCGGTCACGGAGGCGATCGTCACCGGTACGGACGAGGGTGCCGATACGCTGTCGGGAATCGAACGGCTCGATTTCGCCGGAACCGCGAATGACCTCGATCTCACCCACGGCGTGCAGGTGCTCCGCGCCGGCGTTCTGATCGCGACCGGCGCGACGATCACCGATGCGCTGGCCAAGGCCGACGCTGGCGACACGGTGCTGGTGAACGGCGGCGTGGGCTTCTACTCGCTCACCACCGAGGACGTCACAATCTCGGAAGGCATCACGCTCCAGGGCGTGACCGGAACGACCGTGACGATTGGTTCGCTGAAGGTGAACGGCGGCGCGAGCGGCGAGAACCTCGTCATCGACAACATCGATGTGGCGGGCGCGGCGGTCAATTACGCCGTGCAGGTCGAGGAGTCCTCCGTCTACTCGTCCGTGACCTTCAGGAACGGCAACGTGACCGGCGGTGCCTACACCGGTTTCATTGTCGGCGACGGCAATGAGGTGGGCGGTCCCACGGGCGTGCTCTCGGTCACCATCGAGAATGCGAACTTCACCGGCAACGTGACGACCGGCAGTGGCGGGGCGGGCGACGGCGCGATTCTGTTCTATCGCTACAACGGCAATGTCACGCTGACCAATGTCGATGTGAGCGGCTCCGGCGCGTTCATCGAGAACGGCATCCAGATCCGCGGCAACGCGACACTGGCGGCGTCCGGCACGCTGACGTTTGAGAACGTCGATGTGCACGGCACTTTCGACCGCACGGGCGTTGCCGTCCGCGATTTCGCGTCGCTGACGATGGTGTTCAATGGCTCGGCGGGGAATTCCGCGCTCGATGTCGATGTGACGGGAGGCAATGCCTACACCGGCTTGCACTTCGACAACGTCGGCGGTGTCGTCGATCTCTCCGGCGCGAACCGGCGTTGCGATCCGCGATTTTGCTTCGCTGACGCTGGTGTTCAATGGCTCGGCGGGGAATTCCGCGCTCGATGTCGATGTGGCCGGCGGCAATGCCTACACCGGCTTGCACTTCGACAACATCGGCGGGGTCGTCGATCTCTCCGGCGCGAATGCCGTCGAGGTGACGCACTTCGCGGCGCCGTCGCGCGGCGCCATCACCATGACGGGTCTCGACGGACCGGGCGAGACTTTCACGGGGGATGACTCGAACGACATCCTGGCGGGTCTTGGTGGAGCCGACACGCTGAATGGCGGCGGTGGCTTCGATGTCATTGACGGCGGCGTGGGGGCCGACACCATCAACGCGGGCGACGGCACCGACCTGATCCTGCAGACGTCCGGCCAGGCCGGCGGTTCGATCAATGGCGGCGCGGACGGCGACACCGTGCTGATCCGCGGCACGACCGGCAGCGACACTGTTTCGATCACTTACGACGGCAGTGCCATCACCAGCATCGACGGGACGACTCTGTCCAGCGTCGAGGTGGTCAACGGAACGTTTGACGGCGTAGCACTCGGCGGTGTGCTGGCGGATGTCTCGGGCGGCTCCGACACGCTCGACTACAGCGGTTCATCGGCTGGCGTCACGGTCACGCTCGGCGGCGCCGCATCCGGCTTCTCCGGCAATGTGGGGCTCGGGCTCAGCGCGAACATCACCGGCTTCGAGAACGTCACCGGCACCGCGCATGTGGACAGCCTTTCCGGCGATGGCGGCGCGAACGTGCTCACGGGCGGCGACCTGAGCGACACGCTCAAGGGCAACGGCGGCGATGACACGTTGCACGGCGGCGACGGCATCGCCGACACGGCGGTCTACGACGACGCGGCCGCGAACTACACCGTCACCTACAACATCAATACCGGCGATGTGACGGTCGACGAGACCAGCGTCAGCGGGACGGACGAGGGGACTGATACGCTCGACGGCGTTGAATTGCTCGACTTCGCGTCCGGCGACATGGACCTCAATGCCAATGTGCTGGTGTTCGCGAGCTTCGACGAGATCACTGGCACAGGCGTTCTCAAAAGCACCCACTCGGGCCTCCAGAACGCCATCAACGCGGCTGACGCGAACGATGTGATCTACATCCGCGACGGCGACTACACCGGCCAGTTCACGATCACGGGCAGCGGGTTTAACGGCCTGACGCTCATCGGAGAGAGCGAAGCGGGCGTGAAGATCCACGCGCCCGGCACGGTGCTACAGACGGCGACGAACCCGAACAGCAGTCTTGCGCTGCACGGCATCATTACGGTGCAGGGCGCCGACAACGTCACCATCAAGAATCTCACTGTCGAGGGTGACGAGCACGGCGACGACATCGCGGTGTCGGGCGGTGACTTCAACGGCATCCTGTACGTCAACGCCTCGGGCGTCCTGCGCGACGTCACGGTGGACGAAATCCGGGATCCGCTGACCAGCGCGGGACAGGTGTCCGGCGTGCAGCGCGGCAATGCAGTGCATGTCGTGAACACCATCGGGTCGCCGAGGTCGTTCGAGATGCACGACTCGACCATCACCGGCTTCCAGAAGACCGGCGCCATCTTCCGCAACGCGACTGTGACGCTGGAAGGGAACACGATCTCCAGCTTCGGCGTGCAGCACGTCATGGCGCAGAACGGCATCCAGCTTTCGTCCGGGTCGACGGGCTCGGTGACCGGCAACCACTTCTCGGGCCTCGGATATGACGGGCCATCGAACGTGGTTGTCGTCGCGCTCCTCGTGTTCGACGCAACGGGCGTGCAGGTGACCGGCAACGACTACACCGGCACCGGGACGAACGATGTCGGCATGTACTTCATCAACACGAGCGGCAGCACGATTGCGGGCAACGCCATTGCCTCCGCCGACTACGGGATCATCGAGTCCGGTGTGATTGCGTCGCAGAACACCGTCACGAACACCGGCGGGGGTGCGAATACGTATGTCTCGATCGACGAGCTCAACCATTACCTCGAGCTCGATCCGGCGTCGCAGACGACGGTCGTGACGCCGTCCGGGTCGGACGGCGCCGACTACTATGTCGGTGGGGCCGGCGCCGACACGCTGAACGGCAGCGGCGGCGATGATTACCTGCAAGGCAATGGTGGGGCCGATATCGTCAACGGCGGCGATGGAAACGACACCATTGTGTGGAACGGCGGCGACGGCAACGACACCATCGACGGCGGCGCGGACGCGACTGGCGACGACACGCTGCAAGTCGCCTCGAACGGCAGCAACCTCACCATCGATGGCGACGGCACGGCTAATGCCGACGAATTCACCGTGTCCGACGGCACCGGCACTGCGACCGTGAAGGGGATCGAAGAGGTCGCGGTCACGCTATCGTCCGGCAATACGCTCACCGTGGAAGGCGACTTCGACGGGACCGGCGTCAACATCTCGACCATCGCGGTGACGGGCGCGGGCGGCGCCGAGACCGTCGATGCTTCCGGCATGACGGGGTCTGGCTCGGGCTCTCCCGTCGGCATCGTGTTCAACAGCGGCGGCGGAAACGACACGTTCATCTCCGGGCTCGGAGATGACACGTTCGTTGGCGGCGCGGGCAGCGACACGGCGGTTTACCAGGCGCGGGCGGTGACGAGACTGTCGATGCCTCCGGCATGACGGGGGCGGGCTCCGGCTCACCGGTCGGCATCGTGTTCAACAGCGGCGGCGGAAACGACACGTTCATCTCCGGACTCGGAGATGACACGTTCGTTGGCGGCGCGGGCAGCGACACCGCGGTTTACCAGGCTGCGTACAGCGGCAACGTGACATGGGACGGTACGACCGCGACGGTGGCGGGTGCGCGCGGCGACGACACGTACAGCGGCGTCGGCAAGATCGTGTTCGACGACAAGACGGTCTGGCTGGTGAGCAAGGACTCGGGCAGCGACTTCACCGAAATCGCGCAACTGTTCGACGGCAATGCCACGAACGGCGAAGTGACGGCCGGCGACGTCATCCTGGTGGCGGGTGGCGACTATGCGGGCGGCTTCTCGCTGAACGTGGCCAATGTATCGATCGTGGCGACGGAGGCGACGGCCGTCATCAAGGGGCCGCTGCTGACCCAGCTCGGCGTGCCGAGCGGCACGCCGCTGAACGACTTCTTCGAAGCCAATCACCCTGCCTATTCGGGGTCGACCGGCCTCACGGTCGCGGCGAGCGGCGTGTCGATTTCCGGAATGACATTAACCGGATTCAGCAACGCGATCGACCTCGGAACGTCAGATGGCGTGTCCATCACCGGCAATACGTTCATCGACAATATCAACGGCATCCGCAAGGGAACCGCGCAGCAGGTGACCAACCTGACCTTGAACAACAACACGTTCACGCAGGGCATCCACGGCCTCAACATCGAGGCGGCAGCAAACGGCGCTGGCGCATTCGATGGCATCACGATGAATGGCAACGCCTTCTCGAAGTTGTCCGAGAAGGGCATGTACTTCGAGCAGCTCTCGAATGCCTCGCTCGACGGCAATACGTTCGACGATGTCGGCAACTACGGCCGAGTTGCGCCTCCGTTCGGAGGCGTGCTGCAGAACGGCGAATTCGGACAGGCCATCGACATCAATCTGAAATACGAGGTCTATTCGAACGTCGTCTTCACCAACACGACGATCACGGACTCCGGCAACTCGGACGGATCGGGCTCGCCCGGACTGTTCGGTGCGGCCATCGGCATCAAGATCCGGGACGATGCGCCGAGTTACAACTCGGCTCCGGCGGATTTCACCGGCCAGATCACGTTCAACGGCCTCACCATCGACGGCACCAGCACCGGTGTGCGCGTCGGCGAGCCGGGCAAGAACAATCTCGGCCCGGACGTGTTGCTGCAGGACGTCAAGATCAGCAACGCGACTGTCACCGACGTCCAGAACGCCACGCATGCCAGCAGTGGCGGCCTTGCGACAGTCACGCTCGAGGCGTCCGCAACGGGTCTTGACGCCGCGACGTCGCAGGCTGCGCTCGCCGTGACGGGCAATGCGCTCGGCAACACGACAGCAGTGGCGGCCTCGCGACGGTTACGCTCGAGGTGTCCTCAACGGGTCTTGATGCGGCGATGTCGCAGGCTGCGCTCGCCGTGACGGGCAATGCGCTCGGCAACACGATCGAGACTGGCTCGGCGAACGACACGATCACCGGCGGTGGCGGTGCCGATACGCTCGACGGCAACGGCGGTCTCGATACGGCGGTCTACACGCAGGCCATCGATGCCTCGATGATCAAGACGAGCGGAGGCGGCTGGCAGGTGACGGCCGGCGGCGCGGAGGGTACCGATACGCTCTCCGACATCGAGATCGTCGATGGCGCGGGCATCGATGCCTCGATGATCAAGACGAGCGGAGGTGGCTGGCAGGTCACGGCCGGCGGAGCTGAGGGCACCGATACCCTCTCCGACATCGAGATCGTCGACGGCGCGGGTGCCGGCAAGTTCCTGCTCGTCGGAAACGGCGGCTATGCGTCCATCGCGGCGGCCTACGCGGCTGCGAGCGACGGCGACACCATCGTGCTCGCGGGCGGGACGTACGCAGAGAACCTCACCATCAACAAGATGATCTCCATCGTCGGTGCCAACTACGGCGTGGCCGCTGATGGCGTGCGCGGCGTGGAGTCCGAGATCGACGGCCAGCTCTACGTAAAGACGGACGGCGTCACCATCGACGGCATCAAGACGGGGTGCGTAGCGTGGAGTCCGAGATAGACGGACAGCTCTACGTGAAGACGGACGGCGTCACGATCGATGGCATCAAGATCAAGGATGGCGCCAACGTAGGCGGCGTTCCGGCCGGCATCTATGTGGAAGCCGACAACGTCACCATCACGAACTCCGTGTTCGTGGGCGACGGCACAGCCGGCATGGCGGGCGTGCTCACGCCATTCGGCGCGAATGTGTCCGGGCTCACGCTGAGCAACAGCAGCTTCGCGGGCTGGTACTGGGCGACGTACTTCAACCCGTCCACTGATTTCGACGTGACCGGCAACCAGTTCCACGACACCGGCCTCGTCGGTGACGACTTTGCCGACACGTCGACCATTGCGGACAACGTGTTCGACGGCGCGGGAGCGGGTATCGGTTACGGCGTGTTCGACAGCTTCGATGACCTCGGCGCTGTCGCGGACGGCACCAACACGTACAGCAACACCAGCAACAACGGCATCTATCTCTACGGTGACGGCGATGCCGGTGGGCAGACGGTGTATGGCACGCAGTTCGACGACTACTTCACCGACCAGTACAAGTATGTCGCAAGCTCCGGCGACGACGACTACGTGATCGGCCGTGCCGGCAACGACTACTTCGAGATGACTGCCGGCGACGATACGATCTTCGGCGGCGAGGGCGACGACGTCGCGATCGGTGGGGCAGGCGCCGACAAGGCCGTCTACACGGGTCCGATTGCGGCCAGCGGCATCTCGCTCGTCGCCGATGCCGACCCGCTCACGGCGGGAGATCAAGACGTCGCGATCGGCGGCGCAGGCGCCGACAAGTCCGTCTACACGAGTCCGATTGCGACCAGCGGCATCTCGCTTGTCGCCGACGCCGACCCGCTAACGGCGGGAGATCAAGCCGGATGGCAGGTCGATGCGACCGGCTCCGTTGAAGGGACTGACGGTCTCATCGACGTGGAGATCGTGGAGCATGGCGGCGCGGGCCGTTACCTGCTCGTCGGTAACGGCGGCTTCACGACCATCCAGGAAGCGGTGAATGCCGCCAACGACGGCGACACGATCCTGATCGCGCCCGGAACGTGGACGGGCGCCGGCAATGTGAATGTCACCGTCGATAAGGCCGTGACGTTCATCGGCATGGGTGCGTCGCGCGGCGACACGGTGATCGATGCGAGCGGAGCCACGAACGGCTTCACCGTCGATCTGAGTGCCGACAAGGACGGCAAGACCGTGGCGTTCAAGAACCTCACGGTCGACGATGCGTCAAACTCGGGCATTTACGCGCGCGACCATCAGGTGCTCGGTACGCTCTCGCTCGACAACGTCGCGATCACGGACTCGGGCTACAGCGGGCTCTACGTGTCGGGGCGGTTGGCGAGCTCCGCCTACGCGCAGGCCGGCGTACAGAACGTCGTGGTGCTCAACTCGCTGTTTGCCGACAACGGCCAGTCCAGCGGCAACTCGGCCAACATCATGATGTTCGAGTTCGACGGCAACGCCACGCTGACCAACGTCGCCGTGTCGAACAGCATCGTGGCGGGCGCAGACTTCGGCATCCAGTTCGCGGGCTTCGACGGCCCATTCTACACTCAACTGACGCCGCCGCCCGGGCATCCGGGCGCCGATCCGGGTTACCCCAACCTCGGCAGCTACGACGTGCTGACCGAGATGGGCACGGTGACGCTCGATGGCGTTGCGATCATCGGCACCTACAAGAAGCCCGGACTTTATGTTCAGGGCTACACCGACACGAGTGGGCTCAGCATCACAAACTCCAGCGTCGATGTCGTGTCCACGGTGTGGGGCAAGCCGGTCATCATTGATCCGATGGGCGATCAGTTGCCGACCGGCCAGGCGGGCACGGCGGCGAACGGTGGCTCGTTCTTCGATCAGACGAACGCGAACGGCTCGTATGATCTGAGCGACCTCACAGTCACGCAGGTGGGTGCGCAGTTCAGCGAACTGGACGGCACTACCAAGGCCGACACGATGCGAACGGCTCGTACGATCTGAGCGGCCTCACGGTCACGCAGGTGGGCGCGCAGTTCAGCGAACTCGACGGCACTACCAAGGCCGACACGATCGTCGGCACGAACGGTAACGACCAGATCACCGGCTTTGCCGGCAGCGACGATCTCGATGGCGGCGACGGCAACGACGTGTTCATCGTCGCGGCGAGCGGCGATCATATGTCGGGCGAGTCGATCAACGGTGGGATCGGAACAGACGTGATCCGATTCACGTCCACGGCCCTGAACGACACGCTGGTGTTGAGCGCGCTGGTCTCGA
>VFQQ010004775.1_pt1 | contig 11695 bp, 13 predicted proteins | sample 3512341 | NCBI WGS metagenome assembly VFQQ01 (sample SAMN10412373, study PRJNA504923) | tailings metagenome | isolation source: Relicate 2 Philex TSF1 revegetated site | place: Philippines: Tuba, Benguet | collected 2017-08-29 | reverse complement strand
GGTCCTCGATGAAGATGTTTTCTTTCTTGATGCCGAGCATCTCGGCCTTCTTGCGGGCGGGCTCCAGCTCCTCGCCCTGGCCGAGGTCGGCGGTGAAGGTCACGACCTCGCAGCCGTAGGTCTCCTGCAGCCACTTGAGGATGATCGACGTGTCGAGACCGCCCGAGTACGCGAGCACCACCTTCTTGATGTTCGGCTTGCCGTCTTTCGCGCTCATCGTCCCGACCTCTTGTTCTCGAATCTTTGCAATGCCCGGGGCTCACGGGCGCGATTGCCTTACAATTACGCCCCGGAGCCCGCAAGGCGCACGCCGTCTCATCGACCCACAGGGAATTCTGCAAGCCGCGCCTAGGCTTTAGGCTACCGAGGGGAAAATCTCCATCATCTCGCCGTGTTTTTTTTGGCTCATAACGCCTAATCTGGACGGAGTGCGCCGGTAAGAGCCAGACGTTCGGGGGAACAATTGTGACAATGAGAACGACCTCGCTGCTGATCGCAGGCTTCGTTTTGGGCCTTGGCTTCGGCTCATACCCATCAGCGGCACAGGATCCGGACGCCGCGCCTGCCGCGCCGCCTGCTGCAGCGGCTCCGTCGCCCCCCGCCGCGCCCGCGCCCCCTAAAACCACGAACAAGAAGAAGGAAGTGCTGCCCTGGGAGAACGCGGCACCTGCGCCGCTCGCCGAGGCCCCCGCAGCTCCGGCCGACCCGGCTGTCGCCGCCGCGGCCGCCCAGTGCAGTCCCCTGTTCGAAGCCGCCTGCCGCGATCTCAAGACCTGCGCGTGGGTTGCCGACGTCGCGCTGCCGGACGGCACGATGGCACCGGCCCGCTGCGTCGCCCGTCCGCCGGCACCGCCGAAGAAGGCCGCCAAGGCGGCTGCTCCCGCCAACAAGCCCAAGAAGACGAGCGAGGCACCAGCCGAAACAGCGGCCCCCGCTGTGAAGGCGTCGGTGACGAGAATCGAGGACGAAGAGCCGAAGGCTCCCGCAACGAAGCCTCAAAAGCCGAAAGCCGCAGCCGTTGAGGCGGCACACGAGGCGCCGCCGGCTGTTGAGAAGAAGGAAGAGCCCGCCGCCCAGGCAAAGGCTGTCGAGCCGGTCGAAAAATCAGCGCCTCAGGAAACAGCCGCAACCGAGCCCGAGGAAAAGGTGGAAGAACCGGCCAAGGCCCCCATCGTGGTCAAGCCGCCGGCTCAACCGTCGACGGCAAGCAATGCAGGTGGACAGGCCCCGTCGTTCGGCTCGTTCTCCGCCGCCATGCCGGGGCACGGCAACGCTATTGTCGTGACTGTTCCCCCGTCGAGCGAGTAGCGCTCACGCCCAAGGCAGTTTCACCGACATCGTGAATGGTGCCAGGAAAAGCGCGCCGTAGAGCGCATTCGGCGAGACGATGCGCGAGACGGCAAAGCCGCTTTCCGACTGGTAGCTCGAAAACGCGCGATCGATCGACGTGGTTGCGGCCTCCGCCGCATCCATGGCCGCCATGTTGGCCTCGGCCGCTGGAAGCGCCACCGCGCGCGGCACGCCCGCGGTCATCATGGCATAAGCCATCGGCCAGCTCGCCGGATTGCCCTCGAGCGGAAAGAGGCCCCACCAGGCGCGGACCGGCGCGAACATCGGCGAATCCGCCCATGCGTTGGCCATGCGGCCGAAATCCGTCGGCATTCCTGGCGCCGGGGACGTCATAGCAGAGCGGTAGGGACGCGGCCCCGTCACCAGATAGGGCGTGGACGGCGTGAAATCGTCGCTCCGCGCGCCGGGCTTCGCGGATTGCGTCCAGAAATCAATAGCCTGAGTGGCGAACGCGGCGTACGCGGCCGAGGCCGCGCGCGCGTATCCGAAAGCCGCCGTGGTGCAGCTCTTGGCAAAGCGCTGGGAGAGTTCGTTGTCGAAATGGTTCATCGCCGGACCTCGTAGGGGCTGTCGGAACCGCCTTTTGCGGGTGCGATTGTGCAACGCACAATATAGGGCTGGGACCCGGGACTGACAACCGGGAATCCGCTCATATTAACTAAAGGCGAACAAACCCTTACGCCGCCGGCGCAGGTGATGCGGGGCGGTACCTCGGCACCGCCACGAGCCAGTAGACGAGGCCCGCGGCCAAGCCAGAGGCCGCGTAGGCGGCGAGCGCGTAGCGGTTGAGGATCGTGCCGTCGCCCGCCTCCCCGATGTATTGGGCAGCGAATCCCGCCAATGCGATGGCGATCCCGGCACCCCCAAAATACAGGACGGACCGGACCGGCAGCCACGACGAGACAACCGCGGTGATGATCGCGAACGGCGCGGCGAACACCGCCGCCTGCGTGGCAGCCAGGAGCGCAAGCAGTCCGAGAGTCTCAAGTCGGGCTTCGTCGGCAGAGACGAGCCCGTCGAGACCCGCGACAAACAGCACCTGCACGGCGCCCGCTGCCAGAACGGCGGCCACGAAGCCCAGAACGAACCTGATTATCGCAACGACCATCAGCGCCCCCTCAGCGGTCATAGCGTAAGGGAGCCGCCGCACCCACTCAAGCGTTGCGGCCGGCGAGCAGCCAGTAGACGAAGCCGCCCGCGAACCCGGCCGTTGCAAACACATGCCAAAGGGCTGGCAGCGAGTAGGTCATTGTCCCGGGATCGACGCGCGCGAGCAGCGGAATGATGGCCAGCGCCAAACCGCCGCCGACGAGATAGTAGAGCCACGACCGGATGCGCGCGACCTCGCCGACGATGACGACGAGCAGTGCGGGGACCAGCGTCGCGCCCGAGGCGATGATCGAGCCCTGCCACGCCACATCGAAAGCGGCCGTGATGGTGTCGGTCTCGTCCAGCTTGTGGATCGCGTGCGTGACCGTCTCGAGCCCGAGCGTCACCAGCACGAACATCGCCGCGCAGGCCGCGATCAAAAACGCAATCGGAATCCAGATCAGCCGCCCGATCGTCCTGAGCATCATCTGTTGTCAGGCCCCCGGCTCGGCAGAGGGAGCCGCAGGCTCCGGCCGGTCACGTGCGCGCAGCTTTACGCTCTCGCTCTTGAGCTGGCCGCAGGCGGCGAGGATGTCGCGGCCGCGCGGCGTGCGCACGGGGCTCGCGTAGCCCGCCTTGTTCACGATATCCGCGAACTTCTCGATGGTTTCCCAGTCCGAGCATTCGTAGCGCGAGCCCGGCCACGGATTGAACGGAATGAGATTGATCTTGGCCGGAATGCCGGCCAGCAGGCGCACCAGCGCCTTTGCGTCCGCCGGGCTGTCGTTCACGCCCTTCAGCATCACGTATTCGAAGGTGATGCGCTTGGCGTTCGACGCGCCGGGATAGTTGCGGCAGGCGTCGAGCAGCTCCTTGATCGGATACTTCTTGTTGATCGGTACCAGCTCGTCGCGCAGATCGTCGCGCGTGGCGTGCAGCGAGATGGCGAGCATCGTGCCCGACAGCTCGCCCCATCGCGCGATCTCCGGAACGACGCCCGACGTCGAGAGCGTGATGCGCCGCTTCGAAAGCGAGATGCCCTCGCCGTCGGAGGCGATGTCCATCGCCTCACGCACGTTGTCGAAATTGTAGAGCGGCTCGCCCATGCCCATCAGCACGACGTTGGTGATCTTGCGGTCGCCCGCCGGAAGGAGCCCGTTGTCGGCGGGACGCGCCGCGCCCGGCCAATCGCCGATCCGGTCGCGCGCCAGCAGGATCTGCCCGACGATTTCCGACGCATCGAGGTTGCGCACCAAGCGCTGGGTACCGGTATGGCAGAAGCTGCAAGTCAGCGTGCAGCCGACCTGCGAGGAGATGCAGAGCGTGCCGCGGCCGCTTTCCGGAATGTAGACGGCCTCGATCTCTGGCGCCCGCGCCTCGTGCCCCTTCTTGGGAAGGCGCAGCAGCCACTTGCGTGTGCCGTCGACAGACACCTGCTCTTCGACGACCTCGGGCCGGTCAAGGGTGTAGAGCGCTTCGAGGGCGTTGCGCGTCTCTTTCGAGACGTCCGTCATCTGGTCGAACGAGGTAACGCCGGAGATGTAAAGCCAGCGCCAGAACTGGGTCACGCGCATGCGGAGTTGCTTCTCCGGCACACCGGCCGCGGCCATGGCCTCGCGCAGGCGCTCACGGCTCATGCCGGCCAGCGTCGGCCGGAAAGGCGCGCTTTCCGCAGCAGGACCCGTTTTGGGCGGCGTCTGATCAAGAACCAGTGTCATCGTCTTCGCTTCAATTCGTTTGCGTCATCGCCTCTCTTTACCGTCATCCCGGCGTCATGGCGAAGCCATGCTTCGCACGGCCGACCGGGATCCAGACACCCCTCCATCGTGGAGCGACGCGTGCCTACCTGAGACGCGGCTGGATGCCAGCCTTCGCCGGCATGACGTCGTGGGGAGGCGCATTGTGTGCAATACCCACGAATTGTTAGCCCCTTATCTAGCGGCTTCTTGCCCGCTTCGAAAGCCCGGGACAAAGCGGCAAAGTGGTAATCTTTCCGAGGGTAGACCGATCCGCTATAAGGCGGCACGCCGGAACGGCGTATTTCCAGCGCATCAGCAACTCTCACCCGAAGATCTCCGACGCATGGCCAAGCCCGACAAAGACTCCCCGAGACGCCCAGAGGCGCGCGTACCGAAAGGAATGCGCGACATCGGTGCTGCGGAGCTGCGCCAGACGCACGCCATGCTGGAGACGATCCGCAAGGTCTACGAGCGCTACGGCTTCGAGCCGCTGGAGACGCCAGCCTTCGAGTACACGGATGCGCTTGGCAAGTTCCTGCCCGACCAGGATAGGCCCAACGCGGGCGTGTTCTCGTTCCAGGACGAGGACGAGCAGTGGCTCTCGCTGCGCTATGACCTGACGGCACCGCTCGCCCGCTACGTGGCCGAGAACTTCCAGGATCTGCCGAAGCCCTTCCGCCGTTATGCGACGGGCTCGGTCTACCGCAACGAGAAGCCAGGCCCCGGCCGCTTCCGCCAGTTCACGCAGTTCGACGCCGACACCGTTGGCGCCGAGAGCGTCGCGGCCGATGCCGAGATGTGCATGCTCGCCGCCGACACACTGGAAGCGCTCGGCATCCCGCGCGGCCAGTACGTCATCAAGGTCAACAACCGCAAGCTCTTGGACGGAGTGATGGATGCAGCCCGACTTGGGGGTCCAGAAAATGCGTCCAAGAGACTGACGGTTCTCCGCGCGATCGACAAACTAGACCGGCTTGGCGTGAAGGGTGTTCGCGAACTTCTCGGTAAGGGTCGAAAAGACGAAAGTGGCGATTTTACCGCAGGAGCGGACTTGGCTGACGACCAGATCGATCTGCTCGAAAAACTGTACGGGCACCAAGATGAGCGGTCGCAGGATTTCTTCATGCACCAGCAAAAGGTGGAGGCCGCATCGGATGATGATCGCACATTCACGTCCACCGGGAATGTCTACGTTGTTGGTCATCCAAGGTTCTTAGATGTGTATGCGGGCGTATTCTCAAATAGTCCGCTAGCTTTGGAAGGCATCAACGAACTGCGGGAAATATCAAACTTGGTTCGAGCTTCTGGCTACGGAACTCTGCGAATAAAGGCGGATGTTTCCGTCGTCCGCGGCCTCGAGTATTACACTGGCCCCGTCTTCGAGGCTGAGCTGTTGATCCCGGCAACCGACGAGAAGGGCAATCCCGTCCGCTTCGGCTCCGTCGGTGGCGGTGGCCGCTACGACGATCTCGTCGCGCGCTTCACCGGACAGAAGGTCCCCGCCACGGGCTTCTCGATTGGTGTCTCGCGCCTGCAGGCCGCACTGAACATGATCGGCCGCGCACCTGCGCCTGAGCTGGGGCCCGTCGTCGTCACCGTGATGGATAAGGACCAGATCCCGGCCTACCAGAAGATGGTGCAGACACTGCGCGAGGCGGGCATCCGCGCCGAGCTCTATCTCGGCAACCCGAAGAAGTTCGGCCGCCAGCTCGAATACGCCGACAAGCGCGGCTCGCCCGTGGTCGTCATCCAGGGGTCCAACGAGCGCGAGGCCGGTCAGGTGATCCTGAAAGACCTGATCGAGGGAGCCAAGGCCGCCCAGGCCATCAAGGACAACAAGGAATGGAAGGAAACCCGCGCCGCTCAGGTGGCGGTTTCCCAGGATAAGTTGGTCGAAGCTGTCCGGGAAATTCTTGCCCGCCACACCTCCTAACCCTCTCGTGAGATCGGAGTTGCGTCCGTCAGCGAATTGCAAGACGGCATATGTATGGAACTGCCCACTAGTCCGGCCTCCCGTCCGGGGAGCTGCACCAGACCGAAAACCGCGACGAGATAGATGCCCGCTGAGACGGCGAAACAATTCGAGGCGCTGGAAGCCAACGCGCAGACGCTGCTCTCCGTCTTCACGCGGGGCGGCTTCGAAGCCGTGTCTCCGGCGATCATTCAGCCGGCCAGCGTCTTCCTGGATGTGGTCGGCGAGAAGCTGCGCGCGCGCACGTACGTCTTTTCCGATCCGGACGGCGACGAGCTGTGCATGCGCCCGGACATCACCGTGCCCACCTGCCGCCTGCACCTAGAGCGTCACCCGCTCGGAAACGTTCCGGCGAAGTACAGCTACAACGGTCCTGCTTTTCGCTTTCAGCCGCTCGGCAGCGATCACGCCCACACGCGCGAATTCCGCCAGACCGGCATCGAAGCGTTCGGCGAAGCCAACCGCGAGCGCGCGGAAGCCGAGGTCGTGGCGACCATCGTCGCCGGGCTCGAGGCGGCCGGTCTCGCGAGCTATCAACTGCGCTTTGGCGATCTCGGACTGCTGCGCGCCATCCTGCGCGCGTCCGACATGCCGTCGCGCTGGCGCCAGCGCCTGATGCACTTGTTCTGGCATCCAGCTGCGTTCAAAGCGGAGCTCAATCGCCTGACTGCCGAGCCGGGTGCCGCGTCCGCGCACATCCCGAAAGCGCTTGCCGACGCGCTCGATCCAGATAACCCAGCGGCGGCCGAAGCCGCCGTCGCGAGCTACCTCGAAGAGAAAGGCATCGAAGCCATAGGCCTGCGCAGCACGGCGGAGATCGCCGAAAACCTGCTCGGCCGTGTGGCGGACGCGCGCTCGGAGCCGCTGTCGGCGAAGACGGCGCAGCTCATCGCGAGCTACGTCGCTATCGTGGCGCCGGCCCGTGCGTCGGGGCGTCGCATCCGCGAGCTGGCAACCCTGATGGGTGTCAATATCGAAGCGGCCGTAGGCGCGCACGAATGGCGTTTGGAGCTGTTGGCGCAAGCTGGTGTCGATCTCGATCGCGCGGAATTCTCCGCCGACTTCGGGCGCCAGCTCGAATACTACACGGGCTTCGTCTTCGAAGTCGTGACGCAGGGGCTCGGCCGCAGAAGCCCGGTCGCGGGCGGCGGCCGCTACGATCACCTGCTCAAGGCCGTCGGCGCGCCGCAGGATGTTCCCGCCGTGGGCGCCGCCGTGCACACGGATCGCCTCCTTGCCGCTGTGGTGAACGGGAACGGAGGCGCGCATGTCTGAGAAGCTGATCCTCGGCGTGCCGTCGAAAGGCCGCCTCATGGAGCAGACGCAGGAGGCGTTCGCGGCCGCGGGTCTCACGCTGCGCAAGACCGGCAACGAGCGCGGCTATCGCGGCGAGATCGCCGAGCTGCCGGAAATCGACGTGGCCTTCATCTCCGCGTCCGAGATCGCGTGGAACCTGAAGACCGGCCGCGTGCACTTGGGCGTGACGGGCGAGGACCTCGTCAGCGAGCAGATGTCGGATGCTGCGTCGCGCGTCACGTTCCTGAAGAAGCTCGGCTTCGGCAACGCGGATGTCGTTGTCGCTGTGCCGGACTGCTGGATCGACGTGCGCACCATGGCCGATCTAGGCGAGATCGCCCTGCCCTTCCGGCGCGCCCACGGCCGCTGGTACCGCGTGGCGACCAAGTACCTGAACCTTACGCGCCGGTTCTTCGCTGCCAAGGGCCTGTCGGACTATCGGATCGTCGAAAGCCTGGGTGCGACCGAAGGCACACCGGCCGCCGGGACGGCCGAGCTGATCGTCGACATCACCACGACCGGCACCACGCTGGCCGCCAATGGGCTCCGCATCCTGGACGACGGCCTGGTGCTGCGCTCTGAGGCCAACCTCGTTTCGTCCAATCTCGCCGAATGGACCCCGGCCACCCGCAGTGCCATGAGCGAGATCGCGGCTCGCATGGCCGGCTAACTCTGGCGTAGTCTGTCTGAGTTGTGCGCTGCGGCGAGCAACGGGCGACGCGATCCCGGTTGAACTCGGGGCCGTCGTTGGTCCACATTCAGGCGCGGTTCATGCGGGAAGCCGCAATGTTCGGTGAACAAAAGAGCTCGAACGGGGGCTCGTCACTTAGAGGTCGAACGATGGCTACTCCGCGTCTTTCCACGGCCGCCTGCGCTGCGCTGATTGGCGTTGCGGGGCTTGCCACCGGCGCGCATGCCCAAGCCAATTGCGAAACGTACGGCAAGCTCGCGATCCAGCAGCAGCAGGAGAATGTCGCAGAGAAGTGCGGCTTCTCGGGACCCGAGTGGAGCCCGGACCTCAAGGCACATATCGCCTGGTGCGGTGGCGTAGGCCCCGACCAGTGGAAGAGCGAGCTGCAGAAGCGCAAGCAGCAGCTCGACGCCTGCAAGTCGAAGTAGCGACCTACTCTCCGACGTCCGGCGTCATGGCTGAGCCACGCTGCGCACGGACGCGAGCGTCACCCGGAACGCAGCGCATTTTGTAATCATAGGGTGTTTGGACCCCGACCTTCCATGCGGAGCATGGCTTCGCCATGACGTCGGGGTGACGTGAGGGTGAGGCGTCGCGTTACCACTTGAACAGCGTCATCCCGGCGGAGGCCGGGGTCCAGCCACGTTGGGAACTTTGATCCCTCTCGCGGAAATGAAAAAGGGCGGGTCTGCGTTGCAGCCCGCCCTGCGTGTTTATGAATTCCGCAGCTAGTGCACGCTGGCGATTTCGAGCTCGCCATCCATGGCGTGGCTGAGCGCGGCCTGACGCGTGTCGGTCAGCGCAATCGGCGTACCGTCGGCCGCATGCAGAGCGAAAAGATTGATGCCGCGAGGCAGATCCTCGATCGCTGGAAACATCTTCAGCGCTTCGTCGGAGGACAAGGTCTTGATATAAGCCACCTGCCCGCCGCCGAGCCTCGCCAGCTCGATTTCGCTCATCACCGGAGCAATTGCAGGCTGCGCCTTCCGGCGCCGCTTCGTGGTATTCTCTTTCATGACGCAACTCCTCCTCTCTCGAGGTATTCCAACGTCATGGAAACGAGGCAGGCGTCAACTTTCCTTCGCCACCTCACACCATGATCCTACGATTCGATACGTTTGGCTGTAGCGGACGGGCACCTAGGCGAAGCGAATCAAATAACTTTCGCCGCGGCTTCGCGTCGAATCGCCGCATTACTCCCGTCCGGCACCAATCTCGATCTTTCGGATCAAGCGGTGCGGCTCGTGGCGCACAAGGTCAATGGCTAGCAGACCGTTCGAAAGCTCGGCGGACTGAACTTCAATGCCATCCGCCAGAACGAACGTCCGGGTAAACTGGCGCGTCGCAATCCCGCGATAGAGATACTCGCGTGTTTTGTCGTCCTGCTGTCGGCCACGTACAGTGAGCTGGTTGTCTTCGACCACAATCTCCAGCTGATCGCGGGTGAAGCCCGCGAGCGCGATCGTAATTCGAAGCTTCTCTTTCGCTCCGTCGGACGCAGAGACGCGTTCGATGTTGTACGGGGGATAGCCCTCGTTGCCGCCTTTGCCGGTTCGATCGATAAGACGCTCGATCTCCTCGAAGCCAAGTAGCAGCGGGTTGGACAGCACAGATAACCTGCTCATGGACATGAAAGCCCTTTCAAAAGCGACCTTCTTCACACTCGGCAGCACCTGATTGGGTCGCTACCGTTCGGCCCCTTGCGGGCGCCGAAGGATTGTATAGTTCGGATATGGTGTTTGCCGGTCGCCGTTCAAGTTGCCGAAACGAGCCCGTTGCGACCGCAACATGTATGGCAAACGCTGGAACGCGCACGTTGGATCACGTGTGCGTCAGACTAGCCGCCCGCGCTTGCGCGGCGCGGTTCCAGAACCGCTTTAAGCACCGTAGCCTTGTGCTCGAGATGCCGGGTCACGCTATCGAGGAGCGCCGGATCATTGTGCGGCCGCGTGATGGCCGCGATCAGCACCCCTTTGAGCTCACCGAGGGTGTCTCGAAGGGCTGCTTGGGTGCGAGCAAGGGTTTCGTCGCCGAGATCGGCCGGCTCGCGGCCGGGAAGCACACACCCCCGCGCCGGGCGGGTCCATCGGATGGGCTTGCCCGCCTTGAGATAGCGCCCGTAGGCATCCATCACGTAGTGGCCGAGCTCGGTCAGCGCGACGGTAGCGCGCGGCGGCACCCGGGATCCGGTCTTCTCGCCTGCCGGCGCCTTGGCCACGGGGATCACGAGGCCGGCCTTTCCGAGCGAGAGGGCTGCCCGCCGCCGAGCCGCGCTGAGCGAGCGGGACATCCCGGGCTCCGTGACCATGAAAGCATCCGAGGCCGAGGCGCCAAGCAGGATCTCACGTTCCCGCTGGCCGAGCCGCAGATGGCGAAGCTTATCGCGGCCACTTTGGGATGCGACCCGGCACTTGGAGCAGGGCGCGAGGCTCTGCACCCAAGCCCGCGCCTCGTCGCTAGCTGGGGCGAGTGCGCCAAATAGAGCCTGAAGCGCGGGGCAGATTGCGCCGGTATGGGGGCACGCGAGGGCAGACGGGGCGTCGTCGCGCAGCCCCTCGGGCTCCGGCACCAAACGATGCGAGAGGCCTGCAACATTCGGTGCCTTCGGCACGATTTGATGCATGAGTCCGCCTTTGACAGCCGCACGCGGCATGATGCGTTGCAGGCGCTGGCACCAGACGCCGCAGCAGGGCTGCATCGGCAAGTGCCACGCATGAAACGATGCGTAGAGTCAAAGGTTTAGTGGCATTTGCTGATGCGGAGCTTGCGCCCCGCCAGCGGCTGATCTGAAACGTGTCTGGACCCCGACCTTCGTCGGGGTGACGGAGGTTGTGCGGCAACCGCGTCGAACACAAGAAACGTCATCCCGGCGGAGGCCGGGATCCAGACACGCCGATTAGGTGCGAGTGAATCGGAACGCCCTTCCTTCCGCCCCGAACGGACGAAGGCCCTACCGGAACCGGCCGCCCTTCTCGAGCACCTCGATCTTGTAGCCGTCCGGGTCCTCGATGAAGAAGAACCGGCCGAACGGCTTACCGTCGTGGGTCATCTGCTTGATGTCTTTGGGAGAATAGCCGAGGCCCGCGATCCGCTCCCGCTCCGCCTCGAGGTTGTCGACCACGAACGCCAGGTGCCCATACCCATTGCCGAGGTCATAGGGCTCGGTCCGGCCCTTGTTAACCGTAAGCTCCACCTCGAAATCCGCTTCCGCGTTACGGAGATAGATGAGCGTGAAGTCCGCGAAGTCGACCCGGTCGGCGATCTCGAGCCCGAAGGCTTGCTTGTAGAAGGCGACGCTGCGCGCCTCCTCCAGCACACGCACCATCATGTGGATTGTCTTCGCCATGAGACGTCCCTTCCTTCGTATGTGTCGGCTGCCCTGGGGGCCGTGAAAAAGCGCCGCGAAGCCGCAGCTGCCCCGTGAACGGTCCATTGGCTGCGCGCTGAGGCCTGTGCTATCTCCCACGGCAGCATGTCACCGGTCATTCATATACGGGGTTGGGTTCAATGAAGGAAGTCATCGAGGAGCTTGAGCGCCGGCGCGATAACGCCCGTCTG
>VFQQ010004773.1_pt1 | contig 11697 bp, 10 predicted proteins | sample 3512341 | NCBI WGS metagenome assembly VFQQ01 (sample SAMN10412373, study PRJNA504923) | tailings metagenome | isolation source: Relicate 2 Philex TSF1 revegetated site | place: Philippines: Tuba, Benguet | collected 2017-08-29 | reverse complement strand
CGGCACGCTGATGGTCGAGCCGACCGAATCCGAGCCCAAACGCGAGGTCGACCGTTTCTGCGAGGCGATGATCGCCATCGCCAAGGAAGCGGAGCGGGTCGCCAAGGGCGAATGGCCGCGCGAGGACAACCCGCTGGTCAACGCTCCGCACACGGCTGCCGAAACGCTCGTCGGCGACTGGGCGCATCCCTATTCGCGACTGGAAGCGGCCTTCCCGGCCGGCGACGCGGAAACGGCTGCGAAATACTGGCCGCCAGTCTCGCGGATTGACAATGTCGGCGGCGACCGCAATCTGGTCTGCTCCTGCCCGCCGGTGACCGAATATCTCGGGGCAGCCGAGTAGACGCATCCGAACGGCGGCGGTGCGAATACGCGCCGTCGCCATTCGTGTCCCATATGATCAGGCTTTCCACCCGTTTTCGCGTCGTCGCTGCATGCATGTCCTTCGTGGCAGGCTTTGTGGACGCCCTGGGCTTCATTCATCTTGGTGGCTACTTCGTCTCCTTCATGACCGGCAATTCCACCCGCCTCGGCGTCGGTATCGCCGAGCGGCTGTCCGATGCGGTCATTCCCATGGGTTTGATCCTGTTGTTCGTAGGCGGCGTCGTGGTCAGCACCGCGCTGCGGCACCGCTTTGAATGGTTGAGCAGCAATCACGCGGCATTTGGCATCGCGGCCATATTGGCGCTGGCTGCCTTCCTCGCCTTGCTCGATTTCGGCCGCCTGGCGATCCTTCTCACGCCGATTGCGATGGGCGCCATGAACACGGTTTTCCAGCGTGACGGCGAGGTCAGCGTCGGCGTGACCTACATGACCGGGACTCTGGTCAAATGCGGGCAACGGCTTGGCGCAGCGATTTCGGGTGGAGATCGCTGGGCGTGGAGCCCGTATCTGCTGCTCTGGCTCGGCCTGATGGCAGGCGTGATCTTCGGCGCGATGGTCTATCCGGTCGTGGGTCTGCAGGGTCTTTGGCTACCGGCGCTGGCGCTGTTCGTTCTCGCGACCGTCGCGGATTTTCGCAACGGCGTCGAAAGAACCGCCTGACCTTGAACCGGCCAAATTCGGGCACACGCATGGCTACCCCGGCGTGAAGTCCGCCCCGGCTCTTGAGCACGCGGAACCGAAAGCCTATAGAGGCCTGCGATTTGCCCTCGAACGGAACGGGAACCTCTGTCGCGCCGGCCGAAAAGCGTGCCAGTATGGCAGACAAGACGAATCACTGGAAATCCGCACCTTATGGACGACAGCAACGACCTCTTCGGAAATCTCGACAAGCAGACGCCGCTTGCCTCGTCGCGCCCGGCCGATCCGCTGGTGCAGGCAGCGGCCAAGCGTGCGCCGCAACCGGCCAAGGACGGCAGCGAGGGCTACAGCGCGGCCGATATCGAGGTGCTGGAGGGGCTGGAGCCGGTGCGCCGGCGTCCGGGCATGTATATCGGCGGCACCGACGAGAAGGCGCTGCATCACCTCTTCGCCGAGGTCATCGACAACTCGATGGACGAGGCGGTTGCCGGTCACGCCACCTTCATCGATGTCGAGCTTTCGGCCGACGGCTTCCTGACCGTCACCGACAATGGCCGCGGCATTCCGATCGACCCGCATCCGAAATTCAAGCGGCCGGCACTCGAAGTCATCATGACGACGCTGCATTCCGGCGGCAAATTCGACTCCAAGGTCTACGAGACTTCCGGCGGCCTGCACGGCGTCGGCGTATCGGTGGTGAATGCGCTTTCCGATCAACTGGAAGTCGAGGTCGCGCGCGGCCGCCAGCTCTATCGCCAGCGTTTTTCGCGCGGCAAGCCGCTCGGCGATCTCGAAGCCCTCGGCGAAGTGCACAACCGGCGTGGCACAAAGATCCGTTTCCATCCCGATGCCGATATCTTCGGCAAGGGCGCGGCATTCGAGCCGGCGCGGCTTTATCGCATGGCCCGCTCGAAGGCCTATCTGTTCGGCGGCGTCGAAATCCGCTGGACCTGCGACCCGCTACTGATCAAGGACAAGGACCCTACCCCGGCCAAGTCCGTCCTGCATTTCCCCGGCGGGTTGAAGGACTATCTCAGCGCCTCGCTCGGCGACGATTTCCAGGTGACGCGTGAAATCTTTGCCGGAAAAAGCGAGCGCCAGGGTGGCCACGGGTCCATGGAATGGGCCGTCACCTGGTATGGCGGCGACGGTTTTCTCAACTCCTACTGTAACACGATCCCGACCGGCGAAGGCGGCACCCATGAAACCGGATTCCGCAACGTTCTGACGCGCGGGCTTCGTGCCTATGCCGAACTGACCGGCAACAAGCGTGCGGCGATCGTCACCAGCGAAGATGTGATGATCTCGGCTGCCGGCATGCTGTCGGTGTTCATCCGCGAGCCGGAATTCGTCGGCCAGACCAAGGACAGGTTGGCGACCATCGAGGCGCAGCGCCTTGTTGAGACGGCCGTGCGCGATCCGTTCGACCACTGGCTGGCCGACAATCCGCAGGAAGCGTCAAAGCTGCTTGAGTGGGTCATCGCGCGCGCCGACGAGCGCGTTCGCCGCCGTCAGGAAAAGGAAGTGTCGCGCAAGAGCGCGGTGCGCAAGCTGCGCCTGCCCGGAAAGCTCGCCGACTGTACGCAGAACGCCGCAGCAGGCGCCGAACTGTTCATCGTCGAAGGCGACTCGGCCGGCGGTTCGGCCAAACAGGCGCGCGACCGTGCGATGCAGGCCATTCTGCCGCTGCGCGGAAAAATCCTCAACGTCGCCAGCGCCGGCCACGACAAGCTGACGGCCAATCAGCAGATTTCCGACCTGATCCAGGCCCTTGGCTGCGGCACACGCTCGAAATACCGCGACGAGGATCTCCGTTACGACCGCGTCATCATCATGACCGACGCCGACGTCGACGGGGCGCACATCGCCTCACTGCTCATCACCTTCTTCTATCAGGAAATGCCGCAGCTCATCCATGGCGGCCATCTCTACATGGCGGTGCCGCCGCTCTATCGCATCAGCCAGGGCGGCAAGGTCGCCTATGCGCGCGACGACGCCCACAAGGACGAGCTTCTGAAAACGGAGTTCACCGGGCGCGGCAAGGTCGAGCTTGGGCGCTTCAAAGGCCTCGGCGAGATGATGGCGAGCCAGCTCAAGGAAACGACGATGGACCCGAAGAAGCGTACGCTTCTGCGCGTCGATATCGTGGAAGACGAGGCAGCGACGAAATTGTCGGTCGATGCGCTGATGGGCACCAAGCCGGAAGCGCGTTTCCGCTTCATCCAGGAACGCGCCGAATACGCGCAGGAACTGGATATCTGACCGACGTCGTCGGGGATGCTCATGACCCGACTTCGCCTCAAGGACTATCTGCCCAGCCCCGAGAACTTCATCCGCCCGACGCGCGCGGACTGGGTTTTCGCCATCCGCACCACCGTGGCTGGGCTTATCGCGCTTTCGATTGCCTTTGCGCTGCAACTGGAACAGCCGCAATGGGCAATGATGACGGTGTTCATCGTCTCCCAGCCGGTCGCCGGTATGGTGCTGGCCAAGGGATTTTACCGCCTGCTCGGCACGCTGGCCGGCGCGCTCGCCGCCGTTGCCATCACGACGCTTACGGGATCGAGCCCATGGCTTTTCGTGACGGTCCTGGCACTGTGGATCGCGCTTTGCACATTCACGTCTTCGCTCCTGCGCAATCCCGAAGCCTATGGCGCCGTCCTTGCCGGCTACACCGCCGTCATCATCGGCATGCCGTCCTTCGGTCATGAACATCTTGCCGTCGAGCTTGCGATCGCCCGCAGCACGGAAATCATGCTCGGCATCGTCTGCGCCGGCATCGCCAGCCGCCTGTTTCTGCCGCAACTGGCGCGTGATGCGATCATAGCGCGGCTGAAGCGCTGCATTCTGGACCTCTCAGCTTATGCCAACGGCGCGTTTGCCGGCGGCGACAAGACGAAGCTGGATGCCCTGCACCGCAAGCTGATCGCCGACATACAGGCACTCGCCGAAATGCGCGCCTATGCGCGGCTGGAGGCGCCAAGCCTCGCCGCCCACGGCCATCCGGTACGCCGGACCATCGGCCATCTTCTGTCTGCCTTGTCGGCAACGCGCATGCTGCACGGCCATGCTGCGCCGCAGAACGCCGCTTTAATGCCCGTTCGCAACGCCTTGAAAACACTGCTTGGCGAGTTGACTACAGCCGGTTCCGCCGCGTTCAACGATACGAGCTCATGGATTTCCCGGCTCAATGCGATCGCCATCGACGCCCGCTTCATGCCGAAAGAGCCGGCGACGGAAGGCCGCGACAAGGTTGGCACCGCCGCACGGCTCATTATCGCAGGAGAATTCGCCGATTCGCTGAAGGAGACGCTGCGCGGGCTGGACGCGCTGCGCAGTCCAGCGCCAGGCCGCGTGCAGGATCGGCGGCAGCCAGCCCTCGTCGTGCACCGCGACCGTCGCGCAGCGCTCAGGAATGCCATCCGTGCCGGGGCAGCGACGATGCTGGTCATCGCCTTCTGGATGACGACGCGCTGGTCGGACGCCGCCGGCGTCGCCATTCTCGTCGCTGTCGTATCGAGCCTCTTCGCAACGCGCCCGGCGCCGGTCGAAAGCGCGCTGGAGTTCTTCAAGGGCACGCTTCTGGCTGCCCCCTTTGCCTTCCTCGTCGGGCAGGTCGCGCTGCCTGCCTTGCCCGGTTTCGGCTGGTTCGTGCTTTTTGCAGCCCCGGTCCTGATCGTGGGGGCACTCGGCATGGCGAACCGCCGGCATGTCGGCATCGCCACCGCCTTTGCCATTAATTTCCTGGCCTTTCTCAATCCGCACCAGACCATGGTCTATGCGCCGCAGGCGTTCTTCAACAGCACCGCTTCGATCCTCGTCGGCATATTGCTCGCCATGGGCGTCTTCGCCGTCGTGCTACCGGCGCGGCCGCAGGACACCGCCGCAAGGCTCGTCAAGGCGATGCGAGACGATCTCGCGCGGCTCTGCCTGCACGAGCGCCTGCCGAGGCGTTCTGCCTTCGAGAGCCTCGCCTATGACCGTATCAATCAGATTCTGCCTTTGGTTCAACGGCTTGGCCAGACGGGCGAAACCGTTCTCGAAGGCAGTCTTGCCGCCATGACGGTCGGGCTGGAAATCCTGCGGCTGCGCAAGCTGCAACTGGCAGATGGGATTTCGACTGAGGTCTCAGGCCTGATAACCAGGTTTCTGCGGCAGTTCGCCCGCGACGTGTTCCTGCCATTGCCGGGAAAACAATCCTTCGCGTCGTGGATCGACAGCGCCCGCAAGGCCGCAACCGAAATGGCCGCCGACGACAGCAACGCTGCGACCTTGCAGGCCGCTGCATCGCTGCGCGTCATTGCCGCCGCGATCGAGGATTATCCGCAGTTCTTCCGCAAGGCAGCCGAATGACGTTACTCGCAAGCGGTCCTGCCTGCGTCTCCCGCCCACCCGCATTGCGGGAGACGCGACCTGGGCGATCGCTTGCTCGAGCAAGCCTAGCTGGCCGTTGCAGAAACGGCCTCATCGATCAGCGCGGTCACCTCGTCGGGCTTTGATGCCAGGGACGCGTGACTGGCCTCCAGCGTAATGACTTTTTTCGCTTTCAAACGTTCGGACATCCACCGTTCGTTTTCCGGCGAAATCATCCGGTCCTGACTGGAAATCTGATACCAGGATGGTTTTTTCTTCCAGGCTGGCGCAGTGATCTTGTCTTCGAACGTGCTGGCGACCGGTGCCTTTTGGGTCACCGCCATGACCAGCCCTTCATCCGCCGTCAGATCCTGACAGAAACTCTCGTGGAACTTTTCCTGCTTGACCCACAGGTAGCCGTCACTATCCGGAGCCAGGTTAGGCACGGCTATCGGCGGGTTCTTCGCGGTGATGCCGCCCGGACTTTCGCCAGCGTCGGGCGCGAAGGCTGCTATGTAAACCAGACCGACCACATTCGGATGATCGCCGGCTTCGGTGATAACCGCACCGCCATATGAATGCCCGACCAACAAAACCGGTCCTCGTTGCTGCGCAATCATCTTTCGGGTTCGTTCGGCGTCATCAGCAAGCGACGTAAGCGGGTTTTCAACCGCATAAACCGATCGATGCCCTTTTTGGGCAAGTCTGGTGATTACCTTTGCCCAATGCGCTGCACCGCCCCAAAAGCCATGCACCAGAATAATGCTGGGTTTGTTCGACATTCTGCGCCTCCGATTTCTCAGGTTTCGCAAGACGCGATCGGGGCTGAAGCAGTTCGAAAGACGACCCGACGCGCGAGTGCTTCAGCACTGTAACACCGGCATCTCATTGACGGTCAATGACCGGATGGTGATGTAACGGCAACCTGTTCCTGTCGGCAGGCGTTCAGGCAGCGGCGATAGCCAGCGCATGCCCGCGCGCATTGTCTCGCAAGGCCTCGATGTGGATGGCCTTCAGCAGACCGGCGAGATCACCAGGCGCTGACGGTCCGCCCAGTTCCTTCAACATCAGCCAGCTTACTTCCTGAACGCCGGCTACGCGCTTGCCATTGGCAACTTCGCGCCAGATCTTCAGCGCCCGCAGGATGACCTTATGGGTGGATGCCGCAAGGCCCGCCTTGCGAAAGAGCGCGGAAAGCGCGACATCATGGCCGCCGACCAGCAGCGCCCTTATCCGTGGTTCCGCCTGCTCCGTCAGCGCAACCATCGCCGCGCCGAAGAAATCGACCTTGCCATGGGCGATGGTGCGGATGAGGAAGCTGGCGGTCAGATCGCCGCGCAGCCGCAAATGCTCGATCAGGGCGGCGAATTCATCGGCCTGCGTGTTCTCGATCAGCGTCAGGGATGCCTTCACGCAGGCCTCGCGCATGACGCGCTCGGCCCGGGCCGATCCCATAAGGGCGGCGACGAGCGGCGAGCGCTTCAACGCCTCGCCGACCTTGACAAGCAGCATGTGGCGGCAATCCGACGGCAGGCGCGGATCGGCAATCAGCGCTTCGCGAACCAGAGCCAGATCGCCGTGACGTTCGGCCATGCGGCGGAAGCTGAGCGAGGCGATGTCGGCGCCGCTGTTGGCGAGCAGCATTGCACAGGCTTCGGGCTCACCGACTTCGGCGATTGCCGCCGATACGGCCATCGAGACAAACGGGCGGTCGGCGATGAGCTTCTGTGTCGCCTTCTGTCCAGAAGCGACACGGTCGATCAGATCGCTGTCGGTAAGCAAAGGCGAGCGCGCCAGAACAAGGCCCGCGACTTCAGGCTGATCGTTGGCCAGGACGCTGATGACCTGCAAAGGCGCGTGATGGCTCATCGACAGAGCCTCGGCCATCGCCAGCCGAACCTTGGCCGATGGATCGTCGAGCAAAAGCGTGAGTGCGGCTTCAGCGGCGCAACGGTCCTCGAAGGGTAATTCCTTCTGGACGTAAGCCCGCGCCAGTGCACTGGCCGCAGCCGCCCGCTCGGCGACCCGCGCCGTATCGATCCATTTCAGGAAATGCCCGACAATCATTCCACGCCACTCGATTTTCCCACCGGAAGATTCTTCCAGCCCCGCAAATGACGTTAGGGAGAAATGGTTTACGAACGGTTCACCATATCCGTTAACCGGCTTGCCGCAGTTGCTGGCAGCGATTATCAAGCGGGGGCGAAACGGAGGGGACGATCATGGCTGGGCTTTTTCTCGATGAGTTCGTGGTCGGTCAGGTCATCCGCCATACGCTGACCAAGACGGTCACCGAGAGCGACAACATGCTGTTTTCGGTCATGACGCTGAACCCGCAGCCGCTGCATATCGACTTCGACTTCGCCGCCAAAAGCGAATGGGGCAAACCGTTGGTTAACTCCCTGTTCACGCTCGGCCTGATGATCGGCATTTCCGTCCATGACACGACGCTCGGCACCACGGCCGGCAATCTCGGCATGACGGAAACGGTATTCCCGCACCCGGTCTTCCATGGCGATACGATCCGGGTCGAGACTGAAATTCTCTCCGTGCGCGAATCGAAATCGAAGCCGGATCGCGGCATCGTCGAGTTCCAGCACCGCGCCTTCAACCAGAACGGCGCGCTGGTGGCGAAATGCACCCGCCAGGCGATGATGCTGAAGAAGGTTGCCGCCTGATGCGCTCGCTGCTGTTCGTTCCCGGAGATTCGGAAAAGAAGCTCGAAAAGGGATTTTCGTCGGAGGCCGACGTGGTCATCGTCGATCTCGAAGATTCCGTCTCGGCGCAGAACAAGTCATCCGCGCGCAAGATAGCGGCCGATTTCATCCGCAGCCGGCAAGGCCAGGACGGTCCAGCCGTCTATGTCCGCGTCAACGATCTTTCGACCGGCTTGACCGACGACGACCTGGCGGCCCTCGTCCCGGTAAAACCTGCCGGCATCATGCTGCCGAAATCCAACAACGGCGCCGATGTCCAGCTTCTGGCAGTCAAGCTCCGGGTGTGCGAAGCGGAAAACGATCTGCCTGACGGCGGCATCGCCATCCTGCCGATCATAACCGAGACGGCATCCGGCGTGCTGGCGGCGGCGAGCTATGCAGGCGCGAATGCGCGCCTCGCCGGTCTGACCTGGGGCGCAGAGGATCTTTCCGCAGCTGTTGGCGCGCGCGCCACGCGCGACGGGCATGGCCGCTACACCGATGTCTTCCGTCTCGCCCGCGCCATGACGATCCTTGCGGCTTCCTCGGCGGATGTCGCAGCAATCGACACCGTGTTCCCGAATTTCCGCGACATGGATGGTTTTCGAACCGAATGCATCGAGGCGGAGCGCGACGGCTTTACCGGCAAGATGGCGATCCATCCGGCGCAGGTGCCGGTCATCAACGAGGCATTCACCCCCTCGCCCGAGGCGGTCGCGCATTCGAAAGCCGTTATCGAGGCATTCCAGGCGGCAGGTAATCCCGGCGTCGTCGCCATCGATGGCCAGATGTACGATATGCCGCATCTGCGCCGCGCCGAGCGTCTGCTGGCGCGGGCGAAAGCGGCAAGAGTTGCGGGTTAATCCTTGTCCCAGCGCGGGCGGCGCATCGAAAAAGTTTCGGTGATAGCCGAATAGTCCATATAGCCAAGCCGGCTAACATTGCCGGCCTTGACGATATCGAACAGCCCATCAGTCAGATACGCATCGTCGATGAAGACGCCGACGACCTCGCCGGCGACAACGACCACGCCCGCATCGCTGCCGTCGAGCAGCTTCGGCCTGAATATCTCCGTCACCTTGCATTCGAGCGCCGCCGGCACGCCGGCAACCCGCGGCGGCCTGATCATTTGCGAAGGCACCGTCTCCAGCCCGGCATAGCCGAACTCGCTGGTGCCGCGTGGTGCGTTCACGCTGGTCCGGTTCATCTTCCCGGCAAGATCGCGTCCGACCAGATTGGCGACGAATTCACCGGTTTCAATGCTGAACGTGGCGCTGTCCTTCTCCCCGTCCGACGAAAACCAGACAAGATTGGATGAGAAGGCATTGAAGAACGAATACGGCGCGAGATTGAGCGAGCCGTCGTGCCCTATCGACGAAATCCAGCCGATCGGGCGCGGCGCAACGATCGCCTTGAACGGATCATGCGGCAGGCCATGCCCTTTGGAAGGTTCGTAGAACAAGGCTCTCAGACTTCCCAAGGACCGGAATAGTCGCTGTATAGCGAGGCCACATCAGGACGCGGCCGTTCCGGCACCGTGCCGTCGAAAGACCCTATGTGGATGAAGCCGACGACGCGCTCATGCGGGGCGAGGCCAAGAATACGCCGCCCTTCCTCGGTGTCGGAATACCAGTTGGTGATCCAGTTGGTTTTATAGCCGAGCGCATTGGCTGCGATGACGAGGTTCATGGCCGCCGCGCCGCCTGAAAGAAACATCTCCCATTGCGGGATCTTCATGTTCTCCTTCGGGCTCGACACGACGCCGATGACCAGCGGCGCGCGCGAAAACCGCGCCAGTTCCTGATTGCGGCGGCCTTCCGTCAGCGGTCCTTCGCGCTTTTCGGCAAGCGCGGCAAGTTCTTCACCGATGCTATGACGCGCCTCGCCGCGATAGACGATGAAGCGCCAGGGCTCCAGCCGGCCATGGTCTGGCACGCGGGAAGCTATGCGGATCATCGTCTCGATCTCGGCGTCGCCGGGGGCCGGTTCACGCAATTCGGGTATGGGGGCCGAGCCCCTGGTCAACATGAAATCGATGATCGGTGAGGTCACTGCGTCCATTCTCCTGATGTTGCTGGCTGAAGCGACCGGAGTGCAGACGGCGGCTTGGGCTGAATATGCCTTGAAATTGCCACCGCATTGGGCTTCAAAGCAAGCCATGCTCGCCGGATTCCTCCGACCTTTCGCATTCATCCTTGGTGCCGCAGTGTTCACGCTGGCATCCGGCTTGGCTATGGCCCAGCAGACGGACCCGCTGAAGGGCGTACAGCTTCCCGATCTGTCCAGCTACGCCTCCCCGCATAGCGGCCGATCGCTTGCGCAAGGCGAAGGCGGCGAACTCACGCTTGCCGCCAAGCTGACCGAGGCGAGCGGCGACATCGGCCGTGGACTGATCTGGCGCGTGTTCCGGCCGGAACCCGGACCGGACGGCAAGCTTCCGCTGGTGGCCTCCGCTCAGGGCGGCACCAGCAAGTTCCAGCTGGAGCCCGGCAGCTATCTCGTCCACGCCTCGTTCGGCCGCGCCGGGGCAACCAAGCGCATCACCGTCGGCCGCGAAGCCAAGCATGAAAGCCTCGTGCTGGACGCTGGCGGCCTCAAGCTGGATGCCGTGCTTGCCGGCGGCGTGCGCATACCGCCGGAAAAGCTGCGCTTCTCCATCTACGAGGCCGAACCGGGGGCCGACGGCGACCGCGCACTGATCATCCCGGATGTAAGCCCCAATTCCATTGTGCGGCTCAACGCCGGCGTCTATCACGTCGTTTCCACCTATGGCTCGGTCAACGCGGTTATTCGATCCGACATCCGCGTCGAGGCGGGCAAGCTGACCGAGGCCACGGTCGAACACCGCGCAGCCGAACTGACGTTGAAACTGGTTCGCGACGAAGGCGGTGAAGCGATCGCCGACACCTCGTGGTCGGTGCTGACCGGATCGGGCGACCCGGTGCGCGAAAGTGTGGGCGCTTTCGCCTCCATGGTGCTGGCCGAAGGCGAATACACCATTGTCGCCAAGAATCGCGACCGCATTTACCAGCGCGATTTCACCGTCGTCGGCGGACACAATCAGGATGTCGAGGTTCTGGCCAACGACGCCAATGCGGCCGACCCCAATGACGGCGCGGACTGAACCGTCAATTCCATTATCTTCAAAATGAAAAAGGCGAGGCAAATACATTGCCCCGCCTTGTTCATATCGTTCAAAAAGCCTTAGCTCTCCAGCGCGGCCCGCCTGCGATCCGGCGTGATCGCCTCGTCGCTGAGCGCTGCCACGGCCTCATCCAGCGTCATCGAGGTCTGGTCGCGCGAGCCGAGCCGGCGGACGTTTACCGTCGCCTCCTCCGCCTCGCGCCTGCCGCAGACGAGAATGACCGGAACCTTGGCCAGCGAATGCTCGCGAACCTTGTAGTTGATCTTCTCGTTGCGCAGGTCGGCTTCCGCCGACAGGCCGGCAGCCTTCAGTCTTTTCACGACCGACTGTGCATACTCGTCAGCATCGGACGTGATCGTCGCCACCACCACCTGCAGCGGCGCGAACCAGAGCGGGAAATGGCCCGAATAGTTCTCGATCAGGATGCCGAGGAACCGCTCCATCGAGCCGCAGATGGCGCGGTGGATCATGACCGGCTGC
>VFQQ010004772.1_pt1 | contig 11700 bp, 13 predicted proteins | sample 3512341 | NCBI WGS metagenome assembly VFQQ01 (sample SAMN10412373, study PRJNA504923) | tailings metagenome | isolation source: Relicate 2 Philex TSF1 revegetated site | place: Philippines: Tuba, Benguet | collected 2017-08-29 | reverse complement strand
TACCCAGGTGCTTCATCATTCCCAAAACCTCGCGTTATCCATCCCAAGGCCGAGGCAGTTCCCGCGCGAACGCTCATGGATCCCCATGCGCCCTCGCGCAGCCCACCTCTCTCCAGCAGCGCGATGCCTCTCCGACCGGCGGGGACATCGCGGTTACGGAGCGATCCGCTCAATCCACCCGGACATTTGTTCGTCCGTTTGCGGCATGGCGTCTCGAACCGTGGGCGCACGCTAGACTGCGACAATCGCGGCGGTCTCTAGTCCGACTGGCAGACATCGGCAGGAAAAAAAAGCAAAGGCGCCGGGCATCGGCGATTCAAAGGCGCATGTGTAACTATGTAACGTTTTTGTGATTGCGACGATGGCGCGGCATGTGGTGTGTCAAGGCAGAAGCGCGAAGCGAAATCGCGCCAAGCACACGTCCCATCACAGAGGCTCGAAGATCCGTGAAGCACCGCTGCCGTCACGTTGCTGCATGCATGCGATCGCGTCCGGCGGTCGTTTTGGTGTTTGCAATGATCGTCGCAGGAATGACAGCCGGGTGCAGCGACGAGCGGCAACAGGAGCATGGACGTTCGTCACACGGCGTCGACGCCCCGCACAAAGTAGCGTGGTTGGAAGTTTCAAGCTCCATCACGCCGGCGCAATGGCTCGCCAGCCGCGCGGACGACAAGCCTAAGCCCGTTGATCATCCCGAGGTGCAGCGGATCGCGCAGCAGCTTGCGACCGCGCATGGAATCTATCGCGAGAGCGAGCGTATGATCGCGAACCGGTCGGCGCAGCTTTCCGAGATGCTTGTGCCGCATGGAATCAATGAAAGCGCGACGGATATTCTCGGCGACCTGACGCGCATTGCTGGAGAGGTGGGGCAAACCGAAGGCTTCGGGGCGATCAGTCAATACTATTTCAATCTTCGGGTTGCGAACATCGAGCGTGGCGAGGCTCTCGCGACGCTCAAGACCCGTTATGGACCGAGACACTAGACGACAGGGAATTGATGACGAAATGGGACTAGCCATGCAAAGCGCCGAGCAGCTCCGTGTGCTCATCATCGATGATCATCCGTTCGTTCTGCAGGGCTGCGCGCGTATTCTCGAAGAAGCCGAGGTGGCACGGGTGCTCCAGGCCGGGGGGCTTGCGGATGGATACCGCCAGTATCGGGCGCATCATCCGCACGTGATTATCGTCGATCTCTCCATCAAGACCGCCACGCTTGGCGGATTGTCGTTCGTGCGCCGTCTGCGGCTTCACGACAAGCGCACGCCGATCCTCGTGCTCAGCATGCACAGCGATCCGATGATCATCCGGCGTGCGCTCGAGGCCGGCGCAACGGGTTATCTGCTCAAGGATGCGCCGTCAGAGGAGTTCCTGAAAGCCTTCAACTGCGTGCGGCAGGGAAAGCCGTATCTCAGCCACGAAGTGGCATCCGAGATCGCCTTCAGCGAGACGCGCCACAATGCGAATCCGCTAAAGTCGCTCACTGTTCGCGAGCTTCAGACGCTGTCGCTGATTGCCGAAGGAAAGTCTTATGGTGTGATCGCCGACGAGCTCAACATCAGCTACAAGACCGTCGCCAACACGACATCGCAGATCAAGACGAAGCTCGGTGCGCGCAGCCTGCCGGAGCTCATGCGCATGGCGATTCAACATCTGCCTGGGCCATCCGGCCGACGCGGCAAGGACTAGGACGCAAAAAAATGGCCAGCATTGCTGGCCATTTTTTTTAGAGGTTAGCCCGGTGCGTTGATGGCGATGTCGGGGGGCGTGCTGAAGGTGCCGTCGAACAAGCGTTTGTCGGAGCCGTTGCCCTTCGTCACGACATTGCGGACCGGAAGGCCGGAAGCCTTGTCGACGTAAAGCGTCTGAATGTTGTCCGGTTCGGGCGCTTGGTCCTTCTCGCCTTTCACCTTCTCCTCGGCGGCCGCAGGCAGCTTGGTCTTGTAGGCGACGAAGGTTTTCCCTTCGAAGGCCGTATCTCCCAAGCACTCGTATTCGAGCTTGCTCTTTGATGGCTCGGCCGCCGTTTCCTTCAATTGCTTGGAGATGACCTCGGCAAAGTTCGGCGGAACCTCGGACCAGCCCTGGCCCTGGTTCGACCAGACTTTGTTGCCGATGGCGATGGTCTCCATTTTGGACGGGGAGTCGCCCAGGCTCACGCGTTGATGCATGCGGTCGGGCAGAAGATAGTCGACCGTCATGGTCAGCGATCCTTGCTTCTCGTTGACGATCCTCGTCTCGAGCCGAAATCCCTTGCTGCTGCGCAGTTTGCTGAAGGCTTCGTCGACCTCTCCCTTGCAATCGGCTAGGGCGGTGGTCGAGCTAATCAGCATCAATCCGCAGGTTGCTGCCAAGATCTTGCGCATGCGACTGTCCTCTATACGGTCTTCGCGATGAAGCAGCCTCTTGGCGCGAATGTCCCGCTGTGTCATGGCAATTCACAGCGGGAGTTTATCCTGAATGTTCCAGGGTTATTTATCGGGATAGCAGGTGGATCATGTCCAATTTCGCGAAGCTCGCTCCATTCGATGCCAAAGGCAGGGTGCGGATGGTGGTCGAGACACCGCGCGGCTCATCGACAAAGTTCAAGTTTGACGAGGATCTGCAGAGCTTCACGATCTCGCGGACGCTGGCGCTTGGAATTTCTTACCCCTTTGACTGGGGTTTCATACCGAGCACGCAAAGTCAGGATGGAGACGCGGTCGATGCGCTCTGCATCCACTATCAGCCCAGCTTCCCTGGGCTCGTCTTGCCTTGCCGCTGCCTGGCAGTGGTCGATGTGGATCAACAAGGGAAAGCGGGACGCGTCGGAAATCCGCGTGTGATCCTGGCACCTGCTTGGGAAGGTACCAAAGCGTTCGAGAGCGCAGAGTTGTCCGACAGGGCGAAGGCCGAGATCGAGACGTTCTTTCTCAACGCGACACTCTTTACGGACAAGGATGCGCGCATCGTCGGCTGGCGCGGCGCACAAGCGGCCGAGCAGCTCATAAGGGAGAGCGTTGTTTAAGGGCTATCGCGCCTTTGAAGCGCAGCACGCAGCATGGCATCGGTTTCTTTGCGTGTTGCAATCCGAGATGGGGTTGTCTCGACCGCAGTTGGGCTTTCGGCCTCTTCACATAGGTCTGCTAAAGCGGCGACCTTCTCCCAGCAAATCCGGCAGCTCTGCCCTTGGGCGACCAGCAGCATCGTTGCCGAGATCAATATGGCGTTGCCGGTCGGCTTCCACGTCGCGCGGTCGTCGAGGGCTTGGCTGAGATCGCGCGGGTCAAAGCAGCGGTAGGTGCGGGGCTGGGTGTGTAACATGTTACGCGGACGTCCATATGCTGACGCATGCGCCACGACATAGCCCGGCTACGCTGACAGCAAACTGACGGCGCGCTTTGGATTTGTCCGCAAAATACCTAGGTAGGAGCGCTTAGCGTTGAGCAAACGCCTTTTCGATCACGAAATCTCCGGGCTCGCCGCTGCTGCCTTCGACAAAGCCGAGGCCGGTCAGGAGTGCTGTGAGATCCGCGAGCATTCCCGGGTTGCCGCAGATCATGACGCGATCGTTCTCGCGGTCGAGCGGGGCAAGACCGAGGTCCCGGAAAAGGGCGCCGGATGTGATGAGGCCGGGAATTCGGCCTTGGCGAATGAAGGGCTCTTGGGTGACGGCGGAATAGTAGTGAAGCTGGGTTGTGGCGAACTCGCCGAGCAATTCGTGTTTTTGCACTTCCGCGACGGCGCGGTCGGCGAAGGCGAGCTCCGCAACTGTGCGGCAGCCTTCGACAGCGATGATCGTTTCAAAACGTTCGTAGGTTTCCGGATCGCGTAGCAGGCTCGCGAAGGGTGCGAAGCCCGTGCCGGTGGCGAGCAGGAGCAACCGCCGTCCGGGGCGGAGGTGTCCATTCAAAAGCGTTCCGGTCGGTTTCGGTCCGACAAGGATGGTATCGCCATTGCGGATGTGCTGGAGACGGGATGTCAGAGGACCGCCAGGCACCTTGATTGAAAAGAACTCGAGCCAGTCGTCGTAGAATGCGCTGGCGACGCTATAGGCTCGCAGCAAGGGGCGCCCGTCGGCTTCCACGCCGATCATTGTGAACTGGCCGCTTTGGAATCGGAACGAGGGCGACCGTGTCGTCTTGAAGCTGAAAAGCTTGTCGGTGTAGTGCGCCACCTCGAGCACCTGCTCCGAAAAGAAGCCCGTGCTCTTTTTGGCCTGCGCCGGCTTGTCGATGACCGCCGTGTCCAGTGTCTTGTCGTCCGACATCACTATCGCGTTCCCTCAACACATCGGCCGCGCTTTCGCGCGGCCGATGGATATTGTCAAGCTCGTCCTGTGAAAGGACTAGGCGGCGTCTGCCATCCTTTGCAAGGTGTCTGTGTTAATGATCCGCAGACCGGTGGCGGTCTCTTTGACCGCCCCTTCTCTTTTAAGGCACAAAAGAGCTGCGCCCAGCTTATCGATGCTCATGTCCAATTTCTCCGCAACAAAACCTGCGGTGATGTCCTCGGAAATGAGATTGCGGTCCCTGCCTTCGGATCCGTTCATGCTCGAAAGCGCCAGCAGGAAGTTTGCGACCTTTGCGGAGGCGGGCTGATTATTTGCCGCCAGCGTTTTGTCGCGAAGGTAATCGAATTCCCGCTCGACAGCCGCCGCAAGGCGGAACGACAACCGATCGTCGTTTTCGAGGGTCTCCGCGAATTCCTTCTCGGAGACGAGGCTGACGACGGTGTCGACCATGGCCTGGGCACTGGTCGAATGCGTGCTCAGGTGGCCAAGACCGACAATGTCGCCCGGGAATGCAAACTCGATCACGTCGTGGCGCCCATCGGCCCAAAGCATGTAGTGGCAAATCGCTCCGCGCTCGACCCTGTAGAGGGCGCGCTCGTCGCCAGCCTGAAAAAGGAAATCGCTGGTTTTGACATTTTGCAGCACGACGTCGCACTCGACGCCGAAAACGGCTCCATTAACACTTCCGCCGTTATCTCCAGGCTGCTCGTAAATCTCGGATCGGCAAACGATCGCCATAACGCAATACTCCGTACATACCGGCGGATGTAGAACTCGACCCTGCCTTAATCAAGTCATATTTTGCTTTCGTACCAATAAGTAAGGGTTAGTTCGTTACCCTAAATCTCTGTGCAACCCTGTCTGTTCCCTGGGAAACATTGATTGTTAGCCGTGCGACGATTTTGTTCAGTATCAGGAGCCCATACGCCCGGTTTGGCGGGCTTGGAACCCCACTTTTAGTCTGAGAACCGCCGGTCGTTACGGATGATCCGGCAGGGTCGGATTGCTGATCCGCCCCGAGATACGCCTGCGGATCGGAAAAGTTTCCGCCGAAGTCCAGGTGACCGGGGCTCAGATCTGCTCTTTGCGCGTGCGGAAATCGGGAGGAGCCACGGCCGGTTCTTCTCCCCGGTGGAGCGCGATGCCGAGGTAAAGTGACTCCGCGATTTTTTCGGCACGATCAATGAACAATGCCGCCGCGGGTTCCGGGCAAACCGATATTGCTGCAGCGCGAAACAACGCAAGCCAACGCTGGAAGTGCTCGGGCGAAATTTCGCGGATGCCGATGTGAACCGGCATCGGGCGGCCTTTGTATTGTCCGCTCATCAAAACGACCGATGACCAGAAGGCGCAGAGTTTCTCAAGGTGCTCGTCCCAATCCGTCACACGGGTATTGAAGATCGGGCCAAGGAGAGGATCCAGGCGCACGTCACCGTAAAAGCGATGAACCAGCTCATGGATCATCGGCTCTGTGATGCCGGCAGCGAGGCCGGGAGCCTTCGGGTGGGGCGTGCGTTGCATGGGTTCGAGCTTGTTTCTCTAGTAAGATATATCTATAATACATCTTATCCGGGCGGCGGGACAGGCTGCGCCGCTGTGGCATTTTCGACGAGGATTTCATGCGGCTGACAACGCTCTCGGACTATTCGCTCCGCGTGCTCATGTACCTCGGGGCCAGGCCTGAACGGCAGGCGACGATCCAGGAGATCGCTGCGGCGTACGGGATTTCCGAAAATCATCTCATGAAGGTGGTTCACCGGCTCGGGCAGCACGGGTTTGTCGAAACTGTGCGCGGAAGAGGCGGCGGGCTTCGGCTAAAGGGGGCTGCAGACGCCATATGCCTCGGAGACGTCGTTCGGGCCGTCGAGGAGGATTTTCGGCTGGTGGAATGCTTCCGCACGGATGGTGTCTGCCGGATCACGGATGTTTGCCGATTGAAGCGCGTTCTGCATCGGGCGCTCGCGGCATTCCTCGAGGAACTCGACAACTGGACACTCGCCGATCTGGTGGCCAAGCCGAAGGCACTTGCCGAGGCGCTCGCCATCGACGCGCGCTGAGAGCGATTTCCGGATAGAGGGACACGACCATGGCTCTTTCGACGCGGCTCACCGCACGGCTCTCGCTTCAGCATCCGATCATCTCCGCGCCGATGGCGTTCGCTGCGGGCGGGCGTCTGGCGTCTGCGGTATCCGCCGCCGGGGGGCTTGGTCTGATCGGGGGCGGCTATGGCGATCAAGCATGGCTCGAAGAGCAGCTGGAGCTGGTCGATCCGGGAGCAGCGTTCGGATGCGGGTTCATCACCTGGTCGCTTGCGCGTCAGCCGCAACTTCTCGAGCTTGTTCTCGAGCGCAAGCCGAAGGCTATTTTTCTCTCGTTCGGCGATCCGGCGCCCTTCGCCGACCGCGTGAAGCGCGCTGGCGCGACGCTCATTTGTCAGATTCAGACGTTGCGAGATGCGGACCACGCCATCGGATGTGGAGCGGACATCATCGTCGCCCAGGGTGCAGAGGCCGGAGGGCACGGGGAGGGTCGCGGGACGTTCGCTCTCGTTCCGGAGGTTGCGGATCTGATCGCGCGGCGTGCCTCCCAGACGCTGTTGTGCGCGGCGGGAGGCGTCGGCGACGGACGGGGGCTCGCAGCCGCTCTCATGCTGGGCGCGGATGGCGTTCTGGTTGGTTCCCGTTTTTGGGCGTCGAAGGAGGCGAGCGTCGGCGTGCGCATGCATGCGGCCGCACTGGCGGCCTGCGGCGACGATACCATTCGCTCCCAGGTGATGGATCTGGCGCGCAAACTCGATTGGCCGACGCGTTATACGGCGCGCGTGCTCAAGAACGCCTACACGGCGAAATGGCATGGGCGTGAGGCAGAGCTCATGGCTGTGGCGGATGAAGAAGCCGCCAAGTACCGCCAAGCATGGAGTGAGGTTTATCCCGAAGGCAGCAATACCTTCGTCGGTGAGGTGGTCGGTTTGATCGATGAAATTCTGTCGGCCGGCGAGATCATTCGAAGACTGGTCGAGGACGCAGAGGCACGCCTTACCCGCTTCGCGATGGCTTGAGGCCGTTCCGGAGCGCTTTCAAATTTCAGGTGCAGGAGCAATTCGACCGGGCTCGAGTTCAATCCGAGGCTGCGGGGTCGGCCATGGGCCGTACAACAAACGTTTGGCGCTCTGCAGAGGATGAATGAAAATCTCTGTAAATCCAACGCCGTGGCGCAACGCTGCGCTGCATCATCCAATTTGATGCGCAGGATTGATCAATTTCTTTAATTGGTGGCCGGTAGAATTTTGAACTTTAGAGGTCGTTTTTCGACAGCAAATCCTTTGGCTTGCGATGTGTACCGTCAAGCAAAATAGCATCGGGGGGCGCATCAGCTCTTTGATGGCCACCCACGGCATTGCAATGGGGCCCGTTCTCGCGGTGGGTCTCGCTGCGCTTGCCGCGGTCAATCTTGCGCTTCTCGTGTCCTCGGATCCGGACATTGCTCGCGTCGTCGGTTTTGCGACGGCGGTCGTCTCCATTGCTATCGCGGCCACTACCGCGAGCATGTCTGAAGAAGAACGGGGCGTCGCCGACTACTATCGCAGCCAAGCGGAGTCGTACGAGCGCATGCTCAACGACTATTTCCTCGTGTCCAAGGTCGATGCCGCCGGTCGCTTTTGCGAGGCCAACGAGAATCTGCTTCGCCGCACGGGCTATTCCCTCGAAGAGCTCGCGAACCAGCCTATCGGTGCACTGAGCGCCGGCGTCTACGACGAAGAGTATCTGTCCGCGATGTGGACGAGGGTGCTCTCCGGTCAGACGTGGTCTGGCGAATTCTGCGATCGTGCCAAGGATGGTTCGCTCATCTGGGTCAAAGCGATCGTCATCCCTTGGAAAAACAGTTGTGGCGAGATCGAGTGTCTCCAGACCATCGGCGTCGACGTGTCGGAGCAGCGGAGTGCGGAGGCGGAACTGAAGGGCACGCACGCGCGCCTAGAAGCGTTCATCAAGCATGCACCAGCCGCCGTGGCGATGTTCGATACGGAAATGCGCTACGTCGCGCATACGGATCGCTGGCTGCACGACTATCATCTCGAGCAGAAATCTCTCGTCGGGCTCGAGCACTATGAGGTGTTTCCCGAGGTTCCAGCGCACTGGCGCGCCAAGCATCAGCGAATCCTGGCCGGCTCTACCGAGATGAGCGATGAAGAACGCTTTTCGCGGGCCGATGGCTCGGAGAACATCATTCGCTGGGAGGTCCGGCCATGGTACATGCCGGACAATTCCATCGGCGGCATCATCATGCTCACCGAGGAAATCACCGAGCGGAAGAAGATGCAGGACAAGCTCTGGGTCTTGGCGAAGCTCGACAATCTGACGGGTTTGCCAAATCGCCTTCTTTTCAATGAGACGCTGCGCGACGCCATGGCCACAGCGGCCGATAACGGGGCCTCTCTCGGTGTGGCGCTGATGGATCTCGATCACTTCAAGGAGATCAACGACACGCTTGGCCACGACGCCGGAGACGAGCTGCTCAAGATCGTGGCGACGCGGCTCAAGAATGCGCTCGGCGGCGCAGGTACGATTGCCCGTCTTGGCGGCGACGAATTCGCCGTTCTCATCCTTGGCCAGAGCAGCGACGACGACATCTACCACGGCCTCGTCGAGATCGAGAAGGCTCTCGCCGCGCCCATCGACCTCGGCGGGACGCTGCGCTCGTGCTCGGCGAGCATCGGTCTGACTTTGTTCCCGCGCGATGCTACACAGCAGAGCGATCTGCTGAAGAACGCTGACCTGGCGCTCTATCGCGCCAAGAACCTCGGCCGCGGTCGAACAGACATGTTTACGCCGGAGCTTCGGGCGGCCATCACGCGTCGCGTGGAACTCCAGGAAAACGCACTGGACGCCATCCAGAGGGATGAGTTCGAGCTTTTTTATCAGCCCATTGTCCCGTCCGATCCCACGCAGCCGACCTCGTTCGAGGCGCTTCTTCGTTGGCGCCACCCGACCCATGGCCTGCTATCGCCTGGCGCCTTCGAGGAGCTGTTCGAAGACCCGCGCGTGGCAGTGGCGATCGGCGAGCGCGTTCTCGATCTTGCGCTCTCGCAGGCTGCAGCCTGGCAGGCGGAAGGCGTTGCCTTCGGACGCGTGGCTGTCAACGTGACGTCCGCCGACTTTGCGCTCGGATGCTTTGCGACAAGGTTGAAGGAGAAGCTCGCGCAATACAGGGTCTCACCCGAGCACGTCTGCATCGAGGTCACGGAGCGCGTGTTCCTGGGAAGTGGCGCGATGCACGTCGGCGAGGCGCTCCTTCGCCTCGACAAGCTCGGCATCGAAATCGCGCTCGACGATTTCGGAACCGGGTACGCATCGCTTTCGCATATCAAGGCCTATCCGATCGGCCGCCTCAAGATCGATCGCTCCTTCGTGCACGACATGCAGGACAATCAGGATAGCCTTTCCATCGTGCAGGCGATCGTGCAGCTCGGCCGGAGCCTCGGCTTGTGCATCACGGCCGAAGGCGTCGAGAGCGAGGAGCAGCTTCATCTGTTACGGAGCATGGGGTGCGGGAGCCTGCAGGGGTACTATTTCTCGAAGCCGCAGCCGGCTTGGGAGCTTGGGCGTTTTCTGAAGCCGTCGCAGCGGGCGGATGCCCAGGTCGCCTGATGTGATCATTTAAATCTTTGCCGCATTTACTTTTTGCGCCGAATTCAAGTCGGCGTTTTTTATATTTGTCAGTGGGGCTCCCATTTTTTCCGTTTTTGAGCGAGACTGGAAAACAACCGGACAGGTGCGTCGTCTTCCGAATTGAACGACGCGGGTTCTATTTCAAGTCCGGGCGTTGATCAGAGCAGAGCCGAGAGGGCCGGCTATCAGGCTTTCGCTGCACGCATTCTGATCAAAGGTGTTGTCATGTTTTTCAGAAAATCCACGGGCAAAGCAACCGGTGAGAAATCTACGGGACCCGATCCTTCTGTGCCTCCGCCGCTTCCCGCCAAAGATCACATGGACGGTTCTCGACCGGCTCCGGCCGCCGGATCGAGGAGCGATTCCAAACTTGGGGAGCAGCCCTCGCCCACGAGGGCCGACGAGGCGGGCCGGAGAATGATTGTCGCCAAGCAGTCCGCTGCTGCCCTCGGGGAAATTGTGACGGTTCTGATGCGGTCGCCAACGACGCGTCATCACAAACTCGCCGAACTCGAATGGATGGTTATGCCGGCGATCAAGCATGGCCAGTTCCTGGTCGCGCATTCGCGCTCGAAGAAATCCGGTGCGATCGACGTCGTCGGTTTTGTTCTCTGGGCGCTCGTCTCGCCGGAGGTCGATAAAAGGCTTAGCAGCTCTTCGGTTCCGCTGCGGCTGACGCCGGCTGAGTGGAAGTCCGGCGACATTCCATGGATCATCGCCGGCGCAGGCGAGCCCAACATTCTCGGCGGTCTGATCGGGCAGCTCAAGGGATCGGTTTTCAAGGGACGCGAGATCAAGATGAGAGTGCAGAATCCCGACGGGCGGGTCATAGCCGGTCCTCTCGCGATTCCCGAGCCGGACAAGAAGATGTTGTCTTAACCTGCACCGCCGTCAAAGCGTCTCTCCCCACCTTACCTGCGCGTGGAAGAGCAGCGGCGTTTCCAGGCCACTCCGTGCGTGCCGTGCCCTAGCTAGCGGCACACGAGAACGGGAATGGTGCTGCCTGTGAGAACCTTTGTGGCTTGGCTGCCCAGTAGAACACGCATCAGGCCACGGCGGCCGTGCGATGCCATGACGATCAGATCGCATCCCTGCGTCTCAGCCGTTTCGATAATTCCCTCGGCCGGGAACTGATCTTTGACGTGAAGTGTCGCGCAAGGGATGCCGAGCGCCTGTGCTTCGCTTTCGACAGCCGCGAGGATGTGCGCCGCGTTGGCCGAAACGCTCTCATCGTATTCCTTGATCGGAAAGGCCATGGCGACCTCGCCGGGCGCAACAGCAACCCATGGCTCGGTGACATTGACTACCGTGACGTGGGCGCCCAGTCCCTTGGCCAGGTCCAATCCTTGTTTGGTGGCTTTGCTTGCGAGCTCCGAACCATCGGTTGCGATCAGAATGTGCTTGAACATCGTATCTCACTCCTCAGGTTTGGGCGATGATGACGCGCCGGCCAGGAAGGCTCTTGAGCATAATCAATATTCGGCTTGCCGGGGTCTTCCTAGGAGGAGAGAAATTCAAAGTGGGTTATCTCGCGGAGAGGGCATGCGGATGTTTGAGCGGTTGGGGCGGGGCAGGATCATGCTTTACCTGCGCCGAATGACAGCATTTGTGGGTATGGCCGTAATGGCATCCTTAGGCGCAGCAAACGCCGCATTGGCCACTTCCTCCGAGACGGACATTCCTCCCGAGACGTTGCGCGCTGCGAAGCCCGGCACGATTTTCCGGATCTGGCCGCTCGAAGGTGGTGTCCGCGCAGGCTAT